>WNFD01011261.1_pt1 | contig 11262 bp, 8 predicted proteins | sample 5400491 | NCBI WGS metagenome assembly WNFD01 (sample SAMN13153343, study PRJNA577476) | soil metagenome | isolation source: 120 cm saprolite under Douglas fir tree site 2 hole 2 replicate 2 | place: USA:California | collected 2015-04-18 | reverse complement strand
TGGCTGGGTGCGGTGCCTTCGCCCGAGAGCGTGAACTTCACAGACTGTCCGGCGGCGAGGCTCTTTGCCACGTAGACGGTCATTCCGCTTTCATCAGTCGCCTTCCCAAAACCGCCGCCGTCTTCCTTGAACGACATGCCGGCGGGCAGCATGACGCCCAGCTCCGCCAGAGGCATGTCGGTGGTGATGTTGAATTCGCGCGAGCCCTTATAGGGCAGTTTGTAGACGACCTGAAACTGTGTCAGGCCGGGACGGAGAGGAAAGACAAAGCCATAGTGGTTCTTTTGTTCCAGGGGAATCGGAGCGCTGGTGATCGGCATGCCGCCCGGACCTTTGGCCATGCCTTCGCTGATGGTTGCGCCTTCGGGCAGCGCGAACTCGAAGCTGTGGTCGCCGGTCCGGGTCTTTGGCGGCCGCGATTCGTTGCGCAGACTGAACATCTCTGAAACTTCCAGTTCGCCGCCCGATGCCTGGACGCGAAGAACCCTTCCTTCTGCCAGAATATCGTCGACCTTTTCGGCGGCGTTGTAGACCGTGATATCGACGGTCGATTCTCCGGGCGTTACGCGCTGATGATAGTTCGCTCCCTCAAAGGAGGCGCGCAGCAGAAGCATTCCGTTGGCGTCGCGCGCAGTAAGGGAGTAGTGTCCCCGGCTGTCGCTGACAGCGTTGCCGATCGGCTGCATGCCCGTCGATAAGGAAAGCAGCGTGAGTTGCACGCCTGCGGCGGGCTTTCCGGTGGTTCCGTTGGTTACAGCGCCGCCGAGATCAATGGCGAACACCTGCATGGAAACGCATAAGCAGCAGGCAAGAAATAAGATCAGGTGTCTGGTCTTCAATACACTCTCTCGATTCGTCGCCTTCCGTCGAGGCGGCTGAATGGCATAGGAGAGAATACGCACACGGAAGCCGGAGAAACAAGGGGGGTAATACCCAAAAAATCCTGCTACTGGTCCCGCCTTGCGGGATCAGTGGTAAGGTTTTTGGCGAGAGCCGCGAGCGCCAAGACGCACCGAGATTATTAACCTTTCTAATTCCCCTCTAAGACAGCATTAAGGATGGTGTGTCATGATGCCACGCAATGCTGCTGATTGTCTCCTACAGTCCTGGTGTCTATGTGTCTCTGCACGCTCGCGGTCGCGAAGCGGTCAGGATACTTTACGAACTTTGCCGGAATGAGAACAAGCTGCAGAGGTGGATATCGGATTCCGATTACCATGCGACCTGGTTTGCGGGCGACCCGATCGGCGCAATTTGCGCGGCGAAGCTGGGCCTGTGCGAGAAAACCCTCGGCACTCTTAAATCCGAAACTGTACGAATCGCCCATACTTCCATGGAATGCTGATTCCTTCCTGGGGCAAAAATCCCGCCACCGATCCCGCATGGCGGGACCGATACAAGCACTGACAGGAATTTTCCTTTGTGTTTCTTCGTGACCTTTGTGGTTAACGCTTTTGCCCGCGTCGCGTCTTATCCCACCGGCGCCGAGATGTGTTCATGCATGATTCGCAGGCTGCCATCGGCCTGCCTGACGAACAGATGTGTGACGCGCGCGTTGGCGATATGCTCGTTTCCGGTCTCGCCCGCGGTGGCGCTCACAATGCCTTTGGACTGGGCTTCAAAGCTCATGTTGTAAGCGGCCAGCGCCGCATCGCTGCCGATGGGCTCGACTTCGATATTGCTGAGCTGCACCTTCATCTTGGCGGGACTGGCCATATATTCGCGCTCGCGGCGCACCCAGGTCAGGCGCACCGGTTCCAGCCGCTTCGAGGACGAGCCAAACACCGACGCGTTATCGGCATATAACTTTCGCAGATCTTCGCGCGCCTTGGCGGCGAACACCTGCCAATAATGACGGACCGCGGCTTCCACCTCGGTCCTTGTAATTGCGGTAATTGCGCTCATGGACCACCCGCCGCAGGCGCGGTCGGCGAAACGCACCAATGCCCGTCCCGGACGGTTCTCTTCCATGGGCACGTTTCGCTGACTTGCCTGTGTGTCAAATAACTGTTTTCGATATGGTGGTGTGTCGTTGCGGCACACCTGGGCTTGTTCGATTATAAATTCAAAAAACTACCGGTGAGGACATCTTTGGCTTCCATCCCCACCGGTTACAACTCATTGCCGGAATTGTACCCCTGGTTGCGAGTTGGCAGTCAACTTTCTGGTAGGTGAGGTAAACACTCTGGTAACCCTGGGAGGCGGCCCTGCCCAGGCTGTGTTCAGGATTTTTGGAGGCCTGTTTTGTGCGGGAAATAACGTTGACGCGCCGAGAGCCGACAGTGCCGACTGACAGCAGACTACTCTCCGCTGCGCGGATCGGAATGACAAAAGAGAGAGCTTCGCGGATCGGCGCTCTTGCCAATTGCTATTTGCTAATTGCCATTTGCTCTTACGGTACGACCGTCGGCGTCACCGGGCTGACAGTCGCTGCGGACGTGTCTCCGAGCAATCCCAGCATCTGTAACGCCGTGACCTTCGAGGTCGCCCGAACCGTTACTGCCGTCGCTGGGGCCGACGGAAACCAGTCTTTCACTACGTCGCGCACGATACGTGTGCGCGCCGCAAGCGACAGGGGCAGGGTGGCCACTACCGCGCCGCCGGAATCGAGCAGATCGAGCGTGACGCTCGCCGTGCCGGTCGAGGTGTTTTGCAGGGCCAGCGCCGTGAATTTGGGCGCGGTGTGATTGAGCGGCACCGTCGCTTTGTTGTAGCTCAGTTGGGAAAACAGAGGATAAACCTGCGCGACCAGCGCATTGGCGCTCGTTCCGGGAGCGGGATCGGCGCGCAGATAAGAGTAATACTCCACCACTTCGTTAGGGCTCGGCGGTTGTACGGCGCGCACGCGTTCACCGTCGAGCTGGACGGCAGCGTTGAGCGTTACATCGATTTCCGAAGAGGAAATCAAATTGGTCGTTACCGTAACGATCGGATCGGGAAATTGAATTTTTGTGGTGGGAGTGAATCCCACCCCCAGCACGCGAATGGTTGAGCCGGCGGGCGCCAGGCCTCCGCCGGGAATCACATCGGTGATGGAGATCGTGCCGCCCACGGTCAGCGTTCCGGCCACAAGTTCCTGAATGGCGTTTTGAGAGCCCGCGGAATCGAAGAATGCCGAACTCGGAGAAAGCGAAACCGTTCCCGCCACTCCGGGTGTCGCCGTGGGCAGCACCGGTATGGTCATCGTGAACAGCGGATACGAGACATCCGTTCCCAGAGTAAAGTTGGCCGACGACAGGGAGATGTCGATATTGGAACCGTTGATGATGGCAACGCCCGTTGCCTGACCTGAAGGATCATTGACCGCGATGCCGCGCACCGTCCCCAGCGATGAAGTGGGAACATTCGGCTGAGTGCTGGCATGGCTGAGAGGCTTGGGCTCAGTCAGCAAAAGCTGGAATTGGAACATACCGCCTGGAGGCACCTGGGCGCTGGCTACTTTCATCAGCAGCCCGGCGGCCGGGGGAGGCGGGGGAGGAGGCGGCGTCACGACCGGCGGAGGAGTCGTGGTGGCCGCGCCACCGCCTCCACCGCACGACCACGCGCTCATGACCGCCAGCGCGAGCAAAACTGTTCGTACCGCACACAGAGAGAGCGAAACTTTTCGATATTGCAACATTCCAATGCTCCTGCACGGCGCAGCCCGTTTCCGGAATACCCGTGCTTGTTCGAATGGGGGACTTCAGGAAGCATATGTACCCGCATCGCTTCATTAATGTTCGCGTAAATTCATTAGAGTCAGATTAGAGAGCCATTAAAATAACAGTCCGAAAGACCCCTGGCCGCTGCTCTCTTCGGGTTTTCGCCCGGGTCACAATAACCCATGTGAATGGAAGATATTACGCCGCATCGGGCCGAATGAACTCCGCTAATGAGTATGACAAACTCCAGTGACTCGCGGAACAGAAAAATTTCTAATAATGCGGCTTTTATTTCTAATATTTCGTGCTTGGAGCTCGTCGATGGCCTGTCCTGGAAAAGAGGGAATCGCCGTAATCATCAATGTATTCGAAATACTCCGGATTGCATTGTGACGGAGATCACGCGAGATACAACTTTCGAGTCACTGCGGGGCGACACGCGACCCTTCTCACTCAAACCAGTGACTGCGGTCACAGCCGGACGCCGGCCCACAGCGCGATACTGCTTGCGTCGACGGTCGAAAGGGTTGGCTTGCCAAAACAAGAAGCCGATCCAAAGTAGACTGAGTGGCCAGCCCGACGAGGTGACTCGAACGGCAGCCGGACCCGAAAAAATCAACCGCCTGAAAAGCTGTTGAGGTTCGGCACTGCGAAAGCGGTGGTCACATCAGGGCTGTGACGGTCCGATGTTCCACACGATGGACTTTCCGGGGAGAGTTCAGCGATAGAGCATCGGCAAAGGTCACAGCCCTTCAAAAACAGCATTCAGCACTCAGCACTCAGCAGTCAGCAGTCAGCAGTCAGCCAGTGCAACATTCTGGCACTCCCGTGGTGTGTCCTTGTGCTTAACGGCTGATTCGACATTTTGTTTCGCCAAACTGTTTCATGGCTGAATGCTGAGTGCTGAGTGCTGAATGCTGATGCTGAATGCCGACCAATCTAGTGGTGCCCCAGCACCGGATGCGGCACGTACACCGATTCCAGTTTCCTGATTTCTTCCTCCGACAATTTCACGCTGAGAGCGGCGATGGCGTCGTCGAGGTGGTGGGGTTTCGATGCGCCGATGATCGGGGCGCTGACTTCCGGCTTGTGCAGCAGCCAGGCCAGCGCGATCTGCGCCGGAGGAATGCCGCGGGCGGCGGCCAGCTGCTCGACGCAATCGACCACCAGGTCGTCGGCCGGGACGTGGTAAAGCTTGTTGCCGAAATCGTCGGTCTTCGACCGCAGCGTGGCCGCCTTGCGGTTGCCGGCCAGCATGCCGCGGGCGATGGGGCTCCAGGGTAGCAGGCCGATGCCTTCCGTGCGGCACAGTGGAATCATCTCGCGTTCTTCCTCGCGATAGATCAGGTTGTAATGGTTCTGCATCGTCACAAACCGGCGGAAGCCGCAGCGGTCCGCGGTATAGAGCATCTTCGCGAACTGCCACGCATACATTGAGGACGCGCCGATATAGAGCGCCTTGCCCGCCCGCACCACGTCGTCCAGCGCTTCCAGGGTTTCTTCGATCGGTGTTTCGTAATCGAAGCGGTGAATCTGATAGAGATCGACATAATCGGTACCCAGCCGCCGCAGGCTGGCGTCGATGGCGTGCATGATGTGCTTGCGTGACAGGCCCTTCTCGTTGGGCCCCTCGCCCATGGGATAGAAAACCTTGGTGGCGATGACCAGTTTGTCGCGCGAAGGGCCGAAGTTTTTCAGGGCGCGTCCCAGGATCTCTTCGCTCACGCCCTGCGAATAGACGTCGGCGGTGTCGAAAAAGTTGATTCCCAGTTCGAGCGCGCGTTTGATGAAGGGGATACTCTCCGCCTCTTCCAAAATCCACTCACGCCATTTCTTCGAGCCATAGGTCATGACGCCAAGGCATATCTTTGAGACTTTAACGCCGGTTTTGCCGAGATTTGAGAAGTCCATTGTCGAGTACTCCGTGAGTCTGCGGCTCGCAGGTATTTGGTAAATGGTATTTGGTATTTCAAAAGCAATTAGCAATTAGCAATCGGCAAAAGCGATTGCAATGAGCAATCGGCTGGTGGCAGCTTCAAAGAATACCAACTACCAACTACCAAGTACCAAATGCTGATTCACTCACCCGCCAGCCCCTTAATAAACAAATAGAAAAACTCCACGCCTTCGTAAAAATCCTTCACGCCCAGGCGCTCGTCTTTTCCGTGGGCGCGCACGTCGTCGATGTCCGCAAAGACTCCGGGGACGCCGAACGTGGGAATGCCCGCGATGCGCAGGTACTTGCCATCGCTGGCGCCGGTATCCATCGCCGGGACGACCGGCAGGCCGCCGTAAAGTTTGGCGCTCAGGGCTTCCACCTCGCGCATTACCGCGGGCAGAATCGGCGACGCCGGTGCGGGCACGGCCTCGCCCACCACGCTGACCGCAATTTTATCGTCGGCCAGTATCTTCTTCAACGTGGCGATCACATTTTCCGGCGAATCGTCAGGGAGCATGCGGCAGTTCACGTTGGCGCGGGCGGTCTGGGGCAGGGCGTTGTTGGCGTGTCCGCCTTCGAGGCGCGTGGCCACGCAGGTGGTGCGCAGCATGGCGTTGAAATAGGGCGACTGCGAGAGCCGGGCGGCAACCTCCTCGTTTTTCGGATTCGCCGCGATGGCCCGGAAGTCGGCGGCCGTCGCCGGGTCCTGCAGCGAGGCGGAGCGCTCGAAGAAGCCGCGCGTGGTTTCATTGAGCCGCACCGGGAAATCGAAATGCGCGAGGCGCGTCAGCCCTTCGGCCAGATGATAAATTGCGTTGTCCTTCACCGGGCGCGAACTGTGCCCGCCGTTGTTCTTCACTTCCAGTTTGAAGTCCACATAATTCTTCTCGCTGGTCTGCATGCCCAGCTGCTGCCGTTTGCCGTTCTTAATGGCGAAATCGCCGCCGTCGGTGTTGATGCAGTACTCGGCGTCGATCCAGTCGCGGTGGTTGGCAATCAGCCACTGCACTCCGTTGGAGTCCCCGCCCTCCTCATCGGCGGTGAGCGCCAGGATCAGGTCGCGCGCCGGTACCCATCCTTCTTTTTTCAGACGGATAAAGTTGGCCACCAGAATGGTGTCGCCTTCCTTGATGTCGCTGGTGCCGCGCCCGTAGAAGAAGCCGTCTTTCTCGATGAACTTGAACGGGTCCACCGACCAGTCCTGGGGCAGGGCCTCGACCACATCGAGATGCGCCAGAAACAGGATCGGCCTGCCCTGTCCGCGCCCGTGAATGCGGGCCACGAGATTGTGCTTGGTGGCGATGGGGCCGGTCACGTGGATATCCTGCTCAGGAAAGCCCGCGGCGCGCAGCCGGGCCGCCATGGCCTCGGCCGCTTTACTCACGTTCCCCAGCGGCGTGTCGGTGGTGTTGATCTCGATCAGTTCCTTAAAGATATCGCGGGCCATCTGCTGATCGGGCGTACGCGCATTCTGTGCAAAAGTCCTGGCGCTCAGGAGAAGGAGGGTGAAGAACAGAACGGCCGCCGGCATTTTTATTTTTGCGATGGTCATGGGCAGAGCGGTATCCTTAAGGAATAAAGTCCAATGGCGGATTATATCGGACAACGAGCAAGGTTCGAAGTTCCGCTTTTTGATAGTACATCGTATAGCGATATAATAAAATTTATGGCAAGAGGGTGGGAAAGCAAATCCGTGGAATCGCAGATGGACGCCGTCGAAGAGCGTCGGGCGTCGGGTGACAAAGCCGAGCTGTCGGAAGACCAGAAAAAAATCAAACGAGAGCGGGCCGTCCTCGTGCTCGCCCGGGCCAACCTTCTTCAGCAGATGGAAGCCTCCACCAACGAGCGTTATCGCGAGACCATTCAGCGAACACTGCAGGATTTGGACGAGAAGATTGCGGCGCTGGGAAAGTAGCGGCTGATTCCGGAACCGGCGACGAAAGCCAGTAGCCAGCAGCTAACAGCCAGCAGCTACTTAGTCGACACTACCCGTCCAAACTCCGAAGCCCGCGACAGCCGGTCGAAATAACTGTACGTCAGCGCCGCAATCTTTCGGATGACCGTCGCCCCGTCCCGCTCGTCTTTCAGATAGGTTGTCATCACGCACAGGATATATGGCCGTCCCTTGATCAGAACGATGCCGGAATCGTTCCGCACCGCTTCCAGTTCGCCGGGCTTGTTGGCGGCCACCGCGTCATCGGGTAGGCCCTGCAGCATAGAGCTTTCCTTGTGGGTGCTGAGGACTTTAATGAAATCTTCCGTCATCTCTTTGTTCAGCAGCCTGCCGGTCTGGATTGTCTCCAGCAGTGTCATCATCTCTCGCGGCGTGGAGACGTTTTCGCGGCCCGCGGCGGCCGCCTTCAAGTCCATCATTTTGCGGCGGAGCCGTGTTCCATGCAGGCCCAGGCCTTCGAGCATGGCGTTCACGTTGTCGAATCCCACCCGGTCGATCAATACATTGGTTGCGCTGTTGTCGCTGACGGCCACCATCATCGTGGCCAGATCGCGCAAAGTGAGCCGCGTAAAGCCCGGTGTCAGCCCGAGCATAATGTCGCTGCCGCTCACCAGGTCTTCCTTCCGGACGATATATTCCTCGCTGAGTTCCAGCTTCCCCTGCTGAGCCTGAAGATAGAGATCGGCCAGCACGGCGATCTTGATGGAACTCGCCTGGGGCATGACTTCATCGGGATGAATAAAGAACTCTTCGCCCGACGTAAGGTCTTTGACAGCCAGACCGAGAACGCCGTCGAGCTGACGGTCGGTGGCGCGCAGCTCTTCCTGCAGCTTCTGCCACAGAGCGGCTTTCTTGTCCGCGGAAGGCTTCTGCGGACAGCATTGGGCCGCCACCATCAGATTGCTCAGCACAATCAGCAGGCAGAAGAAGATTTTTCTCGTCATGATTCAATGAACTCCATTCCCAGGTACCTCATGTCTCCGTATTACCACGCCCTGAGCAGCGGCAAATTCAGAACTTCCGTGTCCTCAGCTTTCTGCTGGTGAGATGAAGTTTGAAACAGCGACACCGCGCCCTGGAAGAGACCGAGGGTGCCGGAGGGCCAAAACAATTCATCTATCTTTTGGGTTTCTCCGTGTCTCAGTGCCTCCGTGGTGCAAAGGTCTTGCCTTTGGTTGCAGCTTCGTCGCGCCGTGCCTCCGTGGTGAACGCTTTTGATTACTGCGTGCCCGAAGCACTCTCCCCCAGCAGATACGTTTTCACGAACATGATCGCTGCGTAGAACTGAAAATCCTGGTTCTTCTTCTTCGCGTAACCGTGGCCCTCGTCATTGGCGATCAGGAACCATGTCGGCGTGCCGTTGTTTTTCAGCTTGTCGAGCATCTGGCGTGATTCGGTCCAGGGGACGCGCGGGTCGTTTCTGCCGACCACGGCGAACACCGGCTTGCGGATCTTCTCCGAGTTGTTGAGCGGGGCGATCTTCTCCAGGTACTCGCGCATCTTCGGGTCGCGCTCGTCGCCGTATTCCACGCGGCGCAGATCGCGGCGATAGGCTTCGGTATGTTCGAGCAGGGTGACCAGGTTCGACATGCCGACCACCGGCAGGGAGCATGAGATCTTGTCGTTGTAGTAAGTGGCGACGGCCCATGTCATGTGTCCGCCATAGCTGCCGCCGGTCACCATGACCTTATTGGCATCGAGGCCGGAATTCGTGCCGATCCAGTCGAGCAGGCCGCCGATGTCTTTGTAGGTATCGTCGCGGTGAAAGCCGTTATCGAGTTTGAGGAAGGTCTTGCCGTATCCGGTAGAGCCGCGGACGTTGGGGAAGATCATCGCAACGCCCAGTTCGGTGATGTAGTAATTGTTGCGGCCCTGGAATCCGGGGCGCGACTGGCCTTCCGGCCCGCCGTGGATGTTGATGATCACCGGCCGTTTGCCTGGGAACTTCTTCGGGTCCGGTTTGTAGAGAAAGCCTGTGATCATTTTGCCGTCAAAGGTCTTCCACTTCACCAGCTCCGGTTCGGCGAAACTTTCGGTGTTCAGGCCGCCGATCTCGCTCGCAGTCCAGCGGTCGATCTTCCCGCTCGCGATGTTGATGGAGTAGATATCGGAAGGCGACTTCGCCGACGAAACGGTGAAGCCCGCATCCTGGCTGTTCTTGTGGAAGCGCAGGCCGCCGATGATGCCGGTGGGCACGCCCGCCACGGCATGGTGTTTGCGGGTGGCGAGATCGAGCAGGTAAAGCCGGCCGATGCCGTCTTCGTTGGTGACAAAGGCGGCGGTTTTTCCGTCTTCGCTCAGGTCGAACTCCTCGACATTCCACTGAATGCCGGAGGTGAGATACGCGGGCGTCATGGTCGCCGCATCGAAGTATGCCAGCCGCTGAAATTCAGATTCGCGGTCGGTGGTGGCGTAGATGCCTTTGCCGTCGCGGCTGAACCGTGCGCCGTTGTAAGAGATTTCTTCTCCGCCTTTGGGTGTCAGCAGCTTTTTATTGCCGGTGGCCAGATCGACCAGCCACAGATAACTTTGATTGATGGATACTTCTTCGAGCGCCAGCAGGCTCTTGTTGTCGGGGGACCAGTCGAGCGGCTCCCACCCGCCGCCTTCGAGCTGCAGCACGAGATGGTCGGTTTTAGGGTCGCCGGCGTCCATGACCCAGATGTCGGTGTCTTTTCCGGTGCGCCGGGTTGAGGTATAGGCAAACCGGTTGTCGTTGTGGGCGAAGCGCGCGGACAGATTGCGCGACTTGCCGTCGGTCAGCAGCGTGACGTTTCCGCTCGCCACATCGTAGCGGTAGATCTGGAACCATTCTCCTCCGCCGGTATCTTTGCTGAAGATGAAGAAGCTGCCGTCCTTCGGTCCCCACTGGGCGCTGTTAATGCGGTCGGGAAAGAAAGTGAGCTGAGTGCGCGCGCCGCCGGGCATTTTTACCAGATGCACCTGGGGCACATCGCTGAAACGGGTGCCCATGAGCAGTTCGCGGCGCAGCGGATGCCAGCTGTACAGCGAAGCCGCGCGGAATTCACCGTACTGATTGGCTTTCTCGGCGATGGAGGCGGGTACCGCCGGAATATTTTCGAGGACCAGATTGTCGCCGGGGCGAATGACCGCGGGCGAAGGATTCTTTTCCTGTGCGTGGAATGGCAGCGAAGAGACGAGAAGAACAAAGATCAAGATCAGTTTTTTCACGATCGACCTCCTGAATATGCGCCCATGAAGCGTAATGGCAGGGCTTACCGCCGGTCAACCGCGTTACGGAGGTCAGCCCGGCGCTCCTGTGAAATCAGCCGCGAATGAACGCGAATCAAAAAAAGATTTTAAATTTCAAATTTCAAATTTGAAGTCTTGTTTTGATTCGCGTTCATTCGCGTTGGTTCGCGGCTTAATCCTGCTTCTTCTCGCGCTTTTCCTTCGCCCAGTTTGCTCGCACAGTCTGCCGTGCCCGCCCGAGAGCCAGCGAATCGGCGGGCACCTCGTGGGTGATGGTCGAACCTGCCGCGACATACGATCCTTTGCCGATGCGCACCGGTGCGACCAGGGTAGAGTCGCTGCCCACGAAAGCTTCGTCTTCGATGACGGTTAAATGTTTCTTTTTGCCGTCATAGTTGCAGGTAATGGTGCCCGCGCCGATGTTCACGCCTTCGCCGATTTCCGCATCGCCCAGGTAGCTCAGATGGTTGGCCTTCGATCCGCGTCCCAGACGCATCTTTTTCGTTTCAACGAAG
>WNFD01006951.1_pt1 | contig 11264 bp, 9 predicted proteins | sample 5400491 | NCBI WGS metagenome assembly WNFD01 (sample SAMN13153343, study PRJNA577476) | soil metagenome | isolation source: 120 cm saprolite under Douglas fir tree site 2 hole 2 replicate 2 | place: USA:California | collected 2015-04-18 | reverse complement strand
ACCTCGATTGGGATGCTTGGCATGTGCGCGACCTGTCGGACATGGTGCGGCGTGACCGTAACCATCCGAGCGTCTTCATGTGGAGTATCGGGAACGAGGTCATGGAGCAGTGGACGAACGACGACAGCACCGCCGCTCCGATTGCCCGTGAGCTCGCCGGCATCGTGCGCGCACTCGATCCCACACGGCCGATCACCCAGGCGGCCAATAACGGCAGTCCTCAGAATCCCGTCTTTCACGCCGGCGCGCTCGACCTGCTGGGCCACAATTATCATCACGAGGTCTGGGCCGACTTTCCGGTGCAATACCCAGGCGCAAAGTTCGTCGTCACCGAAGCGATGTCGGCGCTGAACAGCCGTGGCGTCTATGAGCAGCCGTCCGACAGCGTCGCCAGCTACGAAACGCCCTACATCAAGAATCACGGGCCGCAGCCAAACAAAGACTATCGGCTCTCGTCGTACGACAACAGGAAGGCGTTTTGGGGTTCGTTACACGAAGAGTCCCTCCGGCTCTTCGAGCGCTACCCATTTCTCTCTGGCATGTTCATCTGGCAGGGCATCGATTATCTGGGTGAGCCGACGCCCTACGAGTGGCCGGCGCGCAGCTCGTACTTCGGCGTCGTCGACTTGGCAGGGTTTCCGAAGGATCCCTTCTATCTATACCAGAGCGTCTGGACCGACGCTCCGATGCTGCACCTCTTCCCACACTGGAATTGGAAGTCCGGCGATTCGGTCGATGTGTGGGCGTATACCAACGCCGACGAGGTGGAGCTGTTTCTGAACGGCGCCTCGCTCGGGGTGAAGCGCAAGCCGGAGGCGGTGAGCCACGTGATGTGGCGCGTTGTCTACGTGCCCGGGACCTTGCGGGCTCTCGCCCGCAAAGCCGGGCGGGTTACTGCTACTGCCGAGGTGAGGACCGCTGGTGCCTCCGCACGCGTCGCGCTCGCCCCCGATCGGTCGCGGATCCGGGCGGACGGGGACGACCTATCGTTCATCACGGTGACCGTGCAGGACAGCGCGGGTGTGCCGGTGCCGAACGCTGAGCCGTTGATTCGGCTTCGGATCCGAGGTGACGCGCGCATCGTGGGCGTCGACAACGGTGATCAGATCAGCCACACCTCGTTCCAGGCGAAAGCAGTGCGGCTCTTCAACGGCAAGGCGCTCGTTATCGTCCGCGCGGGCAACCGGCCGGGGATGGCCACACTGACGGCGGAAGCGGATGGCCTCCCACCAACTACGGTAACGATTCGGACAAACTCGCGGCCTTGAAGACGGTGCGCGGCGGCCGCGAGCGCGAGGGTCAGGGCGATCGCGCACTGGGCCGTAGGCGGTAGGCGCATGGCGTCAGCGCCGCGCGCGGCGTTCCCAGAGTAGCCGCGACGCCACGCTTGCCAGACTAGGGACGGCCGACCAGGGCACCCGCCGGCCGAACGACCTGACGGGGTGAGACAGAAGCTGGGAGAGCGGCGTTTCCTCCACGAACAGGCCTCCCGCCGTCAGCACTCGAGCGATCTCGGCGAGCGCGCGCGCGGCACCGGCGATGTGGTAACAGGTGCCGAAGTCGACGACAAGATCGAAGCTGGCGTCCGGGAACGGCAATGCACGCACGTCGGCGCCGCGCAGCTCCGCTAGCACGCCGGCCTCCTGCACTCGCCGCCGCGCCTCGGCAATGAATCGCTCGTCGACGTCGATGCCGACGAGTCGGGCCGGCCGCAGCGCCCGAGCCAGCGGAGGCAGGGCGATCCCGCGCCCGCAGCCGACCTCGAGCACGCGCCCGCCCTGCGGCAGCTGGAGCGCCCATGTCATCGCCGGCACCTCCAGTGTTTCCTGCAGCAGGTTGCGTTGTCCGACGTTGGGGAAGGGACGGTACTCCTGCTCGCCGGTGGTCTCGGAATGGGCGTCTGGGAGCGGACAAGTGACGGTGGTCATTGGGCCTCACAGGGAACGGGGTACGCCAGGAGGATCGCCCGCGCCTCTCAAGCCGATTTCAAGGCCGCGCGGTAGGCCGCGAGCGGTAGGACCGCCGCCAGCACGCCGGCCGCCACGACGAGACCCGGAGGCAGGGTCAAGGCGGCGCCCACGGCGGCGTAAAACCAATAGCGGGGGAACCGGCCCACGGCTGTCGCCGCGAGGTAACGACCGGCCGGGTAGCCGCCGAGTAGGGCGGCGATGCGCACGAGGCCGAATGGCAGGGGGAGAAGGGCGCCCAACGCAACGGTGAGAAACGGCTTCCGGCTGAACCAGCGGGCGATGCGGTGCGCCGTTGCCGACCGGTGGGCTGCGGCGCAGACGGGTGAGTCGATCACCGCGCGGAAGACGTGATAGTTCACCCACTCCACTGACACCGTGCCGAGGGCGGCGACTGCGGCCACGAGCAGCGCGGGGTAGAGCCGGCCGTACGCGATCACGATCGGCTCGTAGGAGAACGGCAGCAGGAAGGCCTGGGGGCCCTTGGCGACGATCGTCAGGGCGAACAGCGCCAGCAGGTCACCGAGCGGAGGGGGCATGGGGGACGATGCCCTGCCGGCCTCAAGCCGTTTTCAAGCCTCCAGGATGGCCGCTCGGAACAACCCGTCGCCCGCGGGGAGACAGAGATCAGCGAGAGCCGGAACCTTCCTGCAGGAGGAGTCCCCCGGTTAAGGTCGGGGGAACAGTCGGCTCACCCTTCAAGCAGATTTCAAGCCGTCGGACTGTCCCGGTACCGCCGAACCTGCCCCGGCGTGAGCATCTCCTGCAGGAGAATCTCCCGCTCGATCGGCGCTGCGAACCCGTAGCCACGCGCGTCGGCCACGAGCCAGCGATCCCATTCGAGCCTGTCGAGAGCCGCGTCTACCACTGCCTGCTCGAGGCCCGTCGCGTGGGCGAGCCCCTCCGCTTCGACTCTGCCTCCTTCCCCGCCGCCGCGCTCCAGCGCCGCCGCGGCGCCAAGCACCTGCTGCGCCGGTGTCGGTAAGCGGCGGAACCGCGCGCAGACGGCGCCGACCACGGCGGCCGGCAGGTCTCCGGGTAGCGTGTCCACCAACGTGCGCTTGGGGGCCGGCCAGCTCGCCGACTCGGGGGAGAGCCGGAATCCCTCGGCAACCGCCTCGACCAAGGAGACCGCGAGCAGCGGGATCCCGGCCGTATCGCGCTCCAGCCGCCGCACCAGCCGGTCTGTCTCCGGTGGGTCGTAGCGCGGCAGTCCCCAGTTGACGAGGGCCCGCAGCGCGTCTGTGTCGAAGCTCCCAAGCCGGATAGTGGTTCCGGCGAGGTCGCGGCCGATGCGGCTCCGGAGCTCGTCGAAGCGGCCCGCGCCCGGAACCCCGGTGGTCACCCCGATCACGAGCAGGACCGCGTGTCCGGCCACGTCGCGCGCGAGCCCAGGCAACGCTCCGGCGGTCTCTCGGTCGAGGAATTGCGCGTCGTCGAATGCGAGCAGGAGCGGTTGCTCAGCGGCGGCGGCGCGGGCCGCGGCGCTCCACGACGCGGCCACGGGCAGCGGGGCCGCCTGCGCCGGGAAGCGCGTGGCGACGTCCGGATCGAGCGCGCCGAGACCGGCCAGAGCGCTCGCCGAGGCCCCGGCGAGACCAGGGGCCTCACCGAGCCCACCGGCGAGCAATCCAGTGAGGCCGCTCCAAGCCCGCGCCTCGTCCGCCGGCATGAGGCGCGCACGGGCGACGGTGGCATCATCGAGCTGAGCGCGGGCGACGATCTCCTCAATCAGCCGCGTTTTCCCTAGTCCCAGCTCGCCCTCCACCAGCACGAATTGCCCGCGTTTGCCGCCGGCACGGATGGCTCCCCACGCCGCACTGAGCTGGGCCAGCTCGACCGCGCGGCCGATGAGCGGTGGCCGCGGGCGCCCTGGCTCCGGGGCGACGGGGAAGCGGCGTCCCACGCGCCCTTCGCGGATCCGGTCGGCCAGCCGCAGCGTTTCCGGCCCGGGGGCGACGGCGAATTGGTCCGCTAATGCCCGCGCCAGCTCTTCGGCGATGCGCAAAGCGCCCGTCCGGTCCCCCGCGAGCGCCAGGGCTCGCATCGTCACCTGCGCCGCTGGCTCCGCGGCCGGATCGATCCCCCGCGCCCGCTGGGCCAGCGCCGCCGCGCGCCCGGGATCGCCCCGCGCCACCAGGGTCTCGGCAGCGCGCACGAGGGCGTCCAGACACTGGCCGCGCCACAGCCCGCGCTCCGCGGTGAGCCAGTCCTCAAACGCACTCGCGTCCGGCACGGCGAGCCCTTCGAGAAACTCGCCGGCCACCAGCTCCGCCGCTCCGACCCAGTCCTCCCGGGCGCAGCGCTCCGCGAAGAGGTCGCAGTCCAGTGCCAGCGCGCCGTCGGCGAGACGCACCTGGTCCACGTCGGCCTCGATCCCCGCGTCCCCGAGCACGCGTCGGTACACGCGCAGCGCTTCGCTCAGGGAGTGGCGCGCCTGTTTTTCGTCACGGTCGCTCCACAGCAGACCGACCAAGTGCTCGCGCGTCCGGCCGCGCCGTGGGCTGCGCGCCAGGTACACGAGCAGTGCGAGGTGCTTGCGCCACAGGAGCTCCGGCGGCGCTTCCTCGCCCCGCACGGTGATCCGCGCAGGACCTAGGACGCGGCAAACGACGAGGGCCTCGCTCGTCATGGCGACCAGAGTATCAGGCACCGTGCGGCCTGCGGCAAGCAGCCCTACATTTCGCCCGGCATGGGAACGCCCGCCCTGGACGACGTGCAGCGAGCGGTCGGGCCGCGCTACGAGGTGCTCGATCTCGCCGGCGCCGGCGGCATGGGCGCTGTGTTCCGCGCCCGCCACCGCGAGCTAGGCCACCTGGTCGCGATCAAGGTGCTCCCACCTGAAGTCGCCGAGAGCGCGAACCGCGCCGCACGGTTCAAACGCGAGGCCGCGCTGGCTGCTGCGCTCTCCCATCCGCACATCGTCCCGGTCTACGAGTTCGAGGCGCGCGCGGATCTCTCGTTCCTGATCATGCCGTTCGTCCAGGGGCGGACCCTCGAAGCCATTCTGGACGAGCGCAAGCGCCTGCCCTTGGGCGAGGTGCTGTCCGTGGTGCGTGCCATCGGGGCAGCACTCGACTTCGCTCACGCGCGGGGCGTCGTACACCGGGACGTCAAGCCCGCGAACATTCTCCAGGAGGATGGAACCAAACGCACGTTGCTCACTGACTTCGGCGTAGCGTCGGCCGCCCCCACCCCGACTGGGTCGCTGACGGCACCGGGAACCGCGGTCGGCACGCCAGACTACATGGCCCCCGAGCAGGTCGGCGGCGGTGACGCCGTCGATGGGCGCGCGGACCTGTATGCGCTGGCGGTCGTGGCGTTCGAGGCACTGACCGGGACCCTTCCCGCCATTCGAGCGGAGCGCCCCGCCCTAACGCGTGCCCTGCAGGGCGCGGTTCCGCGCCTGCACCGCGCCGTAGCCGCCGCGCTAGTGGCGCCGCTCACGGCCGCGCCCGCTGACCGCCCCGCCACCGCCGGCGCCTGGCTGGCGCAGCTGGACCGCGCGCGGCGCGGCCGCTGGCGACAGACCGTGGCACCGACCCTCGCGGTCCTCGTCCTCGTGGGCCTTGGGGGTCGAGCGCTGTGCCGCGCGAGAGTTGTGTGCCGCGCCGCGCCCGCGAGCCGCGCGATCGCGGTGCTGCCGTTCTCGGTGCTCGGCACCTCACCGTTCTCGTCGCCACGGCAGCTGGCCGAGACCTTCATCGGACGGTTTGCGCCAGTAGAGGGATTTAAGGAGGTGTTGTCGCTCGGAAGAGTCGTAACGCAGATGGGGCCGGGCCCGGTGTCGTCCAGCGAAGCGGACACCGTCGCGCGGGAATTGGGGGTGCGCTACTTCGTGCAGGGCCAGGCCGTTTTCCAGGGCGACCGGGTCCAGATTACCGCCACCCTGTACGAGGTGGGCGCCTCCCGTCCCAAGGGCAACGCGAGGGTGGACGCGCCGGTAGGCGCGATCTCCGACGCACTGGACCGAGCGTGGGGGCAACTGCTCGGCAGCAGCTTCTCCCCCAACCGCTACGGCACGCTGCCGCAGGGGAGGGACGCGCTGGTCGCCTATTTGGACGCCGAGCAAGCGTTCCGCAACGGCGCGTACGCCGACGCCCAAGAGGCGTACGATCGGGTGATCGTGCTCGATACCGCGTTCTCCCTCGCCCGCTTCCGGCGCGCCCTTGTCATCGCACAGGTCGATCCTACCGGCGACAGCGTGCATGCCGCGCTCCAGGGCGCCGTGCAGCACCAGACCGGACTCTCGCTCGCCGACAGCCTGATGCTGGACGGCTACGCTCAGCTGCTCGAGCGCGGCGACGGCGATGCGGCGCTGGCACAGTTCCGCGCCGCGACGCGCGTCGCCCCCAACCAGCCGCTCGTATGGTTCGTGCTGGGCGAGTTCTACGCGCACTTCGGCACCCTCTATGGCCAGCGGCTCGAATCGGCGGAGGACGCCTTCACCCACGTCCGCGATCTCGTGCCGCAGTTCGCGCCGGCGATCGCGCATTTAATCTCGCTTGCCTACCTGCGCGGCGACCGGCAAGAGACGCAGAACCTCATGTCGGAGTACCGACGGCTCGACTCGACGTCGGTGGTGGCGCAGGTCGTCGGCATCGCCGACACCCTGCTCTTCGGCGCGGGCTCGACGAAGCTCGCCGTATTGAACCGCGGGCTCGAGCGTCGGCCGTTCGAGGTGCTGGCGTTCCTAGCCGTGCAGGCAGCCGCGTTCGGCAGCGACGACGACCGGCAGGGACCGGGTCGTCGGATCCTGCGCGCGCTTCAGGCACGGGCGGCGACGCCGACCGAGCGGCAACGCGCGCTGCGCATGGGAATAGCCGCCGACCTGCGGTACGGCTGGACGGACAGCGCGCGGGCGCGGCTCGCCGCAGCGCCCGCGGGCGCGCTGCACGAACACGACGTCTGGGTCCTGCTCACCCGCGCAACGGGGCTGCCTGGGCTGGGAGACGCGGACGCGGCGGCCGGTCGCCTAGCCGATAGCCTCCCGACCGGGGACCGAACGGACCCCGTTCCCCTGTGGCTGCTGGCCGTGGCAGGCCCGGTCGGACGCCGCGCAGGTCACGCCGCCCGCCTGCGGGCCCTCGCAGTCGAGGGCACACCGCTCGCCGTGAGCCTCGCCCTCGACCTCGACGCACGCCGGCACCTCGCTGCCGGCGATACTGTGCGCGCGTTGTCGAGCTGGCGGGAGGCGACGCGCCGCTACACAGTGCTCAGCGTTCCGTCCGGGCTCCTCGCCTCGCTATGGCCGCAACGGCTCGAGCTCGTGCGCCTGACGATGGCCCGACGGGACTCGACCGCCGCCGAAGCGGCGTGCGGCGCCTTCGACGGGTTGATGGGCTACGTCGACCAAGTTGCGCTGCCGACGGTGGGAAGGCTGTGCACGCGGTGGCGCCCCGGATTCACTGCGGGGCCGCCTCGCGAATCCGCTGGCGCTGGCCCTCGGTGACCTGGTCCTGCACCACGACCTCACGGACATCCGCGCCACGAACGCGGAGCCCCGCCCCTCTGTGTGCTGCAAGTGGCCAGGGCCAGAATCGAACTGCCGACACCTACGACCCGATCGACGGGCACGTCGTATGCTGGCTACCAGACGGCACGCGCCTGCTCAGCTTCAGCGGATCCTGGAAGGCCAACCGATAGACACGCTCGCGGCGCTCTCCCGCCGCATCATCGCCTGCACCCGTTGCCCGCGCCTGCGCGCCTATTGCACGCGCGTGGCGCGCGAGAAGAAGCGCGCTTTCCGGGAGGAGAGCTACTGGGGTCGGCCAGTACCGGGATGGGGAGATCCTCGCGCCCGGCTGCTCGTGGTGGGCCTCGCGCCGGCTGCGCACGGCGCGAACCGGACCGGCCGAATGTTCACCGGCGATTCGAGCGGCGACTGGTTGTACGCCGCGCTGCACCGCTTCGGCTTCGCCAGCGAGTCGCACGCCACCGGCCGCGAAGACGGCCTCACGCTGACCGACTGCTGGATCACCGCAGCGGCGCGCTGCGCTCCCCCCGGCAACAGGCCCGCCCCGACGGAGCTCGCACGGTGCCAGCCATACCTGAAGGCGGAGCTGAGGGTCCTAGGCCACGTACGGGTCGTGGTCGCGTTGGGGCATATCGCCCACGACGCCATTCTCAAGGCCGCCGGCTGGTGGCAGCGCCTCCCGCCCGGGGGCCGCCCCCGCTTCGCTCACGGGGCCGTGGCCCGTCTGCACGATGGCACAATCCTGATCTCCTCCTACCACCCGAGCCGCCAGAACACCAACACGGGCAGGCTCACGCGCGCGATGTGGCATGCCGTGTTCCGGCGCGTGCGGAGGCTGCTGCAGGACCCTGTGCGCCGACCCGGCCGGGATACGGCTCCGCGGCCCCAAGCTCCCGGAGATTGCGCGCGAACCGCACCACCAGCATCCCCAGCATCGCCGCGCCGAGGAGAGCGAGTCCGAGGTTCGCGGCCATAGATGCGGCCGCGCTCCCCGATCCAAGTGCGAGCGCGACGTTGGCCCCGATCAGAATCAGCCGGGCCTCCGTGGGGCCGAAGCGCCCGTACCCGAGCCGGAACGCCCCGAACACCGTGGACTCGAGATAGACGTTGATCGACAACACGAGGTAGAGCACCACCGCACCGAGCGCGACGCCCAGGTGGACATAGGGGGAGAGACCGATGCCCACGCCCACCGCGGTCGTCGAGTAGGCGTCCGCCAGATGATCGAGGTAGTAGCCGTAGTGCGGGCGTTCATGGCGGCGCACGCGCGCCAGAGTGCCGTCCAGGCTGTCGCCCAGCCAGTTCACGACCAGCATGGCGCTCGCGCCCCATAGCCACGTGGCGCTGAACGAGGACAGGCTATACGCGACGCCGGCGCCGGTCGCGCCGAGGACGCCCAAGACGGTGAGGTGGTCGGACCGCACTATCAGAGGCAGCCGAGCCGCGATGGCCCGGAGCAGCCGGCGCTCCGGCTCGGCGAGGAAGAAGGTCAATTCACGCGTGCCGGGGGCCAAACAACATCCTCACAGTTGGGATCATGAGTAGCACGAACAGCGCGATGATGAGCGCCGTGGGCAGATGGACCGCGACGCCGAGCCAGGCGAGGAGCAGGTAGCGCGGTAGACGGCCCGCGGCGACGGCGCCGCAGTAGCGGCCGAGCGGGTAGCACGCCGTGAAGGCGAGCGCCTTGAAGGGGAAGAGCGGCAGCGGCGTGAACCCGGAAGCCGTGAGAATCGCGAACGGGGCGCGAGCGAACCAGCGCTGTAGCAGGCCAGGCGCCACACCACGCCGCTGCTCGAGCCTGGTCACGATGGGCACGAACACCGCGTGGTCCACGCAGGCGGCGAGCACCGTGCCGGCCGTGGCGGCGAGCGCGGTCGACCAGATGCCGAGCCGGGGCCCCGCCCAAAGCACGGCGGGCTCATGCGGCACGACCGCGAGGGCGACGTTCGAGAGAAACGAGTAGGCGAAGAGGGCGAGCATCCCGACCAGGCGGTCCGTCACTGCCGTGGAGCCGACAGCAGCAGGAACACTGCGATGAGGAGGATCGCCCCGAGCCATGCCATCGGTAGCGAAGGGAGGCTGGAACTATCGGTGTGTCGGGTCATCGGGCCTCTCCGGGGTTTCGCACACGACCGGAGGATGGCCCACAGCCTTCAAGCCGATATCAAGACGCGAGGGAGGGGGGGATGGGAAGGGGCGTTTGGGGACGACGCCGGATTCTAAGCGACCTTCGGGGGCCGGTTCGCGCTAAGTGTTTATGCTACGAGTGGCCAGGGGCAGAATCGAACTGCCGACACGCGGATTTTCAGTCGTCGCGCGCAGTGCCACCTAACTGGCACTACCGGCCAATAGCAGACACTACCAGTTACCGCTCCAGCACTTCGGCCACCGCCCCATGCGGCAGTTGCGTTCGTGGTGGCTGCGTGTGTCCGGTGGTCCGGGGGACAACGGGGGGACAGCCCTCTCACGTTAAGGATCGCGCCCGGATCACGTGGACGCTGGACTGTTGATCGATTCGATTCCGTGCGGGTCAACGCGTCGAGCTCGGCTAACCGGTGACGCTGTCGGGGCGCGCCCTTCGCGCCCGGACGGGTGCGGCCCCGGTTCGGAGGCATCCCTCGGAACCGGAGGGACCGCCCTGCCGAAGCAGCATCATCGGGCCGATCTCGCCCGCGCCGCTTCTAGCCGCTCGTGCGGTCGAGACCGCTCCTTCCGACGGCCCAGGGGTTTCGAGCCCGGCCCCAGCCGCACCTTGATCTCTCCGGGCTTGGGGACCGCGTCGCAGGTCGAGCAACCGAGTCGTTGGTAGATGCGGCCGCCGCAGCCTCCGTGCGTATAGACGATCGGTGGCCCCTCGGGCGCGGCCCAGCGATCGCCCCAGGCGGTGAGGGCGATGATCACGGGCTGCAAGTCGAGGCCTTTCCTGGTGAGCACGTACTCACGGTGGTCCGGGTGCTCCGAGTAGCGGCGCGCCCGCATGAGCCCGACTTGGACGAATGCGTCCAGGCGGCTGGCGAGGATGTTCGGGGCGAGGCCAAGGTTGCGCTGGAACTCGGAGAACTTCGTGGTCCCGCGAAACATTGCGTCGCGCACAATCAGCAGGCTCCAACGCTCCCCGACGATCTCTAACGCGCGCGCCGCCGAGCAGTTCTCGTTCTCATAGGTTCGGCCGAGCATCGGTCATCACCTCATTCCTTGCACGATCCTAACATCATATTACTTCCATGATGCTAGCACTGTCGCTAGCACCATGCAAGCGGAACATTGCCATACTCCAGTGCGTTCTTTGTATGATACTAGCGCTAACGCTATCATCATGCAAGTTGACATGGCCGAGACCGGAGGGCGTATGACAATCGCAGACAGAACGGTTCTGGTGACCGGGGCCAATCGCGGTATCGGACAGGCGCTGGTCGAGGAAGCCTTGAGGAGAGGCGCGAAGCGGGTGTATGCCGGTACGCGCCAGCCCTTGGCCCACTTGGATGGACGCGTCACGCCCCTGACCCTGGACGTGACCAACGCTGCGCAGACTCAGGGAGCTGTCGAGAGAGTCGAATCTCTCGATATCCTCATCAATAACGCCGGCCTGGCGCTGAACAATGACTTGAGTGATCGTGCCGCGCTCGAACGGCACCTCGCCGTCAACCTCTTTGGCCCGTATGACGTGACGCAGGCATTCCTGCCGTTGCTGACTCGTTCTCGGGGAGCCATCGTCAACGTTCTGTCGGTTGCGGCCCTGGCCGCCCTGCCGATCATTCCGGCCTACTCAATCTCGAAGGCGGCCGCGTTCTCCCTGTCACAATCGCTGCGCGCTCTTT
>WNFD01020450.1_pt1 | contig 11265 bp, 10 predicted proteins | sample 5400491 | NCBI WGS metagenome assembly WNFD01 (sample SAMN13153343, study PRJNA577476) | soil metagenome | isolation source: 120 cm saprolite under Douglas fir tree site 2 hole 2 replicate 2 | place: USA:California | collected 2015-04-18 | reverse complement strand
CGATCTGCTGCGTTGGGGTGATCCGTACCGAAGATCGAGCCGGCGGCCCTGACCATGGAAAGAACCGTCCGGCACCATCGTCCACGGTGTGCTCGATGAAGTGGGCGCCGAGCGTCGGGTCATCCTCTGGAACACCGTCCCCACGCATCCATCTTTGTCGGGCCAACCCCTGTCTAACCGGCGCCCGACACGGGTCGAGGTGGCGGCCGGCCTGCCGTTTGCGGAGCGGCTCATCGATATCGTTCGGCCCCGCCTGCTCGTCGGGATTGGCCGGATCGCGGCCGACACGTTGGGCAGCCGCGCCGTCTACGTTCGGCACCCGGCGCAATCGGGGGCGACCGCCTTTCGCGCCGGAATGCGCGCCCTCCTGGCGCCCCCACCTTGATACGAAAAAGAGGCGGCCCCCAGGGGTCGCCTCTCTTAGCTACTTAGCGAATTCGACGATACGGGTCTCGCGGATCACCGTCACCTTGATCTGGCCCGGATAGCTGAGCTCACCTTCGATTCGTTTTGCGATATCGCGGGCAAGGATCTGGGCCCGGCTGTCGTCGATGGTGTCCGGTTTGACGATGATGCGAATCTCCCGGCCCGCCTGGATCGCGAACGATTTTTCGACGCCTTCGAACGAATTGGCGATGCTTTCCAGCTTCTCGAGCCGCTTGATGTAGGTGGTCAGCGTTTCGCGGCGGGCGCCCGGGCGGGCGGCCGAGACCGCGTCGCAGGCCACCGTCAGAATCGCCTCGAGGCTGGTCGGCTCGACGTCCATGTGATGGGCAGCGACTGCGTTCACCAGCGTGTCTGGCCTACCGAGCCGCTTGAGGAGTTCGCCGCCGATGATGGCGTGCGACCCCTCGACCTCATGGTCGATCGCCTTGCCGATGTCGTGCAGCAGGCCGGCCTCACGGGCCAGCGCCACGTCGGCGCCGATTTCGGCCGCCGCCATTCCGCAGAGGAAGGAGACCTCCTTGCTGTGGGTCAAGACGTTCTGTCCGTAGCTGGTCCGAAACGCCAGCGTCCCCAACAGCTTGACCAGCTCGGGATGCAGCCCGGTGACGCCGGTCTCGAACATCGCCTGTTCGCCTTCTTCCCGAATCCGGTTCTGCACGTCGCCCCGAGCCTTGGTCACCATCTCCTCGATTCGGGCCGGGTGGATCCGGCCGTCGACCAGGAGATGATTGAGGGCCACCCGCGCCACCTCGCGGCGGACCGGGTCGAAGCCACTCAGGATGACGGCCTCCGGCGTGTCGTCGATGATCAGGTCAACGCCGGTCGCATGTTCGAGCGCCCGAATGTTGCGCCCTTCCCGGCCGATGATGCGACCCTTCATCTCGTCGCTGGGGATGGCCACCACTGAAACCGAGGTCTCCGCGGTTTGTTCGGCGGCAACCCGCTGCATCGCGGTCACCAGGATGTTGCGGGCGCGCTTTTCGCTCTCCTCTTTGACGATCGCCTCGCCATCGCGAATCTTCTGCGCGATCTCCTGGTTGAGTTCCTTTTCAAGGTTGGTGAGGATTGTCGTCCTCGCTTCGGCTCGCGTCATTCCGGAAATTCGCTCGAGCGCTTTGACCTGCTCGGCGAGGGCATCGTTGACGCGCTCCCTGGTCCTCCCGATCTCCACCTCTTTGGCGGTTACAGCCTGGTCCTTTCGGTCCAGGTCTTCGAGTTTATGGTCGATCGACTCTTCCTTCTGCTGGACCCGGCGTTCGGAACGCTGGGTCTCGGCACGTGCGTCGCGTACTTCCTGCTCCAGGTTCATGCGGATGCGGTGGGCTTCCTCTTTCGCTTCGAGGACCATCTCCTTCATCTGGGTCTCGGCGTCCGACAGCAGCTTTTCGCGTTCCGCGTTGGACACGAGATCCCGCTGGCGGTTGGCGTTGCCAACCCAGAGGTAGGCGATGAGAGCACCCACGGCCGCACCCACCACGACCCCAACGACCAGGAGTAATGGAGTGGGCATAGTTACACCTCGCTTATGGACTTGTAAAGGTTCTTCTCACTGCGCGTGGGCGCAGCGGGACTAGTCGTTACATGGCGACAAAATCTTGACTATTTTAGTCGCGTTCAGCGATACTGTCAAACCGGCTCGCAGCTTCCCATTCATCGGTCAAAAGCCGGCAGACCCGGTATACGAGCCCGCTGCTGAAGCCGCGCCGGCTGAGGCGCGGACCCAGGTACGCGATCAGCGCCTGCGCATCGACGAGTTGCCGGTGGGCCAGCAGACTTTTCCCCAGTGCCAGCGCCTCCGCCGCCTCGGCATCGGGATCGACGGCAGCGAGCGCGGGCCCGGCGGTCCCCTCCTCGACGCCTTTGGCACGCAGCTCCTGGGCGATCAGGGCGTGACCTCGTCCGCGACTGCGCCGGCGCACCAGAGCGTTGGCGTACTCCTGGTCGTTGAGATAGCCGTCGCCCTGCGCCCGCTCGAGCGCAGCGTCCACGGCAGCGTCGGTGTAACCGAGCCGGACCAGTCGCTGCCGCAACGCCGCGCGCGACTGCGGCTGGCGAGCCAGCCGCTTCACGGCCTCGGTGTAGGCTGCCTGGGCACTGTCCGGCTCACGCGCGGTCGGCGTCGTTCGCCGGCCGCCGCTTCTCACGCCGGCTGGAGGATCTTCTCAGCGGCCTTGCCCTTCATCTGCGCGATCAGCTCCTCGCCCAGCTTCGGGTTCGCCTTGAGGAAGCCCACCGTTTGCTCGCGCCCCTGGCCCATGCGCTGGCCGTTGCAGGAGAACCATGAGCCGCTCTTTTCCACCAGGGAGGCGTCAACCGCGGCGTCGAGCACGCTGCCCCAGTAGGAGATGCCCTCGTTGTAGAGGATGTCGAACTCGGCCGACTTGAAAGGCGGCGCGACCTTGTTCTTGACCACCTTGACCTTGACCCGGTTGCCCGTGACATCGAGCCCGTTCTTGATCGAGTCGACCTTGCGGATATCGAGCCGGATCGAGGCATAGAACTTCAGCGCCCGGCCGCCGGTCGTCACTTCGGGGTTGCCGAACATGATGCCGACCTTCTCCCGCAGCTGGTTGATGAAGATCACCGAGGTGCTCGACTTGGAGATGGCGCCGGTCAGCTTGCGCAACGCCTGCGACATCAACCGCGCCTGCAGGGCGACGTGGCTATCCCCCATCTCGCCGTCGATCTCTGCCTTCGGCACCAGCGCCGCCACCGAGTCGACGACGATGACGTCAACGGCGCCGGAACGGACCAGCACGTCGACGATCTCGAGCGCTTGCTCACCGGTGTCCGGCTGTGAAATCAGCAGGTCCTCGGTCTTGACCCCGATGTGGCCGGCGTAGACCGGGTCCAGGGCATGCTCGGCATCGATGAAGGCGGCGACGCCACCCAGCTTCTGCGACTGGGCGATGACGTGCAGCGCGAGCGTCGTCTTCCCCGATGACTCCGGGCCGTAGATCTCCACCACCCGGCCGCGTGGGATCCCGCCGACGCCGAGCGCCATATCGAGGGTGAGCGATCCGGTCGGGATCACGTCGATGTTTTTCTGGGCGGCGGCCTCCCCCAGTTTCATGATGGCGCCCTTCCCATAGCTGCGCTCGATTTGGCTGAGCGCAGCCGTCAATGCCCGTTCTTTCTCTGACATCTAGTCTCCCCTTGCTTCGTGATGGGGTCTGGCCGACCCGCCCACTGTAATACATATTTGTGTAACTGTCAACGCTATGACCCCAGAGTCTGGACCAGGAGTTCCAGGGCGGCAATCACCGAGCGGCGCCGGTTGTCCCAGCGGTCGCCGGTCCATTGAAAACGATGCGTCAGCACTGATTCCCCTCCCCCTCTGGGGGATGGCAGGGTGGGGGCCGCGATGCCGATAAAGGTCAGACCAACCGGCTTGGCGCCCTCGGCGTCCGGCCCGGCCACTCCGGTGATCGAGACACCGATGTCCGCGCGCAGCAAGCGGCGAACGCCGCTCGCCATCGCGGCGGCCGTCTCCTCGCTCACGGCCCCATGGCGGTGCAGCGTCCCCTCGGGCACCTGCAGCTGTTCGACCTTGACCCGATCCGCATAGCTGATCACGCCGCCGAGAAAGTAGGCCGAACTCCCCGGGACGTCCGTCAGCGCCGCGCCGAGGAGGCCGCCGGTGCACGACTCCGCCACCGCGAGCGAACGGCCCTGACGGCGCAACCGCTCCCCCACCTGCTGAGCCAGCGCAAAAATCTCGGGATCCGGCGTCACGGCTCACCGGTAGTTGATGAATTGCAATGGGACCTGCGTCTCGGTCGCTTTGAGAGCGGTGATCACCTGCTGGAGCAGATCCTTCTCCCGGCTCGAGACCCGGATCGCATCGCCCTGGATGCGCGGCTGGACCTTGGGCGACACCAGCTTGATCTGCTTGACCAGGGAACGCGCCAGCTCGTCATCGATCCCCTGCTGTAGCTCGAGCTTCTGCCGCACCGTTCCCTTGGCCGCCGGCTCGATGGGTCCGGGCTTGAGGATCTTGAGCGAGAGCTGGCGCTTGACCAGCTTGCCCTGCAGGACGTCGAGCATCGCCTTCATCTTGAAATCACTCGGGCCGCTGAGCGTGATCTCGCTCTCGCCCAGGTCGATCGAGGCGCCAGTGTCCTTGAAGTCGTAGCGGGTCGCGATCTCCCGCTGCGCCTGGTTCACGGCGTTGACGAGCTCCTGCCGATCGAACTGCGAGACGACATCGAACGAATATTCCTGCGCCATTGAGTCCCTATCCTAACCGCGCATTTTGACAGCTGTCTGTCGCGACCTTTTTCCCTCCCCCACTTGCGGGGGAGGGTAGGGTGGGGGCCGTCATTGATTGGCGTCATCGAGGTCTCTGACCAGCTCATCGACCTCGAGCAGGTTCATCAACACCTCGCGCGACTTGCTGCCCTCGTAGGGGCCGATCACCCGATTGTCGGCGAGCTGGTCGACGATGCGGGCCGCCCTCGTGTAGCCGACATTCAGCTTGCGCTGCAGCAGGGACACGGATCGCGCTTCATGCCTTCCTTGACCCAGGAGACGGTCGCCTCGACGTTGAAGATCTCTTCCTGGTACTGCGGCCTTCCCTGCGCTTTCCAGAAGTCGATGATCGCTTTCATCTCGCGGTCCGAGACGAAGACGCCCTGCAGCCTGGTGGCGCGCCCCGCCTCAACCGGCAGGTACAGCATGTCGCCGCGGCCGAGCAGCTTCTCCGCCCCGGTCTCGTCGAGGATAACGCGCGAGTCGATGCTGGAGCTGACGGCGAACGCGATCCGGGAGGGGATGTTGGCCTTGATCAGCCCGGTGATGATGTCGGCGGACGGGCGCTGCGTGGCAACCAGGAGGTGAATCCCGACAGCACGGGCCAACTGGGCGATGCGGCAGATCAGTTCCTCGATCTCGCCCGCGGCGACCATCATCAGGTCAGCCAGCTCGTCGATCACGATCACGATGTAGGGGAGCGGATTCAAGCCCATTTCCGGCGCCTTGCCGTTGAAATCGGAGATGTTGCGCACGGTGTGGCTCGCAAACAGCTTGTAGCGCGTTTCCATCTCGGCCACGGCCCACCGCAGGGCCGAGGTTGCGTGATCCGATTCGGTTACCACCGGCACGAGCAGGTGGGGCATGTCCTGAAACATCGAGAACTCGACGCGCTTGGGGTCGATCAGGATGTACTTCAATTCTTCCGGCGTCGCCTGGAAGAGCATGCCGGCGATCAGCGCGTTGATGCACACGCTCTTGCCCGACCCGGTCGCGCCGGCGATCAACAGATGCGGCATGCGGGTCAGGTCACCGACCACGGTGTTACCGGAAACGTCGGTCCCAATCGCGAGCGACAACAATGTCTGATCGTTCTGGAAGGTTGGCGTCTGGATAATCTCTCGAAGCGTCACCAGGCTGGTCGCCTTGTTGGGGACCTCGATACCGAGCGCGGGTTTCCCGGGGATAGGGGCCTGGATTCGAATGGCCGCCGAGAGGGCGAGCGCGAGGTCGTTCTGCAGCGCGGTGATCTTGCGAACCGGCACCCCATGACCGGGCTGCAGCTCGTACTGCGTGACCGACGGACCCGAGTTGACGCCGATCACCGTCGCCTCGACGTCGAAGCTCGCGAGCGTCTGCTCGATCAGCTTGATGTTCACCTTGATCTCGTCGTGCAGCCGTTCCTTTCGGACCGTGACCGTATCCAGCAGGGTCAGGTCGGGCTTGTTCCAAATCCGCTGGATCTCGTCTTCCGGGAGGGTCGGCGCCACTGCATCGCCACCCGGCACCACCGTCAACACGGGCTCGGCGGCCCCGGCTTTCTTGCGGCGTGGCCCGGGCGCCGGCTCATCGTCGATTGGCTCCTGCAGGGCCGCCACCGCTGATTCGAGCTCTGGGGATGGCGGCGGGGGCGTCGCGGGGACAGCGGACCTGGTGGTCACGCCGATGCCGGTGATCGGGACGAGCACCGGTTCGGCGCTCTCATTGCGAACCACCTGGTTGCGCGGCGTCCATGACTCAGCCGGTTTCCTTTCCTTCGTCGCCGGCTTTGGCTCGGGTCGGTTCTCGAGGTAATGTTCGCGCAGGGCTCCGACCGTCCCGCGGATCGAGATGTCGAAGGCCAGAACCAGGCCACCGAGAAATGCCGCGCTCAAAATCAGAACGCTACCGGCGGTGCCGACCAAGCTGCGCAGGGCTTCGCCCTCTACTCGTCCCACCGACCCGCCGCTTGTCCCTGCGGAGAGATGAAGGAGCCCCAGTGAGCTGATCAGCAGCAGCGCGATGCCGAGGCCGCGTCCCCATGTCATCTTTTCGATCCACGGCATCAGCATTTCCGCTCCGGCAACGACTGCGGCGAGGATGACGAACACCACTCCCCAGCCAAACAGACCCACCAGCCCACCCCGAACCGCGTGCAGGGCGGAGCCGCTGGCCTGGACCGCGACCGCCAGCACCAGCAGGCCGGCCAGGAGAAGGAAGCCGATCCCCGCAAGTTCGCGCTGCTGGGACTTTGGCACTTCCAGCTTCGGCAGGCGGGGCGCCTTGATCCGAAAACGCTGCCGCGAGGCCGAGCGCTTGGGGCGCGCGATGCGCTTTCGCCGGGTTCTCACACTGGCTGGGTGGCTGCGACGTCTGCTGTGACGAATGGCGCAATTCTAGCGGCTATTCGGAGCGCCGGCTAGAGCGCCTAAAGGCGTATAAGGAAACTATGGCTAAGCAGGATAAAGACCCATTCGACTTGATCAATGCCCCTGGTATTTCCGATCTCGACGCGGCGCCCGGAGTTCAGCGCCGACCGCGCGGCAGCGAATTACCCGAGAACGAGGATCTCGATTCCGAAGGTCAACCGGATCTGGATGGAGCGCTTCCGGGAAAGGAAATCACCGGCGACGCCCAGGAAGGCGAGATGCCCCCCAGCGACCACTATCGAGTGCTGGACGACGGCTTTCATGTCGACACACTCGACGACCGGCTGCGCGAGGAAGTTCCCGACCGCGTCAACTCCGACGTGGAAGAGGTTCGGCTCCTCGACGATGAGTCGTTCGATGGTGGTGGGCGCGACGCTGGTGGCGGGCCCGACTATGGTGGCGGCGAGCTGCGCTCCGAGTTTGGCGACGAGGGTGGCTACCCCAGCGCTGAGGAAGCGGCCATGCACGTGGTCGACGAGGCCCCCGGCGCCGTCAAGCGCGAAATCGACAGTTACACGGGTGAGCCCATCGAGAAGCTCGGGACCTACTAGCCGCAGCTAGGGTCGCAAGCGGTAGAAGCGCCAGAAATCGTGTTCGATCGGTAGGATCTCGACCCCCGAGAACCCCGCCTGGCTGGCGTAGCGACGGCGGAATTCTGCGCCATAGTCGCTGTACGGCACTCCGCCCCCGCGGCGGTACGCCGTCAATAGCGCGGGCAACGTCGCGGCCAGGCCCGGGATTGCCCAGGTGATCGGTAGCAGGTAGTTGAGGCTGTTGCCATCCAGCAGCACCTCGGCGTGACCGGGAGGGAGGCGATACTCACGCTTCGTGCCATCCGTGCTCTCGGTTGCCACCTCGAGAATCCCAGCCACCGCCTGCTGCTCGAGCCACTCCCGTGCATACCGCTCATCGATGCCAGCTGACTGCGCCAGCTGCGTCGAGGTCAACGGGCCGTTCTGGGCGAGCGCTCGATAGAGTCCCAGCCAGTCGCCGACGTAGATGCTGAGCATCTCGAGCACCGCGATCCCGCCGTGAAACACACGCTCGACGAGCGCGCCACGCTGCTCCTCATCTTCCTTGGCGAGCCTTGGCGTTGCGACACTCATGTCACCCCTCCTCTCAGACTTCGACGACGATCGGGATGATCATCGGGCGGCGCCGCATCTGCTCGTAGAGGTATTTGCTTAACGAGTCGCGGATCGAGTTCTTGATGACCTGCCACTCCGGGGTGCCGCGGCCAGGCTTGTTGATGGTGGTGAGCACTTGCTGGCGGGCGGCCTCGAGCAGCGCATCCGAGGTTTGTTGATAGACAAAGCCTCGCGAGATCAGATCAGGGCCGGAAACGACCTGCCCGGTGTCCTTGTCGACGGTCACGATCACGATGAAGATCCCGTCCTGAGAGAGCACGCGGCGGTCGCGTAGTACCACCGATCCGACGTCGCCAACGCCGAGGCCATCGACGAAGACGTAGCCTGCTGGGACCTTGTTGCCAAAGTGCGGCAGGCTGTCGCTCAGCTCGACCGTGTTGCCGTCGTCGGTCACGATCACGTGGTCCTTGGCGATGCCGACCTCTTGCGCGATCTCCGAATGCAGCGCCAGGTGGCGGAACTCCCCGTGCACGGGCATGAAGAATTTGGGCCGCACCAAGTTCAACATCAGCTTCAGCTCCTCGCGGCTAGCATGCCCCGAGGCATGGACGCGGTTGCGCGCCGAGTAGAAGACCCGCGCCCCATGCTTGTAGCAGTTGTTGATGGTGCGGGAGACGAGTTCCTCGTTGCCGGGGATGGGCGTCGCCGACAGAATGACGGTGTCGCCCGCCTTGAGCTTGACCTGCGGGTGCTCCTGGGCGGCGATGCGGGTAAGGGCGGAGAGCGGCTCGCCCTGGCTGCCGCTGGAAAGGATCACCAGCTTCTCATCGGGCTCCTTGTTGATGTCCTGGATCTTGATCATGATGTCGCCCGGCATCTGGATGTAGCCCAGCTCCTGGGCGATGGTGAGGTTGTTCACCATCGAACGGCCGATCACGGCCACCTTGCGCTTGTAGCGGGCGGCGGTGTTGAGCGCCTGCTGGATGCGGTAGATGTTCGAGGCGAAGGTCGAGATGATGATCCGGCCGGAAACCTGGCCGAACAATTCCTGGAAAGCCTCACCGATGGTGCGCTCGGAAGGAGTGAAGCCGTCGCGTTCCGCGTTCGTACTGTCGGACATCAGCAGCATCACACCGTGATTCCCGAAATGCGACAGGCGCGCCATGTCGGTCGGCTTGCCGTCGACCGGCGTCTGGTCCATCTTGAAGTCGCCGGTGTGGATCACCATGCCGACCGGCGTCTGGATGGCGAGCGCGGTCGTGTCGGGGATGCTGTGCGCGACGTGGATGAATTCGACTTTGAAAGGGCCGAGCTCCACGACGTCGCCGGCTTTGATCTCGTGTAGGTCGACCTGGTCGACCAGCTTGTGCTCTTTGAGCCTGTTCTTGATGAAGCCGAGGGTGAGACGGCTGCCGTAAATCGGTGCCGAGACCTTGGGCAGGATATAGGGCAGCGAGCCGACATGGTCTTCGTGGCCGTGGGTCAGAAGGAAGGCGAGCACCTTTTCTTTGCGCTCTTGCAGGTAAGTGACATCGGGGAGCACGAGGTCGACACCGAGCATCTCCTCCTCGGGGAACATCAGGCCCGCGTCGATGACGACGATGTTCTCGTCGTACTCGAGCGCCATCATGTTGCGACCAATCTCGCCCAGACCCCCAAGGGGAATGGCGCGCAACCTGGGCTGTTTAGCCAAAAAGGGTGAGCTGCTCCTCGGGCTTTACGATCGGCGCGGTGGCGGCGGCGAGCACCTGCCGCCGTTCCTCCGCACGGTCGAGGTGGGCTTTGACGGCCTTGAAGTCCTGCTCCAGCGGGCCCATCAGAAAACTGTTATACAGGGCGGCCGCCGGATGGTAGACCGGGATGTAGCTCACGCCGTCCTTAACGACGACCTTCCCGTGGAGCCTGGAGATGGACTCGTAACCGGGCAGCAAACGCGCCAGCGCGTGCCGGCCGAGCACCAGGACGACCTCCGGCTTGATGAGACGAAGCTGCTGCTCGAGATACGGTGAGCAGGCCTCCGCTTCGGCGGGCAGCGGATCGCGGTTTCCGGGCGGACGGCATTTCAGGATGTTGGTGATGAAGACGTCGCCACGCAAGAGCCCGATGCCGCGAAGCAACTGATCGAGCAGCTTGCCGGCCGCGCCGACGAAGGGCTCGCCCTGCAGGTCCTCGTTCTGCCCGGGAGCCTCCCCCACGATCATGATGCGGGCATCGCCCGGGCCCACGCCCGGCACCGCTTTGGTCCGCGAATGACCCAGCGCACAGCGGCGACAGTCGTGGACCGCGGCGCTCAAGCTCGGCAGGTCGACAAAATCCAAACCGGGGCCCATTGTATGCCGGGACCGGCGCCCCGGCATACGTCTTTTCCACAGGCCTAGTTTCTAGTTACGGTTATCGCGTCCGCGGCCGGCCCGGTCGAAATCGCGACGTGGGCCGCGGTCACCGCCACCTGGCCGGTAACCGCCGCCAGTCCCGCCGCCTTCGCGGCGCGGGCCGCCCCGATCCCGCTCGGTCACGATCCAGTCGCCATTGGTAATGCCTTTGGCTTCTTGCAGCACCGCCTTGCGCGAGAGATTCACGCGGCCCTGGCGATCGACCTCGGTGACTTTGACGTCGATCTCATCGCCAACGTTGACCGCGTCCTCAACGCGCTCGACGCGGTCCTCAGCCAGCTGACTGATGTGCACCAGTCCGTCCTGGTTGGGCAGGATCTGGACGAAGGCGCCGAAGGGCATGATGCGGACCACCTTGCCCCGGTAGTTCTTCCCGACCTCGACTTCGCCGGTCAGGTCGCGAATGAGCTGCTCGGCCTTGGCGGCCGATTCCCCATTGACCGAGCCGATGATGACCCGGCCGTCGTCCTCGATGTCGATGCTGGTGACACCCGAGTCTTCGATGATCTTGCGAATCATCTTGCCCCCGGGGCCGATCACTTCGCGGATCTTGTCGGGATGGATCTGCACCGTGATCATGCGCGGCGCGTACTCCGACATCTTTGCCCTCGGCTGGGCGAGCGTCGCATCCATCTTATCCATGATGAAGAAGCGGCCTTCCTTTGCCTGTTGAATCGC
>WNFD01008318.1_pt1 | contig 11265 bp, 10 predicted proteins | sample 5400491 | NCBI WGS metagenome assembly WNFD01 (sample SAMN13153343, study PRJNA577476) | soil metagenome | isolation source: 120 cm saprolite under Douglas fir tree site 2 hole 2 replicate 2 | place: USA:California | collected 2015-04-18 | reverse complement strand
CGCCCCTGGAGGCAGGCATGGACGCAGTGCAATTTGGTCGATGGTTCAGTAAACGTCGACAGGCATGTGGTTGGCAAAGCCAGCGTACACTGGTAGATGCTGTACGCCGTGATCCTTTCCTGAAAGCGAGTGGTATTTCTGAAGACTTCCTGGCCCGTCTTGAAGCGGGCCACCTGGCGCATCCCTTTCGCAGTAGTGTACGCAGGAGAGTGCTGGCCCTGGCCTGGCTTCTTTGTAAAACACCGCGCGACCTGCAAACCTACCTGCGCGCTGCTGAACTCAATGACCTGGGTGCGGAAGAGGCTGACCAGGTGCAGCGTCTGGGTGAACACCTGGCAGTTCAGCAATCTCCCTCCCCTCTGCTGCTCCCTCTTCGCCCCATTCGACTTATCGGCCGCTCCACCGAACTACACGAACTATTGAACGCCCTCTGCAAAAAGGATGTCAATGTCTTTGCTGTGACGGGCATGCCGGGTAGCGGTAAGAGCGCCCTCGCTTATGAAACTCTACATATGCTCGCCTCCGACGAACACGAGCGCGTGCGTCTCTTTCCCCATGGCATAGCTACCTTCACAGGTAGAGGCCGCCGGGGTATCAATGGACTCATTTCATTGCTCAGTGGTATCACCACCGTCTTTCATTCTCTCGCAGCTTCCGACTCCAATCCCAGGTCCCTCGCCCTCGTTCCCACGCTCCCACAATTTACCGATGTTGACCTGGCATGTGCCATCGATCGTGTTCGCGCTGCGTTGGCCGGCAAGCGCGTCCTGATCCTGCTTATCACGAGTTCCTATATCCCTGCCCCTGCCCTGGTCACTTCTCGCCTCCATCTCTCACCACTCAAGCCAGAAGCCGCGCTTGACCTGCTTGCCAACCTGGTCGGTCGCGGTATGGTGGAAATGGAGCGCCAGCATGCCGAGCGTATCTGCGCGGCAGTGGGCTACCTGCCCCTGGCGATTGAGGCGGTTGCCACAGCAGTTCTTACAAAGGCTATTCCCTTCTCATTGCTTGCCGCGCGCGTCGCTGAGCGCCCGCTCGATAGATTGCTCGATGAGGAATACGAGATTCGTTCCAGGCTGGCGCGCACATTGGCCGCCCTGGGACCTGGGATGCAGGAGCAATTCGCTTTGCTCTCTACGCTGGGCACGCAATCCTTTGGCCTTGCGCCCGCTGCGGCTATACATGTACAAACTACTGCTCCACTGGCCATCGAGGAACATGGCCTATCCGCTGTCGAGGTAGCAAGCTTGCCAGAGCACGCCGTGGCTCTGCTGGATGACAAAGCCCAGAAAGATGTGACATTTGACAACGTTGACCTCTCACTTACCCAGCTTGCCCATACAGCCGCAAACCTGGGACAATTCGTCCGCTCCTCCCTGCTAGAACTCGCCCCTGGTGAGGCATTGCTGGAATCTCCCTTCCCCCGCTATCAGCTGCATCCCCTGCTCTACGCCTATGCAGGAGAGCGCCTGGAAGATCTTAACCCGGCAATCGTTGATGCTGTCCAGGGCAGTGTTCAGGAGTATGCGCTTGCTTACATTGAACGCTATCAGGCAGATGTACCACGCCTGGAGTGCGAACGTGGTTTCTTACTTGCCTCCCTGAAGCAAGCGTGGCAGCAAGAACAATACGGGCAAGTAATACGCTTTGTAGCTGGCCTCTCGCCTATCATTGGCCGCTTGAACACCTACGAAGAAGGAGAGCATCTCCTGCTGTGTGGAGTGCATGCCAGCCGCTATCTTGGGGATCGCTTTCACCAGGCGCGCTTCCTCAACCACCTGGGTGTCCTGCTCTGCTATCATGGAGAACTCACGCGCGCACAGCAGGTCCTCAAAGAAAGCCTGGCCATTGCTGAAGAGCTTGGCAGCCCCGTCACGCTCTGGCATCCCCTCTGCAATTTAGCGCATATAGCCCATATCAGCGGCGAATATGATATCGCGCGGCGCTTCGCTGAAGCTTACCTGCGACACATGCAGCAGGCAGGCGACCCGGGCCGCATTGCTATCGCACTCTATAAAAGCGGATTTTATGCTCGGCTTCAGGGCGATAGGGACAGGGCATACAAGGACCTCGCTTCCAGCTTGCAACATTTCTCCCTGCGCGATTCTGCTCAGGTCCTCCCTCATGAGCGCATTGCCGAACTAGAAGCATTGACCGAGTTTGCGCGTGTCCAGGGTGACTATGCTCGCTCGCAGGAATACATGGAGGAGACCATAGCGCTTGTTGAAGAGTTGTGCGACCGCTATAGCGTTGCCGATCTGCTCTTCGACCAGGCATGCTTCGCGCAGCAGCAGGGGCTGCTCGAAGAAGCGCGCCATCTAGCATTGCGTGTCATCGATGTTGCGAAGCAGATCGGAGCCGATCACTTCTACAAGCGCAGTATGAGCTTGCTGCGAAACGTGTCCACGTAGCATAATGAGATTTAACAATCACCAGCGGTAAAGTATTGTCACCCTGAGCTAGCCGAAGCCCTGAGCGCAGTGAAGGGGAAGCAAAGGGTCTCTCGCGAAGGGCACAGAGATGCTTCGCGGAGTTTACCCTGAGCGCAGCGAAGGGCTCAGCATGACATTCCCGGTGTTGGGGGGAAAGTTCATTATGGCCACTTGGGCGCGTCTACGCGCTCATTAATACCCGCCAGAGCTTGCCGCTTTGAGCGCTGGCCGCGACCTTGCGCTCGTCGGTCATCTCGAATTGTCCAAAATCGAGCAGGTACATTGCCCCGTCCAGGGGATTAAACCGTACATCTATCGGTCGCGCCAATGTGCCCGATACCATAGGATGCAGGCTCCAGTCGGATGGATCGACACGTACCACCGCACGTCCTACTCGCGGGCCACCGGAAGGCGCCGTCATCGGCGCCTCGTCACCGAAGAGCGCCACGCAGATGTGACCTCCCCAGTTCGCCGCCGAGGCAGGTACCACGTCAAATTTCACGGCGGCCGCGTGCGGCGGAAAACGTAACAATGGACGTTCCGGCGGCGGCAGCTCGTCGTGATTGGCCAGTACAAACCTTGGCGCCGGTCCGCGCTCTGGAAGATACTGATCATCAGTGATCGGATCGTCCCCGATAAAATCAGGCCAACCGTACCATGCTCCCTGGCGCACCTCGAATAGCATATCCGGCACATGCCCCACAGGCCGGCTGCCCCGGTCGTCCGCTCCCTGGTCAACGGCCAGCAAGCGGCCATCGGGCATGAATCCCAGCGCAAAGGCATTGCGCAGTCCCCAGGCTACCAGTTCCAGTTGCGTTCCATCGGGGTTGCAGCGCATGATCGCTGCCGTGCAGGGTACCTGTCCGGGAATACGCTGTCCAGCTTCAGTGACTTTGCCAAAGGATGCAAAAGCGCCGGTACGAATCCGCGCCCCCTTTTCCTGGCTGAGCGGGTTGTCCGTCTCGACGCTCACACCGCTGAGCACGATGTCATATCCTGGAATATCATGTTCATGAGGCAGCCGCCGCAGCCAGCCTAATTCATAGGCATCCAGGCCGACGATAGCGCTATTGGTCATCGACCCCTGGCTGAAATACATTTTACCATCGGGTCCGTCTGGCCCGAAAACAGCCATATTCGTATGGTAATTGCCTGGTCCCGGCAAGTTGTCCAGGATAACCGTTTGCTTCCCATCGAGTTCGAGGCGGCTGATGCGCCCTGGGTGGCCTCCTTCAGAAATATACAGGCCACCATTATGAAATGTGAGGCCGTTGACTGGCTGCCGTAGTTTGTCGGCCAGCAGCATGCGGCTCCCATCGGACCCGATGCGCCAGATGCGCCCGCCAGGGGCTGCTCCTCCAAATGGAAGTCCGGCCTCGGCTACATAAGGCACTCCTGCCTCGTCGAACGTCAGGCTGGTCGGAAATGCCAGGCCTTCCGCCACGAGTTCAAGGTGGCTGTTAGGGTCATCTGAAATCATAAAAACTCCTTTGTGGACACCTATCACCTTATGAGATTTCACAACATAAGCAGGAGAGCGATGAATCCTCCCGTGGCCGAGCGAAGCGAAGGCAAGTGCGTAGCTGCGAGATTTATCGCGCCCTGGGGTGGGGATAGGCATATCCCGTTTATTTTGGTAAAGCTCGTCCAGCATGGTCAACTGCAGGCAACCCTTCCCATGAGAAAAAGACGTTCCATGCGCAGGCCGGTAACTTCCCAGTACATTTCTATCATCGTTCACTTTGTGTGCTCTTGATTATGAGAGTATGTCTGATTCCCATCACGATCGCTTGCTCGCGCCTGCGGCGCTCGCCTGATGTATTATATTTTGTGGAAAATGCGCGAAGCGCATTTTCCACAAAATATAATACATCATTGGCGCGGCTTCGCCGCGCGAGCACCCGGGGCGAGAGAGCGAAGCCGCTGAGAATCAGACACGCTCTGAGGATTGCGCAACCATCTCTAAAAGCGTCCCTGGCTTGACCACTTCGTAGCCGCTGCCAAGCTGCGCTGCCACCTGCTTGAGGTCCGATGGCGTCATGGACCAGGCCAGAATATAAACGTTGAGGAAGAGAGGCCGCGCACCCGAGGCCGCAGTAGCATTTTGGATCAGGCGCAGCGTCCCATCTACACTATTGGCCAGTCCGAGGTTTTGATAGACTGGTACATTCGTAGTCCCCACTATCCAGCTTGGCTTGCCCAGTCCGGCGCCGCTCAACATGCCGCGTATACCGAAAGGTGACAAGCCCCGCACAAACTGCTCTTGCAGGGCTTGATCGCTGAAGGTCATGCCCGAACTGGCAAGCCACGAGAGAAGAGTCAGGCCGGTCCCCTCGAAGAAGTTGACGTCTAATACTTCCAGCAATGTCAGGTTCATCTCCTGCATTAATGCTCCCGTGCGTTGTAGAAATGCGGGGAGCTGCTCTGCTGGCCAGCGCGAAGGGAACATATATCCCGCTCCGCTTGGCCCGGCTATCAACTCATCATTGGCGGAAGCCGTGTGGGCGTAATATGCCGCCATGGCCGGGGCCGCCTGCTGGAGCACCGGCGAGATGGTCCAGCCTATCGGCAAGGAACCCCGTGCCGGGTCACGCCAGATCTTCAGCATGCGATGCTGGCTGTACTGTAGATTGTCCCCGTCGCTGATAGTAAATGATACATACACCTTAGGTTCAGCGCCAGCCGCCTGTTGCGGGGGTACTACAAGCATATCTTTGATGCGCGTGATCGCTGCCGGGGGCTGTATACTCGTCCAGACTTCCAGATTAATAAAAAGGTCGGTTGCCAGTACCGCTTTTGCCGCCTCGGTCGTCAGGCATACTCCGCTTGGCTCATCGATGAACCAGCCCAGGTGAGTTGCCCCAGGTGGCAGCGCCGCGAAAATCTGCTGCATCAAGGCGCGCTCAGACGTCCAACTGAGTGTTGAATCGGGAAGTGGGTTGCGCGAGTCAAGCCAGTAGACGAAGGTGCGGGTAGCGACCAGGAACGACCGCAGCCCCGTGGCATTCTTCGGATCGAGGCCTGCTATTAAGCGTGTTGAGGCATTGCTGAGCAGGTTTTGCTGCGCCCAGTAGTAGGCCTGCAGCCGGGTACGCCACCCATAGGTGCGCAGGTCGGCAAGTACGGGCAGCTTATGCGGCCCCTGCTGGAGCTCCTGCACTTGCACAGGTGAGACCACAATACCGTCACGCTGACCCGCCAGCGTGGTGGCAATGTTGATACTATCAATGAAGTTGGGATCATAAATAATCATCCCCTGCACACTGCTGCGGTAGGTGATCAGGAGCGCATCGAGAACATCGTCATTAGCAACAGGCGCGGTGTCGTGCGGAATGGATGCGAACGCAGTGTTCAGCCAGAAGGTATCATCGTCGTTAGTTATAATGTAAATCTGCGGCCGGGGGCGGTTAATCAATCCCGCCATCGTCGTTACGTTGAGTTGTACTTCGCGCGAAGCAGAGCCTATATTATACACGTTCAGGTGCTCTGGCGCTTGAAACGCTGGTATCATTCTATCAGCAGACCAGTCAATGTCTGCTACCTCTGTGCTGCTATTCATAACGTCATGTTTCCCCAATCAAATGTATTTCTCAGAACTCTTCTATACAGACGCTATTTTAGCATGAAATTGGCGTACCAGTTTGCCGTATCTATATATGCCGCCACTTTTGTACTTGACAAAAAAGGGCTTTAGCCCTTGCTCTCCCTGCATTTTTAACGTCAAGTGTGCTATACTCTCGATAGTACCTTGAAAACTGAATAGTGTACGGGTTCGCTGGCGCAGGGCCAGCGGTAAAAACACTACTGTGTTATTCCAGATGTACAAGGCTATGTGCTGTTACGAAGGCACGACACCATCGGCTGTACGGCTTTTAGGAAGTGGAGCAGCACAGAAAAATAGTTCAGGAAAAGCCTCCACCTCTGTGGGTATGTTCCCAGGGGAGAGCGTCGAAAGATGCGGGTGTTCCTGGTTCCCAAGACGCCAACCGCAAGTTGTGGGCCATTCTTCCCTTTGCGCACGGCATGGAGCCAGCAACGGGCATGGCACCGCCCAGGAAACAGATAGCATGGATGGATGTGCTGGTTCCGCGCTTTTCCCTGCCCACTACGGTATTCATCGAGTCGCAGCCACGCTGCATTTCTCAGAGTACCGACTACGCGAGAGAGGCAGAAGAAGCCGCGCTCCTTTAGTAGCGGCGGAGTGTCACCCTGTAGCTGAACTAGAGTATGCTACAGAGCACAACAAGTGCGGACAGTTTAACCTGACTCATCCGCGCTTACCTGGTGCTCCGTATAGTTTTCTGAACTGCTCATTGTTGAGACGGAAAGGACTCCTGGCCAATGTCCGAAAAAATGATTGCACCTGAACTATTTCGCCCGCCGGTGGATTTCCCGGATGTCCCCTATGACCATCTCCTGCGCGAAGCCGCCGTGCGCAATCCTGATCGAACGGCAATCATCTACCATGACCTCATGCTGACCTATCGCGAGGTCGTCTCCATGGTCAACTGCATCGCCAATGGACTCGATAACCTGGGCCTGAAAAAAGGCGATCGTATTTGCCTGCTCATGCCTAATCGCCCCGAGTACACCATCACATTCATTGCTGCTGCGACAATGGGCATCGTTGTTAGTCCCATGAACCCGGCATACAAAGAGCGCGAGATCGCCTACCAGCTCGAGAACTCCGAGGCCAGGGCCATCGTCATCCAGCGAGAACTGCTCCCTCTCCTCCAGGTCGTGTTGACCCAAAAGGATCTGCCCAAACTCGAATATATCATCGTGACAGGCGACCGTGTGCCTGAGAGTATGCCCGACGCTATACCCTTCGCGAAACTGCTGCGCGAATCCTCGCCCAAACATCCCCGGCATGTCGAGGTCAGCAGCGAGGACCTGGTAGCCTTACCCTACTCCTCCGGCACCACAGGCTTCCCCAAGGGAACGCTGCTCACTCATCGCAACCTGACCACCAACAACCTCCAGCTCACCACCGCTCTTCGTACCAACTTCACCGACGTGGCGCTGATCTTCTTGCCCTTTTATCACATCTACGGCGTCATGCTGACCGGCAGCTTCCTCGCCTGTGGCGCCACGCAGGTCATGATGGAGCGCTTTGACCTGCTCCAGTCCCTGGAGTTATGTGAGAAGCACGGCGTGACCTACTATTTCGCCGTCCCGCCAATTATACTCGCTCTTGCCAATGTGCCCATCGATCTCAGTAAAATGAAGACCGTCAAATATGTCTTCTCCGGTGCGGCTCCTCTTCCACTTGATCCCGCTCGCAAACTGCAAGATAAGACCAGTGCTCGCGTCGTGCAGGGGTACGGCATGACCGAAGCCTCACCGCTCACCCATGCCCAGCCGGGTGATCCCGCGCTGGTCCGCTTAGATAGCGTGGGTATGCCCGTTCACAATACCGCACAGAAGATCGTAGACATTGAAACCGGTGAGCGCGAACTGCCTCCCGGCGAAGATGGCGAGATTATCATCCGTGGTCCCCAGATCATGCAGGGCTACTGGAAAGCGCCAGAAGAGACCGCCAATGCCCTGCGCAACGGCTGGCTTTACACTGGCGATATTGGCCACGTAGATGCCGACGGCTATACTTACATCGTCGACCGCAAGAAAGAGATGATCAAGTATAAGGGCTTCGGCATCGCCCCCGCCGAACTCGAATCCTTGCTCATGGAGCATCCTGCCGTCATGGACTCCGCCGTTATCGGCGTGCCTGACGATGAAGCGGGAGAAGTACCCAAGGGTTACGTCGTCCTGCGCAAAGGCTTTGACGTCACCCCCGACGAGATCATCGCCTTTGCCAACGGCAAGCTGGCGGGCTATAAAAAGATTCACTACGTGGAATTCATCGATGCCATTCCCAAGGTCGCTTCGGGCAAAATCCTGCGCCGCGAGCTCAAGGAACGCGAGAGAGCCCTGCGCGCCGGGGGACAAAGCATGTAATTTGGTGTTAGGGACAAAAATGTAGGGGTGAGGACGTGCTGGATAAATCCGCACTCTACAGTCCTCGCCCTGGATGCGATCGCCCTATTCCCGGTCACCCTGACCGCCCCGCGATCATTTATCATGACCTCATGCTGACCTATCGCGAGCTGGTCTCGATGGTCAACTGCATCGCCAATGGTCTGCTCGACCTGGGCATTACAACCCCATCAAAAACAACCCTCGCGCCATCGCCTCTCCCGCCAAAGCGAACACCACCACCAGGTAGAGCATACCCGTGGCAGACTGGAATGAGCGGTCGCGCACCAGCTTCCAGGCCAGCCCGCCAAGAACCAGTGGCAGGATGAATCCCACCAGGATACGCAGCCAGCCGAGCGCACCCGCGCTCAACGGTGTTACTACCGGTACACTGGCCGGCTTGGTCGCCGCATGTACCGGCGGCGTAGCTGCCGGTACCGTCGTCGTGGCAGTAGCCGTGACGCCTGGCGTCACCGCCTGGCTGGCCCTGGCCGGTATAATGCCCGGACCTGTGCTGAAGGCGAGGACGATCTGTATCACCACTCCGAGCAGCACAAGCGTGGTCGCAAATAACAACGGCCTCTCCGAAAGCGCGGGTGTGACCAGGTACCAGTGTCCAAGCCACATCGCCGTCATCACCCCCCCAAGTGCCAGTGCCGCGGCGAAGAAGCTCGCAACCGTGAAGATCCCTCCCAGGTTCGCGGCTGCCAGGGGCCGGTAGATCATCGCCAGCACGAAGAGCGTTGCCAGTCCCGCCAGCGTCACCAGTCCCCCGCTGATCAACCGCAGCAGGCGCAGCCGTGAGACTTGCATCTCCTCCTTCTGCCTGCCACCTACTCCCGCGTTGCGGTCGAGCCACAGAAAAAGATTATAAGGCAGCATCAGCAGCAGGAACAGCAGCAAAGGCAGGTTCAGGTAACCCGTCCAGCCTTTATCAAGCTGCGTGTACGTATTGAGCAGTTCCGGCGGCGAAAAGCCCTGCTGGAACAGGTACGTCAATCCCGTCAACACCAGGTAAATAAGTGCATACGTGATGAGAAAGCTGCGCTTGACCTCGTTTCGCCAATCGAGCACAAAAAGTACGGTAAATGCCCCTACCGAAAGCTCCGCCATCACGATGAACAAGATAAGTGGAAGCGTCAACAACATATTCTATCTATCCCTTTTGTCGTATCAATCAAGCAAATATGGGCGATGCAGCCTGGCATTGCCGTAACAGATTATACATCCGTTCGCACGACCTGACAAACAGGATAAGTGAGGCCAGACCTACCACTCGTTGGTCTTCTCTAGGAAAAGCGCTAACTTTTCAAGCCCCGTGGATGCTGATTTCTTTGTCACGGGCATAGCGCCAAATTTCGCTGGGGTTGGTTATCCCTTTGGCCCTTGCTTCCTGGGTCCATTCGTACATCTCATACTTATTTTGAAAGAGCCGGTTACTGCAAAAGATGTTACGGCGTGCAAAGGGCGCTGGTGTCATGTGTAAGAGGCGCTCTCGCATGGATGGGTCATCTGCCTGTCCTGTGTGCCACCAGGGGGTTTCTAAGGTGTAGGAAGGATCATGGACCCAAGCAGGGCAGGGGATGTCGTAGCGGTCACAGAGGAATTCGACAGATGCTGCACAGAAGGCACCCCAGCGGTGGGTATATTCCGTTTCCTGCTCTGGTTTTACCAGGGGTTCGGTTACTAAGGCCGCTCGTCTGCCTTTGGCATAGCCGTACCACGCGTGGCTGAAGCTGCCCAGACCAGTCCAGGGGTCTGCTCCTGCGCAGATTTGCTGGTAGGCCCATTTCATTGTCTCAAGGAGTCTGGAGAGTGCTGATGGGTCTTGCATCCATTCCTCGTACGTTTGTGCCATAAGCCGGATTGTTTCGGGAGACAGCATGTGCTATCCCCCTTCAAGCCAGAAGATGTCAATGTCTTCTGTGGTACGAGGTGCGAGCTCGAGGACAAGCATGTAAGCGCCTCCTATAAGCATCGTGCGAACGGGTTTCTTGACGCCTCTTCTCTTTAATTCTGCTCCTAGTTCAGCTAGGTATGTTTCTATGTCGCGTGCATTTATGTTAGCCTGTTTCCTGCGTATTATGCTTGAGCAATCCGTTTGCGGACGCCGCTAACCAGTTCGCCCACGACCGCTCGAGACGGGTCCTGGCTCTTGCACAACTCCTCCGCCACGCGAGCGCGCTCGCGTGGCGTGCGGTTCTGACTCATCTTAAATTTTCCCTCCAGACGTGTAATCTCAATGGAAAAGCCCACGACGCCCTTCATCATCTTCTCCCCGTACTCGCTGGGCAACTGCTCAAACGGCCAGGGTTCGGCAAATTGCGCCTCGTGCGTTTACGTTGGCACACTCAAGGGCTCCTCATACCACGAAGGGGTAACATAGGCGTGCGGCCCCTGAAAAAGCACCAGCACCTCCCGGTCCTGCCGGAAGGTGCGCCACTGGGGATTGCCCAGCGCCATATGAGCCTTGAGCGTGCCATAGGGTGCTGGCTCAGACTCCAGCAGGAAAGGCAGGGGCGTGGCGATGGGCACACCTTCGTCCCCTGTGCTGACCAGAGTAGCGAAGCTATACTCGCGCATCAGTGCCTGCAGGGTCGCCAGATCGTCCTCGCGGAAATGGGCTGGAATATACATGACACACCTCTTCTTAAAAATAACCTATTACCCTCGCTCACTGCCTGTTCAAGAAATCAAGCACAACACGGTTGAACTCCCCCGGCTTCTCCATGTTGACCATGTGCGCCACACCTGGTATGACCACCTGCTGCGCGCCTGGAATCTTGTCTGCCAGCTTTTGCGCCAGCGCGAGCTTGTCAGGAATATCGTAATCCCCGACGACGATGAGCGTCGGCAC
>WNFD01019509.1_pt1 | contig 11266 bp, 8 predicted proteins | sample 5400491 | NCBI WGS metagenome assembly WNFD01 (sample SAMN13153343, study PRJNA577476) | soil metagenome | isolation source: 120 cm saprolite under Douglas fir tree site 2 hole 2 replicate 2 | place: USA:California | collected 2015-04-18 | reverse complement strand
GGCCGAGGATGCCGCCGGCAAGCTCCGCAACCTGGCCCTGGAAGAAGAGCGCGCCTTCTGGGCATGGGCGATCGTGCAGGTCCTGCGCTCCACCGGCGTGCGGATCGAGGAACTCCTCGAGCTCAGCCACCACAGCCTTGTCCAGTACCGGCTCCCCGGCACCGGCGAGCTGATCCCGCTGCTGCAGATCGCGCCGTCGAAGACCGACAAGGAGCGCCTCCTGGTGGTCAGCCCGGAGCTGGCCGACGTGCTGTCCCGGATCATCACGCGGGTCCGCGGCCAGGGCGGCGCGATCCCGCTCGTCTCGGCCTACGACGACTACGAGCGGGAGTGGCTGCCGCCCGCGCCTCGCCTGTTCCAGCGCCGCGTCAATGGCGAGGACTGCGTATTCGCCCACAGCACCGTGCTGCAGATGCTCGCCGCCGCGGTGACCCGCGCCGGGCTGACCGGCCCGGACGGCCAGCCGCTGCGCTTCTCCCCGCACGACTTCCGGCGGATATTCATCACCGACGCCATCCTCAACGGGCTGCCACCGCACATCGCCCAGGTCATCGCCGGCCACCAGGACATCAACGTCACCCTCGGCTACAAGGCCGTCTACCCCGACGAGGCAATCCAGGCCCACCTGTCCTTCCTGGCCCGGCGGCGGTCGCTGCGGCCCGGCGAGGAATACCGAGTACCCACCGACGAGGAATGGAACCAGTTCCTCGGCCACTTCCAGCAGCGGAAGGTCTCCATCGGAACCTGCGCCCGGGCGTTTTCGACACCCTGCATCCACGAGCACGCCTGCGTCCGGTGCCCGATGCTCTGGCCAGACCCGAACCAGCGGGCCCGGCTGGCCGACATCCGCGACAACCTCACCGACCGGATCGCCGAAGCCGAGCGCGAAGGCTGGCTCGGCGAGGTCGAAGGCCTGCGGGTCAGCCTGGCCGGCGCACAAGACAAGCTCGCCCAGATCGACCGGCGATCCCGTGCAAACGCAACAGTAAACCTGGGCATGCCCGCCATCACGGCGCCCATCAGCTGACCACCAGTGAGTGCCGCATACAGCCGATAAGGGTGATTCGTCTAGTTCAGTGAATGCGACGAGCCCATCACCGCCGGCGAACTACTCAGCCAGCACCTGGCCGGCACCTGACCAGACGCCAGCGAATCAATGCCAGCCTGACCGGACCAGCAGGCAGCGGGGCCAAATCAAAGGAGAACTCCCGCTCAGCGCTCCCCCTGGGCGGGGCCAGGTCAAAGGAGAACAGCGGGGCCAGTTCAGGTTGACAAAGCCACGGTGGGCAGTCGCATGAGGTTGTGCATCGGTATTGCTGCTTACCGCTGCTGTATCTCGTCCGTCGTGACCCCCTGCTTGCAAACTCCATGCCATCCGACCGGGATGATGCGTGACATGGGCTTAAGTCCCCGCGGTGGCCGCCCCTCGATCGGCATGGCTCGGGATGGTTGCTACATGCGGTAGCTACATCTGGGCGTTGATCCAGCTGCGCGCCAAGGCCTCGTGCCGGGTGGCGGTCGGCAACTGTCAGTCGGTTGTGGTAGTTCGCCTCGCTACGCTCTAAGACTGGAAGGATAAGTAGCATGCCTGATCAGGAAGGGTCGACCGTAGGAGGCGTTGAACATAGCGCGCCTTTCAAGATGTCTAGCCTAACATTTAACGACGGTTGCCCGATAGACACATCAGACGCTAGCATCGTTGTTTTGGTCGGACCTAACAACGCTGGCAAAACACGTGCACTGCAAGAAATGGAGCAATTTCTGAAGCAGATAAGCGTTGCGCCAGATACTTTGTTTGCTCTAAGCGGTGTAACGATAGACAAACCCATGACAGGAGGGGATCTAGCGCGTTGGTTTAGAGCTAACCGAGCCTTGTGGCAAGATCCGAATGATCCCCGGAAGCAACTGATTGGTGGCTATGGATCCGGCCAATTTCCGCTTGATCAGGTATTCGCCAACTGGCGTCAGGATCAGATCTATCTTGGGACACTGGCATCGTTGTTGCTTCGAACTCTATGGTGTGGTGAACGACTAAATTATCTCAGTCCGGCGTCTCGTCTTGAACCTGGAGAAATGCCCAACCAGCCATTGCAATTTCTCATCTCCCATCAGGCCGTCTTGGAAGCCTATCGTGAGGCATTCCGGAGCGCATTTGGAATGAATGTCATTATTGACGCATGGGGCAATGCCATACGGATACGTCTGAGCAGGAACAGTACTCAGGATGATTTCCGTGTGACATCTAATAACGGCCTTCCTGACCCTGAAGTGACGCAGCGCCTAAATCGCTTGCCACTCATAGAAACTCAGAGCGATGGCGTCCGCAGTTTCAGCGGGATCTTGCTTACTTTGATGACGGGGAGGTTTCCTCTTGTCCTCATTGACGAGCCCGAGGCCTTTTTGCATCCTCCACAGGCGCGGCTTCTTGGTCAGCACCTTGCCCGACTGCATCTCGACGGGCAGGTCTTCGTGGCAACGCACAGCCTGGATGTGCTGCTCGGCTTGATGGAGGCTCGTCCGGAAGAGGTGCTCATAATTCGGCTGACCCGGAAGGCGGATGTTACCTCATCGCATATTCTTGAACCTTCTCGTCTAGCAGCGATATGGCGAGATCCGTTCCTCCGCTTTTCTCGCGCGCTCGATGGTTTGTTTCATCACGGCGTCGTCGTATGCGAAGGTGATACGGACTGTCTATTTTATAGCTCGGTCGCTAGTAGGCAAAGATCAGAAGACAGTCCATCAGCTGGACTAGACATAATGTTTACATACGCAGGAGGAAAACATCGAGTCCCGCTAATTACTAGATCCCTACGTGCTGTCGGAGTTCCAGTCAGAGTCGTAGTAGATTTCGACGCCCTCCGGGAGAAGGAAATGCTGCACGCTCTAGTTGAAGGTATTGGTTCGGCATATTCAGCGTCGATAGAACGCGATCGCGCCTTGATTGACGCACATATACGCGGCAGCGTTCCGAACCTCAAAGTTGGTCCCCTAAAGAATACGATCGATGGTATCCTTGGGTCTGATCCAGACAGAGACGTTACACGTGCCGTTGCCGACGAAGTTAAGAAGGCACTTCAACCAAGTGCAGGTTGGCGTGCCGCTAAGGAACACGGCAAAGGTGTTGTGCCGTCCGGCGATGCATCAGTTGCTGTCGAGCGCCTGCTGGGACGTCTTCAGGAGATTGGCGTCTTTGTTGTGCCATATGGAGCAGTGGAGTCCTTCGTAAGGGTCGTGGGAGGTAAAGGGACCGAATGGGCTGTCGCAGTTATTGAAGGTGATCATATTGCCGGAGCTATGGAAGCACATAGCTTCGTGGATTCATTGCTTAACTCGTTGCGCGTTGAGAGCACTACCTGACTAGTTCTGATGGAATGACGCACTGTAAGTGAAGCCGGAGCTGAGCTAGTGCTTTGTAAGCGCGCTTGTTTTAGTCTTGGCGCGTTTGATGCTGTCCAGGATCTGGTCGGGGTCCTTGGTCCAGGCGAAGGGGCGCGGGTGCTGGTTCCAGTTGCCGGTGTACGCGCCGATGGTGTCGGTGAGCTGGCGGACTGAGGTGAAGGACCCGCGGCGGATGGCCTGGCGGGTGATCACGGAAAAGAAGCATTCCATTAACCGGCCCTCGGGGGCAGTTTGGAGGTCCCCGGCTTCGGCGCGTCTGACGTGAGTCGTTGCAGGTGGTTCTGGATGCTGGCTATGACGCGTGAGTGGCGGGTGACTTCGGTGTGCCAGCCGCGTTCGGCTGCGTCGTCGCGGAGTGCGGTGGTGTCGGCAAGCTGGGCTTGGAGCTGCGGGATGAACTCCGGGGCGGTGACGTAGTTGTCGCATTGCTCGCAGATGTTGGCGTAGGGGCAGGCCTCGGCGGCGAGCTGGCGGGAACAGTAGCCGTGGGCGACCCGGGTCTTGAGCATCTCGGCGCGCAGCCAGTCGACCCTGCCGGGGATGATGGGCTGACCGACCGGTGCAATCGGCAGCATTATCCTGGCCCTGGCCTTGCTCATCGCTTCCTCGTAGGCGGCGCGGATCGCGGGCGAGGCCAGCGAGGCATACCGAAGGGTCATCTCGGCGGACACGTGTTAGCAGAGCAGCGCCATCAGCGCCTGCAGCGACATTCCCGCGTTGATCAGGCTGGTGGCATAGGTGTGCCTGAGCTGGTGCGGGGTCGGGTGCAGGGCCCGGCCGTCCCGGCCGCGCAGGCCCGCGGCCCTGGCGGCGTCATCGAGCCCGTGCCGCAGCCGGTAAGCCGACAGGCGCCGGCCGCGCTCGGCGAACAGGAAATCTGCCGGCCGGTTCAGCCGGGGATGCGGCAGCGCCCGCTGCGGCCCGCGCCAGGCGATCCATTCGTCCAGCGCAGCCAGCGTGGCCTCATCGAGCGGGACGGTGCGCTCGGTGCCGAGCTTGCCGAGCGGCACTTTCAGCCAGCTGCCGTGGCTGCCGGTATCCCAGACGCAGTCCAGTTCGAGGTCGTGCAGCTCGCCGAGGCGGATGCCGGTGCCCCGCAGCAGGGTCAGCCCGAAGCGCGCGAACGGGTCGGCAAGGTTGCCGATGGCGGCCATCAGGTCCCGGTCGGCGTCGGGCGGCAGGGCGCGGGGCAGAGACCCGTCCAGCCGCGGGATGTCAGTGGGGAACAGCAGCCGGGCGGGCGGCCGCTCGGCCCAGCCCCACAGGGCCAGGTCGTCGAGGAAGCAGCGCAGGTCGATGACGGTCCGCTTGCTGACCGACGGGGCGACGGGCTGGTCGCGGGCGACCCGGCCGCGCCAGGGCCGCTTGTGGTTGTGGGCCAGGAATCCTTCGACGTGCTCGCGGGTGAGCTGGGTGAGGCTGCGGACGTCCGGGTGGGCGGCGGCCAGGTACTCGGTAAAGACGATCAGGCTGTCGGCGCGCAAGCCGACGGTGGAGAACGCAGCGTCGCGGCGACGGTGGTCAGGTAGCGCAGCGCGGCCTTGCGGATCTCGGGCTGGCTGATCGCCTGGACGCGCTGATCCAGGGTCGCCTGGCCGGGCCGGGCCTGCCGCGGCGGCTGCTGGCAGATCCGCAGCTCGTAGCAGGCCTGGTGCAGGCTGAATGCGCGGGCGGAGTTGTGCACCCAGCTGTGGTGGCCGGCGCTGGGCGCCTGCGCCAGAGCGCGGGCGAAGGCAGCGAAGTCCTCGTCGCTGAGCTGACGCAGGGTTTTGCCCGCCGTCAGGCAGAAGGTCGCCGGGGTCCTTGGCGAGCAGCAGGTCCAGGTCCGGCGTCAAGTGCCCTTCGGCGAAGCACCAGCTCAGGAACGGCCACGCCCGGGTGCGCTTGAGGTCGGCCAGCCGGGCGGGAGTGGGCCGGCTCAGCCACTCTCTCAGATGCGGATACATCTCAAGCAGGCGAGCGGCGGCGTTGCGCCGGATGCGGCGTGCATCGGGGTTGACCGGCATTGCCGCGACCGCGTCGGCGTAGCCGATGAGCAGGTCCGGCGCGCCTTGGCGGCGGAGGGCGGTAGCGGCCGGGGCGTTCACCGGGCCGCTGCCCTGGCCCGCGTGTACTCGGCCGCCAGCGTCTCCGGTGACAGGTGCACGTATGCGGCCGTGGTCTCCGGGTTGGCGTGCCCCATCAGCTCCCGCAACGCCAGCAGATCGATGCCCGCGCACGCGAGCTCGGTTCCGTAGGTATGGCGCAGCCGGTGCGGCCGTACTCGCAGCGCCCCCGAAGCCAGCCGGTGGGTGCGGAAGACCCGCCGCAGCCCCGCCTCGGTGAGCGGCTGCCCGGAGGTCGGGCCGCGCAGTACGACGAAGCATTCCGGCGTGCGGCACCCGGCGGGACGTTCATTACGCAGGTAGGCAGCCAGTTCGGCGAAGAACGCGCCATCAACCGGGACGACGCGTTCCTTGCCGCCTTCCCGGTCACCCGCAGGCGGCGCATGCCCATGTCCACGTCAGCTAGGCGCAGGGACCTGACCTCGGCGGCGCGCAGCCCGCCCAGCAGCATTGCCAGCGTGATCGCCCGGTCCCGGGAGGTCAGCAGGTTCACCAGGAAAGCGGTGACGTCGTCGGGCTCCAGCGACTCGGGCAGCCGTTGAGGCTGGCGCACCAGCCGGCCCCCGGCGCGGGGCCGGCCGGGGCCGATGTGGCCGAGCAGGCCACGGCGGCTGGCCCTCAGCCCGCTGGACCGCCGCGCCGCCGGCACCGGGTTGTCCGCGCGAGCCCCGGCCATCACCGCGAACTCGAACAGGCCGCGGGCAGCCGCGATCCGCCGGTTCATCGTGGCTGGCATCGCACCACGGCCGGCACCGAGCCTGACCACCGTCGGGCCAGCCGGCCCCGCCGGACGTTGCTGCCAGTCCAGGTAATCGAACAAGTCGGTGGCAACGACATCGGCCAGCCGGGCATTCCGAACAGCCAGGAACCGCAGGAAGTTCAGCAGATCGTAGGCATAAGCACGCACTGTGGCCGGTGAGAACGCCCGTGACCCCAGATGCGCGAGGAACTGATTAACCAGCTCGCCGTCCGAGCCGCACCCCTCGACCCGGTGACCGTCACTGACCACGACAACACGCTGCATGGCCCTCCCCCCAGGGACACCTGCAGCGAGTCTGGCCCTCGCCCCCTCAAAGGCGTGGGACCTCAGCCGGGCTGGGCGTGTCCCGGTTCGAGGGCCGGTTAACGGGGACGAGGTTGATCCACGAGCATCCGGTCGGCGTGAAGTGCAGGGTGACGCGCGGGTTCTTGGCTAGCCAGGCCCTGATCTCGGCGTGCTTGCGGGTGGCGTAGTTGTCGCAGATGACGTGCAGCTCGGTGCCGGGGTAGGCGGCCGCGACCTTCTTGAGGAAGCGCAGGAACTCCTGGTGCCGGTGCCGGGGGTAGCAGGCGTCGGTGACCTGGCCGGTGGCGGCGTTCAGGGCGGCGAACAGGCAGGTGACCCCGTGCCGGGCATAATCGTGAGTCTGCCGCTCGGGGATGCCCGGCCGCATCGGCAGGAGCGGCTGTGCCCGTTCCAGGGCCTGGCACAGGGACTTCTCATCCACGCAGACCACGACGGCGTTCTCGGGCGGGTTCAGGTGCAGGCCGACGACGTCGCGGACCTTGGCCTCCAGCTGCGGGTCGACAGAGAACTTGAACCCCTCGGTGCGGTGCGGCTGCAGGCAGAACCGGCGCCACAGCCGGGAGATCGAGTCGTGGCTGACCTCGATCTTCCTGGTCCGGCCCAGCCACTCCGCCAGCCGCCGGGACGACCAGTGCGTCACCCCGGCCGCCCGCAGCGCCTCCGGCGGCGGGGTCACCGTCGCCGACAGGATCTCGCTGATCACCGCATCGGTCAGCACGGTCCGCGGCCCGCCCGGCCGCGGCGCGTCCTCCAGCCCGGCCAGCCCGGCCTCGGCGTACTGCCGCCGCCACTTGACCACCGTCGGCTCGGTGCAGCCGACCCGCCGCCCGATCTGCGGCCCGGTCAGCCCGTCGGCGGCCAGCAGCACGATCGGGGCCCGCTCCGCCACCCGGGCCGGGGCACCCCGGTCCCTGGCCCGCCGCTCCAGCTTCACCCGGTCAGCATCGGTGACCGTGACAATGCGCACGCGATTCGGCATGAGCCATTGTCCCGTATCCTGAATGAAGACCCAAGAGAAACACGCGTCATACCACTAGTCGCGACGTTGTGCCCGAGAAGAAGCGGTAGGGCGGGCGCAGCACCACCAGCAGCGCTCAGACGTTGCCATCCCTCCGATTGGCGCCGCGTGAATCCCTGCGAGGAGCGGTCCAGAGGCCCGAAGGGCTCGCGAAGCGACGTGCCGTAGGTGCGCTCTTGACTGCGATCCGCAGGGCTTCAGGATGAGGCGCCGGAGGGATGGCCCGCTTTGCAGCACCGCGCGCCACAGCTGGACGTTTCGGCGCCAGCCCGTGCGGTGGGCCGCGGGCCTGACCGCCTCGTCGGCGCCGACGTGGCCGGCAGGCCAAAGGAAGGCAGCCGGCGCCCGACGCACGGCAGAAGCCGATCGCGGTCAACCAGCTGCAGCGCCTACGGCGCGCCCTTGAAGACGTAGAGAAAGTTGTCACAGCAGCTTAGGGATGTCCGTGTCGTACTCCGCTTGATGCATTACAGAACGGTTCCACATGATGCGTGACACTCTGCAGAGTGTTGGTGGAGTTGACCGTGACAGAGCAGCGGTATCGCGCGGTACTGGAAGTGCAAGCCGGGGTGCCCGTAATCGAGGTGGCTGAACGGTTCGGGGTGTCAAGGCAGGCGGTGCACCGTTGGGTGCGCTGGTATCGGGATGAGGGCCTGGACGGGCTGTCGGACCGGTCGCACCGCCCCCACGCCCACCCAGCCCAGACCAGCCCCGAGGTTGAAGCTGCGATCTGCGAACTGCGCCGCAACCATCCGCGGTGGGGTCAGCGACGGCTGCAGTTCGAACTAGGCCGCAACGGCTGTCCCGGGCCGATACCCGGGCTGACCACCATCTACCGCGTCCTGGTGCGGCACGGGCTCATCCAGCCCGTCTCACGCCGACGCCGCCGGGAGGACTATCAGCGGTGGCAACGGGAAGTGCCGATGGAACTGTGGCAACTGGACATCGTCGGCGGCATCCAGTTGGCCGACGGCGGCGAGGCAAAAGTGGTCACCGGGGTGGACGATCATTCCCGGTTCTGCGTCATCGCCACCGTGGTCCGAACGGCGACGGGCCGTGCGGTGTGCCTGGCGTTTGTTGAGGCGCTGCAACGCTTCGGCATCCCGGACGAGGTACTCAGCGACAATGGCAAGCAGTTCACTGGCCGCTTCAACCAGCCCCGGTCGGCGGAGGTGATGTTCGAGCGGATCTGCCGGGAGAACGGGATCGTTGCCCGTCATACCAAGCCCCGCAGCCCGACCACGACGGGGAAGGTGGAGCGGTTCCACCAGACCCTGGAGCGTGAACTGCTCGACGACGTGGAGGTGTGGCCGGACGTGGCGGCGGTGCAGGCCGCGGTGGACGCCTTCCGGATCGAGTACAACACCAATCGGCCGCACCAGTCGCTGGAGATGGCCTTCCCGGCTGACCGGTTCACGCCCCGGCCTGCCGATCAGCGGTTGCCACTGCGGCTACCGGCCCGGCTGTCGGCTGCCGTGGCTCAACTTCCTCCGGAACCCGCTCCCGACACCACGACTGCGGCACCCGAAGCGGCACCGGATCTGCCGGCTGCGCTGGTGGTATCCAGCAACGGTGTCGACCCGGTCGACCTGGCGGTCGAGTTCACCCGCGTGGTGCCCGTCTCCGGGAACATGACCGTGTGTGGGCAACAGTTCTGGCTGGATCCCGGCCGGGCCGGCAGCAGCATCGCCTTCTGGGCTGATACCACCGTCGTGCACTGCTCGCCAACGGCGTGCGGCTTAAGACCGTCCCCTCCCGGCTGACCGTTGCCCACCTGCAGAGGCTACTGGCCGAAGGTGCCCGTCCCGCCGGACCACCACCAATCCCCAGCGGCGAGGCCGGCGACCCGATCGAAGTCGACCGCCTGGTCAACGGCACCGGCCTGATCAGCCTCGCCGGACGCCAACACCCCATCGGCTATCACTTCGCCGGCCGACGCCTGACCGTGCGTCTCGACCACGGCCTACTCCAACTCGTCCAGGACGGCATGCTGCTGCGCAGCCTGCCCAACCCACTAACACCCTCAGAGCTGGCACGCATCCGCGACGCCCGACCCGCCGGACCACCACCCCTACCAGCAGCCGAACCCGTCCAAGTCGAACGTCGGGTCAGCAGCCGCGGCGCCATAACCATTGCACGGCAACGCATTCACATCGGAATCGTCCACGCTGGACGAACCCTGACCGTCGAGTCCGCCGACCATACCTTCCGCATCTACGACGGCGACCAGCTGCTGGCCGAGACCGGCCGCACGACCACCAAACCCATCGCCCGATTCAAGGTCCGCAAACCAGAACCCCCGCGTCAGCGTCACCCGGCACAAGGATCCGCTATTTGGCACTGATCGTCATGTCGAGGGTGGAACTCCGGTACTGGGCCGTGCTGGCGGTGCAGTCCGGGGACCGGGTTATTGAGGTCGCGCACCAGCTGGGGGTGTCGCCGCAGAGCCCGCACAGCTGCATGGGTTCAGCTGCCCGGTCCTCTAGCGGTAGGGCGTCAGATCGGCCCGGGGGTAGCGCGTTTGGGTGTCGGCCAAGGTTTGCTCGTCCCAATACGGATCGCCCGGAGCTGGGAAGCCGAACACCGACCGCTCCCGGGGAGAGGCCCGCTCGACGATCTCGAACCAGTCTGACCGCGTCGCGCGCTCGGCCCAGGCGACCCGGCCGGTCCAGCGCGGTGCCCACACATCGTAGTCGGCGAGGAGCGCAAAGCGGGTTGATCGTTCGCCGGTCATGCGCGACCCACGGTGAAGTACGTCGGACCGAAAAGCGAACAGGGTTCCTGCCGGACCGGTCATCGAGACCTCCTCCTCGGCGAACATCCCCTCGGGGAGGTAGTTCGTGATGTCGTGATGCCCAGGGACCGGCCAGTACGGGACGCTCTGCCCGACCGACAGCGGAACGATCTTGGTAGGGCCGTCCTCATCGCCTACGTCGGACAGGAGGATCCAGCTCAACATCTGCGTGGCCGGCTCGGAGCGCTTGGGCACGACGAGGCTGTGGTTGACGAAGTCGCGGTGGTGGCGCTGGTCGTAGTCGACGGCTCCGGCGTACTTGGCCCACAGCGACGCCTCGTAGAGCCGCAGGTCGGCTGAGCCCAGGAAGCGCTCCGCCAGGTCGAGCAGGTCCGGGTGGAAGGCCAGTCGGTTCAGGTTCCAGGATCGCCACGGTCCGCTGACTTCGCCGGCCCACTGGTCCGTCGCCAACCACGCATGAGCAGCTGGGTCGGCGAAATACACCTCGGGCCGCGGGTAGTGCAGCCACAGAGCTTCCTGGGCCGCGGCCAGCTCGTCAGCCTCGAGGAAACCCTCGAAGAGCAGGTAACCCCGCTCCCGCAGGTCCGCCAAGCAACGGTCGGGCACCCTCATCCCCGCACGCTAGCCGCCCTCGCAGTCGACCGCACCGGCATTTCGACAGTGCAGCGGTTCAGGGTCACCGCCGAACCCGCCGATTGGGCAGACACCCTCCCCGCGGGCTGCCGACGCCCCTGACCTCGCTAACCCCCGGTTGTCCAACCCGACCCGGGTACCCTGACCCCACGAGATCATCTAGCAGGAGGTGTTACGGATCATCTGACATCGATCCGTAACGCATCAACTGGAGCTCGACAGGCACCGCTCCCTTTTGTGCTGTCCCGCTTGATGCTTGACACTTTGGCTTCGCTTGATGCTTGACACTC
>WNFD01006946.1_pt1 | contig 11269 bp, 8 predicted proteins | sample 5400491 | NCBI WGS metagenome assembly WNFD01 (sample SAMN13153343, study PRJNA577476) | soil metagenome | isolation source: 120 cm saprolite under Douglas fir tree site 2 hole 2 replicate 2 | place: USA:California | collected 2015-04-18 | reverse complement strand
CAGGTCGACGCCCAGCCGCGACTCGAAGAACGCGCGCGCCGGCGAGTCGAGCTGTCGGGCCGGGCCGGCGAGCGCCGCCGCGACACTGCGCGGCGCGTCGCGCGGTGCCGCCGTCGGCGCCGACGGCTGGCCGCCGGTGCGCAGCACGGACGGGGCGTGGTCGCTGATCGCCGCCAGCGGCGCCGGCGGCGACGACTCGGCCTTGCGCTGCACGCAGGTGCACGGCTCGTCGCCGTCGGCGCCGCAGGCTGCGCACTTGCGCTGGATCCGTGGGCCGGCCGACCGGATCGCCGGGCCGTCGTCTGCCGCCGGCGGAGTCGCCATCCGCATGACCGCATCGGCCACACGGTCGGCTTCCCGCTCGAATTCGTCGTCGACGGGACCGATCGCGAGCTTGGCCTGCGACCTCGGGGGTGTGCGCAGCCGAATCCGCGCTGCTATCGGCGCGCGCTCGTGTAGGTGCGCGACGCGATTGTCACCGCTGGATGCGCCGTCGAGCAGCGCCCGCACCGCGCGGTTGCCGGCGTGGCGCTGCAAGTCGAGCAGACCGGTCGGATCGGTGGCGAGCTCGGGAGCCGGAGCGCGCGTTGCGGTCTTTGCGGGTCCAGCCACAGCAGCCTGCTTCGCGGTCGTCCTACTCGCCTTCATGCCCTGCCTCCAAATGCCGACTCGTCGATCATCTTGCCGAGCTTCTGGTACTCGCGGCGCGCGGCGTGCAGCGCGTGGCGCTGGCCCACCGGGCAGCGCTCGGCGGCAGCGAGGAATGCCGCGGCGAGCGCGATGTTGCGCAGGTGAGCGCCGGCGAGGTCGAAGCGGCGCGCGAGGTACGCGAGATCGAGATCGCCGCCCAGCGGGGTCTCGGCCGGCCAGATCCGCTGCCAGATCGCGAGCCGCTCGCGCTCGTCGGGCAGCGGGAACTCGATGATGAACCGCAGCCGCCGGACGAACGCCTCGTCCATGTTGCGGCGGAAGTTCGACGCCAGGATCACGATGCCCTCGTAGGCCTCGATGCGCTGCAAGAGGTAGCTGGTCTCGAGGTTGGCGTAGCGATCATGGGCGTCATGGACCTCGCTGCGCTTGCCGAACAGCGCGTCGGCTTCGTCGAACAGCAGCACGCCCTGCCCGCGCTCGGCCTCGTCGAAGATCTGGCCGAGGTGCTTCTCGGTCTCGCCCAGCCACTTGCTGACCACCGACGCGAGGTCGATCTGGTAGAGCTCGAGCCCGAGCTCGGCGGCGATCACCGACGCGGCGAGCGTCTTGCCGGTGCCCGGCGCGCCGGCGAACAGCATGCCGAGGCCCTTGCCGTTGGGCAGCTTGCGATCGAAGCCCCAGCGCTCGAACACCGTCGAGCGGTGGCGCGCGTGGTCGCACAGCTCGTGCAGCCGCAGCAGGCGATCGGGCGGCAGGACGAGGTCGTCCCAGCCGGGGCGCGCGGTGACCTTGCGCGCGAGCCCGCCGAACCGGTGGCCGCTATGCCGGCGGCAGGCTTCGTGGATGTCGGCCGCGGCGATGGCCGCACCGGCGCCGGCCCGCAGGCGCGCGATGCTGCGCGCGGTGGCCGCGGCGTCGTGGATCTGACCGCCGGTGAGTCGCAACCGCGCTGCAACCGCCGGCAGCGCGATGTCGCCGGCGAGCGCTGCGCCGGCGAGCGCCGCGCGCCACAGCCGGAGCTGCGCGTCGGCATCCGGCGGCGCGAGATCGATCTGCACGAACGACCGGCCGCGCAGCGCATCGCTCGGCTCCCACGGCGCGGCGCCGGTCAGCACGCACGGTCCGGGGGCGGTGGCGAGCAGGTCGAGCAGTGCGCGGCGGGTGTCGCGGCGTTCGCCGGTGAGCACCAGGTCGGCGGACTCGCACAGCAGGACATCGCCGGTGAGCCAGGCCTCGCGCTCCGCGGCCTCGACGACGGCGCTCGCCGCGTCGTCGGCGGCGTCGAGCGCCGCGCAGTCGAGCACGAGCAGGTCGCAACCGAGAGCGCGCGCGAATGCCTCGGCGGTGGTGCGCTTGCCGACCCCCGCGGGGCCGCGCAGGTACACGATCGGCGCGTCGGGGGCGCTGCGCGGATCGGCGATCTCGGCGGTCAGGCGCGCGAGCCGATCGCGCACCGGCCCGGCCAGCTCGAGCTGGTCGAGCGTGGCGCCCGTGCGACCCCAGGGGACGCGGCGAGCCGCGCGGGCGAGCCGCGGCTCCAGATCGTCGGAGCCATGCAACCAGTCGACGATGCGATCGTCGACCTTCAGGCACTGGGTCAGGCGCGACGCCCCGGGCGCGTCGGCGATCAGCTGCACCAGGCCGTGGTGCACCAGCGGCGCGGTGGCGCCGAACCGGGCGCGCGCGGTGAACCGCTCGTCGAGCGAGTGGCACAGCAGGTGAAGCGCGAGATCGATCGACGGCCGCTTCCGCGTCACGTCGTCGTGGAGATATGCATAGAGCCGCTCGTAGCGGAGGTCGATCTCCGGCGCGAGCGCGACGAGCAGGACATCGACATCGAATCGGGTCAGCGCGAACCGCGCGGCGAGCTCGGCCAGCGCGAGCGGCACCACCGTGCATGCACACCGCCGGTCGATCGCCGCGCTGAGCTGGTCCACCAGCGCGTGGACATCGCCGAGCACCGCGCCGTCGCCTGCGTCCCACGGCCGAGCACCCAGCGTACGCGCGAGCAGCGCATCGACCTCGGCGTCGGTGATCGACAGCCCGCGCCACGCGTCGTCGCGGTCGTTGCCGTCATCGCGCCGCACCCGCGCCACCTGGCCGCGGATCAGCAGATCGATCCGCGCGAGCTCGTCGCGCAGGTGGTCCAGCGACGAGCCGTAGGGCGTGTCGCTGTCGAGCTTAGCTACCAGCCGGGTTGCCATGCGCCTTACATGCCGTCGGAGTGTGAGCCTCAGTGAATCACAGGCTGTCGGACGATGCGCGGTGGTTCCACACCCGGCGCACCCGGCCGAGCGAGAAGTCGTAGGCGACGCTGCCGGTCGCGGTCACGCCGGCCGCAAAGAATGGGCGGCACATGTCGGCGGTTGGCAGCGTCGCCGACACGACGTCCGCGACCTTGGACCCGTTGATGAACCCGCGGATCCGGAACGCGTTCGCCCCCGAGCTCGACATGTTCGAGCCCAGGATCTCGAGCCGCATGCGGTAGATCGTGTTGGCGGCGATCGCCACGCCGGTGTCGGTATCGGCGGTCGACGAGCCCACGATCCGCAGCTGCCAGTTCGCGGTCGTGTTCTGGTTGAAGAAGTAGATGAATCGATTGTTGGCGCCGCCGTTGGCATTCTGGACGCCGAGCTTGAACGACCGCACATTGACTGCGTCGGAGATCGTGCCGGTGCGGCAGATCCACTCCATGACGTAGCAGGTGTTGGCGTCCATAAAGGCCTCGTGGCCCTCTGTGGTGAGCGTGCCCTCGTCGCCGGGACCTGCCCCGCCGAACGGCGACGCGATGTTGATCGACCGCTGGCCCAGGCCGAGCGCCGCGGCTGGGTCCTGATACTTGCGGCTCGGGCTTCGGGTGAACTGGGCGACGCCAAACGAGATCGCCCCGCTCCAGGTCCAGCCTGGTGGATCGACGATGTACGAGATCTGGACACCGAAGACCCGGTGGCCGCCCGTGAACGGGCCGCCCTGGACATTGAGCGTCAGGTTGGACAGCGGGCCAACGGTGTACGGAAGCCCGCCCGCGGTCGGTGTCGCCGCGAGATCCGTCGTGGTGACCCCCGTCCCCGTCGAGATCGACTTGCGGACCACCGTGGTCGATACATTGGATGCGTGATCGTTGATCGCGTAGTCGGCGGTTCCATCGATGCGCTCGTACTGCACCACCGCGGACACGATCGTGGCGCCGGCGGGAAGCGGTCCGATCGGGCTGTCGGCTTGCGCGGCCGCGGTCGCGATCCGGTAGCCCGATCCGAACGTGCCCGTCCCCCCGGCGGGGAGCGCGCCGCCGCCGAAGTCGACCGGGACGGCCTGGAACAGCACGGAACGCACATTGCCGAGCTTCCAGTTCTCGTCGATCTCGCTGACCTCGCCCATCCGGTAGCCGTTGTGGTCGATCAGGCTGCGGTTGTTGCCCAGGTAGTCGCGGTTCAGCACGAGCGGGGCCACGTTGGTCTCCGCCGTGTTGCCGCTCACGACCTGATTGCTCGTCGTGACCGCGCCGGTGAAGTTGACCGCGCCGCCGTACGTCGCCGCGGCGAGCGACTGTGCGCTGAGTGCGCCGGAGAACTGTGCGGCACCGCCGCTGGTGATCCGCATCCGCTCGACCTGGCCGTTGTTGATCGCGCCCGGGACCTTGGTGGACACCGTGAGATGGCTCGAGAAGTTCCCATCGGCGACCGACCGGATGGTGATGGCGTTAGAGTTGATCCCGGCGTCGAAGGGATCGAAGCTGATCGAGCAGCCGGTGCCGGACGTGCCCGGGGACGTACCCGGGAGCATCAAGCCCAGAACCCCGCCGTTCGGCCGCTGGATGAAGAGCGCGCCGTTGAGCTGGACGCTGTCGGCCACGCCGTCGTTGCGGCTGGCCAGCGTGGCCGGCGGCGGGCTTCCGGCCAGCACGGGCCCCGGAAGCCGCAGACCGGCGTACTGGCGCCCGGCGTCCGACCGCGCCGTGATCTGTCCGCCCGACACAGTGAACGTCCCCAGCACGACCGCGCCGGCGGGTACTGCATTGGGCGCGGTCGCCGCGAGCACCGGCTGCGACGTGAACCGCGTGTTGTCCGCGGTTCCAGCAGCGCCGCCGGTGTTGGTCGACATGTCGGTCGCAACTTCGTTGTACCGGATGCTGAGCACGAACGTGCCGGTGCCGAGAGTCGCTGGCGCAGGGCCGCTCGCCGTCGGGTCGAGCACGATCAGCCGCCCCTGGTTATCGACCGCGATCCCGATGCCCACCGCAGGAGCCGACGTGGTCGGCAGCGTGCCATAGTTCACGATCAGGCCCTCCCACACGCCCGGCGTGCACAGCGCGCGGAGGTACGCCCGCTCGTGCGCGAGGTGCGCAGCCTGATCGTCGATGAAGTCCTTCTCGGCCAGAAACTGATTGTTGTAGTAGCGGAGCCGCTTCAACGGAGATGTCGGAATCGTGTAGTCGGCCATGGCAGTCCTCTTCGCTCAGGCGGTCGCAGTGACGACATTGCCGCCGAGCACGGTGTTCAGGCCGACGAACACGCCATTCGTCGGCTGGTTATTGACGTAGATCGGCGGATCCGCGATCTGGAGTGACGGATAGTTGATATGCAGTCCGTAGAACGTGTGCGCCGGCTTCTCGCGATCGATGATTGCGGTCGCGATCGCCGCCCGGCGCGCCAGCAGGTGGGGATCGCGCTCGCTGACCGTGAACCGGACCTGGAAGTAGCGCGGCGGGAAGCTCGGATCGTCGTCGATGATCTGCACGATCTGATCGCCGCCCGGGGTCGATGGATCGGTGGTCGGGTCGAGGTAGATCTGGAGCAGCTGCTGCAGCGCGAGCTTGGTCCCGCGCCGCTGGTAGAGCGGAACCACCCGGGCGAGGAAGCTCCGGCGGGTCGCTTCGTCCCAGTCCTCGCGCAGGCTGGTCGCGACCCAGGTCGCGAGCCACGGCAGGAACTCGGCCGGGGCGCCCCCCGGATCGAAGTAGGTATGTATCTTGTCGAGGATCTCCTCGATCCCGGCGGCCACGGCGGGCGGATTCGCGAGCTCCGCGCCCGCCAGATCGCCGACCCCGGTGAGCACGCGCTCGAACGCGAGCATGAACCGTCCGAGGAACGGATCGTCCTGGAACACCCCCGGGAGGTGCGCGAGGTAGCGGCTTACAGCTGTTGTTGCCATCGGGTTCCCCCCACGCGCTGGAACAAGGTGAACGTCGCGCCATCGAAGGTCGGCAGCTCGTCGGGCTGGAGCGAGACGCCAATCGGTGTGCCGTTCTCGTCGTGCGGAGGCGGCGGGCGGTTGCCTGCCGCGACCGCAGCGTTCATCGCCGGATCGGTCATCGCGACCTGGACGCCGGTCACGAAGTCGACGCCGGGGACTGCATCGAGCACGCCCTGGAGATCGAAGTTGTAGATCGCGCGCCCCAGGGGCCAGCCGTCGCCGTGCAGCCCGGCCAGCGGATCGAGGAAGCGATTGAGCGCCGCCGCCGCTGCCGCGCGGATCCCGGGGACGTCGGCGTCGGGACTGAGATAGAGGTTGGCGGTGACCGCGACGTGGAGCTGGGTCGAGCCGATCACGTGGACGCGCGTCGTGAGCAGGCGCCACTCGTCGTAGAACGCGTGCAGCCCGTCGGTCAGCCCGGCGACCGCCGGCATCGGATGCACGACGTCGCGGAACCCGCTGCCGTGCTGGGTGCCGTCGCGCTTGCGCTGCGCGCCGGTGGCCACGGCGGGAGTCTCGCAGTCGGGGACCGCGGCGGTCTGAGCGAGCTGGGTGTCGAGCCGCCAGCACGCGACCGGCCTGGGCGTGGGATCGCCGGCCGGGACGTCGTCGATGCCAAGCGGCACGCGCCGGAGGTCGCCGCCCAGATCCGTCGCCGTGCGCTGCTGGCTCCAGATCGCGACGTCGCGCATGAATCCGTCGAAGAATCCGGCGCCGGCGGCCAGGCGACCGATCAGCACCGGGCTGGTCGTGGTCGGGATCTGGCCGGGCGCGACGCTGAGCAACAGGGTCTGCACCGCGCGACCGTCGACCAGCAGCGTCACCGAGCCGCCGCCCGAGGCGCGGACCGCGGCGACGTGGTTCCAGCGCCCGGCGGTCACCACGTTCGGCGGCGACGAGCCACCGTCGTGACCATTGGCCTGGGCGAAGGTGAGCGCTCCGTTGGGCTCGAGCACGAGCTCGTACTCGCCGGACGCCGACTTGCTGATGATGCCCTGGCGGCCGCGCGCCAGGTTGCGCGGGAAGATCCAGGCCGACAGGGTGAGCGCCCCGGTCAGCTTGAGGCTCGCATCGCTGCCGCAGTCGACGTACGCGGCCGTGCCGTCGAGCTCGAGTGCGAACTTGCGGCCCGGATCGAACGACGGCAGATCGGCGCGCCCGGCGGCGAGCGCATCCGGCACCAAGATCACCGTGACGTGGCCCGGGGCGAGCTCGGGGTTGGCCTTCCACTTCTTGGCGAGCGTGGCCGGGCTGTGCTCGGGGATGCACAGCGCGCGCCGCACCGTCCCCAGCGCGCCGAGCCCCTGCGCGTTGGGCAGCGTGGGCCAGCGGTGGAGCGCGAGGAATTCGAAGTCGTCGGGCGTGATCGCGCGGTGGCGGCCGCGCAGGTCGGCGATGGTCTCGCGGATCGCGACGTCGAGCGGGCTGGCGTCGAGCGAGGGCGCCGACGGCCCGCGCAGTACGTCGAGGAACGTGCGATAGCTGCGCGCGGGGACGCGGTCGATCCGGTACAGCACGATCTCGGCGAGCCACGCCAACAGCTCGACCAGCACGATCCCCGGATCCGATGGATTGTGGTCGGTCCAGTCGGGCGCAAGGCTGGGGATCAGCGCGCGCGCATCGCCGGCGAAGTCGGCGTACGTACGATCGTCGAGGACGGGAAGCTCTATCACGGCACACCCTGGGGCGACGCTGTGACGGTGATCGTCCGCGCGTACGCGAGAAGACGGGGATACAGGCTGAGCTCGTCGACCAGGAGCTCGGTCGCAGGATCCGCGTCCTTGAACGCCGGATCGCAGGTCACGGTGATCGACGACACGTGGTCGATGTCGGGGATCGCAGCGAGGCGCGCCACGAAGTCCGACGCGCGCGGGCAGCGACCGAAGTCCCAGCCGGCGCCGCGGTCGCCGCCGGTCAGCGGATCGAGCAGCCGGATCACGGCCTCGCGCACCGCGGCGATCACGTCGTCGGTGCGTTCGAGGCTGATCGCCGCAACATGGATCGCCAGGTCGGTCGCGACCCAGCTCGGGCCGATCACCATCACCCGCGCGTCGGGGGCGCATCGCGCGCGCAGGTAGTCCTCGACCTCGGCGCACAGGTCGCTGCTCGGCGACGTGCCGGCCTGGACCTGCGACGGCACGATCACGACGATCACCTGGCCGTCGCGGCCGAGGTCGGCGGGCCCGGTGAGCGGGCCATTGGCCTGGCTGATCGGCGAGAACGATGGCGTCAGCGCGACCGCGCGCGCGACCGCCCGCGACGACTCGAGCGCGAGATCCGAGAAGTCCTGCGCGGCCACCACGCGCCCGCCGTGGCGCACCGTGCGCGCCGCGCGATCGAGCAGCGCAGCCTCGGGCTCGGTCGCCGCGCCGCCGACCGCAGGCTCGGTGTTGGTGACGCTGTCGACCAGCGCCACCGTGGTCTGCAGCTGGTTGAGCGCACCGGCGGCGACGTTGCCGGCCGTGCCACCGCCGGCGCGGTAGCTCGTGGCGCGGATGTTCTGCACGCCGGTGGGCGGGATCATCCCCGCCGCGCCGTCGCCGAACGCGACCTCGCCGGTCGCGGCGTCGAACGTGTAGTGGCGATCGCGCGGAGCCGAGGCGAAGAAGTCGGGGACCTCGTGCCAGCGCACCCAGGTGACGCCGGCAACCGGGTCCGGCGTGAGCACATCGTTGCCTTCCTCGGCCTGCGAGGCCGCGAGCTCGGCGGCGGGCGGCGGCTCGGGCTCGCCGACCTCGATGCGCTGCCCGTCGAGCACCGGCCTCTGCGCGAGCGTGAACCGCTGATCGCGCGCGCCGTTCGACGACCCGATCACCTCGAGCGTGCTGGTGTGCGCGTTCGACGCCCACACGGTATTGACCAGCACGCGCCCAACCTGCGGCATCGGGGAGAACGTCAGGTCGACCGCGCGCGCGCGCAGCCAGAACAGCTTGCGGCCGAACTGGGTGAGCCGGGCCGCGTCGACCGGCGGCTCGAACCGTACCAGGCCGCTGCGCGACAGGTTCAGCGTGCCGTCCTCGACGACGAGCGCCAGCCACGCGTTGCCGTTCCAGTACTCCCACACGACGACCGGCGGATTGCGCGGGGTCGGCGCGGTGCCGAACAGCGCGGGATCCGGCGACGCCGGCGGAAACACCTGGAGGTACAGCGTGGTCAGCACCGGCTCGAACGCGCGGTCGAATCCGAGCAGGAGCGACGATCGGGTCTCGACCGCGCTCTGGAATGACAGCTCGGGGGCGGCGAGAAAGATCGGAAGTGAGCCCGCGGCGTCGGCGCCGCGGAAGAACTTGTAGGTCTGCGCGGTCTGGCACACGACGAGCGACGTGGGTTGCGCCGGCGTGGTGCCCGTCCAGGTCAGGCTCATCGACGAGATCGACGGTGGACGGAAGGTCGCCTGGGTCACCACGCCGCCCGCGTCGACCTGGAGGTCCTTGCCGTAGTCGCCGGCGATCAGACGCACGCGGAGCCACCGGCTGGTCACCGTGCCGATCGTCGAGCGCGGGATCGCGGCCGGCAGCGTGAACACGACGGTGCCGCTCGCCTGGCTGAATGCCTTAGTCGAGTCGGTCAGCCCGCCGGTGACCGCGCCCGACCCCGTCGTCGTCCCCAGCGAGGTCGCGTGCACGCCGTCCCAGGCTTCCCACTGGAGCTTGGGGTCGGTAGAGATGTTCACGCCTCCCGGCGGCGTCGTGAACGCGAACGCGATCGTCACCGTGGTGCCGGCGACCGCGAACGCGGCGTCGCTGGCGATGAAGAACGTGTCGTTGAACTGCGGGCGGTTACCGAACGGCTGCACGTCGCGCGTGAAGTCCGCCTGCTGGCCGTTGACGGAGGCGGCATCGACCTGGGTCGCGGTGGCCACGTTGAAGCCGACCGCGCCGGTGATCGCGACCGACGGCGAACCGACCGGCACGATCGCGCGCAGCCAGCGCGCCTTCACGCCGCTGACCGTGATCGTGCCGAGCGCCGAGGCGGCTGCGGTCTGGATCCACTTGCTGCCGGCCACGGTCACCGGCGGGAGCTGGATCCAGCCACCGCCCGGCGCCGCGCTCGCCCACACGATCGGCGTCGACGGCAACGCGGCGCCCTGGCCATCGAGCGTGAGCGTCACGGTGCCGGCGCCGGCGACCGCGGCCAGTTCGTCGGCGGTGACGTACAGGAAGTGCTCGATCGGATGTCCGCCGCCGAGCGCCGCGAACGACCCCGCGGCCCTGCCGGTCGCGATGTCGGTCTGGATCGCGTAGCCGCCGGGGTCCGACACGTCGCGCACCACCGCCGCGGCGAACCGCGCCTGCGTGAGCGCCAGCGCGAGCTCGGTCTCGAACACCACGGGGCCATCGGGCCCGGTGGCCGCGACGTGCGCGCCCGCCGGCACCTCGGCAACGCCGCTGCGGTCTGCGCGGGTGAATGTCACCGGCACGCGGGCCGGGCGCGGCGGCGTGCGGCGCGCGCCGAACAGCGCGGTGAACGCCGCGCGGTGCTTGTCCGGCGCCCGGTTGAGCTGCGCGATCAGGTGGTCGACCATGCCGCCGAACAGCCGCACCAGCACCCCGCCGAAGTCGAGCGTACCGCCGCTGCGCGGCCGCCACGGGCCGGGGGTCAGCCCCGTCGTGTAGGCGATCGCGAGCGCTTCGGTCTGCTCGATGACGTCGTCGTGCGATCGAGAGTCGAGCTTGGGGGCAGTGTCATCCATGGCTATTGCACGTAAAACGGGAATACGAGGTTGAATCGGCTGTTGCTGCTGCGCAGGCGATAGTTGATCTCGATCAGCAGCCGCGTCGGATCCTCGGTGTCCTGTTGCGGATTGATATTCAACACGTCGATCCGCGGCTCCCAGGTCGCGAGCGCGCTCGCGACCACCGTGGCGACCCGGCCGACCATGGCGCCGCTGACCGTGTCGAACACCAGATCGTGGATCCCGCAGCCGAAGTCGGGGCGCATCACGCGCTCGCCGGGAGCCGTGCGCAGGATGATCTCGATCGACTGGCGGACCTTGTCCTCCTCGCGGGCTTCGGCGATCGCGCCGGCGTCGTCGAGGCTGATCGGGAACCGCCAGCCGCGGCCTTCGAATTCGTGCGCCATCAGATCCCCTTCACCCGCGCCTGCGTGCTCGTGATCGTGGTCGATGCGCCGGTCGGCAGGTTGGTCGGCTTGCTGGTATCGAGCAGCACCGGCAGGCCCATGACCTTGACGCGGGTCGCGCCCTTCGCGAACACGCCGAGGATGCACGGGAACTTCACCGTGCCCACCACGTTGGGACAGTTACTGATCACGAATGGCGACGCGACCACCAACACCGGCTGGCCACCGAGCTTGACCCGCGGATTGCCGATCAGCGGCTTGGCACTACCGCCGTGCGAGCACTTGCCTGTCGCCTTGTCGTGGAGGAGGAACGCCATCACACCACCTCGAGTGCACCGTCGTT
>WNFD01010355.1_pt1 | contig 11270 bp, 11 predicted proteins | sample 5400491 | NCBI WGS metagenome assembly WNFD01 (sample SAMN13153343, study PRJNA577476) | soil metagenome | isolation source: 120 cm saprolite under Douglas fir tree site 2 hole 2 replicate 2 | place: USA:California | collected 2015-04-18 | reverse complement strand
CAAGTCTGGTTGGAAGTTTAGTGGCCATGATGTATCAGGGTTATAACGTAACAACGGGCCGCCCTGAATCGTGCCAGATGCAGACTCTGACACCGTCATTCCCGAGGTACTACAACTTGGTCGTTTTGCGCTGGCATGACTTTTGAATGCTAATCTCATAGGATTGCTTCCACGACGCTGCTCGTGAGCTTTCCAAGTGCCCCAAAATGACTTGGGTCGGAGCCAGGTGAGCTTTTTTCCTCTCCGAGTCATTTCTTCTGTTGTTGGCCCCTCGGCCAGATGCTCAAAATTTGTCATTAGATGTCATGCAGGTTGCCAACTCCACAAGCACACATCACTCATCGTGACAAACTCGCACATCATTTCATAGATGACTGTTGCTCGCCCACCAGGCGCAGCACACACGACGCGCTCTGATCAGCCCCAGCGAGCCCCGAACTCGCTCACTCCGCATCACCGTCCACACCACACACACCCCAGCGCCGCTCGGCGTACCCTGGGCACCTCCAGGCATCGCACTCTCACTCCCGCCTGCATTCACCCTCTCCTCGCACATCATCTTCCTCCCCTGATGCATCGCCATCAACGCCGCGATCGCGCTCCGCACCTGGGCCCAAGTGGCAAGGAAATGATGCAGTGATGCCTGCTCAGGTGCGCTGTGAATGGCAATAGTTAGTGATGCTAGCCCGTATCAAGGATCCAAGACTTACGGCTATACAGTGGAAAATTTCCGCTTGAAGTGACGGGCCGTCAGTGCCGTGCCTCCTCTCTGACCGCTGGAACAACCCACACCGTTTTTCACATTTAGTCGGTGCAGCGAGGGCAAGGGCGGGGCGCAGGATTTTCGCGACCTGATTCGGGTGAACGAATTTATATGTGTGTCTGTAGCCTCACTGTAATCTACACTCGCGATGATTACATTTCTGTTTTAATATGCGGCGGTCCAGGAGGCGCGTGTGACCAGCGGGCGTGCTCTAGATCTTAGTTCTCTCCATCATCACCCACTATGTTCATGTGGCCGTTTTCAAGCGCTCGGAGCCCCTACCGCGAGACCATCTAGGCCAGGCGCGCGCACCGCGCCAACCTCCTCAAGCTTGCACCCGCCCGCCCTAGCGACCAGCGTCACGGACATGTGTGCGTCTTTTTCCCCTCCTCGCTTCCTGGCTCCCCTTCCTCTGTTTTCTTCCTTCCTTTGGAGCGCGGTACTGACGACAAGGAATGTTCGCGGACGATTTTCAGACGACATGAAGGGATTCGAGAGCACGATCGGGTATAAGCACTGGACGAACAAACCAGCCGAGCGCGACGCCGCTGTACGTTTTTCCTTCCCCATTTCCTTCCATCTCCTACTACCCATCTCCCACCTCTCCACAGATCACCCTAAACATGCAACAGATGCTGCTCGCCTTTGAGAGCTCGAACCTGCTCTGGTGGTCGACCGCGCACACCTCGGGCGGCTCGTTTTAGGCCCAAGCCCGGCCAGGCCGTCGGTTTCTGACTCCTCCTTGGTCTTTTCCCTTTGTCCGATGCCGTAGGTCCGAACCCCGGCTTCGAGATCGTCCGTGCCGTCGCGGGTCCTATTGGCCGCTCGGTCGCAGACCTCGAGCGCATGGCTGGCGTTCTCTTTGGCGAGCGCGGGAATAGACAGGACTATTTCTCCGCACCGGTTCCTTACCGAGACGTGACACTCCTGAAGAATTGCGACTTGGGTATTGTCTTAATGGTGGGTCGTGCACTACTCCAGTAATGTAGAGTTGACTTGTATATGCGGCAAAAGAAAACAGACGGTGTAGCCAAGGGATCTCCTGCCTGCCGCAGGGCCGTGTTAGAAACAGTTGAGGCACTTTGCAAGGCAGGACATGAATGCATCGAGATTGACGCCAGTATGGTGTGTGAAGCCACTCTCTACTTAACTGCAAATCTAAGCTCTGGTTCCAGTTACCCAGTCGCTGCGGCTTTCTACTGCGTTCTCGCCACCATCCCGGTGACTCAGAACGTCATCACTCGATTCGCTCCTCTCACCAAGACTATCGCGACCGCGAACGATGTCATCGTGGGGATAGGGATAAGGACCGAGACCGAGACAGGGACAGGGACCGTGGCAGGAGAGAATGAGAGGACCATGACCGTTACTCTCTCCGTTACCGGGAACGCTCAGATCGCGCTGACCGCGACAGAGATCACGAAGGTGGCTATAACAAGGGAAGCGCCTCTCGCCGTGCGCGCCGCGGCCATGGCCGCGAACATAACGGTGGCCTACCAGATCGCCGCTTGCCAACACCCATGGGAATCGTCCCGCTCTTGCAGCGCCAGCGCAAGCCCAGCGACTAGGACGTTCGTGCTCCAGGATATGAACTGTACTCGGCTATGCAGGCAAAGCAAACCGGTGCGCATCGCCTTGAGTTGGAAGACGGCGTGCATCGACTGATGGTAAAAATATTCTTTAGGTCTTTTCAACCTTGCTGGCACGAATCGCATGCAGATTCCGCCAATCCTAGCCTTATTGGCCTTCCGTCGCCGATGCTTGTGCCTACGTTTGGCATGGGAATGGCAGTGAACTCTAACCTATCTCGTCAATCCCGGCGCTTGTACATCGGCAGCGTTACAATAAAGCAAAATCACGCCGATTTCTTCAACAAAAAGATGACCGAGATGAAGATCGGTACTGGTGTGCCGGGGAACGCAGTCCTTGCGGTGCAGTGCGATTATGGAGAGAGCTATGTGTTTGTCAAGGTAGTTCTTTTGCGTAGATTTCTACCGCCTTTCTTGCGCTGAGGCTTCGTAGTTTCGCAGTGCCGAGGACGCCACCGCTGCGATGGCCCTTGATGGTATCATGCTCCTTAACGGTCCACTCAAGATTTGCCGACCGAAAGATTATGGTGGTATGGAAATATCAGGGCTGGCTGGTTTCCGTGCCAGGAGTCGTCTCGACTAATGTATCAGACTTGGCCAACAAAATATTCGTCGGTGGCCTTCCGTCGTACCTCATCGAAGATCAGGTGATGGAGTTGCTGTTTGCTGAAGAGTTTCGGTGAGCTCAAAGCATTCAATCTGGTACGGGACAATGGACCCGAGCCGTCAAAGGTACGTGCGCATTTAATAACTCCGGTTCTTATGATTGAGCTGGATGGAGTTTAGGGCTTTGCCTTCTTCGAATACGTCGATCCTGCTGTCACGGACGTCACCATTGCCGCACTCAGTGGGATGACCCTTGGCGATCACCAGCTAGTTGTTCAGCGTGCCTCAGTCGGCACCAAAGCCGGTCAGCCAGGTTTCCCTGACTTGCCGTATGAGCAGTTCTCAACGATTCCATGGCCGATCATGCCCCCACCCGACGTGTCTGAAGGCGACGTGCAGGTACTTCTCATGCTCAACATGGTCACGCCTGACGTACCTGATTGGCGATGAGGAGTACGTTGAAATCGTGGACAACATCCAATCCGAGGTTTCGACATACGGTGCTGTCGAGGACGTGCGCGTTCTGAAGTCCTGTCCATGGAAGGAGGCATCACCCAAGCGACCAGGTGAATGGAGTCGGGTGCGTCTACGTGAACTTTGTGGATGCTTCTAGAGCTGTGGCAGGAATGAAGGCGCTTGCAGGTCGCTCGTTCGCGGGGCGGCGCATCATCCCAACGCCACTCAGGGAAGACAGCCAGACGTTGCCGCCGCTCGATGTGATCTTTGCTCCCCAGCTGGATGTGCTGCCTCCCATTCTGATGGACGGTTGATATGAGGGACGAAAATGAGAAGTATACTTCTTGTTGGTCAGCTCTGCAACACAGCCCTTGCTCTTTGACTTGGCTGCTGACATGCATATGGTTCAGCTGTAAGATTTGGAGAAGGGACATGTTATGCCCTCTGTGAACAGGCAAATGGGTTTTTTGCACATCTACACAGTTTTTAGAGTAAGCACAATTTTTGCTACTAATTTACACCATCTTTATGTCATCATGGCCTCTATCCAAACCCTAGGCCCAGCTCTGAATATCTTTAGTGGCAAGTGACATAATATCTGAGCCAAGGGTCTGCAGGTTTGCCTTGGTAAGCAAACCATCTTTGAAGCCCTCATCCCCTACATCAATAGCCATAAGGTCATCTTTTGATGATCCCCAATCCTGAGACTTCATGTCATCTTGAGCACCACCATTACCACCACCTCTAATAGTCCTTTGTTGCTTTTTGGATGATTCTGAAGGTGGTGGCATTTGATCTTGCCATGGGTTATTATTTGCATCTTTGGCCCTTTGCTCAAGTTCCTTCCTTCCATCTTTAGTCTCCTACTTTTTAACAACCTTATCAAATTGCTGAGCCATATAATCTGCAATCTTGCACAGAAACATATAGCATTTTAGGAATCTTGGGAAAGTGGTCAAAGAAAAGCAATATTTTGTAGGGGATACCACCTTATTCTTAATATTAGAAATGTTATAAATAAAGAGAAAACAATTACACACCACTCTACCATTGTCCTACTCTGAGCAATATATGGTCAAAGTGTCTCTAACAAGTGTAGCACCATATAATGGGCTATCCAATCCTAGAGCCTTTCATTGGTGTTGACCTGAACATAGATACCAAGCAATCTGGTGTAATGCACCAACAAAATCACTGCTTTTGGCTTCACATGCAAAGGTTATAACCTTGCCTGGCTCAGGTCTAGCAGAAAAGATATGCTGATTGTTTAAGCCTGTTAGAAATATCATCCAATCTCTTGGCAGGGTCATTGAGGCAATAATGTCAGCTTTAGCTCTCTCTAGGGCTTGTGAAAGAAAGAGGTTTCTTTCAACCCTTCAAAGTTAATTAGCAAAAATATCACCTTGTAAAGATAAATGAAAAATTACTGGACAATATGTTTTGCTCCTTGTCTCTGCTGAAATGCTAACTCAAGCATCCCATCTAGACCTCTACAAACTGGGGCTTAAGTTCATATGGGTCCACTAGATCTGCCCCACATTGATGATCTGATAAGGAATTAAGCCATCCCTGATATCCAAGATCCTCAGAAGAATCAAGTGTGTTCTAAAATAATATTAATAAAGCAAATGAAAGGATAAAAGCATACATACTCTTTTTTTCTGAACAGAATCAACAAGATTTACAAACTAATTGCCTTATCAGTATTGAGACAATATGGGTATTTGATTTCGCTCTCCAAGTGCTTATCAGTGGCTGTGACAGTGACAGGTAGACAGTTATTGAGTACCGCAAGCAGCACCCAGTTATCATGTGAACTCCTTGCACAGCTGATCTGGATAATTAGTTCGGCGGTAGCACTGAAGTAAGATACATACATACGAAGATGCACTAGTTCGGTGTGTGCAAGGTGTGCTAAAGACAGAACCTCATCAGCCTCATCAAGAGCAATGAGTAATAAGAAACAAGGCTTACCTTCCAGTTGATGGCATTAAGGCTGGCACCGACTGACTTGTTGATGGGCACAACGGTAATACCTGCTCAGGGGCACTGTGAATGGTGATAGATAGCCCGTATTAGGGATACACGGCTGACAGCTGGACAGTAGATTTCCCCTTGCCAGGAGTTGTAGGCATGTTGGTGCGTATGTTGCTGTTGCAAGAGAAGAGAGACAGTGAGAGATGGGAGTACGACGGGGGCCACGTAAAGTGAAACTAGCAGCTAGCAGCACATGACGTGAAAGTTGATCACTCCGGTCGCCAGCAGCGACAATTCCAGTCCATTCATTAAACCCCATGCCGTCCCCCAGAATCTCTTTCTAGACATATTTCGACGCGTTCTGGTGTGGGTTCCATTTCAATGAGTATTCCTGACCCGCCATGGAAGAAAAGAAGTAAGGTCGGATGCCGTGTACATTTTCAACCGTCCTTCTGACATCCCTGTTTTCTGACAGCTCGTCCATGTCCGTTTTACTCCCAAGGACGCTGCGTTTTCGCCGAGTCCTGTGGTTTTTTACATGATGTCAAAATCAAGAGCTCCGCCGATCGAAAACCCACTAGTTCTTCGCGCTCACCCCCCGATCCTCAGTCCTGTCCGAGCCGGAACTCGACGTCGTCAATGAGCTCAACTGTGAAGCCGTCCCTCACCGTCTCGGTCCATTCGCCCACCTCTTCGCCCTCTTCTGCGCATTCCCCTCGCATGGCCAGCCTTCTTTCCGCTCTTCAAGGTATTATTGGACCTCTTTCTCCGGAGAAAGCCGTATTACCTGCCGCTGGAGGAGACAAAGACAATGCGTCACCCGACGCGTCTGACACTTCTCCCCTTCCTCATGATGCTGCGCATTGCGCTGGTCGCGTCTCTCGCGGGACTCTGGACGACGTATTTGTGCAGACTGGTCAAGAGGACGTCGCTGCTCCAACTGCGGCCGACAACGACTTAGCTGACGATCCACAGTCCGATGCCGATGCAACCTCGCCTCCCGGCCTTCTATCTCCGGTGCAAATCGGTTCCGTTCCTCCCATTCCATTCCCTCACGTAGCTCTCGGTCTCGGTGCGACTTTGTCTTGGGGTGATTCCATTGACTCGGGCTATGCCGACACTTGGGTCGGTCCGACACCTTTCTCACTTTCTCCACCTCACTTGAGCCAGCGAAACTCGACGCTGGATCTACTCTCTTCCCCGTTTGGGTCATCCTTATTTCGTGTGTTGCCAAGGCGCTTGTCTCCTTCCCCTACACGACAACGCACTGGCACTACTCCCGACCCACGTGATTCCGTTGACCTCATTTCACCACCAATCTCTACAACTACCCCTCCAATACCTAACCCCTCCCGTACATCCCCGAATGGCATCAATTTGATGTATGATACGCAGACACGACAGTCTCCAGATCAGGCTTGTCCATCCGGACAGGGAGGGGCAGAGGATGTTAACCCCAGCAATGGAATGCGTTGTGAATCAAATGTGCCTATGGGTCTATCACCCGCAGAAACACTCTCCTTCTCCAGGCCCCCTTCCGAGATTCCTGTCCTAAAATATCCTGCCCCCATGACATCTTATGATAATCTGGTTGACCCTCAGCTTGTGGGTCATAGCATCCCTTACGAAAGTTCATCCAGTAAACAGGGTGATGGTGCTCCGTCCACCGTTGAAGGAACAGTCGAAGCCTCTCTGGTTTCAGAGCAGCCCTCATCAGTAGAGCCAAGCCATGTTGCCGATGTATTACCCTCGCCTCCACCACCCATTGACGCTGAGATTTCTTCCCCTCTCAGTGCCACTGTACCCCTTCAATCACCAGTCTCTTTGCAGACAACTCCAGAAGTTGCAGGACTTGATTATGAAGCTCTGTATCAGTCTCTGGTTATGTCGCCAGAAGAAGCAGCGTCGAAGCGTATGTCGTGGGCTTCTCGCCCATCCCCCCCACCCCAACCACCGAGAGCTGGGTCAACGGGTAGTTCTTCAGCCGCTTGTTCCACATCCGCTCTCGTTGATATACCGGAACGTCCCCACACGGCCGTTGATGTACTTCCATGGTCGCGTCAGCGGGACTTGCCAATCACGCCCATCCTGGAATCTGGATATACCAGCCACACTTCTAGCCCACCTCCAGAGACACCTATGTCTTCTGGCTCGAGCCAGGCTGGTACCTCAGCATCATCCGTTCACGTGAGCCCTGACTCTCAATCCGCGCCACTGGCAGGCCTTGCGACTCAATCTCCATCGTCGTCCACATCGAGGCGCTCTTGGCGTCCTCCTGGTAATCAATGGCCTCAGTCTGCGCCAATTTCGGCGCCCCTGAGAGAGGCAACATCCACCCTGAACAACCATTCAGAAGTAGTGCCAGCTAGGAGTCAATGGGATCATGTGTCCACGTCGAGAAAAGTTCCTTTCGGTTTCCGTCGTTCCCTCGTGGTTTGTTAATTTTTATAACTCGACGGACTTGTACGTTGATGCTGGCGGGAAGGTTGATAGGGATCACTCGCAGGCAGTCGCTCCTAGGCCCCGCAAGCGTCCAAGTGCCCTGACTTTATCCTCGATCCCATTCATCGACCAATATGAAGTACCTAGTAGCGCTCCCAGTTTCTCCTTTGAATCGTCACAGTCAATGCCAACCTGGGCCCGGCCCCTCCACCTTGTACGTTTACTCTGGATTCTCCACCCCACTGGTCGCCCTGATGGTATATCCAGTCTCGCCCTTCCGAAACAGGTTCCCCAATTCATCGTTCCAACTTACATAAAGAATCTCCTACATCTGCTGTAAATACATCCACCAGCCCATCTTACTTTCAACATCATCCAGTGAGCTACCAGTTAACCTAACGGTCTGTTGATTAACGCCAAGACAATAGTTTGCATCTTCCTCCCCACATTCCCCGCACTTTTCACAGCGTAGTCAAGTCCACGGTTCCCTTCATTCTGAATGTCATGTCTCGAACTCACCCACAACTGATACTGTACAATTGGCACCGTTAGAGCCATGGCGTAATTCACTCGCTGAATCTGACATCGATCACAAACGTCCAACCCGTCGTCCTCCAGAGGAGGCGGACATCGACGACAATACCCTGGAATACGTGGATCAGCTTCGCACTTTTACCCGTGGGTCGGTACCCCTTCCCACCACGACGCCTCTGCGACCAAAATCCTCCCTACCTTCTCTTGCATCCACACTTCCGACCATGCATGAGCGCAGCCTGATGTTTGCTATCGCCAGCGATGACGCGAAGTCCGTCCATCATGTACTCGAATATGACCACGCGGACCCAAACGAATCAATGGGCCCACAGTCCGCTCTGGCTTTTGCACTTACGAATGAGCGTCTTACCCATAAGCTAGACATCGTAAAAGTGCTGCTTGCCTACGGGGCAGATCCAGCGGCACTCCGCAATCCGGCGCTCAACCCTCCCCACAGAGACGTTTCAACGGGGGATGACACGATGCTTCTCTCACCGCCACCAACTACGACCCTTGAGGTAATGGATCCAGCAATGCGGTAAGTCCCTATGCGCTCGTCAACCATTACATACTTTTCATACGTATACGTGGGAAGATACTATGTCTCTAGAGCCGAGGCGCCGCAGACGCGTCATGTATCAAAGCTCCTCCAACACTCACTCTTCCACCCATTGGGCCGTGTTCGTTATGAAATTGTTGGACAAGATCAGGCCTTTGAACAGCTCTTCACCGTGCTCAATCAACATTTTAGGAGACATTCCGCATCCCCTCTTGTCATCTTACTTTGTGGTTAGTGTATTCGCACTATTAATCCCGCAGGGCGAGTGAAACAATGAAATACCTTTATAGGGCCGAGCGGACATGGAAAGAGCTTCCTAGCCCGGAGATGTGCGTCTGCCCTTTAAGATATTCATCATTCCCTGGATGAGCTAACCTTGCTGCAGTCGGCTCTCTTCTCGGTGTTCCGACGCATACTGTGAATGTGACCACCTTACGATCCACACATGACCTATGGGATTCATATTCAACGAGTCCTTACGAGGTATGCCTTATTTTACCAAGTCATCCTGCTTAATGCATCATTCGCACAGGAGTTATCTATGAACACGCTTTCTCAGTTCTTGATAGAGAATGAAGGCAAGCGATGTGTGGTGGTATTAGATGTACGTAGCCAGCGCTTTCGCGGCTTCCAAAGAAAATTCAATGATAAATGAACGTGCAGGAGATAGAGAAGGTGACGGACCCTAGCGTATTGTACTCACTTTTAATGCCCTGGGAGCTCGGTAAGAGCGTCGCTGCGTTGAACTTTTGTTCTCTTTTCCTAACATCGGCGGTTCCAGGATACTGCTCGCCACTGGTAGACCGTCATCGCATCGATGTCCGCCAAGTGATCTGGCTCGGCACGTCAAACATCGGCCATGAACTCATCTTTGAGTTCTGTGGGTCGTTGCCGGGGACAAATGTGACTCGCGAAGAATATCGGGAGTTGGCCCAGCTTTTACGCCCAATCGTATCACAGGGTCTTGGGGTGTGTAAAGTTCCCTTCAGAATCCCCGACGCATGGTTAACCCTTTGGTCTCAGGCTTCATTAAGCTCACGTGTCACGACGGTGCTCCCTTTTGTCCCGTTTACAAAGGCCGAGTTGATGGCAATAGCAACTGAGGTTTTCTGTTCACTTGTCGGAGAGCGAGCTTCCTCTATCTCCGATGTTGTGGGGCACATCTCACGTAAGGCAATCGAGTATTATATCCCCGAAGAGGGCGCACGTTCGCTTCATCGTGCTGTTTCCTCATTACTCACGGAAGTAGATGGACTTATAGAACAAAGTAGTACATGCATATAATTATCATGCATTCAAGTTATTCCTCCCAGGGCCCGAACCGCTTACGGCGGTTGGAAGTACATTATTCTGCTTATTCCCCGCCCGTGAATTTATCCCGAATAGCTCAGGAGTATCCGATAATTTTCCTTTGGGCATATCGAACTCCAAACAACGGCGTGATACTTTGGCCGGAGGGGACAGTCGAGTCTGTTCCCGCTGCTATTGTAGATGTCCTCGAAACGTCGAGATTCATAGTAATTACGACGCGTATGCGTTGTGGCTGTGGCTGTTACACGGCAATTATTACTCCGTGCTATAACCTTTTGTCTATGCACCCATTAGATGCGTTGCCTAGTCTACCTCGCGACCGAGGGAGTGCCGTGGATGTATTCGTGACGGAAAAGCCTTGTTCAAGTTGCTGCTCTCGGACAACGCTCGGATCCTAGCGATCGCCAGGACGATTATCGATTTTCTGTGAGTTTTCTGTGCTGTGAAAAGGGAACTGCGGTAGAGTCTTGAACCGGGTAGTCCAGTAGTCCGAAAGCGGGGGGCCATTCGCACGGTATACGAGTACTGAATTGTTTCATGCACAGATCTCAAATTTTTTTGGACGCTGATGGCCTCAAGAAATATCGTGATAGCAAGGCATGGGTTTGCAGATGATGAGAAATGATGAACTGTGCTTTATATCGCTTCGATGATGGAAATTGAAGGGTTCTACGTGGCGAGTTGGGACCTCGTTTGAGATGCGAAGATGTAAGGGTGCATACAGCGTCAGCGCCTCTTCATCAGATCATGTTCAACCGCCCTAATGGGGATCACATCCTGATCGTAACCGAGTCCTTTCCAGGTTTCTACGGCCATATTTGACACCTTTCACTTGGGCGCAAGGCTATCAACTTTTTGTCCTCCTCTTCTCTCTCTCATTCCCCTTCCTTTCCTTTCCTTTCCTTCCTCAGTCCCTCTTGCTTCAACTTTTCTGATGCACGTTCCAACCGGAATCCATTCGTTCAAGCGTCACGTTCCTCGGGGTGCTCAGTCGTCACCCGAACCCACAAGCTCTGCAGTGACGTCCTCCGAG
>WNFD01006941.1_pt1 | contig 11276 bp, 14 predicted proteins | sample 5400491 | NCBI WGS metagenome assembly WNFD01 (sample SAMN13153343, study PRJNA577476) | soil metagenome | isolation source: 120 cm saprolite under Douglas fir tree site 2 hole 2 replicate 2 | place: USA:California | collected 2015-04-18 | reverse complement strand
TCAAGGTCAGCCGCGACGCCCTGGAGGCCGTCCGCCTGCGGCCCGACGCGTTTCACGGGGACTGGAACTACACGATCCTTCCCACCCTGTCGGCAAAGCGATAGGATCTGGTCCACTTGTTTCGTAGCGAGCCCTAAGCTATACCATAGTGGCACTCGGGACCTGGCCAGAACTGCACCCGGGATTGGAAGTCCTTCTCCCCCTGACGCGGGAAGGACCGTCGCGGACACTAGGCAGCCGTCGAGGCCGGCGGGCGAGGAGCACATCCACCGAGTAGGGCGGGCCTAGGCGAGCTTAAGTGGGGCCACTCGGTCTCCTCGTTACGGTCAAATCCCCAGGGGGTTACCCATAGCCGCGCTGGCAGCGGCGTCGAGCGCCCGAGGACGAGGACGAGCCTGACGACTTCATCCCCGAGACTGAAGAGCCTGACGAGGACTGAACGCCTCTAACCCGTGGCTCTACACAAGACGCGCGCGGGGATCCTTAGGCCCAAAGTCCAATAGACTTCACTCGTTTCTTGGAAGGACACTCCGTCCATGGTTACGGGGGTTACGAGGGTCATGGTCGGCAGAATCAAGGAGCAGCACGCGGGCCATATCATCCTTAGCGACACTACCCGCCTATCGCTCGCCAATGGACTAACCTTGGAACAATTCGATTCCGGAGAACTCGTCACGATCACCTACGGGCGTGACAGTGGTGGCGGGATGGTAGTCGAGAGCATCACGCGGAGCGCCGCGCTCCGGCCCTACTACACCCGCTGACTGTCCCCCCGAATCGAGTTCGAGCATAGCGGCAGCAATCCCGACGTGGACAAGTTCCACGTCCACATCCGTGTTTCGCCGCGTGGGAGTTCGAACGGAGCAAGCCGCCACAATGATTCCAGAGCCGCCCGACGCCGGACTGAGGCAACAGGTCCGGGCCCGGTTGTCAAAGCGAGATTTGTTCGCGGCCACTGGCATCTCGTCGATACACCGAGGCACTGGCCGCCCGTGTACTGTGTGCGACCTTCCGATAGACTCGCCGACGCTGGAACGCGAAGTCGATGGTCCTGGTGTAGTCGGTCGCGCGCATCCTGCGTGCTACGTGATCTGGCGCGAGGAGTCTGCGGTTCTGAGGGAACCGCCACCTCGAAGGTGGAGCACGACGGCCCCGCCCCGAGACTGGTAGGCGTCAGCTTAGAGCCCGAAGGGGGCAGCCTCAAGAGTGAGTAGCCCATCGCCTTGGGGCGAATCCCAGAGCGCGGCCGAACCGTATTCTACGGGGGCGTCGCGTCGGGGCTACCTATAGCCGGGTCTGGTGCAGATCAGTTTTTTCTCGACAATGAAGTCGCGCCCGCGTTATACGAATCCCAGCGGGTGGTACTCACCGAGACGTGCGGTCGATCGACTCGCAACATCGCCACCCGCCCAGGAGCATGAACCATGGCAACCCTGCCGACCGAGTGTCCGAAGTGCCGTAAACCTATTGAGCCTGCCCGCTGGAGTCGGGGCACCGACTTCTCGGCCAACATCCTGATTCCCGCGCAGTGCAGCGGCGCGCCAGCCTGCGACTGGGAGGATCGATTCCCGTATGTCTGCGCCCACTGTGGCAGCTATCGCTTCGTGGACGTGCGCCGCGAGCACGCGGCGGGCGGGATCTCGGTGATCATGCTCGGCCAGGTGTGCGCCGACTGTGGGCAGCCGGTCGAGGGCTGACCACCGCGCCACGGCTTGTAGGATCGATCCGCTAGAGGCGACGAGCAACACATCTGCCGTGATTGCGGCCTGAGGACAAACGACCGTCCTAAGGACTGGCTTGGGGGCATGGCTATGAAGAGACTGGCAGCAGTGGAAACGTTCGGTGCGATAGACGCTGACAACGACTCGCTTCTACTCGATTGCTTCGAGGATCATGAAGCGTTTCTCCGCGTTAAGGATAGGAGTCGGTTTTTGGTGGTCGGCCGGAAGGGCAGTGGCAAGACAGCGATCTTCAAGAAAATGCTTACGTACAGCGAACATTCGTATTTTTGTTTTGGACATACATTCTCAGACTATCCGTGGCATCACCACGATCTTCAAGCGCGAATAGGGATACCAGACTTCGACAGATTCACCCACAGCTGGAAGTATCTGATTCTGCTGACAGCTTCCAAAATGATCCTTAACTTTGATCATTCGTTGCCTGTCGATCAGGAGTCCATGGAGCTGATGCTCAAGATCGAGAAGTTTGTGATCGATACATACGGGACTCGCGATCCTGACGTCACACAAGTCTTCACTCCATCAAAGACCTTAAAGCTAAAGCCTCACTTCGATCTCGACTGGAAAATTTTAAGGGCTGGGATATCGCCGGAGAATGTTCCGATGTCCGAGTTGCCGACGATCGTCCAGGAGTTGAATTCTAATCTGATGCGTTACGCAATTCGTTGTTTGAATTCGGCGCACGAGTATTTCATCTGTTTCGACCAATTGGATTTGGGGTTCGATCCGAGCGCTGGGGACTACAATAATCGACTAATCGGCCTACTGCTAGCATCCCGAGACATTAATCTGGCGGCACGGGACGCTGGTAAGAACCTGTTTGTTGTAGTGTTTCTTCGAGACGACATCTATGAAACGTTGCACTTCGAGGACAAAAATAAGCTGACGGAGAATTTTTTGTCCCTAATCGAGTGGGACACCCCCCGAACGGACAAAACACTTAAGACGTTAATGGAGAAGCGGTTCAGGGTGGCGCTGGGAGGTAACCCGGCCTGGGACGACGTGTTTGATGAAACCAAAGAGATGCCTGGTCACCAGAGTAAATATCAGCACATCCTGGATAGAACGTATTTGCGGCCGCGCGACATTATCAAGTTTTCGAATGCCGTTCTACGGCAGTACAAGGCTCGAAAAGCTCAAGACGGCGGGGCGCCGGAACGATTTGAGAACATCGACTTGAATAGTGCAAGAACCGAATACAGTGACTATCTGATGAACGAACTCGACGATGAAATACACAAACATCTCCCTCACTATCGGGACTTGGTGGAGTTGCTACGAAGGATCGGAGTATGGCAGTTCACATTGGAAGACTTCGAGAAGCAGAGTTCAGGAGGCGGGACCGCTGGAGTCCGAGTCGCCTTACAGGAGCTGTATGATTTTTCGCTTATCGGTTTTTATCGGCCTGGGGGCCGAGGCTATGGTGGGTCGGAGTATGTATTTAAGTACAAAGAGCCACGAACGCGGCTCGATTCGGCGGCAACTCGCTTTCGAACGCATCCTGGATTGATCGACGTACTAGGGTTGAAGCGCTTCACGGTGGGGTCAGGAGAGGGACAGGCCGAGGGGGGCTAGGGCCGGAGTGCGTTTAGGCGGCCAGGCGGGCCTCGCCATGGATTTCGGCGGCCAGAACCTCGGCCAGTCCCGTCCAGGTCCCCTTGGGGATTTGAACCCGTGTTGCTGCGTCCTTTAGTTTTTCTAGGAATCCGAGCTGTACGCACCCCCCTCGTTGACTCGAACTCAACTCGGACCGAATCATGCGTTTCTATCCGTGCTGATCCGGAAGCACATGCTAGGTCTACGCGCCGAAAGCCACGGATCATAACGGATACGAACAGATCATCCGCCCGAGTCGGGAGATGGGGGCGGGTCTGAAAATCCTGTGCTCGTCTCACAACCCTGGTCAAGTCCCGGGGCCGTAAGCCCAGTGGCACCTCGGTCTGATCTATGGGTTAAGTGACACCGTGGTCCCCAGTGAGCCCGTTGCTCGCAATTGTTTAGTTATCAGTACCCCCGCTAAAGTCTCGCCTCCTGCGGGAGCTTACGGGCTGGTTCCACGTGCTGGTTCCAAGCCCTAGAGAAGCCTCCGGGCCGCGCGGATGATGCCGAAGGGCTCGCCGGGGGCGGCGTCGGTGAGCCGGCTAGGGCAAAGGGGGGACCTCGAGGTGGAGATACCGCCCGGCGACGAGCTGGAAACGCAGGAAAGGCCGGTCCTCGAGCGCCTGGCAGGGCGCCTCGATCAAGTGTGAGGGAACCGGGCCAGCGTTTAGCCTCCACCGACCAGGCCGGCCTCGGGGATGCGCTCGATCGGGATTCCAGGCCCGCATTGCGGATGGCTGCGCGGACGCGGTCCTGACTCTCACGCACCGTCGAGTCAGGGGAGCCGGCCGTACTCAAGGTCGGGGCAGCACCACCGCTTTGCCTATCTGCTTGAAGTAACGGGAGTAGGCAGGTCCTGACCCCGGCACTAGGCGTCACAACCTAGTCACATTCCGTCGATACCACTCGGCCGGAGGTTCCTATGTGGTTGGTTCAATGGCCGTCTGCTTATGGCGCAGGCAATGCACCCCCTTCCTGACTGGAAGGAGACCCACCATGTTGACCATGAGAATCGCAGGCGCACTGATCGTAGGGGCGGGGCTCCTGCTCGCCGTGGGCCAGGCGGAGGCGGAGTGGCAATACACCGACGCCAAGGGCAAGACCAGAACGGTGCTGCTCAAGATGGACGTGCCGGTCGAGTATCGCAACACTGCCGTGTACGTCGACCCTGGCAACCTCAATCGTGCTCCCGCAGTGGTAGCGCCGGTGCCGGTAGAAGCACCGGCGGCGGTAGCGCCCGTGGGCCCGGTGGCGCCGGGGACGAAGTGGTGGACACTGCCTGAGGGGTCGTCCGAGCGTGCCGCAGCCAAGCTAGCCGCCGGGCAGGCGGCAGCTGAGCTACGGAATCGTGCGACGGAAGCGGGAGTTGGCGTAAACGCAGACGCAGCGGAGTTCAATCGCGTGTCTGGCATCTGTCGTGGGGGCCTCGAAGTCATGACACGCCCGGACGGAACCCTCAACACGTTCGGGTCAGCCCGCGATCGGTTCTACTATGAGAAGTGCATGCAGCAACAGGGGCAGCCCGTCATCTGGGAAAAGAAGTAGTCGCCTCAGAGGCCAGAGCGCCGGTCTGCCTGCAACGGGGACGGTGGGCAGCCTACGCATGGAGAGGAACAGAGTTGGGGAGCACCATCAAGGAACCCGATTGTTCGCAGGGGGAGATGGTTCGCCTCGCCCGCGGCATGGCGACCTCCGTCTGCTACCTCCTCGTCACAACTCACAATGGCTGAGGGCAGCCGAGCCGCCGACCGGGCCAGGGGCGAGCGCGCAATCTTTCGCCTCTTCGCCGAGGCGTCCGGTTTGCCCATCCGGAGGAAGTCGATCCGGAGCCGGCCTGAGCCCGAGCCGGACATCCGCTGCACGGTTGGCGGCAAACCAGTGTCCTTCGAGCTCGGTGAGGTCGTCCACGAGCCCTTCGCTGAGACCACCTTCCAGCGGCAGCCGCTGCGCCGGCGGTTTGCGGAAGAGTACGCAAAGCTACCGACCCCGATCAGGTCGCAGCTTGAGCAGCGGCTGGGCGGCCCACCGGCTGTCTCCGTCTGGTTCCCCGACGGCACCTCTCCGGGGAGGTGGCAGCGAACGATCCCAGCCATTCTTGTAGTCCTCAGTCAGTGTGCGGACGCGGTGGTCCACGGCCAACGCCTTCCCGTGTGGAAGATTCCCGAGCTCAAGGGCGTGGTGCTCGAGATGGAGATCCGACGCGGGCAACGCGCCTCGCTTCACGCCGTCGAGTTGACGGAGGTGCGAGACCAGACCCTTGACTTGCTCAAGAAGAAGTTCGGCCGGACCTACGAGACATCGGCCCCGGTCGAGCTGGTGGCGTACTACATCTCGCAGCCACCCCCGAGGCGTGACGGGTGGGTCGAGGAGGTCACTTCGTTTATCACCCAACACCTCGGCGACTCTCCATTCCGGCGCGTGTGGCTCTTCAATCACTTCTCCGGGGGGAGCATTCCTCTCGTGTTCCCTCGACGAGAGTCCGGGCCCTGAGCATGAAGATGAAGACCGCCTACTTCGACACGTGCGTCTACAGTGAGATGGACAAAGGGCCTGGCGGCCAAGTATCACCCGAGGAAGTCGAGGGTTTGCGAGCTGCCATCGCTCGCAAGGACATTGTCGTGCGTGTCAGTCTCGCCGATATCGACGAGCTTGTAGGTGAGCTGAAGACGGACCGGCCAGCGATGGTACGCAAGCTGAGGATCATCCGCGCCCTCGTTGGCTTCCACGGCATGTTGAAGCAACCGACCGACCTACTCCGCGAGTCGATCCAGGCGTATGCGGAGGGGCGGCCGTCTCCCGCCACTCAGCTCCTGGAAACGGACCGCAGAGCCGTGGTGAAGTGCCTCGCGGACGTGGCTGCGGGTAGCACCCGGCTGGATGCCGCGCTTGCGGGGATCACGGCGGACGTGAACGACTTGAAGAACACCTTCAGGGCTGGAATGAAGGAGGCACAGGCAGAGACCCTTGCCGAACTTGGCTGGGAGTCCCGTGATCCGGAGGAGCGCCGGGCGCTCACGTTCGAGACGTTTTGGAAGGCCGGGGCGGAGCGGTTCGCCGACGACTTCGCCACAGCACGCGGATGGGGGGAAGCCTGCCGAAAGCGTGGCCTCGGCGGCCTTCTCGGGATCCGCCCGGTGCGGCTTTTCGTGGGTGTCGCGATGTCCCAGATCTACAGCCAAGTCGTTGGCGATCCGGAGCAAGCCGAGTTCCGCCTTCCACATCGAGGGGACGGCTATGACCTGTGGCATGCCGTCTTGGCTTCGACGAACGATGTATTCGTGACGCTCGACAGACGGCTCGCTGCCCACGTCGAGCGCGTCCCCGGTATCGATGGCTTTCGCGTAGCCAGGTCAGTCGGGGCGGCGCTGACCGGCTGACGGTCGCCACCGACGGGCGCGCGGCTTCCCGCCGGCTGAAGAGCTGATAGTTCCTTCCTGGGGACCTGAGCCTGTATCGTCCGGAGCACACTAGGCACTCCCGCCACGGACAGGTAGCATGCCCGCCATGCCCGAGCTCCTCTCCGCTCTCATCGCCTTCGTCGCCGAGCACCGGCGCTGCGGCGAGCTGGACGGCGGGCTCGAGGACGGGGTGGTCTGGTTCAGGTGCTCCTGCACGGCTCGGCTCGCCCGGCCGGCCGCGCCGACCGTGGACCGGGGCCGGGGCGTGGGACCTGGCGGTTCTGGCCCCTCGCCTCGGTGAAGGAGCGGCGGGCCGCCAATTCTGCCCGGCCGGGCAGGTTCCGGGGGGCTACCCAGTAAGGGCACCTTCCTACCGAGTAAGCACACAGGCCCCTTGGGCGAAAATTCACGGCGCGTCATGCTGGGGGGTGACCGACTCTGAGCCCAGGAGGTCCCGATGAAGCGGCCTCACCTCGCTCTGGTAGTTGCGCTCGCCCTGCTCGCCGGCTGTGCGGACTTTAGAGTTGATCGGCCACGGCCGGGCGTGGGCGGTCGGCGGTGGACAGATGCCAAACAGTAGGAACATTCAGGCCGCGTGTCCCAGAATCACACCAAAAATTACCACGGATAGAGTCGCGGGCAGCCGGGAGGGACAGATGGGTAACCGTTCGGAAACGACGGACACCTGGCCCCTCTATCGGATCGTACAGTCGTTCTGTTGCCGAAGCCGGCGGGATCGCCGCGAGCCGGTCGGAAGGAATGGACCGTGCGCGTGAGCATCGCGAGCGCCGGCGCCGGCATCGGGTTCGTCCTGTGGTGCTTGGGATAAGGGAGGGTTTGATGGCACTCGTCCTGTGTCGAGAATGCGGCCAGCGGGTATCAACCGAGGCCCCGTCCTGTCCCCACTGTGGGGTGCCGCAGCCGGCACCTGCGGCGACTCCCTCGGCGACGGAGGCTCAGGTCCCGCAGCCTGCCGGGACCGCCTTTCGGAAGCCGACCGGGGCCGTGACCGGAGAGCGGGGAGCGGGAAACCAGGGGCCTGGCCGGCGATCAGCTTATTGCCGCAGCTGCGGCAACGTGGTGACCCCGACTATCGAGATCTGTCCAAACTGCGGGACCCGCCCGCTTCTCGGTCGAGCCTACTGCCAAGGGTGCGCGTCCCCGACCAGGCCGGAACAGGAGCTCTGTGTAAGCTGCGGAGTTCGGCTGAAGACCCTGCTCGCTGTCGACACGCGGGGCGTTCCGATCGAACCCGACTTCCCGGGCGTCCCGGACTACTACCGTCAGGAGTTCAAGCAGATCCACGAGAGCAACGAGTCCTACAAGGGGAAGTGGAATTGGGCAGCGTTTCTGCTCGGCCCCGTGTGGGCGTTGACGAAGGGAGTCTGGCTCGCTCCGGTCATATGCTTCGTGGCGGCCATCCTCACCTGGGGCATCGGCGGAGTTGTCTACTGGTTCATCTTCGGCGCCCGCGGCAACTACATGTATTACGCAGCGCACGCGAAGAGTAAGCAGGTACCCATCTGATAGATGCGTCGGGCCGCAAGAGCACCGCGACCGTTGGTAGGCTGAAGAACCCGAAGGGGTAGCCACGAGAGGGCGGCTCATCCCCTTCGGGCGGATTGCCGAGCGCCTCGCCATGCGCCCGGGTACTCGCAGCGTAGGGCGCCTTCCCGTGGTCGTCAACGGATCACGGCCCTCCGCGGACACAGCCACCGGCGACAAACCCGCCTCCAGCACGTTGACACTCGGCGTCTCTGTCCTCCCATGCCCGGCGTAACGCGTCCCGGTCGCGGCTCTCGCGCACCGTCGAGTCAGGGAAGCCGGCCGTACTCACGGTCGGTGCAACACCACCGCTTTGGCTATCTGCTTGAAGTAATGGGAGTAGGCAGGTCCTGACCCAATCCCCGCTCAGTGAACTGCTAATTCAGCCACCCCAGTCCCCGCAGCCGCCGCTCCTCCGCGAGCAGCCACGGGAGCCGCGCCCTGACCTCCTGCCAAGCCTCCGGGGACCAAGGCGTCGTGAGCGACGGCCGGATCAGCACGCGCACCTTGAGCCAGGGCGAGTAGCAGGCGGTCTGCTTGGCGGGGGCAAGAGCGGGCACCGTGGAGGTGTTTGGCATCGGCGGCAGCGTTGGCCGGGGCGGCAACGAAGGTCAAGCGTCCGACGGGAGATACAGCTTGGTACTGCCCTTACACGGTGATGCTGGCCGCCTTGCGCGGTGACCCTGAGGCCCCTCCCCTTCGGGCGGATGCCGGGCGCGGCCGTAGCACCCGGATGAGCCGGAGCTTACCCCCGATGCCACGCCCTCGGCCAGCGCCAGCCCTCATGTCGTGTCACCGCTTCGGCTCCCACCCGCGTACCCCTCGCGGTAGGGGCAGCGCCCTCAGGCCTGGTTGACGGAAAAATTCGGTGCTGGGAGCCTGGGGGACAGGACCTGAGGCATCTGAAAGCGGCGTCCGCCGCAGGAGGTCACCACAGTGGGCTGGACGGTCCCCTCGAGAGCCCTCGTAGTTGCCCTGATGCTCGCCCCCTCCATCGTGGCCCCGGCCGCGGGCCAGGTCCCGACCCAGCAGCCCCCGTGCGTGCCCGCGACGGGGAACCTACAGAGCCTGGCCGCGAGCCTGGACCGGGTGTGGGGTACGCGTACCACGCTCCTGGTCTGCGACGGCTCCCGTGTACCGTTCGGGTCCCAGGCCAAGCCGGGTGTCGTCTACTTCGTGCCCGACCAAGCGCGAGCCCTCGGCTTCGACAGCCTCGGCGTCGTCTACATCATCGCCCACGAGTGGGGCCACCAGGTCCAATTCCAGCGGCAGAGGATCGTGAACGCTTTCAGCTTCAGCCAGCAGCGAGAGTTCAATGCCGACTGCCTCGCCGGGTACTTCATCGGCGCCAAGCTCCCCGCCGCGCCCGATACTGAGCGGCGGCTGATGGCGGCGGGTGCGGCCATCGGTGACGACCGCCTGCTCCACGATGCCCGGCTGTCAGGCCCCTTCGGCAACGTGATCGACCAGTACATGGCGCCGAACCCGCACGGCAACGCGAAGGGCCGGGCCTACTTCGTCCAGATGGGCTATCGCGATGGCCGCAAACGCGACATTGTCAGCTGTGCGATCATCACTCCGAACCTCGAGGACGTGGCGGCGTCAGCTGACGGCAGAAGCGGGCGCCTCGCCAAAGCCCAGGCTGACGCCCAGCGGCTTGCGTCCGCGGTGAGCATATACAGCGCCCATATGGGTACGCTCCCACCGACGCTGGCTGCCCTGACTCTTCCAGTGATGAACGCCAAGGGGCAGGCCGCGGGTCCCTTTCTCCCGGGCCTCCCTGCTCCTCCTGCGGGCTGGACTCCCTACTCCTATCGCCAGGCCCCAGGAGGCAGGTTCACCGTGACGGCCGAGGGCGACGGCACGCAGGTGAGTGTTCCGTAGCCCGCCGGTGTTGCTGGCCTCGAGTCGATGGCAGCCGCGGGCTGACCAACGTGCCCCGAGCCGTCCCGAAGCCGCGACGAGATCCGGTGAGTCGTCAGGATGAGCCACCACAAGAGGCGAATCCTAGCCTTGGGCCGCGGGCCGCTCACCCGCACGTTCGCCGAACTCAAGAGTGACCTGGTTGTTGCCAGTCATGGTTCGCAATCTCGTGCGATTCAGGAGAGGAGCCAACGATGAGTGCCGACGTAATCGCCTGTCCAAACTGTGGCGGCCGAATACCGGTTTCCAAACTTCTGACGGAGCAGATCCGAACGGATTTGGAGCGCGACTTTGCCGAGCGGCTTAGTTCTGAAGGAGCCAAGCTGCGCGAGCAGTCTGACAGGCAGCTCAGTCAGGAACGCTCTCGGATCGAAGGCGAGGCAATGAAGAAGGCCGAAGCGAAGACGCGCGGCGAGATCGAGCGAATTCAGCGAGAGGCCAAGGGTCAATCTGACATGGTCCGGAAGTTGACCGGTCAGTTGGAAGCGAAGGAACGCGAAGTCGAGACAGAGCTGAAGAAGCGACTGCAAGGAGCCAGAAAGCAGCTGGAGTCGGAGATCGCAGAACGGCTGGAGGATGAGTACCGAGGCAAAGAAGTCGAAGCACAGCGGCGACTGTCCGACGCACGGACCCAAATCACGGACCTTAAGCGGAAGCTCGACGACAGTTCCAGGCAAATGCAAGGGGACGTGAGCGAAGGCCGACTCGTCGATGTATTGGCACGGGCTTTTTCCTCAGATGATGTCCAACCGCTCAGCAAACGGGGCGGTGGCGCGGACGTGCTTCAGCGCGTGCATTCGCACAATCGTGAGGAATGTGGAGCGATCGTGTGGGAATCGAAGAACACGGCTCAATGGAGCAATGCGTGGCTGCCGAAGCTCCGTCAGGACCAGCGGCGTGTTAAGGCCGATGTTGCTGTCCTTGTGTCGGTCGCGCGCCCGCTCCGCCCCGTCCGGCTTGTCGAGTTCCGGCGCGGACTCGAAGAGCGCCTTCTCGATCCGACGCTTCTCGATCTGGTCGCGGACCGTGTCGAGGATCGAGGTCAGGTCCTCGGGCACCGGCGCCGCCC
>WNFD01019355.1_pt1 | contig 11279 bp, 9 predicted proteins | sample 5400491 | NCBI WGS metagenome assembly WNFD01 (sample SAMN13153343, study PRJNA577476) | soil metagenome | isolation source: 120 cm saprolite under Douglas fir tree site 2 hole 2 replicate 2 | place: USA:California | collected 2015-04-18 | reverse complement strand
CCGTGCAGTCGAAGTTCCCCAACGTCGGCGGGCTCGTCCCGTGGGCCCGTGCCGGCGTCGGCGCGGTCGCGACGCAGGCCCTCAGCAACACGGACTACGGTGAGAAGGGGCTGGATCTCTTGGCGCGGGGCGCGACGGCGCCGGAAGCGATGCGGATCATCATGCGCAGCGTTCCGCAGCCTTCCCAGCGCCAGGTGGGGATGGTGGATACGCGTGGGAATTCGGCGAGCTGGACCGGCGATTCTACGTTTGACTGGGCGGGCGGGAGGACGGGCGGACGGTCTGACGGCCGGACGGGCGGTAAAGGCCAACTCATCACGGGACGCGACTACGCTGCCCAGGCGAACATCATGGTGTCCGACGCCACGGTGCGGAACATGGCGGAGACGTTCGAGCGCAGCCGCGGCTCGCTGGCGGATCGGTTGATCGCGGCCCTGGTGGCGGGACAGGCGGGAGGCGGGGACAAGCGGGGGATGCAGTCGGCGGCGCTGCTCGTCGTGCGCGCCCGCGGCGGATACCTCGGCGGCACCGACCGCTACATCGACATCCGCGTGTACGACGCGCCCGATCCCATCAAGGAGCTGCAGCGACTCTACGCGCTGCACAAACTGTATTTCTTCACGAGCGATTCGGCGGATCTTCTCCCCATCACGCCGGCACTGCAGAAGGAGTTGGAAGCGATTCTGCTCGTGGAACCGGCCACTCAGTCGCAGAAGTGGCTCGCCGCGCCCCAGCCGGCGCTCAACGAGACGTTTCTCACCGCCCTCGCGAATTTCATGTACTGGGAGAACTACGACGTGCGCGTGCGGATGGACGGCAAAATTGATCGCGTTGCGTTAGACGATATACGAAGGAATCACAAGCGCAGGTCGTGAGGAGCCTTATGGACGTGAAACGCGGCCGGATGGTGTTCCTGGGATATGGAAAGTACTGGCGCTCGGATCGGATTCTCGGACTGACGCCGATCGAGCAGGGTCGAGGACCCGGCCAGCGCACCAATGTCTTCATCGAAGGTCAGGCGGAGCCGATCGTCGCATCGCGCACCGAGCAGAGCATTCTCGAAGACATGGCCGCCACGGATGACAGCTTCCGGCTGGCAGCCCTCCGCGACGCGACGCGCGAGCTGCTCGAAGCGTTCCACGAATTCTCACCGGTGCTCAGGCGTGCGCTGCAGAACGAGCATCATTTCGACGTCGAGAAATGGGAAGGACGGCTCGGCACGTTGTTGAGACCGGCTGAGCATCCCGACGCCGCGCAGCAGGACGACCTGTTCGATTGAGAGAGGACGCATGACGCAGCCAGCCGCCAGCTCATCGCATGCCGATCGGGGGTGGTTCGGACATCCACGCGGCTTGTCCACCCTGTTTTTCACGGAGATGTGGGAGCGGTTCAGCTTTTACGGACTGCGCGCGCTCCTCGTCCTCTACATGACCGCGTCGGTCGCGAATGGCGGGCTCGCGTTCACCTCCCAGAAGGCCTCGGGCATCGTGGGGTGGTACGGCTTCGGTGTCTACGCGGCGGCCATTCCCGGCGGCTGGCTTGCCGATCGCCTGCTCGGCCAGTACCGCAGTGTGTTCGTCGGCGGGGTCATCATCGCGCTGGGTCACTTCAGCATGGCATTCCCCAGCGTGACGACGTTCTACCTGGGATTGTGTCTGATCGTCATTGGCACCGGCCTGCTCAAACCGAACATCAGCACGATGGTGGGCTCACTCTACGACAAAGATGACGATCGCCGGGACGCGGGCTTCTCGATCTTCTACATGGGCATCAATCTCGGCGCTTTCATCGCGCCGCTCGTCGTCGGCACACTCGGTCAAAAGGTGGACTGGCATGTGGGGTTCGGGTGCGCGGGGGTCGGCATGGTGCTCGGGCTCATCCAATACGTGGCGGGCCGAGGCCGTCTCGCCCCAGCGTTGCAGCGGCTCGGCCAAACGGAGACGAGCGCCGGCCCCACCAATGCAGCCGAGCCGTGGTGGCGTTTCACCCGCGAGGAGTGGGGGCGGGTGGCCGCCATCGGCGTGCTGTTCGTCTTCTCGTCGATCTTTTGGGGCGCCTTCGAGCAAGCGGCGTCGAGTCTTAACCTGTTCGCCGACCGGCTGACCAACAATCACGTGCTCGGCTTCACCTTTCCGTCGACCTGGTATCAGTCGCTCAACTCGGCGTTCATGATCTTCGGTCTGGCGCCGCTACTCGCATGGCTGTGGATCAAGCTCGGGCCACGGCAGCCCTCGAGTCCGGTGAAATTCGCCCTGGGGTTGATCTTCGTGGGGCTGGGATTCGCCTTGATGGTCCCCGCGGCAAGAATCGCGCGGGAACAGGGTGTGCTCGTCAGTCCGTGGTGGCTCATCGGATTGTACTTCTTGCACACGATCGGCGAGCTGTGTTTGAGCCCCGTCGGCCTGTCTATCGTCACGAAGCTTGCGCCGCCTAGAATCGTGGGCGCCATGATGGGGGTGTGGTTTCTCTCGATTGCCATGGGGAACAAACTCGCCGGATTTGCGGGCGGCTTTTTCGATCGTTTGCCGCTGCCCTATCTCTTCGGGGCGGTGGCACTCACGACATTCGTGGCGGCCGCTATTCTGCTCGCGCTGACTCGGCCGATCCAGCGGCTGATGGGAGGGGTGCGCTAGGGCGCCTGCCAGGTGAGATCGCCGATCTCCGCCGCCGCTCGAGTCTTCGTCCCATCCGAATCGCTGCTCACCCCCACCGCCACAATTGACTTCGGCGCGCGGTTCCACAGGCGACGATAGTCGCTGAAGGGATCGCGGCGCTCGACGTGCCACGAGCCGTCGGCGTCTTCGGCGCGCTGCAGCACCACCACCATCCGGTTGCGCCCCGCCCAGCTCGCAAAACTCTCCCCGCGGCTCTCTTGATTCCCCCAGGCGTACGTGATCGTGCGGCCGTCTTGGAACGTGATCACCACGCGGATGGGACTGTCGTCGGCGGCGCTGCGTTTCAGGTCTGCGCCACGCAGCGGCGTGCCGGTGCGCCAGCGCCACGTGAGCGTCCCTGGCCGCAGTGATGATGGAGGCCGAATGGGAGGGCGCAGCCGATAGGTTGCCGTGCCGCCCTGACCGATCGCGATGATCTGCAACGTATGCGACCGCGTGACTTCAAACGTCGGGGGATCCACCCCCTGCATCCGATCGAGCTTCCAGCCCGGCGGTAATCCCGATTCCGGCGGCACAATCATCAGGTTGGTGAGCGTTTGGGCCAGGACCAGCAGCACGCTCACATCGGCTCCTCGGCGTAGTGACACGCCGCTAGGTGTCCGGGCGTGATGGGTCGCAGCGGCGGCGGCTCGGTGCGGCATCGCTCGCTCTTCTTCGGATGCGGACAACGCGGATGGAAGGGGCACCCGGAGGGCGGATGCGCTGGCGAGGGGATGTCGCCGACGAGCACGAGGCGGCGCTTGGTCGTGTGGGGGTTCGGCTCCGGCACGGCCGACAGCAGCGCGCGGGTGTACGGATGTCGCGGCTGCGCGTAGATCTCCGCCGCCGGCGCGCGCTCCACGATCTTGCCGAGGTACATGACGGCGACGTCGTCGGCGATGTGCCGCACCACGGCGAGATCATGGGCAATGAACAGATACGTGAGGTGCCGTTTCGCCTGCAGATCCGCGAGCAGATTGAGCACCTGCGCCTGCACCGACACGTCGAGCGCGCTGACCGGCTCATCGCACACGACGAACTGCGGCTCGACCGACAGCGCCCGCGCGATCCCGACGCGCTGCCGCTGCCCGCCCGACAGCTCGTGCGGGTAGCGTTTCGCAAACGCGGCGTCGAGTCCGACTTCGTCCAGCAGCGCCGAGACGGCGCCGTTCAGTCCGTGAATCTGGAGCGGCTCCCGCAGCGTTTCCTCGACCGTCATTCGCGGATTGAGCGAGCTGTACGGATCCTGGAAGACGATCTGCATCCGCCGTCGGAGCGCGCGGAGCCGCGTCGCGTCGAGCGCGAAGATGTCGTTTTCGTCGAACAACACTGTCCCGGACGTCGGCTCCTGCAGCCGCAGCATCGTGCGTCCGACGGTCGTCTTCCCTGAGCCCGATTCGCCCACCAAGCCAAGTGTTCGGCCCGAGGCGATGGTGAACGACACTCCGTCCACCGCGCGCACCGGCGCCTTCGCGCGTCCGAGACCGAACCAGCTGCGCTCGCCGGCGTAGTACTTCACCAGATCGCGCACGTCGACGAGCGTCATCGTCTCCGCTCGGGTTCGGTCACGAGCCAGCAGCGCGCGGTATGTCCCGGAGTCCCTGTCTCGAGCAGCGGCGGCTCCTGCGCCACGCATTTGTCCCAGGCGTACGGACAGCGAGGATGAAACCGGCAGCCGGGTGGCCACGCCGTTGCCGCCGGCACCTGGCCGGGGATGGCATGCAGCCGTGCGCGCGGCGCGTCGATGCGCGGGACCGCGGCGAGCAATCCCTCGGTGTAGGGATGCGCCGGGCGCTCGAAGAGCGCGTCAGTCGGCGCCGTCTCGACGACACGTCCCGCGTACATCACGACGACGCGATCGGCGTGGCCCGCGACGACTCCGAGGTCGTGCGTGATCAGCAACACCGCCATGCCCAGCTCGTGCTGCAGGCGGTCGAGGAGCTCGAGGATCTGGGCCTGAATCGTCACGTCGAGCGCGGTCGTCGGTTCGTCCGCGATCAAGACCTTGGGGTGACACACGAGCGCCATCGCGATCATGACGCGCTGGCGCATGCCGCCCGACAGCTGATGGGGGTAGTGGTCGACGCGCTCGTCGGGGTCGGGAATACCGATTCAGCGAGGTCATCGGCTCCTGAAAGATCATCGCGATCTGATTGCCACGAACCGCGCGCAGCTCGGGTGCGGACAGCGCCAGCAGATTGCGGCCTTCGAATTCGATCAGACTGCCGGGAAGCACGTGGCCCGGCGGCTCCGGCACGAGACGGAGAATGGAGAGCGACGTGACGGTCTTGCCGCATCCCGATTCACCGACGATGCCCAGCGTCTCGCCGGGATAGAGATCGAACGAGACGTCGTCTACCGCCCGCGCGGTGCCCTTGCCCTGCTCGGTGACGAAATAGGTCTTCAGGTCACGGACGCGCAGCAGCACCGAGGCCGTCACGCGGGCTCCTCGCGTGGGTCGAGCGCGTCCCGCACGCCGTCGGCGACTGCGTTGAGCGACATCACGACCAAGGAGATAGCCAGGCCCGGAAAGAGTGTCGCCCACGGCGCGGTGTAGATGCTCGTCGCGCCATCCGCGATCATATTGCCCCAGCTCGCGCCTGGCGGTTTGATGCCGATGCCGAGGAAGGACAACGACGCTTCGAGCAGGAGCACGTTCCCGACGCCCAGCGCCGCGGACACGATGATCGGGGCGGCGGCGTTCGGCAGAACGTGGCGAAAGATAACGCGCCCCGTGTCCGCACCGAGCGCCCGCGCCGCGACGACAAAATCGCGCTGCCGCAATGAGAGCACTTCGGCACGCACGAGGCGGCTGGTGCCGAACCACGACGTCAGCCCGATGGCGATGACGAGGGCCGCGAACGGCAGGCCGTCCCAGAGCGCCACGGCCATCAGCAGGATGAAGATGCGGGGCAGGGCGAGACCGACGTCGACCCCGCGCATCAGGACGGCATCGATCCAGCGCTGGTAGTAGCCGGCGAGCGCCCCCACGAGCGTTCCCAGAGACACGGCCATCAGCGCGCCCAGCGCGCCGATGCCGAGCGACACCCGCGCGCCGTACACGACTCGGCTCCAGATGTCACGGCTCAAGAAGTCGGTGCCGAGCAGGAAAGTCCACGACGGTGGCTGGTTCGTGAGATGAAGGATGTCGAGCTGCCTGTCCGGATCGAACGGCGCGATGAGCGGTGCCGCCAGCGCGACGATGACCAGGAATGCCAGGATTCCGAGGCCCCACGAAGTCGTGCGATGGCGGAAGAAGCGGCGCCAGCGCTCCTGGCGCAGCCCGCGGTGGCGCAGGGCGCGGACGGCCTCGGCCGCGACCACGAGCACGACGAACAACGCGAGCCACGTGCCGAGCGTCATGCGGTCACTGCCTCGACGTCGGCGCTCGCGCGCACGCGCAGGCGCGGATCGGCAATCCCCAGCAGGATGTCGGCGACCAGATTCCCCGCGACGACGACAGTACTCGCGATCAACGCGGTCGCCGTCACGAGCGGATAGTCCCGCGACAAGATCGCATTGAAGGCTAAGCGCCCCATCCCCGGCCAGGCGAAGATCGTTTCGATCAGCACCGCTCCCGTCAGCAGGAAGGGAAAGGCCAGCCCGAATCGCGTGATAAAGGAAAGCAGCGCGTTGCGGAGCTGATGCCGGAGCACCACCCGGCGTTCCGGGACACCCTTGGCGCGCGCCGTGCGCACGTAATCCTGCGTTGCGACCTCCAGCATTGCCGCCCGCTGAAAGCGCGCCGTCCCTGCCGCACCGACCAGACCGAGCGTGGCTGCCGGCAACACCGTGTGCCAGAGGCGATCCGCGACGCAATACCACGAGTTCACCACCGGGCAGAGGACCGGATCGCTTGCCCCACCGACGGGAAACCATCGCAGTTTTTCGCCGAAGACGAGTAACAGCAGCAGGGCCAGCCAGAATGTGGGCAGCGAGTAGATGAAGAGCGTGACATTTCCGAGAACCACGTCAGGGAGGCGATTCACGCGGACCGCCTGATAGATGCCCAAGCCGAGCCCGAGGAGAAAATCGAGCAGCAGCGCCGCGCCCGCCAGCTGCAACGTGAAAGGAATTGTCCCGGCGATCACCTCGCGAACCGGGCGACCGTCGGCGAACGAATACCCCAGGTTGCCGTGCGCCAGCGCGATCAGATATCGCCAGTACTGCTCAGGGATGGACTTATCGAGGCCGAACTGGCGGTTCAGCTGGTCACACACGGCCGGGTCCACGTTCTCGGGGCATGGCCTTCCCGGCGCGACGTGAATCAGAATGAAGACGAACGTGACGACGGCGAAGATGATCGCGATGGACGCGACGAGGCGCCGCAGGAGCCACGCCGCTCCCATCACTTAACGCTCCACGCGGTCTCGATCGATCAGCCGGTCAGGAGGAATGCGCCAGGTGCGCAACAGCGCGGCCCAGGAGTCGGGGCGGAACTGCACGCGGTCGACCCGTTTATGGACGGCGGCCACATTGTCGAGCGCATAGAGGAAAATCCCCGGCGCGTCCGCGTTCACCGTTTCCATCGCGGCCCGCCACAGCGACCGCGCCTGATCGCGCGTGGGAGCAGTCTCGGCCCGGTCCACCAGGCGCTCGAACTCGGGATTGTAGTAGCGCCCGAAATTCGAGCCGCCAAACCCGGCGCGCGTCCAGCTTTGCGCGATCCCAGAGCTGGGTGACGGATCATTGCCCCGCGACAGAATCGCGGTGTCGAACTTCCCAGTTTGGACACGCTGGTTGACGACCGCGCCCTCGACCGCGTCGATCTCGGCATGTACGCCGATCGCGCGAAATTGCTCTTGCAGGAGCAGCGCATACTGCTTCCGCAAGACGCTCGTGGTCGGAACCAGGATATGGAATGCGAGCGGCTGCCCATTCTTGTCGCGGACACCGTCCCCATCGTGATCGCGCCATCCGTGGGCGCTCAGAATCCGGGCGGCCTGCGCCGTGTCATAGGGAAGTTGCCGGATGTCGGGGTTCCAGATCCCCAGCAGCTCCGACATGGGGCCCGGCGGGACCTTCGCCAGCTCACCGAGCGCGCTCTTCAGCAGACTGGCGCGATCCACCGCCATGGCGAGCGCACGGCGCACGTCCCGGTCCGCGAAGATCGGGTGCGGCTGCGACGAGTCATCCGGCGAGCGCTGGTTGAAGCACACGAAGGTGTAAACATTGCCACGGTAGGTGTATACGGCGAGCTGCTTCGCGGCACGCGCCCGCTCCACATTGTCGGGCGTCACCAGCTGTTCGCGGACGTCCGCCTGGTCGGCGATCGCCTGCTGGACGGCCACCTGGAGATTGGGGGTGAATCGCCAGATGAGACGCCGAATCCCGGGCCTGCCAAGGAAGAAGGTCGAATCGGCGACCAGTTCGATGGACTGCGCGGCCTGCCAGCGAACGAAGCGATAGGGGCCATCGCCGACCGGCTGCCGGCCGAAGGGGGCGGTCCTCCATTGGTCCCGCGGCACGGGACGGAGCAGATGCGCCGGCAGGATGCGCATGTGGTACACAGCGTCGTAAAACATCTCGGGATACCGCTCCCTGAACCGAAAAACGGCGGTGAGCGAATCCCGCTGCGTCACGCTGGCGATGCGGCGCAGCTTGGGCCGGTACGGCGACGCCACAGCCGAGTCGTTATAGGCGTTGAATGTGAACTCGACGTCCGCTGCGGTGACGGGCTGCCCGTCCTGCCAGCGCGCGCGCGGATCGAGATGGAACACGAGCGTCAGCGGCCCGTCCCACTCCCATTTCTGGGCGAGCAGGGCCTGAAAGTCCTCGTCGCCCAGCGTATTCTCGGACATCCCCACATCGGCGAGCTTCAGGAACAGCTGCTCGCCGATGTCGTTGGCGACGATGTCCTCGGTCGACGGCGGCAACAGCGTGGCGGGCTCGCCAACGGCGGCGTCGATGAGCGTGCCGCAGTTGCTGCCGGTGCAGCCGCCGCGGCGCTCGCACCCGGCGGGGGCGAGCACGGCGACGACGAGAACGATGAAGACGGTGAGCGGGGGAAAGGAGCGACGTAGCATGGCGTTTAACATTTCACCCCGCGACGACTGACGCAATGTCCGCTTCACTCCAGGTCTTGATGATGGCGTCTGCGACTTCACCGAAGCTCACCGGTCGCCCGAGGACTGCCGCGACAGTCGTTTCCCCGTTGAAGGATGAAGGTTGCGCGCCATCGAGCAGGATCGAGCCATGCTGCAGGAACGCGTCGCGACGCCGAACCTGCGCGGATCCGACGAGTTTGCGCCCCTTCACGAGGATCTCTCCCCCAACGGACAGCGCGAAACAGGACGCCGGACGGTCGGACGGTCGGACGGCCGGACGGTCCCCCGCCAGTACGGCGTCGATGCCTAGGGATCGCAATGCCGCGGCGATTCGAGTGTGGATGTCTCGGTACGCAGTCCGCAGCGATCCGAAGGTCGCTATCGGAGCGGCGACCGCATACGTCACCTCGTGTTCGTGCCAGACCGCCTTTCCTCCGGTTGGCCTACGGACTACTGGAACGTTCCGATCAACGATCGCCTCCATCGCCTGATTGCGACCAATCGAGAGTGTGGGAGGGTTCCAGCAATACAATCGGAGCGACGCGTTACCGAGCAGAGCTGCGTCGTCTAACAACAGCACGTCGGCTGCCATGTTCTCGATGCCCGAATGTCCCTGAGCAGCGACAATCAGTTTCCACAGGCCGTCCGGCCGTCCGACCGTCCGACCGTCAGACAGTGGCGTACGCTTCCACGGGAGGACACGTGCACACCAGGTTCCGGTCTCCGAACGCCGCATCGATCCGGCCGATGGGCGGCCACACCTTGTGCTCGCGCGTCGCGGCCGTCGGGAAACCGGCGCGCTCACGCGCGTAGGGGCGATCCCAGCCGTCGGCCAGCAGATCGGCGAGCGGGTGCGGCGCGTTCTTCAGCAGGTTGTTGTCGCGATCGGCCTCGCCGGTCTCGATCTCGTGAATCTCGCCGCGAATCGCGATCAGCGCGTCCACGAACCGGTCCAGCTCCACCTTCGGCTCGCTCTCCGTCGGCTCCACCATCAACGTGCCCGCGACCGGGAAGGAGACCGTCGGTGGGTGGAAGCCGTAATCGATCAGCCGCTTGGCGATGTCCTCGACGTCCACGCCCGCCGAGCTCTTGAACGGCCGGGTGTCGATGATGCACTCGTGCGCGACGAGGCCGAGCTGCCCGGCGTACAGCAATTCGTAGTGTCCGCCTTCCTGCAGACGGCGCGCGATGTAGTTGGCGTTGAGGATCGCGACCTTGGTGGCGAGCGTCAGGCCGTCTCGTCCCATCATCGCGATGTACGCCCACGAAATCGGCAGAATGGACGGACTGCCCCATGGTCCCGCGGAGACCGTCCCCGCGCTTTCTGCCAAAGGAACCCCAACGTCCACGACCGGGTGCGTGGGCAGGTGCGTCGCCAGGTGCTCCGCGACGCCGATGGGTCCCATGCCGGGTCCGCCGCCGCCGTGCGGAATGCAGAAGGTCTTATGGAGGTTGAGATGACACACGTCGGCACCAATGTCGCCCGGGCGGCACAAGCCGACCTGCGCGTTCATGTTGGCGCCGTCCATATAGACCTGGCCGCCATGCTGATGCACGCTGCGGCAAATTTTCTTGATCGACGCTTCGAAGACACCGTGCGTCGACGGATAGGTCACCATCAAGGCGCCCAGCGTGTCGCGATGCTCTTTGGCCTTTGCCTCGAGATCGGCGACGTCGATGTTGCCTTGCGGGTCGGTCTTGACCACCACGACCTGCATTCCCGCCATCACCGCGCTCGCCGGATTGGTGCCATGGGCCGACTGCGGAATCAGGCACGTGGTGCGATGCGCCTCGCCGCGGTGCTGGTGGTACGCGCGAATGACGAGCAGCCCCGCAAACTCCCCCTGTGAGCCCGCATTCGGCTGCAGTGAGACCTTGGCGAGTCCGGTGATCTCGGCGAGCCACGCCTCGAGTTGGCGGAATAGCGTCGCGTAGCCTTGCGCCTGCGACCGCGGCGCGAAGGGATGGAGGCCGTTGAAGCCGCGCCACGTGATCGGAATCATCTCGGTCGTGGCGTTGAGCTTCATCGTGCACGAGCCGAGGGGAATCATCGCCGCGGTCAGCGACAGGTCGCGGTCCTCGAGCCGCTTCAGGTAGCGCAGCATCTCCGTTTCGGAGTGGTGCGTGTTGAACACGGGGTGCGTGCAGAACGGCGTGGTGCGCGCCAATGATTCGGGGATCGCGGACGGCGCGGCGCGCACGGGACCGGCGGATTTGTCGGTCCCCACCGCAAACGCCGCGATGACATCGGCAACGTCATCGGCGGTCACGGTTTCGTCGAGCGCCACGCCGATTCGCGTCTGCGACAGCGTCCGTAGATTGATCAGCTTCGCGCGAGCGGCATCGATGATGCGGGGGAGGACATCCTGGGGCACTTCGACGGCCAGCGTATCGAAGAAATGGCGGTAAGCGAGGCTGTATCCCAGTTTTTCCAGCGCCGCGCCGAGCGATGCCGTGTGCGCGTGCACGCGGCGCGCGATGCGCCGCAGCCCTTCCGGGCCGTGATAGACCGCGTACATCGCGGCGACCACGGCAAGCAACACCTGCGCGGTGCAGACATTGCTCGTCGCCTTCTCGC
>WNFD01006939.1_pt1 | contig 11279 bp, 9 predicted proteins | sample 5400491 | NCBI WGS metagenome assembly WNFD01 (sample SAMN13153343, study PRJNA577476) | soil metagenome | isolation source: 120 cm saprolite under Douglas fir tree site 2 hole 2 replicate 2 | place: USA:California | collected 2015-04-18 | reverse complement strand
GTGAAAGGGCGATGTCCTAGGCCAGGCTAGACGACGGGGACGATTTAAGGCGGGATCTTAAAGTAAGGTATGATCGTAACAAGCGCTTCTCGAGTCTGTCAAAAGACTACGGCAGTTCCGGGCAGTTCCGGGCAGTTCCGAGCCCCCACGATGAACACGAGTGATGTTCCCCCAACGATTGTACCTGCGCAATTCATTTTCAGGCTGAAGACAATTTAGAATTACTCGAGAGGCAGAATTGCCCGAGGCACTTGTGTCTGATCCGCTTTATCTAAGTCTGTGGTTCCCCAGCTTCTCCGGCCCGGAGATGCTGCCGCACATTCTCGCCGTGCTCAAGCAGTTTCCTTTTTCGCCGCAGCGGCCGGGGATCAATTATCTGGCCCTGCATCCGGTATCGTGGAATGAAGCGACGCTGCTGGAACAGCGCTTTACCCCTGCCATCAGCCCGGAAGAAGCATTGGTAATCGCCGCCGACCACATCCATGATGATTTCGCTTATGTTTTTGAGGCTTACTGGGACCTTTGGACGCCCGACGAGAGTGGCCGGCAGTGGACGCTCGTGCCCACATTGGTGAAGTTCATAGTTCACGGCGAGGAATTTGACGAACGCACTAGCGAGCAAAGCGGACATATCGAAGTGGACTTTGGCCTGGACGCGCCCTTCCTCCACGAAGAGTTGGCTCTCACAGGGGAAAACGAAGCCAAGGTTCGTGCCAACGTTCAGAAACTGGTCGAGTTTACGACTCACGCGGAAAAAAATACCCGAACCAGCGGCCGGGTGCTCTGGTCTGAATCGGAAGACAATCTCGCCCAAAAACTGATCGCCCGCCTGCAAAAAGTGCAGTGATCACCCTCGCCCGCACACCTTTCTGGAGTGAGGAACAGCAGAAGCACTTCCCTGTCTGAATCTCTCTAACTCTAAAGAAGAAATAAACGTACTTGGTCGCGGAGTTTTGCTTTTCAGAATCTTCACTTCTGCGATAGTCGAAGTACTATGAATTCGTCTTTGATGGATTCTTTGCTTCACTCACGATCTCTGAGAAATCTGCAATTGTAGAAAATTCTTTAAGCAGCGTTTGCAGCAACGCAAGTCGATTTGCTCGCACGCGCTCATCGTCGACCATCACCATCACTTTATCGAAGAAATTGTCTATCGGTTCTCTGGCCGTCGACAACAAAAGGAGCGCATCGAGATATTGTTTCTGGCTTCGGTGCACCTGGACCCGAGGACTGGTCCGTTCCAAGTACGCCATCAGAGTCTTCTCTTCCTCCGCAGCTCCTGGCAAGTACTCGAATTTGCCCGCTGGTTCGAAGCCGTTCTCTCGAGCCTGCTTCAGAATGTTTCGGATACGTTTGCAGGCCGCGCCAATCGCCTGGAATTCCGGCACATGCATTACTTCTTTGACAGCAGCCGCGCGCGCGATCGCGTCCACAGCGTCATCTGCATCGGTAGCTAAAACGGCCTTCACCACGTCAAGAGCATACCCCCCCACATCGCGCAGATAAAATTCCAGCCGCTCGTAGAAAAATGTTCGGATGGAATCTTCAAGTGTGTGGGGAGCAATAAACTTCTTTTCGGCGTCTGACCCTTGATAGCCTGCCCGCGCGTCCTGCATCAATTTCGTGAGTCGGAACGGTAGCTTTTTCTCTGCGATCACCTTCACAATCCCGTTAGCCTGCCGCCGCAGTGCAAACGGATCTTTTGATCCGCTCGGAACCAACCCGAGGGCAAACATCCCGGCAACCGTATCCGCTTTGTCAGCGATGGAAAGTACGGATCCCTCGACCGAACGTGGAAGCTCGTCGTCCGTAGACTCTGGTTTGTAATGGTCGTAGATTGCGCCCGCAATCGCGAGTCGCGTCGCTTTCGGCAGGCTGGGATCAAGCTCCTGGGCGCGAGCGTAAAGCCCGCCGACAATGCCCTGCAGTTCCGTGAACTCTTTCACCAGTTCCGTTGTGAGATCAGCCTTCGCCAGGCACGCGGCTTTGTGGATCACGCCTGGGCGCACAGCCATGCCGCTCTGTTTCAACAGTTCGCTCAGCCAACTGCATAGCCGTTGCACGCGCTGCGTTTTTTCGTAATAGCTGCCAAGATCTTTCTGGAAGGTAACGTGCCGCAATAGTTCAAGCCGCTCCAGCAATGAAATCTTTTGATCGGTTTGCCAGAAGAAACGAGCATCGTTGAACCGGGCCCGCAACACACGCTCGTTGCCATGCCGGATCAACCCCTGCGGATCATCGTCAGTATTCAGCACCGCGAGAAAATGCGGCAGGAGTTTTCCGCTCGCTTCTTCAACTGCGAAATAGCTTTGGTGGTCGCGCATCACCGTAACCAGCACTTCTTCCGGCAGGACCAGATAGTCGGGATCGAAGTTGCCCAGAACCACAGAAGGAAACTCGGTCAGGTTGACCACCTTATCGAGTAGCGCTTTGTCTTCGCGCCAGCGCGCCCCGCCTATGGTGCGCGTTGCTGCATCCAGCGCCTTGCGGATTTGCTGCTCGCGTTCGTCGCGGCCTAGAACTCTGGCATCCCGCAAAGCGTCCACGTACCCGGTTCCTGCACGGGCAATCGTCACGGTCCCGTTCGAAAGACTTCTGTGTCCGCGCGATGTGTTCTCTGCCCGAATGCCGCCAAATTCCAGGCGTATCACTTCCTCATCAAGCATCGCCACCAGCCAACGCACCGGACGTATGAATCGCTCGCTCGGCTTGCGCCAGTACATACTCTTGGGCCAGTAGAGCGAAGCAATTTCCTTCGGCAGTTCCTCGGCCAGAATCTCGGCGGCGCTCCGCCCTTTCTTCGTTATCTTCGCAGCCAGGTACTCGCCTCTGGTGGTGCTGATTGTTGCTAACTGTGAAACGTCCAATCCTGCCTTCTTGGCGAAGGCATGTGCCGCGGACGTCGGCTGCCCATCTTTGTAAGCCACGTTCGCCGAAGGACCTGTGATCTCCTCGGTTACATCGTCCTGCGCGGCGGCAATGCCAGGCGCCAGCACCGCCAACCGCCGCGGAGTATCAAACGACGAGAGGTTTCCACTCGAAGAAAGGCGTTCCCGATTCAGCAACGCGGCGACGCGCTCGCGTAGTTCCTGCGAAGCGGCATCGATCATCCGCGCGGGAATCTCTTCGCACCCGATCTCAAGTAGAAAATCTGGCATGTGCTTCTTCGTAAGCCTTCGTGCCTCAGTGGTTCATAAAGCCTACAATCTGACAGCAGACACCTTCTCTTTCTTCGCCTTCGGCTTCTTTTCTCTCGCAGGTTCATCCTCGTCAGACTTATCCGCGACCGGTGAGGACTCGCTCTTCTGCTGATCCACCCAGGCTTTGGCGATCCCCACGGCCAGCGCTCGGACGCGTGCGATCACACTCACACGCTCCGTCACCGAAATCGCGCCCCGCGCGTCGAGGATATTGAACAAGTGTGAGCACTTGAGGCACAGATCATAAGCGCCTAGCAAAGGAAATCGCGTCATCTCGCGAGCGATTCCGTCGCCTGGAGCCTTGTCCCTCTTCAGCGCCGCATATCGCTCCAGCAGCGATTGGCACTCCGCTTCATAGAGCTCAAAATGCTGCCACGTCTTCTCGACATCGGCCGCCTCAAAGTTGTAGACGGAGAACTGCACTTCATCCGCCCGGCGCACATCGCCATACTTCACTTCGCGGCTCGTCTCCGGATCGCGCGCCCACACGATATCGTAAATAGAGTCGACATCTTGCAGAAACGCTGCGATTCGTTCGAGGCCATAAGTGAGTTCTGCTGAAATAGGGTTCAGATCGACCCCGCCGCACTGCTGGAAATAAGTAAACTGCGTGATCTCAAGCCCGTCGAGCATGACTTGCCACCCGATGCCCCACGCGCCCAAGGTAGGCGACTCCCAGTTATCTTCCTCAAACTTGATGTCATGCTGGCCGAGGTCAATCCCAACCGCGCTCAGCGACTCCAGGTACAACTCCTGCACATTCTCCGGCGGCGGCTTCAGGATTACCTGCAACTGCATATGCTTGAACAGCCGGTTGGGATTTTCTCCGTAACGTCCATCCGCCGGACGCCGTGACGGCTGCACATATGCGACTTTGTATGGCTGCGGACCCAACACGCGCAGAAACGTTTCCGGCGCCATCGTTCCTGCGCCCGCTTCGACGTCATATGGCTGCTGCAGCACCCATCCACGCTCGGCCCAAAACGTCTGCAGCCACAAGATGAGCTCTTGAAACGTCGCCGGATTTTTCGAGGTGTGAGTCAAAAGAGTTTATTCGGAAAGCACTCAGCATTCAGCTTCGCGGGCCGGTGCTGGGTGCAGCACGATCGCCTACTCCTACAGGGCCATGAGAGCAAGCAGTTTAATCAACGATTGTAACGGAAGCAGATGGCAGACGTCAGCTCGCGGGTCTTTCTTGGTCGCGGATGAGCAAAACGTACCTGCGGGAACACAGTGGAAAGGCACACATCCGCGCTGTGTAAGTCGTTTATTTCGGTGGCCGGCATTGACGGGATGGGAGTTAGGTTGTGAAAAAATGTTTGCTTTCGAGGGCGTTGAACATCTACGAAACTAGACTTAACTCGGCGGCACTTCAACGCCGGGGGACATGCTTGGTGGTGGAGACCCCGCAATTCCTAAAAACTTCCCTTCACCAGCATTCCCGCCGTCACTATCTTCTTCTCGATGTGCCGCTGCAATATCTGCACCAGGAACTTGCGTAAATCCGCGGCTCGCGCCTTTGGCCAAGCTTCGCCAGTGAAACTTTCTACCGGGGCGCGAAACATCTGCGCCGCCAGCATCCGCGACTCGCTTGAAATCTCGGAGGACGCCAAGCGCTTATCGTCGGCACACATCAGACCGTCGGCCAGGGCATGAAAGTAGGCGCGACTCCCGTTCAGGCTGCGGCCGCAGACAATGCACTCCGTCAACTCGGGCAAGAACCCCACCAGCCGGGTGAGCCAGAGCTCGAAGTATGTGATCGGCATCCAGACCTCGGGACCGGGCATGGCATGCAGAACCGAAAGCGTCAGGCGAAAGATAGCGTCATTGGACTCACGGTCGGGCAAGAGCTCATCAAGCAACTCGGCTACATGCGCCAGCGCCACCGCCCGCGGATAACTTACTTCGCTCGCCAGCGGAGACTCGAGTACTTCGAGCGCATCCAACCGCGACAATTCCTGCCGCTCGCGGTCCTCGTAAAACGCCCGTACGTACGTCAGCGGCTCCAATGCCCCGCCAAAGCGCCGCTGGGATTTCTTGGCGGCGCGCGCCACGCCGCGCACTTTGCCTTCTGCGCGGGTGAACAGGGTGACCAGCAAATCGGCTTCACGCAAGGGATACGTGCGCAGCACCACCGCTTCCGACTCCTTCAGTGGCATGGGGTTTACCGTGAAGGCATGATTTTAGTGGAAGCAGCTGTCAGCCGTCAGCTTTGCGTGCTTCAGGAACGGAAGCCGCCTCGACTCTCACAGGGATCGCGGAGAGGCGCGCGGCGGCTGCGCCGTGCAAATAGAACCTTAAGAGGGGGAATATTTAAGAGGAGGAATATAAGGACAGACGCCAAGCTTGGAAACGTTGATTAAAAAAGCGAAGGGGCGATCGTGAGGGTCGAACGTCGCACTTCCCGCGAACACTAACCCATGACCGCCCGAAATCAAATCAGGAGCAAACTCAACCTACCAGATGAAGGATAGCCCACGGCGCTTTGGGGAGCAATACGGCGAACCCCGGAGCTGAAAACAAGGCGGGGAAAGCTCATCAAAAGCAACGGATGCTCGGCGAGCTGGCTGAACCCAGGAAGCTCGTGATCGGGATTGGAACCTACCTACCGACCGAAATACTTGGCGTTGCGCTCGGTGAACGCGGCCCATTTTTCTGGCAGGTCATCGAGGGCGAAGATCGCCGACACCGGGCAAACCGGGACGCAAGCGCCGCAGTCGATGCACTCCACCGGATCGATGTACAGCATCTCCTCTGTCGCGTATTTTTCACTGTCCTTTTTGGGATGGATGCAATCCACCGGACAAGCGTCCACACAGGCGGTGTCCTTGGTTCCAATACAAGGTTCTGCAATTACATAAGCCATAGGGTTATCTGTCTCCCTGAAGAGTGCGGGACTACTGAACCGAATATTGTAGCAAGAAAAACAGCGCCCGGTACAAAGGAGGCAATGGAATGCAGCGCCCTAGTTTCAGCCTCCGACAAATGTCGGCGATAGTCTTCTTATCGGCTTACCGGCGCCTTCTGCCGGTTCCTCACATCCGCGGGGACGCCCGCTTTTGATTGACTCAAGGCATGAACAAACCCTGAAGCGCTGAGAACGCGGAGGAAGACCGCGGAGTTCGCGGAGACGACACAAGCACACAATAGCGTCACCAGGAAGCGGCTGGCCGGGTTGGCAGCCAGCCGGGTTCATCTCGCTCACGACAATTCTGAGCATCTATTATCGGCGTCCGCCGCCGTATGAGCCGTGGGCATATCCGCTGCCGTAGGCTCGGCGGTAATAGCCGCGTCCACCGCCGTAGTATCCTCGCCCTCCATAGTAGCTGCGTCCATAGAAGCCGCGACCGTAGCCCCAACCACCGCGTCCGTAGAAGGCGCGTCCCCAGTAGCCGTGTCCCCAATAGCCGTGGTACCACGGCCGGCTCCAATGAAAACTCCACCCACGAACCAGTCAGGTCCGTAGTAGCCGTAAGGAGCGCAGGCGTAAGGATAGTAATCGTAGTAGCCGTAACGGCAGACGGGAGGACCACCTACGTATCCATAACCCGGGCCAAATCCAACGCCAACCGCAACCTGGCTATGGACAAAGCCCGCGGGGATTATCAAGACAGCTATTAATGCGAGATATTTTAAGCAACGCATCGGGCTTCCCCCTCTTCAGATCCGGCGGGTCATTAGTAAGGCCACGCTGGCTCTAACTTCACGCGCCCTCAATCGGAGCGTCTGTATATTTGAACTCTCGAATGCGGGGAAAGTTGCGTGTCGCAGAGTGGCTGATTTCGGCCAGCCTGCCTGAATTCAACCACTTAGGAGCTCAACGCCTCTGGAAGGTTAGGAAAGATTTTATTACGCGGAGACTAACTGCACTTTCTCGCTGGGCTCGTATTCCACAATGTACCCCGCCACGGCACTGGCGGCGACGGTCAGAGGACTGGCCAAGTACATCTGTCCTGGCCCGCTGCGGCCGGGGAAGTTGCGGTTCTGGGCGCTGATGACCACCTGCTCCGGCCGCGTGGTGACGCCGGGGCCAGCGTTGATGCACGCTCCGCAGCTGGGTTCGATCACGTGCGCCCCAGCCTTCTTGAAGATTTCGAGATAACCCTTGCGGATGCAGTAGTCACGCGTCTCCTGCGAACCGAATTGGATGTAGAACTTCACGGAGTCTGCGATCCGTTTGCCCTGCTTGAGGGCGTCGGCCAGCACCGCGGCATACATGTCCATGTCCTCATTCTTTCCTGCGGTACAAGTGCCGCCGTACGCCAGTTCCACCGGCACAGGTGTGTTGAGGTCGCGCACGTATTTTCCATTTCCCGGATCACCCGGGGTCGCCACCATTGGCGTGATCTCGGCTGCATCAAGTTCGATGACATGCGCGTATTGCGCGCCGTCATCGCTATATAGCCCTTCAGCTAGAGCCTGAGCTTTCTTGCGATCCATTCTCCGACGCTCGACTAGAAAATCAACTGCCTTCTTATCCGGCGCCACGATTCCGGTGAACCCGCCGATTTCGGCAGCCATGTTGGTCATAGTGGCGCGCTCATCGACGCTCAGCTCTTCAATAGCCTCGCCGGCGTACTCCATGACCTTGGCCAGCGCTTTACCGCTGCGCACGTAGTCGAGGCTCAGTATCTTGAGGATAAAATCCTTCGCCGTGACATTAGGATGCTTTTTGCCGCGAATCACAATCTTTACCGACTCAGGCACTTTTACGCGGACATCCTTGGTGATCCAGGAATTGAATACGTCCGTGGTGCCGATGCCGAAAGCCACGCATCCAATCGCGCCCACGTGCGGTGTGTGCGAGTCAGAGCCGATGTTCAACTGCCCCGGCAGCGCGTAAGTTTCCAGCACAATCGAATGGCAGATGCCTTCTGAGCCCTTGCGATCTTTCAGCTCTCCATGGAGCTTGATTCCCTGCTTTTGCGCAAAGTCCTGCTGCTTGAGCTTGAGTTGCGTCGCGAGATCAAGCAAGCCGAGCTTCTTTTTCTCTTCCGAAATGACTTCATCGAGAAACGTGAGGTGATCGCGGAAGAAGAGAATACTAGCGGGGTCGTTCACTTTGGCATCTTTGCCCACGTAGCGTTCAAAAAAAATAGCGGCCATGGGGGTTACGTATTCATGGCTGAAACGCAGATCGGCGCGAGCAAATCCGGTATCGCCGGGCTTGACCCTGGGCACGCTGGGCTCTCCCTTGTCGTTGAGCATGTGCCGAGCGAAAATCTTTTCGGCCAGCGTCATAGGACGCTTTTCCGTTTTGATCGCGGGCAGAAACACCTTCTTCTGCATACGCGCGACGTTGAAGGGAAATAGTCCGCCGTATTCGATTACCTGCCGCGTGATCTCGTCCTCACCCGCCGTAAATTCGTTCAGCGGAATTTCCTTGCCACCACGAATCTCGTCAATCAAAGAAAAATTGGTCGAGGTCAGCACGCCCAGATTCTGACAGTTCTGCTTGTAGATACGCTCAATATTTTCGGCAATCACCAGGCGAATGCCGGCGCACATTTCGGCGTAAGGAGATTGTTCGCGGCTCGAGCCTTTGCCACGCCGCTTCCCACTTACCGCGCAGACGAATCCCCCCCTCTTGACGTCACTGCGGCCAATGGGCAGAACGCTTCCGCACTTCAGTCCCAGGTATGGAATCTCGCCCAGTGTCTCATCGAAATAAAAGCAATAGTGCGCCGGAGTGATTTCGTCGGTCGAGATGTCGTCGCGCAACTTGGGATTCTTCGCCGGATTCTTTGTATCCCAGGGCAGGTCTTCGCCGGCAAGTTGGCGCTTGATGAGCTCCGGATCTTCGGTGAGCAAAAGAATGCGCCCCTGCAGCCGCACTCTATCGGGTCGCTTTTCTATTTTTCGTTCCCGTAACGAGCTGATCAAGACATCTCCTACGCTGATAGATGCAAATTCTAGGGACCGCGGACAGCAAGCAAATCTTCTTTAATTGTAACGCCGCGCCAGGTATCTACTCATTGAATCCCCGGTGCACGTCCGTCAATTGTCGTCCACAATTATCGATCGTTCCTGCCTTCGTTGCGGCTCTCACACCGCGTCATGAGGCGTGATAAATTAGCCACATAACCCAGGAGTGGCGACTATGGGCACACCGCACCCCACTTCCACTGCTCTTTCCGAAACCTGGCCGGAGCTCGCCCTCAAGGACTGGAAGCCTACCTACCATAACCTGCACATGTGGACGCAGATCGTTGGTAAGGTGCGGCTGGAGCTGTCACCGAAGACCAATCACTGGTGGAACGTGCCGTTGTATATCGATGCACGGGGCCTGACGACATCGCCGATTCCGTACGGGAAAGATGTTTTCGAAATACGGTTCGATTTTGTCGATCACAAGCTGATCGTTGACCGCTGCGACGGGCGGCGCCGGGTGCTCGCGTTGGAGCCGCGCACTGTCGCCGATTTCTACTCCGAATTTATGTCAACCCTGCGTTCCCTCGACCTTGATATCGCCATCTATGCCAAGCCTGCAGAAGTCGTGGACCCAACTCCCTTCGCTGAAGACACGCTGTACCGCGCGTATGATGCGGATGCGGCGTATCGTTTTTGGCGCATCGTTACCTCGTGCGACTCAGCTTTCAAGCAATTCCGTGCGCGGTTCGTGGGCAAGAGCAGTCCCGTGCATTTTTTCTGGGGAAGCTTCGACCTGGCTGTGACTCGGTTCTCGGGAAAGCGGGCTCCAGAACGTCCTGGCGCAGATTCCATCACACGCGAAGCATATTCTCACGAGGTTATCAGCGCAGGTTGGTGGCCTGGGGGATCAGGCGTGGACGCGCCAGCTTTCTATTGTTACGCTGCGCCTGAACCCGCGGGCCTGCCACAACAAAAGGTGCAACCGGAGTCGGCGTTCTACCATCCTGACTTGAAGGAATTCATTTTGATGTACGACGAAATCCGCAAGTCACGGGCTCCTGAGCGGATGCTGCTGGAATTCTTACAGAGCACCTATGAAGCCGCAGCTGCGCTTGCCCACTGGGACCGCGGCGAATTGGAAGTGCGCCCAACGGCGGCTTAGGCCGACACGCAGAAACGAGGATCAGGGGATGAAGTGCAAGCACAAAAATCAAATTACTATCACCACAACCGACAAGCACGTCTGCGAAGATTGTGTGAAAACCGGAGACAAGTGGGTCCACTTGCGGCTCTGCCTTTCCTGCGGACACGTGGGGTGCTGCGACTCCTCGAAAAACAAGCATGCGACGAAACACTTCAAATCATCGACCCATCCGTTAATCCGCTCCATCGAGCCGGGGGAGTCGTGGATGTGGTGCTACGTCGACGAGATGTCGCCGGGCGAACTAGGCGCGGCATAGTGGTCTATGTCGTCTGGGCCAGCGCAAATGCCAGGCGGTTCGAATCGGAGCTGGATTTGGAGACGCAGCGAATGGCCCTAGCGCTTGTATTCGCGGGGATCGGGCAACGGCTCGATTCCGCGTCCGGCGAAAATCTCTTTGAACTCTCGCATCAATGCCTCATGTATCACCCCGTTTGAGGCTAGCGTTTCTTTACTGTTGAGTTCGAAGGGCGCACCATCAATGCGGCTCACTTGGCCGCCAGCTTCCTGCACAATGAGCACACCCGCCGCCGTGTCCCACGGATTGAGATTGAACTCCCAGAAGCCATCGAAGCGTCCGCACGCCACGTTGCACAAATCGAGCGCAGCCGAGCCTGCCCGCCGCACCCCATGAGTGCGCAACGTGATCTGGTGATAAAAATGAATATTTGGATTCTTGTGCCGCTTTTGGCTGGGAAAGCCGGTGGAGACGAGGCTTTCGGCGAGGTTTGCGATCTGCGATACACGAATGGGCTCGCCATTCAGATGCGCTCCTCTTCCCTGCTCGGCGGAAAACAACTCGTTGCGAGTTGGGTCATAAATCACGCCAGCGATGAGCCGGTCTTTATGTTCAAGCGCCATCGACACGCAGAACACCGGAAATCCATGCGCGAAGTTCGTAGTGCCGTCCAGCGGATCGACATACCAGCGATAGTCGCTGCCCTGATCGTTCAGGCCCTGCTCTTCGCCTAGCACGTCGTGCGACGGCCATTGCTGGGTGATGCGCT
>WNFD01006935.1_pt1 | contig 11281 bp, 11 predicted proteins | sample 5400491 | NCBI WGS metagenome assembly WNFD01 (sample SAMN13153343, study PRJNA577476) | soil metagenome | isolation source: 120 cm saprolite under Douglas fir tree site 2 hole 2 replicate 2 | place: USA:California | collected 2015-04-18 | reverse complement strand
TCGCCTATTCGCTCTTCGAGGACGCTGCCCGGGTGCTCCGCCTGTCGACGCCCTCGCTGGCGCCGTGGCGCCGTCTCGTCCGACAGGGTGAGCGCCGGGCCTGGCGCCATCGATTGCGTCGCGCCTGGCGTCGCGCGCCTGCCCGCGGCGATTGACCGAGATGGGGGGCCCCGAAATGGCCCCCCAAACCCCCAACCCCCCAGCGTTCGGCCCGCCCGGCGAAGCCGGGGCGTGCCTCTGTCCCGGGAGTGGCTAGATTAGTGTCTCGTGCGCGAAGCTCTGTTAGCGATCATGCTCTACCGGAGGCGACGGGCGGGTGCGGTAGGGGGCGACGGGATCCGTTCCCGCCTCGCCCCGATGCGGACGCGATGCGCCCCCGGATGGAGCCCAGCCGCAAACGAGCAGCGAGCGCGGGCCGCGTGGTCCCGCCGCCCCCTACCGCACCCGCCCGTCGCCTCCGCCTGAGGCGAAGTCTTAACGTGAGCTCTGGGACGGGAAACTAGAGGGTCCCGACGACCGCGGCCGGCCAGGCGCGAGCATCGACGCGCTCGTGCCACTCCTTGATCTTGCCGTCCCGGTCAATCACCACGCCGACGCGCTGCGCGCCCTTTTGGGGATCGACGTTGGCGCCGTAGGCGGTGCCGATCGTCCGGTCGGTATCGCAGATCAAGGGAAAGGTGAAGCTGTTCTTCTCGGCGAACTTCTTGTTGTCCGCCGGGGTGTCGAAGGACACGCCGATGATCACGGCGCCCTTCCGGTCATAGTCGGCTTTCAGGTCGCGGAACCCGCAACCCTCGGCCGTTCAGCCCGGGGTGTCGGCCTTGGGGAAGAACCAGAGCACCACCGGCTTACCTTTGAAGTCCGAGAGCTTCACGGTCTTGCCGGTGTGATCGCGGCCGACGAAATCGGGCGCTTTGTCTCCTGGATTGAGCATGAGCCCTCCTTGTCGCTGTCAGTTCGTCGCCGAGGCGGTGGCGGCGCGCCAGATCCGCCGCGCCCCCTTGTCGATGTTGAGCGCCACGATCGATGCGCCCACGAGGAAGCAGCACGCCACCGCGAATGCCGCGCCGTAACCGCCCGTGGTCTCGAACAGCAGACCGGCGAGCGCGGAGCCGATGGCGGAGCCTGTCTGGTGCACGAGGAAGATCAGGCCGAAGACCGAGCTGACGGAGAAGCGTCCGTAGATGTCGGCGGTCAGCGCCGAGGTCATCGAGCCCGTTCCCGCCATCGTGATGCCGCCGAGGATGGCCACCGTGAGGATCGCGACGGGATTGTCGCGGATGAGGAAGAAGCCGGCAAAGATGAAGACCCGACCGGCATAGATGGCGGCGAGCACGGGCCGGCGACCCAAACGGTCGGACAGCGCGCCGAGCATCACCGTGAACCCGATGGCCGAGCCCCCGAGCACGCCCAGCGCCCACGATGCGAACATGGGCGAGTAGCCGTGATCGGTGAGCATGGGGATTCCGTGTGCGGAGAGCAGGCTCATCGAGAAGCCACAGGTGAAAAACGACCCTGCGAGCTGCCAGAACGCCAGGGTCTGCAACGCCTCGCGCCCGGTGACCCGCTCGATCGGGGCCGCGGTGGTCCCGGGTTTCACGGCGGCGCCGTCGGCACGGAGCCCGATCGACTCGGGAGAGTCTCGCACCACCCACAGGCACAGGGGCAGCGAGAGGGCCAGGATCCCGCCCGCGATCAATACGTACGTGGTGCGCCACCCGGTCGTGAGGATGAGCCAGGTCACGGCGGGAACGAGCAGGCTCATCCCGGTCATCGACGCGCTGCCGAGCACCGAGAGCGCGGTGCCGCGGCGCTTGCTGAACCACCGAGCGACCACGCCGGAGGCGATCACGGGCCCGGTGCCCGCGAGTCCGAGCGGCACGAGCACCCCGTAGACGGCCGCGAACTCCCAGACATTGCGCACCAGCGCGGTCAGCACGAGTGAGATGACCAGCAGCACGGTGCCGACCGAGGTGACGGCGCGCACGCTGAAGCGGTCGAGCGCCATGCCGGCGATCGGCATGAAGACGCCGTAGAGGAAGAGGCTGAGCGCGATCACGGCAGAGAAGCTCGCGCGATCGAGGCCGAGGTCGGCCACGATCGGCTTGAGGAACGGCCCGACCGCATGGCGGACTCCCGTCGACATGAACGTCATGACGGAAAACGCCGCGACGACCCACCAGCCGTAGAAGATCGATCGGTTCGTCACGTCGTCTTCACTATATCAGGACGTGGCCGGCGGCGGACGGATCGGTCGATGGCGGCGAGGCCGAGCGGCAGTGGACGCGAAGCCAGGGTAAACTCCGGCTGGGAACAGTGCATCGAGCGGAGGAGCGACGAATGCCGCGACAGCGTATCGTGATTATTGGCGCCTCGGTGGCTGGGGCCACGGCGGCGGTAACCTTGCGCGACGAGGGTTTTGACGGCGACATCCGCCTGATCGGTGCCGAGCCCCAGCTGCCCTACAACCGCCCGCCGCTGTCGAAGGGCTATCTTCGTGGGCAGGAAAGCTTCGAGGCGCAGCTGGTCAAACCCGCCGGGTATTACACCGAGCAGAGCATCGAGCTCACGCTCGGGGTGCGGGCAACGGCGATCGACGCCACGCAGAAGCTCGTGGAGCTCGAGGGCGGCGAGCGAGTCGCTTACGACCAGCTTCTGGTGGCTACGGGTGGGCGCAACCGAACGCTGTCAGTCCCCGGTGCGAGTCTGGGGGGTGTCTTCCAGCTCCGCACCGTCGAGGATTGTGACCGGATCCGCGCCGTCATCCGGCGAGGACGCCGCGCGGTCGTGATGGGGTTCGGCTTCATCGGCTCCGAGGTGTCGGCCTCATTGCGCCAGCTCGGGGTCGAGGTGGCCGCGGTCGAGGGCTCCCGCGTGCCCTTGGCCCGCGTGCTCGGCGAAGAGGTCGGGCAGGTCCTCGCGAGCATCCATCGCGAGCAGGGCGTGGAGCTGCTCGCGGAAGATTCCGTGGAGGCGTTCGAAGGCTCCGGCCGTATCGAACGGGTGCGCACCAGGAAGGGGCGAGTCCTCGAGTGCGATATGGTGGTGGCCGGAATAGGGATCGTGCCCAATACGGAGCTGCTAGCGGCGGCGGGGGCCCAAGTCGACAACGGCGTGCTCGTGGACGCGCGCTGCCGGACCTCGCTGCCGGACGTGTTCGCGGCGGGCGATGTGACGAATCACTTGCATCCGATCTTCGGCCGCCTGCGCGTCGAGCACTGGAACAACGGCTACCAGCAGGGACGTGCCGCGGCCCGGTCATTGCTCGGCGGAGAGCAGCCCTACGATTACATCCATTCCTTCTGGTCGGATCAGTACGAGCACTCGATCGAGTACGTCGGTTTCGCGCCCGGCTGGGACCGCCTCGTCTTCCGGGGGCGGCCCGAGAGCCGCAAGTTTCTGGGCTTCTACCTCAAGGAGGGGATCGTCCACGCGGTGGTCGGCCTCAACCGTGGTGGCGATCCGGAGGACCCCAAGGTGGATGGTGAGCTGAAGGCGGCCGTGAATTTGATCCGCAACCGCCAGGCGGTCGATCCCGCGACGCTGGTCGACGAGGCCGTCGATCTGCTGGTGGTCGCGAGAGCACGCTGACGGCTGAAGTGACGACGCGGAGCCCGTGGGCGCTCGAATATGCGCGGCGGCCGGACGAATACGTCCTGGGTACGGCCCCCTCCGCGTTCGCGCGGATGCTGCGCTCGTTGCTCGTGCCCGGCGCCCGGGTGCTCGAGCTCGGCTGCGGGGAAGGGCGCGACAGCGTGTTTTTCGCCAGCTGCGGGTGTGACGTGACCGCCGTGGATGTCTCGGCCGCCGGCCTCCGCAAGGCCGAGCGCCTCGCGCGGCTCGCCGGCGTCGAGGTGCGCTGGGTGCATGGCGATGCGGCGCGATATCTGCCCAAAGGCCAGTTCGATTTCGTGTACTCGTGCGGGGCGATCCACTACGTACCGCGTCGGCTGCGGCCCGGACTCCTGGCTCGGGTGAAGGCCGCCACGAGTCCGATCGGCGTTCACGCGCATCTCGTCTTCACCGATCGGACAATCTATGTCGAGCAGAACGAGCGCATCGACTACTTCACCGCCGGTGAGCTGGGTCGCGGCTACGCTGACTGGCGGGTCTGGTGGAACGGCCACGGAACGATCACGTGTGATCGGGACGGCCGTCCGCATCTTCACGGCGTGGAGGAGCTCATCGCGCGCCAGCCCGAAGCTTAGCTCGAGAGGAATTCCAGCATCAGGCGATTGACCTCGGGGGCGTTCTCGTACGCGGACCAGTGGCCGGCCCCGGGAATCCGGTGCACATCGAGGGTGCCGACGGCCTCGCGGATTTCGCCGATCAGCAGATTTGCCGGCCGGAACGGGGAGTCGTCGCGCTCACCCCAGAGCAGCCGGACCCGACAGGTGAGAGGGGCTGCGACTTCACCTCCCCTCAGGTGCGCGAGGTCGACCAGGAGCGTCCCGCCGCCGCTCACCTTGCGGCTGTTGAAGCGGGTTCGACGGACACAGTCGGCCTGAATGTCCAGGGTGTCCTCGGTGACGCTGACCGGATCGCTGAGCATGTTGATGAGCAGGTTGTGGCGGCAGATCTCGCGGAAGAGCCGCTCGTCGTCCCCGGCCTCCCTGTAGCTCCGGGTCGGCCGGTCGCCGAAGCGGCGCGCCGGGAAGCCGCCGGGCGAGATCAGGCACACGTGCGTCACTCGCGGGGCGAGCCGCCGGGCAAGGTTCGCAGCGATGGCGCCGCCGAAGGAGAACCCCGCGAACCGCAGCGTCGCAGCGCCCGGGAACATTTCGAGGAACAGGCCGTGCACGAGGTCCAGATACGCGGCGCCGGTCGTCTCGCGCGCGACCGGCGCCGAGGCGCCGTACGACGGATGATCGAGCGCGTGCACGGTGAAGCGTGTCGCGAGGGGCTCGATGTTTCGAATCCAGTGCTGCCACGATCCCATGCCCCCGTGAAAGAGGACGACGTCCGGTCCACTGCCGCTCCGGTGGACGGCCATCCCCGGGGCGTGGTCTGTATTCACACTCAGGTCCTCCGCGATCGGGCCGGCCGGCGGCCCGGCGCCGCGAAAGACTATCATGTCGCAGCGCCGCGCTGTCGCAGCAGGTCGGCGATCTGCGGTTGCCCGCAATACTCGGCCCAGCCGAGGACGGTGGCGTGGTACTTGTCGTCGCGGATGTTGGGGTCGGCGCCGGCGTCCAGGAGCATTCGCGTGAGCTCGATGGCGCCGCCTTCCAATTCCGTGGTGACGTGCAAGGCGGTGTGATTGCAGTCCCAGAGCACGCGCTTGGCGTTCACGTCGACGCCGCGATCGATGAGCCACCGCACGGCGTCGGCGTTCTTTTTCGCGACGAGCAAGTGCAGGGCGATCGTGTCGCGGCCGTCGGGACCGATCCGCGCGGGATCTTCCTGCAGCATGCGCGCCGCGAGGTCGTATCGCTTGAGGGTCACGGCCGAGAGCAGATCGAGCGTCGCCCCGGCCTGCTCCAGCATCGCGATGATGCTGGGATCGGCGCCTTCGCGGACGGCGACGGTGAGCGCCGTCCCTCCGGTTTCGTCGGTGGCGTCGACACGCGCGCCCAGATCGATCAGCAGGCGGACCATTGAAGGCCGATTCACCGCCGCCGCGTGATGCAGCGGAGCGCGCTGATGCTCGTTGCGGCTCATGCGCGCCGTCAAGATCGAGGGGTCGTTCCGGACGAAGCGGCGCACGTCGTCGGCGCGGTTGAGCGCAATCGCGGACCAGATGTTCAGCTTCGCGCCCCTGCGCAGCAGATACTCGGCGATGTCTTCGCGCACGCGCCCGCGACACGTCGCCCACCCGAGGACATTGACGTGATGGTCGCCTTCGCCGCTCACGTCGGAGCCGGCCTCGACGAGTGTCTCGACGATCTGGATAGGGGCGGCCTCGGCGGCGAAGTGCAGGGCGTAGGCGTTGTCGCCGTAGTCGCGGATGCGCACGTCGGCGCCACGCTCCAGCAGCAGGCGCACGCACTCGATCCGGTTGTTCCACGCGGCCTTGTGCAGCGCGGTTTGCCCGTGGAAATCGACGCCGCGCGCGTCGAGCAGCTCGGGATGGGCATCGAGCAGGCGACGCAGATCGTCGGCCCGTCCTTCGGCCGCAGCGGTCTGGAGGGCCTTGACGGTGTGCTTCACCTCGTCGCGCCGCTCGTCGCGTTCCTGATATTCACGCATGAGCAGCTCGATGTGCGGGTGGCCAAGGGTCTTGGCGATTTGATGAATGGTGCGGCCAGTCTCATCGGTCGTGCCGGGGTGGAGGCCGGCCTCGAGTGCTCGACGGACGGTGTCCAGGTCGCCGTCGCGCGCGGCCGCGAAGGCCCGTTCGCGGACGCTGTTGTCGACGGCGGCCTTGAGCGTCCGCCAGCTTGCGAAACCGTACTCGCGGGCGATGAGCAGCTGGGCGTCGGCCAGCTTTGCGGCGGCATCCTGGATGCGCATTTCCTTGAGGCGCTGCTTGGCTTCGTTCCGGAGATGCTCGAGGACAACCTTCCTTCCTTCGCAGGACACAGCCCTGCGGTGTGCCCGGCGTCCGCGAATCTCGGGCAGGAAGTCAGGTTATGTTGAACGCAGCGCTGGAGCGGGCTGAGCCCTTCACGCGGACCGTCGGCCCCTCGATCGGGCCGGGCAAAAAGTACCGCGCCGAGCGGCCCATCGCAACGGAAATGCGTCACGGGAGGAGCCTGGACTTGCCGCTGGAATATCACGATAATCGCTCCCGAGTGAAAGGGGAACCCTCATGACCGAGCTCAGGCTCCCGCCGCGGAAACGCTCGCTCCGATCCCGACTCACGGTCGCGCTCACGGTCGGGGCGCTCAGCGCTGTCGTCGCCGTGGCGGCACTGGCGCAAAACGCCAGCAAGAGCGCCTTGATCGGCAAGCTGGAAGGTCCGGAAGTCGTCACCGACGCCGCGAAGCTCCCCAAGAGTCTCAAGGAAGCGCCGCAGCTGGCCGAGCTGGTCAAGGCCGGAAAGCTGCCGCCGGTGGCGGAGCGCGTCGGACAGGATCCCGTCGTGATCAAGCCACTGCGCGAGGTCGGCAAGTACGGCGGCACCTGGCGCGGCGGCTTCACCGGGCCGGCCGACTTCTGGAACGGCTTCCGGTGCTGCTCGGGGCCGGACCACCTGATGTTCTGGGACTACACGGGCGACAAGGTCGTGCCCAACCTCGCCAAGAGCCTCGAGATGCAGGACGGCGGGCGCGCCTGGCTGGTGCACCTGCGCCGCGGCATGAAGTGGAGCGACGGCAAGCCCTTCACCGCCGACGACTTCGTGTTCTGGTTCGAGGACATCTATCAGAACAAGGATCTCGTGCCCACGCCGTCGGCGACCTTGGCCATCAACGGCAAGCAGGGCGCGATCGAGAAGGTCGACACCTACACGGTACGGTTCAAGTTCCCCGAGCCCTACTTCATGCTCCCCGACGTGCTGGCCGGGTCCACCGATCTCGCCGGCCAGGGGTTCGCGTATCGGGGCATGGGCGGCTTCGCGCCCGCCCACTACCTGAAGCAGTTCCATCCCAAGTACGCGGGCCAGGCCGAGCTCGACAAGAAGGTGAAAGAGGCGAAGTTCGATTCCTGGGTGCGGATGTTCCTGGCCAAGAACGACTGGGCGCTCAACCCGGAGCTGCCTGTGCTTTCTCCGTGGAAGACGGTGACGGCGATCAACACGCCGACCTGGACGCTGGAGCGCAACCCGTACAGCGTGTTCGTGGACACCGCGGGCAACCAGCTGCCGTACATCGACCGCGTCGTGCTGACGCTGGGCGAGAACCTCGAGGTCATCAACCTGCGCGCGGTCGCGGGCGAGTACGACTTCCAGCAGCGGCACCTCGATCTCGGCAAGCTGCCGGTGTTCATCGAGAACCAGGCCAGGGGCGGCTACAAGGTCTACCTGGATCCGGGCGACTACGGCGGCGACATGATCATCAAGTTCAACCTGAATTACGATGCCGACCCGGAGATCGCCAAGTGGTTCAACACGGCCGACTTCCGTCGCGCGCTCGCGCTCGGGATCGACCGCGACCAGATCAACGAGACGTTCTGGCTGGGGACGGGCACGCCGAGCTCCGTGGTGCCGGCGGACGGCAACAAGTACAACCCCGGGCCGCAGTACCGGAAGCTCTGGGCCACGCTCGACGTCCGGAAGGCCAACGAGATGCTCGACAAGATCGGCCTGGCCAAGAAAGACGCCCAGGGCTTCCGGCTACGCAGCGACGGCAAGGGCCGGCTGCGCATCGAGATCATGACGCTGGGCGGCCAGTTCGTCCAGTTCACGCAGATCGCGGAGATGATCCGCGAGCAGTGGAAGAGGATCGGCATCGACCTGACCGTGCAGGAGGTCGAGCGCAGCCTGGCGCTCAAGCGGACCGCCGCCAACGAGCAGCAGCTCGGCGCCTGGAACAACGACGGCAGCGAGCACCTATTCACGTTCCCGCTTCACGTGTTCCCCTTCGAGCTCGCCGCGGTCGCCTCCTCCGGGCCGCTGTACGTCAAGTGGTTCCACTCAGCCGGCGCCCAGGGCAGGGAGCCGGAGCCGAAGATGCGCGAGCTGATGGAAAAATGGAAGAAGGCCTTCGGCGTGCCCGAGAAGGAGCGCATCCAGCTCGGCAAGGAGGTCTGGAAGATCGCCGCCGAGGAGGTCTACATCATCGGCGTGATCGGCATGGGGCCGGCCTCCATGGGCGTACGCGTGGTCAAGACGAACATGGGCAACATTCCGTCGCGGCAGTACAACAGCCCGGATGGCAAGACCCCGGGGATCTCGCGACCGATGACGTTCTACTGGAAGAACTAGATAGCGGAGGCGCCCGGGTCACCGCCGCGCGCCGGCGGTGACCCGGGGCGGCCATGCTCGCCTACATCGGTCGTCGCGCGGTGCTCGCCATCTTCACGGTCTGGGCGATCTCCGTCCTGGCCTTCGCGATCATCCAGCTGCCGCCGGGCGACTACGTCACGTCCTACATCGCGCAAATGGCGTCGATGGGCAGCGTGGTGACGGACGAGGAAGCGCAGAGTCTGCGGATCCAGTACGGCCTGGGCCAGCCGATCTACGTTCAATACTTCAAATGGGTCAAGCTGATCGCGCGGGGCAACTTCGGCATGTCGATGGAGTGGCGGAGGCCCGTCACCGAGGTGATCGGCGAGCGCCTGTGGCTGACGATCGTGGTCTCGGTCGCCGCGCTGATCCTCACGTGGGCCCTGGCGCTGCCGATCGGCATTTACTCCGCGGTCCGACAATATTCCGTGGGTGACTACCTGGCGACGTTCGTGGGCTTCATCGGCCTCGCCGTTCCCAACTTCCTGCTCGCCCTGGTGATCCTCTATCTGGGGTTCGTGCTGTTCAACGCGCACATCGGCGGCCTCTTCTCCCCGGAGCTGCAAGACGCGCCGTGGAGCCTGGCCCGCGTGTGGGACCTGCTCAAGCATCTGCCGATCCCGGCCTTGATCCTCGGCCTGGCCGGCACCGCGCAGCAGATCCGGATCATGCGCGCCAATCTCCTGGACGAGCTGCGCAAGCCCTACGTGGTGACGGCGCGGTCCAAGGGCCTGGCCGAGGCGCGGGTGATCGTGAAGTATCCGGTCCGGGTGGCCCTCAACCCGTTCGCGAGCACGATCGGCTACACGCTGCCGTACATCGTCTCGGGCAGCATCATCGTGTCGCTGGTCCTGGGGTTGCCGACGGTTGGGCCGCTCCTGCTCAAGGCCCTCATCGCGCAGGACATGTTCCTGGCCGGAACGATCGTGCTCTTGCTCGGCGTGATGACGGTGATCGGCACGCTGGTTTCGGACATTCTCCTGGTCTGGATCGATCCGCGCATCCGGCTCGAGGACACCTGATGGCGCCCGTCGCCGAAGAGCAGCGCATCTTCGTCGCCTCGCAGTGGCAACTCATGTGGTGGCGGTTCCGGAAGCATCGGGTGGCCGTGGCCAGCGGCATCGTCGTCCTGGGCTTCTATCTGGCAGTGCTGGGCGCCGACTTCCTCGCCTATTCCGATCCCAACGCGTCCGAGGCCCAGCGCTCGCTGATGCCGCCGCAGCCGATCCACTGGTTCGACGAGGGACGTTTTCGCCCGCACGTCTACGGCCTCAAGGGCGCGCGCGACCCGCAGACCTTCAAGCGCGTTTATCGCCCCGACCCCGACCAGAAGATTCCGATCCGGTTCTTCGCCGAGGGCTTCGAGTACCGGTTCCTCGGCGTGATCCCGATGACGCGCCATCTGATCGGCGTCGACCCTGGGCTCGACGCCGCCAAGACGATCTTTCTGCTGGGCACCGACGTGCAGGGGCGCGACCTGTGGTCGCGGCTGATGTTCGGCACGCGTATCTCGCTCACGATCGGGCTGCTCGGGGTGACGATGAGCCTCGTCCTGGGGGTCGTCCTCGGCGGATTCTCGGGCTTCTACGGCGGCATCGCCGACACGGTGATCCAGCGGGTCATCGAGATCCTCCGCTCGATCCCGACGATTCCGCTGTGGATGGGACTGGCGGCCGCGCTGCCGCGCGACTGGACGATCCTCCAGGTCTATTTCGCCATCACCATCATCATCTCGCTCCTCGGGTGGACGGAGCTGGCGCGCGTCGTGCGCGGGCGCTTCCTGGCGCTGCGCGAAGAAGACTTCGTGGTGTCCGCGCGGCTGGTGGGCTGCAGCCAGATGCGGACCATCTTCGTGCACATGGTGCCCTCGTTCATGAGCCACATCATCGCGGCGACCACGCTCGCGCTGCCCGCCATGATCATCAGCGAGACCGCGTTGAGCTTCCTGGGCCTGGGCCTGCGCCCGCCCGCGATCAGCTGGGGCGTCCTGTTGCAGCAGGCCCAGAACGTCCAGACCGTGGCCATCTCGCCGTGGCTGATGCTTCCGGCCGTCCCCGTGACCGTCGTCGTCATGGCGTTCAACTTCCTGGGCGACGGACTGCGGGACGCCGCCGATCCCTATGGGCGCTGATCCGCGGCCGCCGCTCCTCTCCGTGCGGAATCTGAAGACCTACTTTTCCCAGGACGAGGGCACGGTGAAGGCGGTCGACGGCGTCAACCTCGAGCTGTATCCGGGGGCGACGCTCGGCATCGTCGGCGAGAGCGGCTGCGGCAAGAGCGTCACCGCCCGGTCCATCCTGCGCATCGTCGATCGCCCGGGCCGGATCGTCGACGGCGAGATCCAGTTCCGGCGGCCGGCCGCCGACGGCGCGTCGGGCGGCGCCATGGTCGACCTGGCGAAGCTCGCGGCGAACGGCCCGGAGATGCGATCGATCCGCGGGGCGGAGATCGCGC
>WNFD01013378.1_pt1 | contig 11282 bp, 14 predicted proteins | sample 5400491 | NCBI WGS metagenome assembly WNFD01 (sample SAMN13153343, study PRJNA577476) | soil metagenome | isolation source: 120 cm saprolite under Douglas fir tree site 2 hole 2 replicate 2 | place: USA:California | collected 2015-04-18 | reverse complement strand
ATCCGCGCCACGGCTCGCCCCCGGTCGGTCACCTCGACGACCTCGCCAGCAGCCACGCGGCGCAACACGGCAGTTGCGTTCTGACGAAGCTCCCGGATTCCTACTTTTTCCATGTAGCACATTGTAGCACTTCTCGACGCCAATGTGCTTCACTGGCAAAGAGCGCAACCCGATGACCCACAGCGTCGCGTGACAATCCTGCCGGTCGAGGTAGTCTTCGCCAGCGGATCGTCAGCATTTGCCAAGGAGGAGCTAGGGTGGATGTCGCTGAAATAGTCACCATCGTGCAAGATCAAGTTGGGGCGTACAACGCCCGGGACATTGACAGCATTGTTGGCTACTACTCCGACGATGCCGTCATAGTGGATGGCATTGGAGCTGCGATGGCGGAAGGGCGCCAGGCGATCAGAGCCCTGTTTGAGCGCGTGTTCGCGAACAACCCCGAGCTGCATGCAGAAGTCCCAACGGCTTTTCGAGTTGGCGATTGGGTCGCGATTCATTCGATAGTCCAAAACTGGAACGGATCCGGGCAGCAAATGCAGTGGATCGAGCTCTATCAGGTGGTGAACGGGAAGATCAAGCGAGTCCAGCTCTTCAAGTGACCTCGGCGCCCCCGTAACGGATTTCCGCTCATAAAGGCGCGGAGCAAATTTGACCATGCCTCCGATCACGGGCTGTGGCGGGTCAAAACGCGAGCAACGGCCGGTCGTAGGCGGGAGGCTTACATGGAGCAGGTGGCTAAAGAGGGAACGGGCGCGTCGTCCATGCGGCGGAGAGTTACGTGGGGAAAGCAAGGCCTGTCTACACACCCGGCATCAGCGCTGAGACGGTGGGCGTCGGTTGGCTGCCTGGAGTTCCTGCATATCTCGAGTGGACTACGGCACAAGCCGGGAGACTATCGAACTGATGGTCGAGTAGCCCAAGCGGGACGCTATTCGAACCCCTGAACCGACTCGGAAAGCTATTGAACGTGAGAGACCTGACGCGGGAGCCTTAGCTGGTAACTGACGCTGCCTCACGAAGGACTGATACAACCGCTGAGTCCACGGGCTTCGAAGCATCCTCCGGCCAGGCTCTGACTTCCTGCTCGGCCCAGGCGGTCCAGCGAGCGAGCGTATCCGCCTGCTCCCACATGAATTTGAAGACCAGGGCATTCACGTGAAGGCGCTCCGGGAATGGTCCCCCGGTACCCGCCAGCTCGGCCGCCAGCGCTGAATGGTGCTCCCGTGTTCGGTCGGCCTCAGCGCGTATGGCCCGGAGCGTCGCAAGCAGCTGATGTTTGGTTCCCTGCTCCGCGAACAGTACCTTGACAAGGCCTTCGAATTCGACGATGGGCGCACGCCCTGGCTCGCCGAGCCAGCGCTTCAATGCACGGCGTCCCTTCACAGTGATTGCATAGATTGTTCGCGGCCGCCGGCCCACAAACTCGCGCTTGGCCGTGGCAAGCCCGTTCTCGACCAGCTTCCTCGGCTCCTCGTAGATGTGACTTTCAGCCCGTGGCCAGTAGTACGGGATGCTTCGCCGCATCTGCTGCGCGAGCTCGTACGTCGACCAGCGTCGCAGCGCGAGCAGGCCTAGGATCAAATGCGACGTCGTGGTCAGTTTGTGACTTGACACGTACTCCCGACGGGAGTATATAACACTCCCGATGGGAGTATTAGGGCAGCGATGAGTGGTTCCAACGCTCAGGCGCTCTGTGGGCTCGTTGTCCGCGAGGCGGGCCTTCATGAGCTAGACGCCATCGCCGCGTTGCTCGCGTTGGCGTACCGCGAATATCGTCCCGAGTTTCCCGCCGATGCATGGGAGCGCTATATCGGCGAGATCGTCGACGTCCGGAGTCGCTTGAAGGACTCGGTCTTGATCGTCGCCGCAAGTGAAAGCGGCCTTGTCGGGACGGTCGGCTTTTACGCCGACGCCGCTCTGTCGACGCTCGAGCGCTGGCCCTCTGGCTGGGCCTCGATCCGGACCCTTGCCGTTAGCAGCAACGCCCGGCGGAGAGGCGTTGGCGAAGCGCTGGGACGCGAGTGCATCCGCCGGGCCAAGACGCAACATGCGCTTGCCATCGGCCTGCACACCGCGTCTTTCATGACCGCCGCGACGCACCTCTACGAGCGGCTCGGCTTTCGCCGTGCGCCCGACTTCGACATCGAGATCGGCGAGATGTTCGCCGGTCGGCCCCTTCCGCCTGACGCGAGCTGGCAGGCGCAGGCATTCCGGCTCGACTTGTGCGGAGGTTCGACATGACCGAGCGATGCAAGCTGATCCGCGGCGGCGACGCGTCGGAGGGCAAGACCGGAGTGAGCTACGCGGCTGGAGTTTCCGCGACGACAGCGGGCGCGCGGGGCCTCTGCCTGGAAGTCGCCACGCTGCCACCAGGCGCCCGGGCCCGGGCACATCTCCACGCCAATCACGAGTCGGCTGCGTACGTCGTGAGCGGTGAGTTCGTGCTCTGGTTCGGCGAGCGGCTCGAAGAGCGCCTGGTTGCTGGGCCGGGCGACTTCCTCTACATCCCCAGCGGCGTGCCGCACCTGCCAGCAAACGCAAGCGTCACCGAGCCCGCCATCGCCGTCCTGGCGCGGACAGATCCGAACGAGAACGAGAGTGCGGTACCGCTGCCCGAACTGGACAGCCTGCTCCATTTGCAGGTGGAGCCAGCGCGATGAGGATCGAGGAAAAACTCGAGCTGATGAAACTTGAACTACCCGCACCGTTCCAACCGCCGCCTGGGATCGAGCTGCCATTCGCCATGGTGCGAGTACGTGGGAACCGCGCGTACGTCTCAGGCCACATCCCGCTGAACCCTGATGGGACCATGGCGGAGCCGCGCGGGAAAGTAGGCGGGGACGTCTCTGTCGAAGAGGGATACCGTGCGGCCCGGCTTGTTGCGCTGGCGCACCTCGCGAGCTTGAAGCGTGCACTTGGAGACCTCGATCGCATTACTGCGTGGTTACGCGTGTTCGCGATGGTCAACGTAGCCCCCGATTTCAACGACACGCCACGTGTTACGAACGGTTACTCGGATCTGATTCTCGAGCTCTACGGAGTCGAGGTCGGAACTCATGCGCGCTCGTCGATTGGAATGATGATTCCTCTCAACGCGCCGGTTAACTGCGAGGCCGAGGTGGAGATTGATGGCGATCGCTGAACAGATGGCCGTCGCATAGATGTCTTTGCGCTTCCTCATTGTTGATGTCGTCTCGAGACCGAAGTCGGTACCGTTCATGTAGACCGGCGCGACCGAAGCCCTAAATGTCAGGGGTCCCGCGGCCTCGTTTGATCTGGTTCGGTAATGCCGAACGGATATTCTGGTAGCCCCGGCGGGATTCCCGCGATCTCAGCCTTGAGAGGGCTGCGTCCTAGTCCACTAGACGACGGGGCCACGAACCGGTGGTGGGCGGCGTTGGGTTTGAACCAACGACCTCTTGCGTGTGAGGCAAGCGCTCTCCCGCTGAGCTAGCCGCCCCTTGAGTGCGCCCTGCGCGCGCCCGGCGGGAGTGATCATTCTACCCAAGGCCTTACGATCATCCCCGTGGCGTCTGAGACCAAACCCCTCCACGAGCGGCACTGCGTGAAATGCGAGCCGGGCACTCCCCCGCTCTCGAGCCATGAGGTCGGCCAGCTCTTGGAGCGGCTCGACGGCTGGACGGTGGAAGACGCCGACGGCCATATGCGACTCACGAAGCAGTACAAGTTCAAGGGCTTCATGCCGGCCGTCGATTTCGTAAACAAGATCGCCCCGATCGCGGAGGCCGAGGGTCATCATCCCGACCTCCTGGTCAGCTATGGCTCGGTGACCGTCCATCTGTTCACCCACGCCGCCGGTGGCCTGACCGACAACGACTTCATCCTTGCCGCCAAGATTGACCGCCTAGTCACAAAGTCTTAACAGTCTTTCCTTCGCAATGTCGTTACAGCCGTGTTAGCTTCTTTGGGCTCAATGAGCTACATCATGTGCTGGCTGCTGCACCGTCGCGAGCGAGAGATCCTGCTGCAAGGGATCCTACCCTGGGGCATCGACGCCGTGGTTTTCTGCTGGCGCTGCGATCGCATGCGGGGCCGCGCGGTGCGCGTTCTACAGCTGAACCACACGCACGCCGGCTGGTAGTCGCTCGGGCTCAGCGCCTGAGCACGACAGCGCGGTAGTACGCAGGTAGGACAGTAAGGCGCGGGAACTCCTGAGCCGCGAGGTCGCGCAGGGTCTGGTCGACGTTCCAGCTCACGATGACAACCTCCGAGCACCCGTTCAACTGATCGGCGGTCGTGACCACGGTGAACGCCGTCGTGTACGCATCGAGCACCGACTCGTCCGAATGAATCACGCACGGATTGCCGCCGGCCGCTCGCGCGAGCTCCACAGCGTTGGCCGCCTGGCGCAGGGCGAGGGGGTCCTCCGTGTAACCCGGCACCTGGGCTGCGATCGCGAAGATCGCGCCGGCCACCACGACCGGCGCCAGCACCCACCAACGCTTGATCGCGGCTGCCATCAGGTAGGCGACGCCGGGGATAAGAAAGATGAAGAAGCGCGGGTAGAGGTAGGCGGGCTGCAGGATGAGCCAGAGGATCGCGACCACCGCGGCAACTACGGCGACCGCGGCCCACACCCTGGGCTCACGCCGTGCCGCCCATAGGCCCAGTCCCGCCGTGCTCAGCCACAGGCCGAGGGGCACCAAAACCGGCGCTCCGACAAAAAAGAGGACGAGGTACAGGGGGAACGCGGGGCTGAACAGGCTCGGCGGAAAGCCGTGCTGCACGAACTCCATAACCTCGATGTTGGCGTTGGCGGCCACGCCGATCGCGAGGGCCGCGATCCAGGCGGGCGCCAGCCGTCTGATGTCGGGCCACGACCTGCGCAGTGCGATCCAGACAACGTGACCCGCGAGCACCACGATGACAAACACGTGCGTCGCGATCCCCAAGCCCAGCAGGACGGCGTAGGAAACCCGCGCTCCTCTCCCCAACCCTCTCCCCGAAGGGGAGAGGGAGATAGTTGCCAGTAGAGCCAGAAGAGCAGCAAGGCTATAGCCGCGGAGGTCGCGGCTGTTCTCCACGAACATCGGATTGGTCGCGATGAAGAGCCCTGCGCACGCGCCGGCGAGCAGCCCGAAAGGCCTCGCCAGCGCCACGGCCGAGACCCCGACCGTCCCGCCAGCCGCCAGGGCGGGCACGAGCCGGTAGACCACTTCGCTCCGAGATCCCGTCAGCGAATAAATGAAATGGCTCATGAGCGACAGCAAGACATGGTCATTCGACGCGATGCTCTTGAGCGGCATGGTGGGCATCGCCGAATGGACCGCGAAGGCGTCGATGAGGTTGGGAGTGGCGACGAAGTTCCCGAAGGTCGCGGCGGCGTCATATCCGAAGGAGCGTCCGGAGCCGATCAGGTACCCAGCGGTGGTCGCGATGCCGAGAACTGCTCCGACGACGATCGGCGCGCGAGGGTGCGACAAAGCCCGGCGAATCACGGCGGGCAAACTCTACAAGGCGGTTACACCTTCACATCTTCGGGTTCGGGCACGATCTCTTCGCCCGTGTAGGCCGACGCCTGCATCCGGAAGAGGCGAGCGTAGCGGCCGTTCAGCTTCATCAACTCGGTGTGCGTGCCTTCTTCGACCAGGCGGCCGTGCTCGAGAAAGACGATGCGGTCAGCGCGCCGCACGGTCGAGAACCGGTGCGATATGTACACGGCGGTGCGTCCGCGCGTGAGCGAACGCAGCCGCTCGAAAAGGTCGTACTCGGCTTGCGCGTCGAGCGCCGACGTGGGCTCGTCGAGCAGCAGGATCTTCGCGTCACGCATGAACGCGCGCGCAAGCGCGACCTTCTGCCACTCGCCTCCGGAAAGATTCACGCCCTGGTCGAACCACTTGCCCAGCGCGGTGTCATACCCCTCTGGAAGCCCGGAGATGAGCTCGGCCGCGCCGGCCTGAGCGCCCGCGACCTCGATCCGTTCACGGTCGTTGATGTCCTGCACGTTGCCGAGCCCGATGTTCTCCGCTGCCGTCGCTTGGTAGGTCACGTAGTCCTGGAACATCGCACCGATCTGCGCACGGAGCTCGTTGGCATCGAAGTCCTTGATGTCGATCCCATCGATCAGGATCCGGCCCGCATTGGGGTCGTACAGGCGGCAGATCAGCTTGAACAGCGTGGTCTTGCCGGCGCCGTTCCGACCGACGATGGCCAGCGTCTCGCCCGGCTTGACCGTGAAGCTGAGGTCGCTCAGCGCATTCGCTTCGGCCCCCGGGTAGGCGAATGTCACATTGTCGAAACGGATTTCTCCGCGCATCGGCTGCGGGACCTTCGCCGGGGCGAGCGAAGCCTGCATCGACGGTTTCGTCTCCATCAGCTCGAACAGGTTGTTCAGGTACAGATTGTGCTCGTACATCCCCGAAAAGCCGGCGAGGATGCCCTGGATCGAGCCCTGGACCGAAGATGCTGCCGTCGTGTACAGCGTCAGGTCGCCCAGCGTCAGCCTGCCGACGATTGCCTGCAGCGCCACATACAGGTAGGTCAATGAGGTTGCGATCGTGCTCAGGTTCCCCCACGCGAACCCGGTCATGTACCGGCGGGCGACCTGCGCGCGCTGGGTGCCGTAATAGGCCTTGGCGATGAGTCGGTAGCGATCGATGAAGTACCCGCCGAGGCCGAAGAGCTTCACCTCTTTCGCGTAGCTGTCGGTGGTGACGAGCGTGACCAGATAGTTCATCCGCCTGAGCAGGCGCGATCCCCAGCGCGCGATGTTGTAGCCGCGCCAGCCATAGCGCGTGTCGGCGATGAATGCGGGAATTGGCGTCACCAGCGCGAGCAACGCGAGCAGTGGGCTCACGACGAGCAGCACCGCGACCATGGTCACGAAGGTCAGCAGCGTCTGGACGAGGCCGAACGCGGTCGAGATCATCAACACCGGCCGGTTGATGGAGTCGGTCTGGGCCCGGCGAAGCAGGTCGTACGACGCCGGGTCCTCGTAGAAGGCGAGGTCGAGCGAGGCCGCCTTCTCCATGACCATCAGCTGGATTCGCATCGAGACGTCGTTCTGGAGCATCTGCTGCGTGATGTTCCGCAGCGTGCCGAGCAGAGCCGTAATGGCGAAGAGTCCGAGTTGCAGTAAGACGAGTGAGACGATCCACTGGACTGCCGTAAGCACCGGTGGCTGCCAGAACAACAGCGAGCTCGGGCCCCCGATGCCGGCGAGGGTCAGGCGATCGGGCTGGTGAAAGTTGTGGATGCCGATGCCCTGCACGACAGCGTTGGTCAAGAGTTTTGCGGTGAACGCGGCGCCGGCAGGGATCACCCCGGCGATCGCGGTCGCAATGAAAAGCGCGAGGGTGGTGGCCGGGCTGGCGTCCCACACCAATCTGAGGACGCGCGGCAAAGCCGCGGTCGTGCCGGCGACGGACTGCTTGAAGTTGAGCCACCTGCCCCGCAGGTCCTTGGGGCCTTCCTGGACCGGCGGCAGCTCGGGCTCGGCGTCGCCGGTGAGCCCGCTGTTGGCCTGGCCCGTGTCCTTCTGCCTTGTCCGCCCAAGCCACCAATGGATCTGGGGCGGACCGCTCCCCGGCCCGATCGTTGACATTGCTATTTCAGCTTACCCACAGGAGCAGGAAACACTCTTTCCGCGGCCACCCTTGCTTTCCGCCATGGACGTGCGTAATATTGTAATCATGGATACGAAAGAACTCGATTCGATCAAAGGTTGGTTTGCCGGAAGGCTCCCAGACGGCTGGTTCAAGGGAGCAGAGGTCACGGTCGAGGACGACCAGATCGTGGTCTTGGGCACGCTGCCCGAGGTTGATCTCGGCACCACGCCCGAACAGAAGGAAGGCGCCGCCGCTGGGCGCATCGCCCGCTTCCGCGAGGAGACCCGCGGAGAGCGGATCGGGATCGCCCAGGAAGCCGAGGAGCGCTTTCACAAGTACATCACCTGGGGCGCGACGATGGGCGGCGTCACCAAGCGGTTCAACCCGGGTGGTGGCGGACGCTCGAGCGGAGATCGCCGGGTGATGATCGGTCGGTGGTTGCGGCGGCGCGGTCGCGGCCGCGGGGCCGGCACGCCCAACGCGCCGTCTTCTACGTCTCAAGTCTTCTAGCAGCGGCTCAACCAACTCACGCCCCTCTCCCCTACCCTCTCCCCGTTGGGAGAGGGGGTGAGGGGTGAACACATCTAGGCTCGAGGCTTTCTCCGACGGCGTGTTCGCCGTCGCCATCACCCTGCTGGTCCTGCAGTTCACCGTCCCCGAGGTTGCGTCTGGGAAGCTGCTCGCCAATCTCCTCGGCCAGTGGCCGCAGCTCGTCACCTACGTCGCCAGCTTCCTGACTGTCGGGGTGGTGTGGGTGAACCATCACACGATCTTCCGGAATCTTCGCGCAGCCGACCGCACGATCCAGTTCATCAACCTGGTGCTGCTGCTCACCGTGGTGCTTGTGCCCTACCCGACCGCGCTGCTCGGCCGCTACCTGAACTCCGGCCTCGACGGTTCGGTAGCGGCGGCCTTCTATGCCGTGGTGATGACGGTGATGGCCATCTCCTTTCAAAGCCTGGCCGCATGGGCGCTCACCCATCCGAATCTGCTGCGACCCGAGATCCAGGGTGCACGCGTGGGGACAGTGCTTCCGCGTTTCGCGCTGGGCCTGGTGATCTACGCGGTGTCGATCGGGCTTGCTTTCGTGAGCACCTGGTTGGTGGTGGCCCTGTACGCCTTCAACGCGATCTACTACGCGTTCAATCAGCTCTCCTGGACGCCGGAGCGAAAGTAACCGCCGAGTACATGCTCCCCAGGAAGCGGCTTGGCACGGTGCCGATCAGCCGCGTTCGCTCGAACCCCGCGATGGCGGCCATCTCCACCCATCGTTTATATGAGAACGGGTGCGGCACCCACAGGTTGCCCCGATCGGACCCGTACTCCACCACGATCAGGCTGCCGCCCGGCCTGAGCATCTCGTGCACGCGGGCAAGCACAGGACGCTTGTCGCGCACGAAATGCAGAGAGTTGGCCATGACGATTCCGTCGAGTGAACTCAGCGACATCGGGTGTGTGAAGTCGGCGACGACGACTTCAAACTTGGTCGCTGGAAACCTCTTTCCCATCTCGGCCGCGAGGCCGCGCAGCGAGCCGGCATCGCGGTCGACCGCGGTTATGCGCGCGCCCGGTCCCAGCAGGTCGGCGAGCGCCAGCGTAAAAGCGCCCTCGCCTGCTCCGAGGTCTGCCCACCTCCCGCCCTTGGCGCCGACTCCGTCGCGCAAAAGGCCGACCAGCTCAGCTTGATTTATCCCCACGAACTCAGAAGCTACGCCTTGAGTTCGCGAGGACCCCTACCACGGCCCTCGGCGACCAGCTCGCGCACCTTCGGCACGATGTCTTCGATGAACGCCTCGCCCAAGTCTGGACTGGTGATGAACGTGTCGAACCCGTGCTCTAGCGCGAGCGTGGCGAAGTCCTCCGCCGTCAGGTCCGCTCCGACGTTGAGGACGCGACGGATCGCCGACGGATCGCGACCCGCTTCCCGCGCCGCTTCATCGATACGGGCCCCCGCCTCGGCCAGCTGCTCCGGCGTCAGGTAACCGAGCGACGGAACCCAGCCGTCCGCCGCACGCCCGATCAGGCGGAGCATCCTCGGCTTGTACGCGCCGAGCCAGATGCCGATGGCGTGCGCAGGCACCGGGCCGGCGTTCAAGCCCGCGAGCTGGTAGAAGCGCCCGTCGAACTTCAGTCCTCGCCCGCCAGTCCAGAACAAGCGGATCACCTCGATGGCCTCCTCCAGGGCGCTGACGGATTCGCCGGCCGTGCGCGCCGGTCCTCCCATGGCTTTGATCGCCGGCCAGAACCCGCCTGCACCAAGGCCGAGCTCGACCCGTCCGTTGGAGAGCAAGTCGAGCGAGGCCGCGGCCTTGGCCAGCATCGCCGGCGGGCGCAGCGGAAGGTTGGCGACGTCGGGAAACAGCGTCACGCGACTGGTGCGGGCGGCGATCACGCTTAACAGGGTCCACGTCTCGTGGAAGCGGTGCTGGTACGGATGGTCCTGGATCCCGATCAAATCGACGCCGGCCACATCGGCCACATCGGCCTTGATCGCCTGCTCGAGAGCACGCACAGGTTGTGTAGCGTCCGGGTTGATGAAGTAGCCGAACTTGACCGGCCTCCCGTAATCCATCGGGAGACTAGAAGGCGGCGGCGTGATCCGGTATTCCTATCCCCCGGCGCCTCCGGCCAGCCGGCCGCCGTCGATGGAAAGGACGGCGCCTGTGATGAAAGCAGCCTCATCCGAGCAAAGCCACACGGCCGCCCGGGCGACTTCTTCAGCGCTCCCCAAGCGGCGTAGGGGAACGTAGCGAGCGATCCCGTGCAGAGTCTCTTCGGGGAGCCGGCTCATCTGCTCGTTGACGATGGGACCGGGCGCGACGGCGTTGACGCGAATGTTGCGAGGCCCGTAATCGAGCGCTGCGGTCTTGGTCAGGGCCACGACCCCATGTTTTGCGGCCGCGTACGGCCCCATCCCGGGCGCGCCCTGAAGGCCGGCCGTGGACGACATGTTGACGATGGCCCCGCCCCCGGCTTCGAGCATGGCCGGGATCTCGTATTTCATCGCCAGGAAGGCTCCATAGAGGTTTGTCCTGAGCCCCGCCTCGAAATCCTCGAAAGAGATGTCGGCGAGCGGCGTCGGCATGTGACCCGCTCCGGCGTTGTTGAACGCGACATCAAGGCGTCCGAACGTTGCCACTGTCTTCTCGACGAGACGCTCGACCGACTCTGGATCGGTCACATCAGTGGGTACTGCCAGGGCTCTGCCGCCGGCTGCGTTTATCTCATCCGCGATGGCCGCGATCGCCTGAGCCGTTCGTGCCGCCAGCACGACGCTGGCCCCCGCCTCGCCAAACGCGCGGGCCGCGGCGGCCCCGATGCCGCGGCTCGCGCCGCTGACGATCGCGACTTTGCCTTCGAGCAACTTGCGCTCGCTCAAGCGGTCTTCGCCTGAGGCGCGCCCAGTCGCTTCATGCGCTGAGCAAGGCCTTCACCGGTTCCAATGGCCGCCAGGCCAACCAGCAGGTGCACGACCTGGATGACCCAGTGCCAGCTGTTGTCGAGCAGGTTCGCTTGCGTCAGGCCGAGGATCGGCGCGATCAAGCCCCACGCGACGGCCGCCGCCACCATGCCTTTCGGGACGCCGGCTCGTGCTCCAAAGTACGCCAGGGTCCAAAGGGACAGGACGAGCACGAAACCCAGGAGTTCGTGGACTGGAATGATTCCGTCGGCGCGACCGGTCCAGATCGCGAGGCCCAGCAAGATGAGCAG
>WNFD01033952.1_pt1 | contig 11285 bp, 12 predicted proteins | sample 5400491 | NCBI WGS metagenome assembly WNFD01 (sample SAMN13153343, study PRJNA577476) | soil metagenome | isolation source: 120 cm saprolite under Douglas fir tree site 2 hole 2 replicate 2 | place: USA:California | collected 2015-04-18 | reverse complement strand
TCACGGAGTTTTACAACGCGAACAAAGCGCAGTTCAACGTGGCGGAGCCGCAATATCACATCGCGCAGATCGTAGTGACACCCAGGAAAGAACAACAGATTCGCAACCGGAAGAACGACGACGCGACCAACGAAGCCGAGGCCCAGCGAAAGGTGAAGATGCTGATGGACCGTCTGAACAGCGGCGCGGACTTTGCGCAATTGGCGATGGATTATTCCGAAGATATGAACACAGCGGGAACGGGAGGCGACTTGGGCTTCGTTCCTGAATCGGCGCTAAACCAGTCCGACCCGACGTTGAAAAAGGTCGTGGTTGCATTGAAGGCCGGGCAAGTAAGCCTGCCGATTGCGGTTCAGCCGAAAGACGGCCCGCGCGTCTTGATCCTGAAGCTCATCGCGCGCGAATCCCCCGGCCTGCGCGGCATATCCGAACCGCAAGTGCAGCAAACCATCCGCGATACACTGCGCAACCGCAAGGAACAATTACTGCGCCTGGCCTATCTGGCAATCGCGCGGGATGGGGCGCGCGTGGCGAATTACCTGGCGGAGCAGGTCATCGAGGCGGCCGGCAAGTTACCAGAGGCGGCGAAAACCACAATGCCGCAGCGATCCATCGGGCACTGAAGCACGCATTCCCTCCGAAATTACGCGTGGTCCAATTCCGCGCGGCATGAAAACTCTTGAAGTCAATTGAAGTTTAAGCGACCACGCAAAGCACTTCGCCGGCGTTGACGGACTGGCCTTCCCCAGCCAGGACGCGCTCGACGGTGCCACCCTTGGGCGAGCGGATTTCGTTTTGCATCTTCATGGCTTCGACCACCAGAAGGCCCTGGCCGGCTTCGACGCGGTCTCCTTCCTTGACAAGCAGACGCACGACTTTGCCGGGCATGGGCGCAACGATTTGCTGGCGGCCTTCCGCTTCGACGTGGCCGTGGCGACGGCCGCTCCAGGCGCGAGGATCGATGACCTCGGCAGTGAATTCCTGCGAGCCGGTCTGGAGCTTTAACTTGCCGTCGGGAGACGGCATCACGCTGATTTCAAAGGATTGGCCGTCCAGCAGGATGGAGAGCGTGTTGGGAGCGATCTCGACCGCGTCGACTGCGACGGGCCGGCCATCCAACGTCACGCGCCAGGCGGAAGCATCACGTCCGAGTTCAATAACTCGGGTTTTTTCTCCGGAAGAAGAAGACGCCAGCAGGACTTCGTATTTCATGGCAAGCGGTCCAGTTGCGCGCGACGGCCTTCTTGCTTCCAGCGAGAGGGCTGGTCTGACGAAGAAGCGGACGAAGAAGAATGCCTGTCCCACTGGTTTGACTGCCAGATCGCAGCGGCGATAGCGGCGGCATCGGAAGCGGAGTTTCCTGGCTGATTTTCGTCCGCGAGCGAGGCGGTGGAGCGCGGACGGCGAAGCAACTCGTCAAGCCATTTGGTGTGAATCTCGCCGCGGAGAAAATCGGGTTCATCAAGGATGCGCCGGAAGAGACGGGCGTTGGTCTTGATGCCGGTGATGGTGTACTCCTCGAGGGCACGGCGAAGGCGGGCAATGGTTTCCTCACGGCTGTTGCCCCAGGCGATGAGCTTGCTGAGAAGAGGGTCGTAATCGTTGGGCACGGTCCAGCCCGCATAGACGCCGTCGTCCAGGCGAATGCCCGGACCGCTCGGAACGTGACGCGAAAGGATTTTTCCAGGTGAGGGGAAGAAATTATTGTCGGGATCTTCGGCGTAAAGACGAACTTCCATGGCGTGGCCGCGCGGCGTGATGGATTCCCAGGCGAAGGGCAGGCGGTGGCCGGCGGCAATGGCGATCTGAAGCTTCACCAGGTCGAGGCCGGTAACCTGCTCGGTGACGGGATGTTCGACCTGCAAGCGCGTGTTCACTTCCAAAAAATAAAAATTCAGATTGGCGTCAACGAGGAATTCGACGGTGCCGGCGTTGACGTAGCGGCCGGCGCGCGCGAGGCGCACCGCGGCGTCACCCATCTTCTTGCGCAGATTGGGCGTGATGACGGGCGACGGCGCTTCCTCGATCACTTTTTGATGGCGCCGCTGTACGGAGCATTCCCGTTCACCGAGGGAGACGACGCGGCCGTGGGCGTCGGCGTTCATTGCTTCGGAAGAAGCGTCGCGGAAAGCGGGCTCGAATTCGGCGTCGCTGTGGACCAGGCGCATCCCCTTGCCCCCGCCCCCGGCGACGGCTTTGAGAAGAACGGGGTAGCCCATGCGGTGCGCCAGTGTCTGCGCTTCGGCGGGTTTTTCGATGGGGTCGTTGGTCCCGGGAACGGTGGGAACATCGGCGCGGCGAGCAAGCTGGCGGCCGGCAGTTTTGGAGCCGAGAGATTCCATGGCGTCGGCTGGCGGCCCGATGAAGGTGAGACCCGTATCCGTGCAGGCGCGTGGCAGCGCGGCATTTTCCGCCAGAAACCCATAGCCGGGGTGCAAGGCATCGCAACCGGTGCGGCGCGCGACATCCATGAGCTTGTCGATGCAGAGATAGCTTTCGCGCGAAGGCGCGGGGCCAATGGGATAGGCTTCATCGGCGAGGCGGACGTGAAGCGATTTGCGGTCGGCCTCACTGAAGACTGCGACGGAGCGGATGCCCAGTTCGCGGCAGGCACGCAGGATGCGCACGGCGATTTCACCGCGATTGGCAATCAGGATTTTTCTGAACATAGAAATATTGGGCGAGGCGCGAGTTTAACACGGAGGAAAGCGGGCGCCACGAATCTGCAGAGTTCTTGTGCTTCTGTGAAACTAATTCACGAGCTTTTTTAAATCCTTCCACTTGACGAGGATGACGTTGTTCTCCTGCAGGGCTTTTTTGAATTCCTGGCTAGTCATCACATCATAGTCGCGCTGCCGCCAGGCGGAGCCGTAGTCCGGGTGATCCAAAGTTACAGCCTGAAGCTCCGCATCATCATGACCGAGGTGGACAATTATTTCGGTGAGACCGGGTTTCAGATTCTTCACGGCGTTGACATAAAAATCTTTCCATTCGCCGGCAGGAACAGAGGGGTTGGCGATTATGAAGGAATCAACAACGACATCTTTGTCGGAAAGTAGTGATAGAAGTTTGCTCAGCTCGCCGGGCAATCTGGGTGCCAGGAAGGGCAAATGATAATCATGCGCAACTTTGGCATAAACAGCGAACAGTTCGGGAGTGTTAAAGAGTGTTCCCATATGACTGTCAAGATGTGTCGGGTGGATCCCTACCGCGATAGCATTTTCGATCTGCGTCCGGATTTCGCGTTCCGCTTCTTCGGGCTTGATATGGGACGCGGCCGTGGGAGATTCCGGCCAAAGATAGCCCGCTGAATCGAGCAGACTCGGAACTTTGTCTTTGGATTCTACGGGACCCCAACGATAGGTTTTCCATTCGCTGGTGAGGGTGAGGTGCAAACCCAGATCCGCCTCCGGATGATTCTTCGCAAAGGCAGCGACTTCCGTGAGCCAGGCGCAAGGCACCATGATGCTTGCGGAATTGACCGCATTCCTCGTGAGAGCGTCAAAGCTGGCGGTGTCCACGGAATGGGCAACGGCGAGATCGTCTGCATGAACGATGAGGAGTTTCGAATCGGCTGGGTAGCCCAGTCGTTCGGCTACGGTCTTATTCTGCGCGTGCGCGCCCAGCGCCGCGAAAAGCAAGAACAGGCCCGAGACGGCAAACTTTCGAAGGCGCATCAAAAGCTCCGATGAACGAATTTAGTGGTAAAGAGTAACACGGCCATGGAAGTGTCAAAAGTCCACGTTCATTGCACGGAAGGTTTGCCTGTGCTCCGTTCATGAGTCCGTCTGCCGGATTTGTTGTCCAGGGAGTTCGGCTGGTTCGAAGAAATTCTTCGCGATTGCGGCAATGATGATGTATACACAGAATCCTGCGCCTAAGATTTGGAGGAAATCCAAGATGAAACGATTCTACTTATTGCTCGCAGTGGGATTCTTCCTGCTTGCGCCGGTGCGCGCGCAGGATTCCGTCATCGCGCCCTCAGACAATCTTGTGGTTGATGGCGTGCCGAAGATTCCCGCATCCATCGCGGAAACTGCCGGGAAGTATGCGTCGTATCGGAGCGCGAACCTGGCCGATTGGCATCCGGCGAAACGAGAAATGCTGATTGCGACACGGTTTGCGGAGACGACGCAGCTTCATTTGGTGAAGGAGCCGGGCGGGGCACGGCAGCAACTGACGTTTTTCGCGGACTCGGTCGGGGTCGGGCGGTTTCATCCGAACGGCGGGGACTACATTCTGTTTATGAAGGATATCGGGGGCGGGGAGTGGTACCAGCTCTATCGATACGACGTGGCCACGGGCGATGTGACGCTGCTGACGGACGGAAAGTCGAGAAATCTGCCGGGGTCTTGGTCGTCAAGCGGCAATCAGATCACCTACATGTCCACGCGGCGAACTGGAAAGGATACGGATTTGTGGGTGATGAACCCGAGTGATCCGAAGAGCGATCATTTGCTGACGCAACTTGCGGGCGGTGGTTGGCAACCGCTGGATTGGTCGCCGGATGACAAGAAAATCCTGCTGGAGGAAGAGCTATCGATCAACGAATCGTACTTGTGGCTGGTGGATGCCGCGACTGGTGAGAAGACGGAGCTGACGCCGAGGAATGTGACCGAAAGAGTTTCATATGGCGAAGGGCGGTTCAGCAAGGATGGCAAAGGGATATACGTTACGACGGACAAGGACTCGGAGTATCACCGGCTGGCTTACTTGGATCTGGCAACGAAGCAGCCACAGTACCTGGCGACAAATATTTCGTGGGACGTGGAGGCGTTCGACCTGACGCAGGACGGGAAGATGATCGCGTTCGTGACGGATGAAGAAGGCGTAAGCGTCCTGCACGTGTTGAACACATCCACGAAGAAAGAAATGCCGGTGCCGAAGCTGCCGGCGGGAGTGGTGAGTGCATTGCGCTGGCATAAGAACGGGCATGACCTCGGATTCTCGCTGAACAATGCGCGGGGGCCGGGAGACGTGTATTCGCTTGACGTGGCGACTGGAAAAGTGGATCGGTGGACGACAAGCGAAACGGCGGTGAAGACGGATGGGTTCCCCGAAGCCGAGCTGGTGCGGTGGAAAAGTTTCGACGGAAAGATGATCTCGGGATTCTTGTACAAGCCGCCGGCGAAGTTCACCGGTAAGCGGCCGGTCCTGGTGGTGATTCACGGCGGGCCGGAGGGGCAGTCGCAACCGACGTTCCTCGGACGCAGCAATTATCTGCTGAATGAACTGGGAATCGCGCTGATTTATCCGAACGTGCGAGGTTCGGCGGGGTATGGGAAGACGTTCTCGCTGTTGGACAATGGATTCAAGCGCGAGGACACGTACAAGGACATCAACGCGCTGTTCGACTGGATCGCGACGCAGCCGGGGCTCGATAGCGAACGGATCGCGGTGACCGGCGGAAGCTACGGCGGACACATGACGCTGGCGGTCTCGACGCCTTGCTTGAGCACACCGAAGCGTATCGCCGCGACTTGCGGCGAGCGGAATATGGCGACGAGCGCGACCCCAAGATGCGGGAGTTCCTTGAGAAAATTGCTCCGATGAACAATGCCGAAAAGATCAAGAAGCCCATGTTCGTGATTGCCGGGAAGAACGATCCACGGGTGCCGGTAAGCGAGTCCGAGCAGATTTTCAACGCGCTGAAAAAGCAGGGAACGACGGCGTGGTATCTCATGGCCAAGGACGAGGGCCACGGCTTCCGGAAAAAGCAGAATCAAGATTTTCAGTTTTACGCGACGGTGGAGTTCTTGCAGGAGTATTTGCTCAAATAATTTTCACCGTGGAGCAGTTCCTAGCGATGCTTGAGTGAAAGCCTCCGGTTTTCAGCAATGATGAGAGCTACGGCATCGTCGAGATTGCGGCGGGCTTCAGCGAGCGTTCTGCCCTGGGTATTCGCTCCAGGCAATCCCTTCACGTAGGCGATGTACCAGCGGCCGCATTTTCGAATGATACGTGTGAGTTTTCTTTTCATAGCGGGATGTTGCCGTGCTTTTTCTTGGGGTTGGTGTCGCGCTTGTTTTCGAGGGCGCGGAGAGCGGTGATGATGCGGGCGCGCGTGTCGGCGGGCTCAATCACTGCGTCTATGTAACCGCGTTCGGCGGCAACGAAGGGGTTGGCGAAGCGCTCGCGAAATTCGGCGATTTTCTCCTGGCGGAGCTTTTCGCGCTCGGATTCAGGAGCCTTCGCCAATTCGCGTTTGTACACAATGTCCACGGCGCCTTCCGGGCCCATGACGGCGATCTCCGCCGTGGGCCAGGCGAAATTGGCGTCCGTTCGAATGTGCTTCGAAGCCATGACGCAATAGGCGCCGCCGTAGGCTTTGCGCGTGATGACGGTGATCTTCGGGACGGTGGCTTCGGCGAAAGCAAAAAGAAGCTTGGCGCCGTGCTTGATGATGCCGCCGAATTCCTGCTGCGTGCCCGGGAGAAAGCCGGGGACGTCCTCAAAGGTAATCAAAGGGATGTTGAAGGCGTCGCAGAAACGCACGAAGCGCGCGCCCTTCACCGAGGCGTTGATGTCGAGGACGCCGGCGAGGAATACCGGTTGATTGCCGACGACGCCGACGGGGCGGCCATCGAGGCGCGCGAAACCTACAACGAGATTCTTGGCGTAGTGCTCATGCACCTCAAAAAAGTATCCGTCATCCACGATGGAGTGGATGGCATCTTTGATGTCATAAGGCTTCTGCGGGTCAGCCGGAACCAGACTGTTGAGAGATTCATCGCGACGCCCCGGCGTGTCTGAGGTAGCGCGGCGTGGCGGATCTTCCAAATTGTTCGAGGGGAGAAAACTCATCAACTCGCGAATCATAGCCAGGCAATCGGCGTCATCGCGCGAAACAAAGTGCGCCACGCCGCTGGTGGCGTTATGGGTCATCGCGCCGCCGAGTTCCTGCTTGGTGACTTCCTCGTGCGTGACGGTTTTGATGACGTCGGGGCCGGTGACGAACATGTAGGAAGTCTCGCGAGTCATGAAGATGAAATCGGTGATGGCCGGCGAATAGACCGCGCCGCCGGCGCAAGGGCCCATGATGGCGCTGATCTGAGGGATGACTCCGCTGGCAAGCGTGTTACGCAGAAAAATATCAGCGTAGCCGGCCAGGGATGCGACGCCTTCCTGAATGCGGGCTCCGCCGGAATCGTTTAAGCCGATAACCGGTGCCCCCGCGCGCATGGCAAGATCCATGATCTTGCAGATTTTCAGGGCGTTGGTTTCCGAAAGCGAGCCTCCGAAAACGGTAAAGTCCTGCGCGAAAACATAAACCAGACGGCCATCGATGCGGCCAAAGCCGGTAACGAAGCCGTCGCCGGCAGGACGCTGCTCCTGCATGCCGAAATCGACGCAGCGGTGACGGACAAACTTGTCGAGCTCTTCGAACGTGCCCTCGTCCAGAAGGAGATGAATGCGCTCGCGCGCAGTGAGCTTGCCCGCCTTGTGTTCGCGCTCGCGGCGCTCCGGGCCACCGCCCGCCTCAGCTTCCTCGGAAGTGTGGCGAAGCTCTTCCATCCGGTCGCGATGCTTGCCTTCAGGAATCAAACTGCGCTTGGGCTCAGACAACGGGTCCTCCCTCGGAAGGGGAATCCTTCGAGGCAAAAATGCGCACGGCGAGATGCGTGGCGAGCCAGACGGTCCCGAGAAGCAGCACGACACCCAGGAGCAGCTCTGCGCCCATGGCGGCGGCGCGCTGGAGCGGAGATTCGAGTGCCGTCACGTATTCCGTGGCCTGGACAAGAATAAACATTGCGCCGAGAGTCATCGCCACGATGAGGATCGTGGTCAGGATGGAAGCGACAATCATTTTCATGGGACTGGGATTGGGCCGCCCTGAAGCGGCATGGAGTAAGGATAGCGCAACCCGAGAGAAAGCAGAACGCAGAAGGCGGCGAGTTAGCGGAGGATCAAATAGCTCATGCGCTTCGAGGCTCAGCGCAAACCCGACCAATCGTCGGCGACGAGGATGGAATCGCTGGGATTTGCGGCGTCGTACTTGATGCTCGCGGGCTGGCCGGCGACAAGACGCTCCAGGCGAACCTGGCTTTCGAGGCCGGTGATGTCCTGCGCCGTGTGATAGCTAACGCCGGAAATCAAGTAGCTGTAGGAGACGAAATGGCGTGGCCGCATATCTTTAAGCGGGCGCGAGCTGGATCCAAACAAACCCTTGCGCGCCTCCTTTGATTCGGGTGGGCGCTCGACGAGGTCCACAATCTGACCTTCGGCAATGCGGCCGATTTGATTCAGATGGAGGCGGCGCTTGCGTTCCTCCTCTTCGGGATCCACCGCGGGACGCAAGAACGCATAAGCGATCATGGCCACGGCGGCGATCGCCGCGCCACCCATGGCGAGCACCAGTTTCCAATCGGCAAGCAGGGCCTTCAACGAGCAGACTCCCTAATCTCAAGATGGCGGAGATGGCGCACGGCACTCGAAAGATGGCGCGCGCAGTGCGGCAGGAGGACTTCCTCCCTCCGTCGATGCCCCACTGATGCGTATTCTATCGAAACCCTGAGGCCTGCGTAAGACTACGCTTGCGGTGCGTGCACCGGATTGCGCAACACGCCAACGCCCGCAACACTGACCTCAACCGTGTCACCGGCAACCAGCGGACCGACGCCAGCGGGTGTCCCGGTGGCAATGACGTCGCCGGGCATCAGCGTCATCATGCGGGAAATCCAGCGGACCAGAAACGCGGGCGGATAGATCATCAGCGAGGTGACGCCGGATTGCCGGCGCGCGCCGTTGACGTGCGTCTCGACCAGCACATTGGATGGATCCAGAGCAGTTTCGATGTGCGGGCCCACGGCGCAGAAAGTATCGAAACCCTTCGCGCGTGTGAATTGCACTTCGCTTTTCTGAAGGTCTCGCGCGGTGACATCGTTGAGGCAGGCGTAGCCCATCACAAAAGACAAAGCGTCATCCGTATCGCCGAGTTGCGAGCAACGGCGGCCGATGACCAGCGCGAGTTCGCCTTCGTGTTCCACGCGTTGCGAATACTTTGTCAAGACGATCGCTTCTTCCGGACCGACGATGGAAGAGGGCGGCTTGAGGAACATCAGCGGCTCTTTCGGGACTTCGTTGCCCAACTCCGCCGCGTGGGCGGCGTAATTGCGGCCGATGCAAACAATCTTCGAAGGCTCAACCGGAGCGAGTAGCCGTAAATCGGCGAGCCGCGAAGAACGCGAGCCGCGGGACCATGGAGCCCAGGGCGGGCCTGAAATCTCGATGACACTTTCTCCTTCGATCAATCCATAGCGCGGCGAAGCAGAGTCCGAGGCGGAAGCGTCGCGCATCACGTAACGGCAGATTTTCATCGGTGGTTAACTCGCGTGGTGGTTGGGATGAGAGGTGTGCGCTTCACGGGCTCTCCAGATCGTGGCAACGATCCAGCAGAGCGTCGTGAGAATCATATACACGACAGCGCCCAGCATGAAAACGTGGAACGTGCTGAGCCGGTCGCTGAGCCCGCGAAAGATTAGGCAGAGCGCGCGATAGCTCAGGGTGAAAATAAGCCAGCCAAGAAGGCTTGATGCCAGGAGGTGTCCAGGAAAGCGCAAAAATCGAAAGACGGGAACCGCGGCGAGAAAGCCGAGAATCGCGGCGGCGGCGATATTGCGCTCCAGCGCAAATCGGTCCAGGAACGGGACATGATTGGCGATCACCAGCCATGCGGTGAAAACCAAAGTCAGACAAACACCCACGTACACACCGGTGCGGACCGCCGCGTTGCGGAAGACATGGAACCAGCGATAACCGGGCAGATGTGGACGCACCAACATGAAGCGCGAGGCTCCTAAGTTGCGGGCAATCGTTTAACCCGGATTTACGGCGATGGTTGCGTGACCTCGACAACGACTGGCGTAGATGGCGCGCTCTCATTCCCCGCGCGGTCCACGGCGGTCACGATGTACCAATAGCGGTGGCCGGGCTCTACAGACGTATCACGAACCGCAGGTGTGGGCAACAAATCCGGGGTGAGAAGCTGGCCCCTTGTGCCCTCTTGCTCACTTCGATAGACGCGGTATCCAGCCAAGTCGGTTTCAAGATTGATGGACCAGGAGAGCTCAACAAGAACCGTGCCCGGAGCCGCGCCGGGAAGCAAGGCGGCGACAATGCCCTGCGGGGCGGCGGGAGGAAAAATATCACGAGGAGTAACCGTCTATAATGACATGTTGAGAATCGTCGGATTCGATAGAAAGCCCGTTCGCAGTGATGACGCTTCGGACGATATAGAGATAAGGCTTGCCAAAATCGAATACCGTGTCCTGGTAACTGGCTGCGGTTTGCGTGGCGAGAAGGACAAGCGGCGATTTGAACTCCAAGAGCGAGTGTCTTTCTTCGGCGGCCTTGAGGGAGGCCGGATCCACTTCGGCACGATAGACGTGATAGGTCACAGCCACAGTTAGCGGAGCGCCCGCTGATGTGTCGTTGGGCGCCGACCAGCTCAATTCGATGGCGGATTCCGTCACTCGAGTTTCTACAACAGCAATTCTCTGCGGAACAGGAAAGACTTGGACGACAACAGTGTTTGAATCAGCGGAGGCGCGTTTCCTGGAAGCTCGCGTACGCACACGATAGACGAACGTAGCACCCGGACTCGTTCGGGGATCTTGTGGAGACAGAAGATCGATAAACTCCATGCGCTTCTGCGTCACGTAGATCGTCACCAGAGCCCCTGGAATTGTTTCGACGAGTCGAAATGACTTTGGATCGGGCGCGCCGTCAGACCTGGCGATGCCGCGGAGAATTTCGACGGCCGGCGGTTCGGGAAGCCGGTTCCCGGAAACGGAGTCCGTGGGAAGTGTGAACGACAGTAGGACGCCGTCGCCTGCCTGGTGCGCGGTGAGGTCGGTGATGGCAACTGGCACGGGCGGCGAAGGCGGAACGGGATCGCCGGGGGCGCCACAGCCGGCCGAAAACAGGATAATGGAAAAGAGAAAATGGAAAATAGAGAAGGATTGCGGAGGGCGTTTTTCGATGTAAATTCTCGTCCCTTTTCTATTTTCCATTTTCCAATTTCAGGAACTACAGGATGTAGCGGCTCAGATCCTGGTTCTTGACGATGTCCGCAAGCTGTTTGGAAACGTAGGCGGCGTCCACCTTCACGTTTTTCTTCTTCAGGTCGGGCGCTTCGAAAGAGATTTCGTCCAGAACTTTTTCGAGGATGGTGTGGAGGCGGCGGGCGCCGATGTTTTCGGTCTGTTCGTTCACGCTGGTGGCGAAGCGCGCGACGGCCGCCACCGCGTCTTCGGTGATATTGAGCTTGACGCCTTCGGTCTCCA
>WNFD01008745.1_pt1 | contig 11285 bp, 10 predicted proteins | sample 5400491 | NCBI WGS metagenome assembly WNFD01 (sample SAMN13153343, study PRJNA577476) | soil metagenome | isolation source: 120 cm saprolite under Douglas fir tree site 2 hole 2 replicate 2 | place: USA:California | collected 2015-04-18 | reverse complement strand
GGCAGCGTCAGGAGCCAGACGAATGGATACAGCACAAGAGCAAGCAGCGCGAGCGGCCAGCACAGGATGAACAGGATGATCCACAAGAAGAATGCAGCCATGGCAACCTCGTTTGTGACGACCGCAAACCGGTCAGTGCGAAGGGTGACCGCAGAGCAGTCGGCCTTCATACTATATTACGAGAGCGCGCGCGGAAAGGTTTCCTCCACCTCATACTCTTTGAGCCGCAAGCGCTTGGCGATGGACGCGGGTACCTCCGCATCGAGGCGCATGTGCGAATCGTCAGTTTCCGAGTGGAGGACGCGTCCCAGCGCATGAATCATGGCAAGCGTGCGACCTTCCGCCAGCGGCAACCGGATCGAAAGCGTTACAACGGGATCGGTGGGCATCTCAGCATCCATGCGCCGCAGCAATTCCTCGATCCCTTCGCCCGTAAGAGCGGACACTAGCACGGGCGCGCCGCCCGCGCTTCTCTCAGTGCCGTTCGCGATGGCTTTTCGATCTTCCGGAGCAAGCCGGTCCATCTTATTCAGCACGCGCAGCCTGGGGCGACTGTCGACGCCAAGTTCCAGCAAAATCTTGTCGACTTCCTCGTCGAGTTCGTCGTGGTGCGGATTGGAGACGTCGCTCACGTGCAGTATCAAAGCGGCTTCCTGCACTTCTTCGAGGGTCGCGCGAAACGCCGTCAGTAATCCTTTGGGCAGATCGCGGATAAACCCGACAGTATCGGAAACCAGGACGCGGCGGTTCGAGGGAAGGCGCAGCGCGCGGATCGTGGGATCGAGCGTGGCGAACATCCTCGAGGAAACCAGCACCTCGGCGCGGCTTAGTGCATTAAACAACGTGGACTTGCCCGCGTTCGTGTAACCCACCAGCGCGATGGTCCCGAGAGGGACGGCATTGCGCGCCTCACGCCGCAGCGCTCGCTGTTTGCGGACTTCATCAATGCTGGCTTGAATCTTGCCGACGCGGTCGCGAATCCGGCGGCGGTCGGTTTCCAGTTTCTTTTCACCAGGGCCGCGCACGCCGATGCGTCCCGTTCCGCCGCCGGCGCCACCCGCGCCACCGCCTCCGCTCTTGCCGCCGAGGCGCGACATTGAGGTTCCCTTTCCAGTCAGGCGCGGCAGCATGTAATTCAATTGCGCCAGTTCGACCTGCAACTGGCCTTCGCGGCTCCGCGCATGACGCGCGAAAATATCGAGAATCAGCTGCGTGCGGTCGATCACCCGGCGTTCCGTCGCTTCCTCAATGTTGCGCTGCTGCACGGGAGAGAGATTGCTGTCGAAGATGATCAGCGGTGCTTTGTGGGCCGTGGCTTCGGCGCGAATTTCGTCCAGTTTGCCGCGGCGGAAGACGGTTCCCGCGACCTCGGCTCCCGCGCTGAGAGCCAGCTCAACCAACTCCGAAAGCGATTCGCGACCCTGCTCGCCCGCGGGCATGCCGGGAAAGCGAGGCGCACGCTTCCATCCAAGGCCTACGAGCAAGGCTCGTTCCGCCGTCGAGACCATTTGTTGCGTTTTCGTCACTTAGATCGGCCGAGAGTCATCTTACGGACTTGCGCATTTCTTGCGGGGCTCACCCCTAAGTACAATTATACGCTTCTCTCCCCGGCCCCGCGACCTGTCTCCAGCCCGCGGGACTCGCGCAGATCGGCGGCGGTTTGCGAAGCTAACAGACCCGTGAGAAAATCTGCCCATGCGAAAACTAACTCTCACCGTGGTAAATCTCTTGACGGCCGGAATGATGCTGATTGGGAATGCCCAGGCGCAGCAGACACCGGCGGCGAATACTCAACAAGCTCAGGCGGCGAAGGCCGCACCGGCTCCCGCTGCTGGCGCTCAGAAAGCGTCTGCGGCAAAGACGGGAACAGCAACCAAGCCAAGAACCCAGCCTGTCCTTGCCCTCAAAACGCAGAAAGACAAAGTCAGCTACGCTCTTGGAGCCAACCTGGGGATGAATCTGCACAAGCAGTCCGTGGAAGTTGACCCCGCCATTGTGTTGCGCGGCTTGAAGGACGCACTCGCCGCCCGCAAGATGCTCTTGACAGATGACGAAGCAAAAGCCGCGCTCATGCAACTGCAGGCCGACGTACGGAACAAACAGCAGGAGAAAATGAAAGTGGCGGGGGAAATGAACAGAAAAGAAGGCGTCGAGTTTCTGGCTGCGAACAAGACGAAGGAAGGCATCGTCACGCTTCCCAGCGGTCTTCAATACAAGATTCTGACGGAGGGTACGGGACCTAAGCCGACATCCACTGACACCGTCGTCTGCAACTATCGAGGGACACTGACCTCCGGCACGGAATTTGACAGCTCGTACAAGCGCGGCCAGCCGGCGTCATTTCCAGTCATTGGAGTTATCAAGGGATGGACGGAAGCTCTTCAGCTGATGCCGGTGGGATCGAAATGGCAACTCTTTGTTCCATCGGAGCTGGGTTATGGCGATCGCGGCGCGGGCTCGGACATCGGTCCCGGCGCGACCCTCATTTTTGAGGTGGAGCTGCTCTCCATTCAAAGCAAGGACAAAACAGAGGCTGCGCCAAAATAGCGCCGCGCAAAAAGTGGGTTTGCCGCTGAGTCAAGAGGAGTGGACTTACACCGAGTTAGATGGCTGACAACAGACCTTCGGCATGAAGCCATTCGAGAACGCCGGCTTGCACGTCAGCATCATCGCCAAATCCTGAAAACCAGCGTACGCCCGGCTCTCCGCGAAACCAGGTGAGCTGGCGTTTGGCGTAGCGCCGCGTGGCCTGCTGAATCGCTGCGCGCGCTTCTTCCAATACAATCTCGCCGCGGACCGCCGCGCGCAATTCCCGGTAGCCGATAAAATCAAATGGCTTCGAATCCTCGCTCAGGCCACTCTTAAGCAGCGCTTGCACTTCTCGCATCCAGCCCTGCTCAAGCATGGCGTCTGCTCTGGCGTGGATGCACTCCTTGAGTTTCTCGCGCGGCGGCATCAACCCGACTTTTAGAACGCGCCATCCTTCCAACGGGACGCGGCCCGTGCGGTGCACTTCGGAAATCGGCTTGCGCGTCAGAACACAAACTTCGACGGCGCGGATGAGCTTCTGTTCGTCCGTCGGCGCGATTTTCCCGGCCGCTTCCGGGTCGAGCCGCTTCAGGACACGATGCAGATGGCCGGGCGGGTGCTCTTCAACGGTTGCGCGGAGCCGCTCGCGCAATTCTTCCGAGCGCTGCGGAACGTCCGCAAGACCTTCGAGCAGCACGCGCAAATACAATCCTGTGCCGACGGTGAATACCGGCAGGCGTTTGCGCTGCCGCAAGTCGTCCAGCATTTGCAAAGCCAACTGGCGGTAGCCTCCCGCGGTGGCATCGTCCTTTGGCCCAAGAACGTCGATCAGATGATGTGGAATCCCGCGGCGTTCGGAGAGGCTGGGCTTTGCGGTGCCAATATCGAAGCCGCGATAGAGCTGCGTCGAATCGCAGGCCACAACTTCCCCCTCGAGCCGCTCCGCGAGCTTCACTCCGAGCACCGACTTTCCCGATGCCGTCGGACCAACGATGGCAACGAGAGGCAAGAGAGTTTTATTTTCGCTCATCGAAAGAGGAGATGCCGCGCGCGTACAAAAAGAAAGATGAGCAAGAAAAGTGCGAGGAGAAGACTGCCCAGAACCTGTTGGCGCGGGAGTTTCACTGGTAAGCGGCTTCGATCGGCAAATTGTACAGGAAATAGAACCGCAGCTCGATGTATGGTCCGCTGAAAGCTGGCGGCAGCGGTTCGAACGGATTCGACGAGCGAATGGCAGAAACGGCCGCGCGGTCGAGCGGTTCCTTTCCGGAACCGATTAGCCGCACGGGCTCCCCGTCCGGCACGCTGCCATTCTTCATGATGCGGAATTGCAGAGCCACGCGCCCACGGTCGCCAAGCTGCGCCGATTCCGGCATCACCGCGTACCAATTGCGCCGCACTGCCGCTACAACACGCGCCATGTAATCACTGAAATCGACGCCCTCGGTCGGCGTGAGAATCTCATAGCCATTGCCCAAGGTAGTTCCGCTACCTTGTGATCCGCCTCCGCCAAGCGCTCCGCCTGACCGCGGCATCGGGCCAATCACAGCACCGGAACGGCCGCCCGCAGACGGACTCTTCGCCGCGTCACGGATTGTGTCCTGGAGCGAACGGCTGGTCGAATTTTTGGGCAAGATCAACCCATGCTGCGGCTGTGGGGTATCCGGCGCTTCGAGTTTTAGCGCGGGCTTAGGCGCATCCGTTTTGGGCGTTGGCGCGCTGGGTTGCGGATCCGGCTGAACATCATTTGGCTTGGGAACCGGGGCGTTCGGCAGCTCTCTCACGGGACGTTCCGGTTGAGGCGCCGGCGTTGGAGTAATCGGAGGCGCAACTTCCCGCAACACGCGTGGATCGACATGTACTCTGGGCGCAGGTTGAACAGGACGAGTCGATGGCTTCAACGATTCCAGCGTCCCCGGTGGGAGCAGGGTTACCATTTGCCTTCGCGCGAGTTCCATATCGGCTTGCGTTGGCTCATGCGGTGGAAATAGCTTCGATTGGAACATCAGCGCGACAAACAAAAGAATGTGAAACGCGATGGAAGAAAGCCGCGTAACGAGTTGCCACTTGCCTTTCTCTTCTGTCTGTTCGGGGACGATCAGCTGAACTTCCCCGGTACTGAAAATGTCGGGGCCGACGAGGTCTTCGGGAACATGCAGAGGGTGCGCGCTCATTTCCGGCGGTGCGGCACCCACTGGCACGGCGATACGCTCGTCCATGTCGGTCGGTTGCACCGGCGTCGAAAGGTCTTCCTTGACGCTGTAGGCTTCGCGATTCACATCGCGGGGAACGACCACGCGCGCCGCAATGGACTCGAGCGGCAGATTCGTCGGGATCGTCGAGTGACCGTCCAACTGCACGATGGGCAGCATGGCCGGCACCAGCGTGCGCTCATCCATAGTGGTGGGACGGCGGCGCTGCGTTGGCGTATCCACCGCCGCGGGTGGACGAGCATCGATCGGAACCAGAATCCGTGAAATCATGTTGTTTTGTCTTGTGTAGCGAATGTGCCTATTTGGACGCGCGCGGCGTGTTCTTGGATGCTTGCCATCACGCGGCCAGCCAATTCGAGCGCCGCGCGTCCCGCTGCCCCGTTTGTGCGCGGCTCCTTGCGCGAGCGCGCGGCATCGACGAACGCTTCGAGTTCCGCGTGCAACGGCTCGACCGCGGGTGCATTCAGCTTTTCAAATCCAAATTCCGGCTGCGGACCGGGCTTCTTCACTCCGATGCGCAGGGCATCGCGCCGCGCATAATCCATCGAGATGTATTCGTGCTGCTGGAAAAAGCGCATCTTTCGCACGCGCTCGGTAGAAACGCGGCTGGCGGTGATATTGGCTACCGCCCCTCCCGCAAATTCCAGGCGCGCATGCGCGATGTCCACTTTTTCCGTCAAGACCGGAATCCCGACGGCTTTGACTTCCGCCACCGGTTCGTTGACCAGCGCGAGCAAAATGTCCAGGTCGTGAATCATCAAATCGTAGATCACGTCCACGTCGAGGCTGCGGGGCGTAAAGACACCCAATCGGTGTACTTCGAAAAATAGCGGCCGGTTCAGGATTGGCTCAACCGCAACCACGGCAGGATTGAAGCGTTCGACGTGGCCCACCTGCAGAATCCGTCCATTTTTCTTCGCCGCATGGAGTAGCGCGTCAGCTTCCGCGAGATTCACGGCCATGGGCTTCTCAACAAGAACGTCGAGTCCCATTTCCAAAAGCTGGCAACCCACCTCCGCGTGCGCGACCGTCGGGACGGCGACGCTCGCGGCGTCCGCGCGTCCGCGCAATTCATCGAGACTCTTCAAGACTTGGGTCTGAAATTCTGCCGCAACGGCCGCAGCACGTTCTTGATTTTCGTCAAAGACTCCAACGAGTTCCGCACCTTCAAGCTCACGGTACACACGCGCGTGATTGCGCCCGAATTCGCCTGTGCCCACGACGGCGACACGAATCTTCCTCGACTCTCCCGCCGCCGCGTTCATTCTTTGTTCATTCCCTTTGAAGCATCATTTGGTTCCGGCACGGCGGGCGGAGGGAAAGCCTGAATCGCGATCCCCGCTCCATCCGCCAATTCGATCAGTTTTGCCCGGTCAAAAAGAAGCGTCCGCCCCGCGTCCACCGCAAGAGCGGTCGCACCTGCACCCCTCATCTGTTCGATGGTGGGCAAACCGACCACGGGTACATCAAAGCGCATATCCTGGCCTGGCTTGCTGACCTTCACGACAACCAGGGGCTTGCCACCCGTGATGCGAGCGGCGCGCGCGATAGTCTCATCGGTCCCTTCCATCGCTTCCACCGCCACACAAGCGCGATCCGCGATGACCACTGTTTGCCCGATGTCCATGCTGGCGATTTGCCTGGCCACCCCGAGCCCATACGCAATGTCTTCCGCTTCATGCTCGTTCGGGGCGCGCCGCGTGAGCACGCCGGGATCAGGCACCAGAGGCTTCAGGAACAGCGTCGAATCCACCAGGCGGATACCTTCGTCCTCCAGCACGCGAGCGACTGCGCCGATGAGCGCGTCCGTATTCTTCCGCGGCAGCGAAAACAGCAGCTTCGCCAATTTCCAGTCCGGACGGATGGCGCTGAAAATCTTATTGTGCTTCACCTGTCCGGCCATGACCGCCTGCTTCACGCCCTCCTGATGCATCAAGTCGATGGTCTTGCTCAACTCGCCGAGGCTCACCCAGTGCAGCCGTTTGGCAATTTTTTCCAGATCCGCCGACGCTTCTTCCTTCAGCGCTATGACGGCCATGTCGATGCCCTGGCTGCGCGCGCCTTCCAGCACCAGGAACGGAAAGCGCCCGTTTCCTGCGATGAGTCCCCAGCCTGTCGTGTTGGTGTTTACGTCCGGCATGAAATCTGCAGTCAGGGGTTACTTCACGATGCCGCGTTCGGCGCTTTCGATAAACTTGATCAATTCCTGCACGTCGGCGGAATCGCCCAGCGATTTCCGCATTTCGGCGAGCGACTGCGAAGTATTCAGCTTCGAGCGCAGGAGCAAACGATAGGCACGCTTCAATGCCTGCAAACGCTCCGGCGAAAATCCTTTGCGCTCCAGGCCAATTGCGTTGATGCCAAAGCTTTTCGTCTCGCGCTCGGTGACGATTTTGGAAAACGGCGGGACATCCTGAGTAATCACAGTGGATGCGCCGATGTAGGCGTAGCGGCCGATCCGGCAAAACTGATGCACCGGCGAAAATGCGCCAATCGTCGCGAAATCTTCCACCGTGACGTGTCCCGCGAGCGTTGCGCCGTTCACAAACAGTGTGTTGCTGCCGATCGAGCAATCGTGCCCGATGTGCGAATACGCCAGAAGAAAATTGCCGTCACCCAGGGAGGTTTTGCCGCCGCCTTTTTGCGTGCCACGGCTCACGGTTACGTATTCGCGAAAAATGTTGCCGTCGCCCGCCACCAGTTCGGTACGTTCACCGCGAAAGGTATAATCCTGCGGGTCGCCGCCGATCGCGCTGAACGAATAAAATGCATTGTTCTTTCCGAACTTCGAAGGCCCCCCCACCATCGCGTGCGTGTGCAAGACGCAGCCGTCGCCCAATTCCACGTCCTCTCCAACCACCGCGTACGCGCCAATCTTCACGCCTTCGCCAAGCTTTGCGCTCGCCGCAACAACGGCCTGCGGATGGATTTCGCGCTTGGTCATTTCGCGGGTTCTTCCGCCTTCGCCGCCGGTTCGCGGTCGACCATCTTGCACATCAGCGTGGCTTCGGCAGCCAGTTGCCCCTCTACGGTCGCTTTTCCTTCCAACTTGCAGAAGTCGCCGCGCCACGAAAGCACCTTCATCTCTACTTTCAACTGGTCGCCGGGCACAACCGGCCGGCGGAATCGCGCGCCATCCACCGCCACAAAGTAGAGTAGCTTCTTTTCACGGTCCGGAACTTCCGTGAGCAGAAGGAGACCGCCGGTTTGCGCCATGGATTCGATAATCAGCACTCCAGGCATGATCGGCGCGCCCGGAAAATGCCCTTGGAAGTGTGACTCATTGATGGTGACGTTCTTCACGCCCACGATGCGCTTCAGGCGCTCCATCTCTAGGATGGCGTCCACCATCAGAAAGGGATAGCGGTGCGGCAGAATCTTCTGAATTTCCACGACGTCCAGTATCATTCGCGTTCTCCGTCGCCGCAGACCTCTCAGCGGCACCTGGCACTTCCCCAGCAAACTTCTGATTATATGCGAACCCCCGCCCTCCGCGATACGCGCTCTTATTCGGTAGCCACGGTTCATTGCCCTGAATGAAGACGAAGGGCAGACCGCGAGCCCTTTCCCTCGCCGCGATGAATTTTGCCTGATTGCTCTGATCGCGGCGCATTGATAGCATCTCCGCACTATGCAGGATTCCCATCTCCCCAGGAAGTTCTTGCAATTCTTGAAGCCGCGTCTTCCGCAGATGCTCGCGACGCTGCGCCGGTTTGTGACAGTGGAATCCCCCAGCCTGGAAAAAGCGGCCGCCGATCGTTGCTGCGACGTCATCGCCGAAGAATGGAATAAGCACGGCGCGCGCGTGGAGCGAATCGCGCAGAAGCATCGTGGCGATCTTCTGCGCATCACTCACGCGCCCGGCAAATCCCGCCCTTCGGGTCAACTCCTGGTCCTAGGCCACTACGATACGGTCTACTCGACAGGAACACTCGCCAAAATGCCTTTCCGGCTGGAAGGCGGCAAAGCTTATGGGCCGGGAACTTTCGACATGAAGGCCGGAATCGTTCAGGCGCTTTTCGCGCTGCAAGCGCTTCAGCACACAGAAATACCACTTCGCAAACGCCTCGTCTTCCTCTGGACTTCTGACGAAGAGATCGGCAGCGAATCTTCGCGCAAGTTCTTCGAAACGGAAGCGCGCCGCAGCGATGCCGTCTTCGTCCTCGAGCCTTCCTTCGGTCCGAGAGGCCTGCTGAAAACGGCGCGCAAGGGAGTCGGCGAAGCTGAGTTGATCGTGCATGGCCGCGCCTCCCACGCAGGTCTCGCTCCGCAAGAGGGGATCAACGCCATCCACGAATTGGCACGGCAACTCGCGCGCATCGGAGGATGGAATGATTTTCGCCGCGGCGTCACCATCAACGCCGGCGTCATCGAAGGCGGCACGCGGACGAACGTCATCCCCGAAAGCGCGCGAGCAGTTCTCGATCTGCGTGCTCTTCGCGTTTCCGACATGCGCCGCCTGGAGAGCCGCCTGCACGCTCTACGTCCATTTCACCGGGGAGCCCGTCTTGAGATGATTGGCGGCTTCGGCCGCCCTCCCCTCGAACGCAAAATGAGCGCATCGCTCTTCGCCTGCGCCAAATCACTGGCGAAGCAAATGAATCTCTCCTTAGGCGAATGCACCGTCGGTGGTGGCTCGGACGGAAATTACTCCGGCGCGCTCGGCATCCCCACGCTCGACGGCCTCGGTGCCGTCGGTGACGGCGCTCATTCCTCGCGCGAGCACGTCCTCATCAACACCATGCCCGCCCGCGCCGCACTCCTGGCGGCACTCTTATTTCACTCTTAACAGGCTGGAACGCAGTTCAGCGAGTCTTTCGCAGCGGCGGGAGCTTTGGAAGAGGAACATACGGCAGCTCGTTGTGTTCGTGTTTGTATCGTATTTTTCGATGGAATTTTGCGGTCTGTTTGTTTAACACACGAATGTAGAAAGGCAACGCCTGGAGTAGCAGGCTTTCTAGATCTTTTTCTCTGCCTGAATTGTCTATCACAAACCACGAGAAGCGGTCCCAATACTTATGCTTTTTGGACTTTTCTCCGTGATGCGACTTCAATCTCTTCACAAGTATTCCGCGGCCAATGTAAACAGGCATAGCTCCATGATAGAGAAGATAGATCCCAGAACCGTTTCCAATCGTGTCCTCCAAGTCATTCAGGTTGTCATCGTTCCGCGGCCATTGAACGCCAACCGCTTTTACCATGGTCATGGGAAATCCCCCTTCGATTCTAGCGGCCGTAAGTCTTCCGCAGATATTCCGCAGTGGATTGCATCAGATCGTTGTAATCGCTGTGCAGCACTTCGCGCAGCGCCGCCTCGGTCGCCATGCCCGCCCCGATGCGGTCGAGGATTCGTTCCATATCGCCCATCCCGTCGGCCTGCACGATGTATTCGATGTTCGCCAGCGCCCAGGCATACGCATAGCGCGCCGTATCCCCGCTCATGTTCAGCCACGAGCCTTCGAGGCGGCCGAGCGGGATGGCATGACCAGCACTGTAAATCTGCAGAAGAACCGCGGCATCCTCTCCGCAGCGCTGGCCCTCCATCCATTGCGCCAATCCTTCCTGAATCCAGGCCGGCGCGCGGATCGCGCAGCTCGCTGCCAGCCCCATGCAAGCGCTGCGCGTCTTCTGCGCGATGAAGCTGTGCGTCAGCTCATGTTTCAGGACGCGCGACAACTCCGAGTCCACGCTCTCCAGTCCCTGCACCGGCACGCGAATGCGTCCATCGTTCAGCGCCCCCGCCCACGCCGGCGCCTTGGTAATATCGCTGAAGGCGTCTTGCGTGTACAGAATCACGCCGATCGATTCCGGTGGCGTAAAGTTCAGTTCGGATTCGATGGCCGAAAAGTGCCTCTCCAGCGTTCGCAGCACGTCCCGCGCCAGCGCCGGCGCGGCTGCACCGCTGTAGCGTAGTTTGAAGTGGCTGCTCGCGTTCTCCTTGTAGCTCTCTTCTTCCTGCTTATCGGCCAGCGCCTTGTCCAGCGCCACCTGGACTTCTTTGTCCGGCCGCAGCGCTTGCGCGCGCTTCCACTCGGCAACCGCCTGGTCCAGTTTGTTCAAACCGTAGTAGGCCCAGCCCTCCAGCTTCGGCACATCTGCACTGTCCGGCGCAAATCGCCGCGCACGCTCCAAATATTCCAGGGATTCCTTAAACTCGCTCCGCCTGAGAAGGAGGTAGCCCACGTTCATGAGCAACACCGGTTCTTCCGGCGCATAGCTCAATGCTGTTCGCGCGTCGGAGAGCGCATGCTCCATGTCGCCGTGGGCCAATTCGAAATTCGCTGCCGCATGATGCCCCAGCGCCGCGCTCTGATTGGCCTCCCGCCCGCCCGAGTGAGCTGCGCTTTCCAGTTTCGCAATGTATTCCCGGTCGATCGCCCCGTCGTGGACCGCACCGTGTTCGACTTCGGCGATCGCTCCGCTCGATTCCATCACTGGCGGCGCGATGTGCAGGTTCGCGGCATCGGCTCCCGGTGAGCCGGCCATCGGCACCGAGTCACCTTTCTCAATATGATCGACAATGGATTTCGGCAGGCTCAATTC
>WNFD01017532.1_pt1 | contig 11290 bp, 12 predicted proteins | sample 5400491 | NCBI WGS metagenome assembly WNFD01 (sample SAMN13153343, study PRJNA577476) | soil metagenome | isolation source: 120 cm saprolite under Douglas fir tree site 2 hole 2 replicate 2 | place: USA:California | collected 2015-04-18 | reverse complement strand
AGGTCGCGGTCCCAACATATAGAGAGCTGTGCTCGAGTAAGGAGAAAGACATGATGACAACAAGAGCGAAACAATTGTGGCCGGGGGGATCGTCTGCGGCACGCGAGAAAGGCCCGATCGCAGCCGCAATCGCCTTGCTCGTGTTCCTGGGGTTGTTCGCGTCTGCAGCATCGGCTCAAGACGTCAAGACCTACACGAGACAGACGTTCGACCAGTGGCTGGAGAAGAATGTGAACGCCAAACCGGATTTCAAACCGGGAGATGTTCTTACCAATAAGGACATCGAACGGATGCGGCCATTCATTCCGCCCGGCTACCTTGAGCAGCTTGATTTCCCTGACTTCAAAGCTACGGTTATCGCACCGGTCGATCACACTCCCCGCAAGGACTACCAGGACTGTTCGGCCAAGCATCAAAATCAGACTCAGCTGAAGTCTGACGGTTCGATGCAAAATTACGTTTGCGGTCAGCCTTTCCTGAATTCCCAGATCACCGCTGGCGACCCGCAAGCGGGCATGAAGGCGGCATGGAACTTCGATCATCGCTGGCAGAATTTCGGATTCCTGATGTCCGGCGGGTATGCGACCTGGGATCGTTTCGACGGCGGAACTCATACGCCGGTCGAGTATCAGCAGCCACCGCAAGAATGGACGCGAGCCGCCAACTTGTCGGCATCCATAGGTCCAACCGACACTCGGGAGATTTATGGCGGCGGCGGCACCTTCCAGCGCAGTCTGGGTTCGTTCTACTCAAGGGTTTACTACACCGACCTGGCGCAGATGCAGGATCAGGGTGGCGCTCTTCCGGTTTCGGATGCCAAGGACTTCTTCTGGAAAGAGTTCACCGGATTCTTCTCTCCGTTCGACATCCGCGGAACCGTGTTCATCGTGTATCGATATGCGGACCCGACGCGTGCGGATGATGCCTGGGCGTACATCCCCAATCTGAGGCGCGTACGTCGTATCTCAGCAGAAGTAAAATCCGACTCGCTGCTCGGGACGGATCATACCATCGAGGACTTCTACAGTTTTTCTGGTCGCCCACTGGAATGGAACTGGAAGTTCCTGGGTTGGAAGGATGTGCTGGGCGTAGTCGATTCGAAGTACGACTATACCCACCTGTACGGACCTAAGGGGATCATCCCCAACGACGTATGGTCGCTGCGCCGCTACGCAGTCATCGAGCGCACGCCCAAGGATCCGCGTCATCCCTATAGCAGTGTCGTGATGTTCTGGGACGCGCAGAACTGGGATGCGTGGCTCTCATTTGCATGGGACAAGAAGGGCAAGCTATGGAAGGCGTGGGAGTTTCAGAAGAAGTGGAGTGAGACTTTCGAGGCGCCCGCGCTTGCGGCGATCAACAAAGGCACCAACAACACGAATTTCCAGTCGATCCAGGTGCTCGATCTGCAGAACGATCGCGGCACGATTTGGATTTGTCCGGGCGGTTATCCGACGGTTGACCCGAAGAAGGTCGCAGCTCTCTACGACATCAATAAGCTGGAAGAGATCCATCGCTAGTTTTGGTTGAGCGGCCGGCGCATCAGAAGCGTCTGGCCGCGCTTCCTTCAAAACCGAAAAGGACATTTTGAGGAGTTTCCGCCCGTGCGCAAATTCACGATAGGTATTCCTCACTTAGATCTTTCCATTCCTGGAATCGAATCAGCACTTCGCTGGAGGTGACCCAATGGCGACCAAGCCGGCAAATTTTCGTGAGATGCTCAAGGATGCGCCAAAAAATTGGGGACGATGGGGCGCAAACGACGAACTCGGCGGCCTCAACTTCCTGACCCGCGAGGAGGTTCTCAAAGGCGTCAAAGCAGTGAAGACTGGGAAAGTGTTCACGCTTGGGGTGCCGCTGGCCCGGCCACAAGGCGACCCGCTCTATCCTTCGCGATCACAGCCGATTCGGACGATGGCGATGGACAAAGGTTCTTACATCAGCGGCCGAGCTCAACCGATGGCCGGCGGTCTCGAGTACGCCGACGACGTTATTGTAATGTATCTCCAAGGCACTACTCAGTATGACGCTTTGGGTCACGTCTGGTATGGAGACAAGATTTACAATGGCTACGATGCCACCACTACGATTGGCGGTCTCCAGAAATGCTCCGTACAGCCGCTGGCCGAGCACGGAGTTGTTGGCCGTGGAATTCTACTGGACATCGCGAGACTTAAGGGCAAGGACAGCCTAAGTCTGGGCGAGGGCATAACCGTAGCGGACCTGGAGGCTGCGGCAAAGAAGCAAAACACCAAGATCGAGAAGCACGACATCCTCCTGATCAGAACCGGATGGTTGAAGCGCTTCTATGATAAAGGAATGCCCGGAATCTTCCCCGACGGCGCCTTCAATGAGCCCGGTCTCGCCTACAGCCCCGAGCTAGTGAAGTGGTTCTACGACATGGAAATTCCGTCGATCGGAAGCGATACCATCGGCAGTGAGCAAACGTTGCACGACGAGAGCGGTACGACGTTGGTGCTGCATATGGCGCTACTTTGTCATCAAGGTGTCGTGTTCAACGAAATTGACTGGCTCGAGGATCTGGCCGACGACTGTGCGAAGGATGGTCAGTATACGTTTCTGTTCGTTGGCGCTCCTCTGAAGGTCGTCAATGGCGCAGGTTCTCCGGTGAATCCGGTGGCGATCAAATAGCGAAGGGCAACAGCGCCTGGTGGGTTTGATTTGTATGGCGCAGCAATCAGCGGTGGGAGAGCAAAAGGTCCCAGGACTGCTTTCGGGATTGAAGGTTGTCGAATGCGGCCAGGGAGTTTCGGCCGCATTTGGGGCGAAAATGCTCGCCGATCTAGGAGCGGAGGTCATCAAGGTAGAGCCGCCGGAAGGTGATCTCACTCGGCGACGCGGGCCTTTTCCGCATGACGAGCCTGATCCGGAAAAGAGCGGCTTGTTCATCTATCTGAACTCGAACAAGAAAGGCATCACGCTCGATCTGAGCCTCGACAAGGGACGTGATGCACTACAGCGGCTGCTCGCGAAGCGTGATGTGCTGATTCACAACGTTCCGCCGCCGGAGCGCGCGCGGGTCGGTCTCGAAGGCGGAGTTCTTACTGCCAGATTCCCTTCACTGATTGTGACCTCGATCTCCCCGTTCGGCGATACAGGTCCCCGCAAGGATTGGCGCGCATACGACCTGAACGTCATGAATGCCGGCGGATTCGCTTTTCTGAGCCCGGGTGCATCGCAATTCCCCGAATTGCCTCCACTGAAGCCGTTCGGTCATCAGGGTGATTTTCAGGGCGGCGTGCATGCCGCGTTCGCTACGCTGGCGGCATATTGGCATCGAATGGCTACCGGTGCTGGGCAGGCGGTCGACATCTCAGAGCAGGAATGCATCGCGGCGATGCTCGAGATGAATTTCATGCACTATACCTACGCCGGTCGGGAGACCTCGCGACTTGGACAAAGGATGATCGCGCCCTGGACCATGCTGGATTGTTCCGACGGCAAGGCGTTTGTCGTTTGCGTCGAGGAAGACCAATGGCAGCGGCTGGTTGAATTGATGGGGAATCCGGAGTGGGCTAAGGAGGAAATCTTCAAAGATCGAGTCGCACGCGGGAAAAACGCGGACGCACTTTATGCACTGATGGCCGAATGGGCGAGCACTTGGAAAGTTCAGGATTTGTATCGAGAGGGCCAAAAACGCCGCATCGCATTTGCGCCGGTCAACACGATGGCCGACCTCTATCAAAGCGAGCATCTCAGCGAGCGGGGTTATTTCGTCCCGCTCGGAGACTCGGCGAGCTCGGAAAAAATGCCTGGCGCACCATCCAAGTATTCCGCTGGCGGATGGAGCCTGCGGTCGCCCGCTCCCCGTTTGGGTCAGCACAACGACGAAGTGCTGCGGGCAGAATTGGGTATGACTCGCGAGCAGGTTGCCGATCTGACGAGAGGCTCAAAACATGGCTAGTCTGCCACTGACTGGAGTTCGAGTGCTGGATTTCACATGGGCATGGGCCGGTCCATTTTGCACGATGCAGCTTGCGCATATGGGCGCGGACGTGATTCGAGTGGAAACCTCAAAGCGTGTGTGCGTAACGCGCGGTATCCCGCCTTTCGCCGATGATGATCCCGGTCCAAATCGGGCCGGCTATTTCAATCAGTATAATCAAGGCAAGCGCAGCATCACACTGAACCTGTCGAATCCGAAGGGCGTCGAGATAGCGCGCTCGCTCGCAAAACATTCCGACGTGGTAGCTGAGAATTTCGCCGCCGGTGTGATGGATCGGATGGGGCTCGGCTATGAAAAGCTCCGCGAGTACCGTCCGGACCTGATCATGATTGCGATGTCAGGGTATGGCCAAACTGGACCGTACCGAAGCTACATAGGCTACGGTCCACCCGCCGCAGCGCTGGCGGGTTTCTGCTCGGTAACCGGTTACGAGGGCATGGGGCCNGGACCAGGGTCAATATATCGACCAATCGCAATTCGAGACGGCGGTCGCGCTGATGCCCGAGGGAGTGCTCGAGTACGCGATGAATCGAAGATCGCCCGAACGTATCGGCAATCACGATCGTTGGATGGCGCCGCACAACTGCTACAAAGCCAAGGGTGACGACAACAAATGGGTAAGTATTGCGGTCGGAAATGATGCCGAATGGCAGGCGCTATGCCGAGTCATCGGGCAGCCTGGCTTGGCCAATGATCCGCGATTCAAGAGCCTCGAGTTGCGCAAACAGAACGAGCAAGCTCTCGATGAGATCATCACCGCGTGGACCCGCGAGCGCGATCGATGGGAAATAACGGAGTCGCTACAGAAGGCTGGCGTCGCTGCGTTCCCTTCCATGAGCAACAAAGACTTGGGCACGGATGAGCATTTGCGCGCGCGAGGCTACCTGGTGGAGAAGGAACATCCCGAGGTCGGAGCGCGGATACACGCCGGCATTCCGTGGACAATGTCGGCGACGCCATGCGAAGTGCGCGGCGCAGCGCCGCTCAGAGGCGCAGATACGGAGTCGGTTCTGGCCGAGTTGCTCGGATTCGATGCGAAGGAAATCCAGCGCCTGCGATCTGAGGACATTTTGACTTAGCGCTTTGACGTTTATTCATCGGATGAAGTGATCATGCCTGTTTGAGCAAAGACCTAGATGGCGCAATCCGCGACGCGCCAGGAGGTGTACGATGCCGGTTTTCGATAACGGTTGGGTGCAGAGTTGGCAGAGTCTCGTCAATCGCGACAGTGTCGCTAAACTTTTGGGCAAGCACTTCACGGCTGATGTGATGCTTGAATTCGGAGAGCAGCCCTACGTCATTTCGTTCCGCGACGGTCAGATAACAAAGGTGCAGCGCGAACTCGGTCCCGAGACGGTGTGGCAACTGGCTCTACGAGCGCCCGCCGAGACATGGGACAAGTTCATCCAGCCGGTTCCTCCGCCGATGTACAACGACATTATTGCACTGTCTCACCATCTGCACGGACGTCTGAGGATCGAAGGTGACGTCAAAGTCATGTGGCAAAACCTTCGCGCCTTGACATGGGATCTCGATCTGATGCGCAGCGTTAAGTGACGGAAGGGAGTCATCACAATGGCTAAAATCGAGTCAATTGTCGGCAGGTACGTTCATGTGCCCTACAACGGCGAGGACTACAGGGTCTTCTTTGAAGAGTCCGGCAAGGGCATACCCCTTGTGTGCTTGCACACCGCCGGGACTGACTCCCGCGAATGGCGTCATCAACTCACCGATCCGGAAATGAATGAACGGTTCCGGGTGATCGCGCTCGATCTGCCTCGCCACGGCAAGTCGATTCCACCGAAAGAATGGTGGAAAGAGGAGTACAAACTGACCGCGAAGTTTTATTCCGAATTCCTCATGGCGTTCTGCAAGGAGCTGCGTCTTGAAAAGCCGGTGATAATGGGCAGCTCGATGGGCGGTAACATTTGTCTGCACCTGGCGGCCAAATACAGCGACCAGATTCGCGCGTTGATCGCGATCGAAGCCTGCGAATACTCGCCGGGATGGTGGTTGGATTGGCTGCATCATCCTCATATCCACGGCGGAGAGGCGTCTGCCACCGCGATCAACGGTCTAATGGCGCCTCAGAGTCCTTTAGAGTATCGACAGGAAACCTGGTGGTACTACTCGCAAGGTGGACCGGGCGTCTTCAAAGGCGACCTGTATTTCTACAGCATCGATCACGATTTCCGCGGCAAGCTCGGCCAGATATCCGGCAAGACACCGATCTATTTCATGACGGGCGAGTACGATTTTGCTTGCACGCCTGAAATGACCGAGCAGACAGCAAAGGGAGTGAAGAACTCCGAGTGTATCATTATGCGGGAGATCGGTCACTTTCCCATGTCTGAGAGTCCGGTCACGTTCAAGAAGTATCTGATGCCAGTGCTGGCAAAAATAAAGTAGCCACTTCAAGAGGCTTCGCGATGACCTACTTCGGATACATGCCCGATACGCACGGCGGACCATACCAGCAACCAGAACCGGCGCCTGAGCGGTCGGCCGACTTTGCCGAACAACTTCTCCGGGAGTCGGAGCAGGCGGAGCGCGCTGGTTTCGATGGCGTGTTCGTGCCTGAGCGGCACGCGCGAACCGAGTGCATGTTCCCCTCCCCTTTGACGCTGATGGCCGCGATTGCCACTCGTACCAAGCGGGTGAAGATCGGCAGCGACGTCATCATGCCTCCGCTCTACGATCCGGTACATTTGGCAGAGCAGTTCGCGATGATCGATGTACTATCGCGCGGACGCCTGATTCTTGGGCTAGGGGTCGGCTATCATCCTGACTACTTCAACCACTTCGGTGTTTCGTTAAAGCAGCGTGAAGGCAGATTCGAAGAGGCGCTGGAAGTGATCGGAAAGGCATGGGCGACCACCGGACCGGTGGCTCATCACGGAAAATATTTCAACTATCCGGCGATCCACATCACGCCTAAGCCTTATCAGCGTCCGCGGCCGCCGCTATGGATCGGCGCTTTCGGGCCTAAGTCAATTGCCCGTGCAGGGCGGCTCGGAGACGCGTGGTCGATGGCGCCATTCCTCGATCGGATCGATTTTCTTAAAAAGCAGGCGGAGATTTATCGCGAGTCTGCGTTCAAGGCAGGGAAAACGCCGCGGATCGTTTTACTGCGCGATGGATGGCTCGCGTCCAGCATGGAGGAAGCCGAGGACACCTTCGGACGCCTATGGCTGGAGGAATGCAAATTCTATTTTCGCTGGGGAATGATACAACCCACGCCGGAATTTCAGACCGAATCCGACTTCACTGTGCCAAAGCTCCGCTCGATGATGATCCTTGGCACTCCGGACGACTGGCTGGAGCAGCTCGACGTCTATCGTCGTGAACTGGGAATCGACTGGTTCGTGATCCGATGCCGGGTGCCACTCGGACCAAAGCCGCAACTGGTCCTAGATTGCATTCAAAGAATCGGCGAGGAGGTCATACCGAAGCTTCGGCAATAGTGCGGCCCGCGATCCAAGCGCATCCAAGCCGGATCGTGACTAAAGGCGAGAGCTTGGAGTCACTACGGCTTGGTAGCCTTCGATGCCGCCTCCTGATGCATCTTGGCCAATTCCAGGTCCGAGGCGGCAACATTCTGATAATGCTTGGCAAGTTTCTTCGTCTCACTCGCGGCAAGTGAGCTACCCATAACAGGGTCCTGAGCATATGCCTTTGCCAAGCGCTTCAGTTTCGCAGCCTTCTTAGTGGCGGCGTCTGCATCCTGCTTGTACGCTTCCGCGAGTTTGGCATGGTCTTCGGGCGTCTTGGCGCTTGCTTGCATCGCCTCCAGATCGGGTTCGCTGGAGCCGGACTGCGCACGTGCCGTAAATGTCGGCGCAAGAACAACTAGACCGGCGAACACCAAGCTTAGTGCAGAAAGGCCTACCAGTTTCTTCATCATGTCAGCACCCCTCGAGTTGGTTCAAGTTTACGATACTGATCATCGTTGCCGCTTAGACTAGTTCTACCGAAATAAAATGCAACAAAAACCGTATCGATAAAAAATCCAGTTGGCGCTACGCATTTCCCTTTTCGGCTTTACGAAATCGCGCTATTGATTTTGCATCGACCGGATTAAACCGTTTCTCATGAAGCTAGAGGAGATTGGCCATGCTTTTCATGCTTAGGGTTTACATTTCCAAACCTGAGGGCTTATCGAACAAGGATTTCTACACTGTGTGGCGAAAGGAGTCCGAAGCCGCGCTCGGAGCAGTAAAAGCGGGAGTGATAAAGGGCATCTGGAAAGTTGCGGGCAAACCGGTGATCGTAGCAATACTGGATGTTCCCGGCCCAGACGAGCTCGACCACGCGATCCAGGAACTGCCAATCTGGAAACTTGGCTATTCGCACATAGCGCAAAATCTCGAATTCGAAGCGATTAGGCCTTACGAGAACTGGGCTGAAGACTTGAAAAAACTGTCCGAGGGCTGATCGCCTATCGTAGTACTACCGGAGCGAGACTCGAGATTGACGCGGATGCGTGCCGCAAAGGCTCGAATACGAAAATCGATACGATGGAACTCGATTACAGAACCGTTTCGGTCATCGTGGCGTTCGCTCTTGCTTTCGCGGTTCGATGGTCGATTCTGCGGTTCGGACACAAACAGGCAGAAAACAAAAAGCGCCGCGATGACCGGGAGTCGTGACGCCAGGGCTATGCGCGAAAATGCGCCGCCTGACTCACCCATCCCGCAACCGGCGAAAATCCGCACTTCAACCTCAACCTGACGGGAGGGAATCCTGATGTTGAATTTCGGACTGCTCTTTCCATTTCGTAATCCACCAGCGGCGAAAATACCGTTCAACAAGCTGTATCGAGACCATTTGAAACTTACCGAAGAAGCCGAGAAGCTGGGCTTCGATTCGATCTGGCTAACCGAGCATCACTTCGTCGAAGACGGATACTCACCGTCCTTGCTGCCGATAGCTGCGGCGATCGCGGCGCGGACGAACAAGATACGCATCGGCACCTTTGTCCTCCTGCTTCCTTTGCATAACGCGCTGCGGGTGGCAGAAGACGCCACAACAGTGGACATCATTTCCAACGGACGGCTTGACCTTGGCCTAGGACAGGGCTACCGGGTGGACGAGTTCACCGGCTTCGGCATCGCGCGAAAGGAACGCGGCTCGCGGCTGGAGGAAGGAGCGGACGTCATACGCCGCGCGTGGACTGAGTCGAATTTTTCGTTTGAAGGTAAGTACAACCGGCTTACTAATGTCACCTTGATACCGAACGCCGTGCAAAGTCCTCATCCGCCGATCTGGCTCGCAGCGCGTGGTCCGAAGTCTATCGGCCGGGCCGCCAGGAACGGTTACCATCTAATGGGAACCGGCGGCAGCGATCAGCAGCAGATGTACGATGCGGCGCTGGTCGAGAATGGAAAACGCCCGGAAGACTTTAACATCGCGCAGTTGCGGACGGTGTTCCTTAATGGGAAGAGAGACAAAGCATGGGACGACGCCGAAGCAGGCGTTCATCATATGCTAAGGTGTTACGGGCAGTGGTTCTCGGAAGCCCACGACCTACCCGGCGACGAAAACTATGGTGCGAACCTTCCACCGGTCGGGGAGTTGCGCAAGGCAGCGACCGCGCAGCTTTTTGGCGAGCCGTTGATTATCGGAACACCTGACGAAGCGATCGAGATGATCGAAGACTATCAGCGACGCACGCGCTTCACTCATCTGGTGATGGCGATGCCACTGCCGGGAGTGCCGGCGAACAAGGTCCTTAAAAGTATGGAGCTGTTCGCGGAGAAAGTGGCCCCTCACTTTCGCCGTAAACGACCAAAAAAATAACTCCGCCGTTATCGGTGGACCTCCTCGAGCTTGTTGACGTCGTATAATCGGGCTACATGCTCTGCGGTCACATTCGGATAGCAGAATCCGAATCCCATCAGGATCGTACCGCGATCGTTTTGCACGTCGAAGACCTGGTTCGACTGAAAGGTCTCGGCATGTACACCTCGATTGTCTCGAGCCCATTCGTTTTCATAGCTCTCGCTCCATTTCCATTGGAGCTGCTGCACCCTCCAAAGCTTACCTTCGCGATTGAACGCCACCGAATAAAGCGGGTACCAATTCTCGACATCCCAGAACATGACCGCGCTGGAGTAAGGTTGGGTGACATTCTTGGGCGTTCGCTCAAGCACCGCCACTCTACGGATTGACCACCCGTCAGAAGGAACCATGCCGATTGGGCCATATAGGTGTGAATACAGGTACTTGGAGTCGGCGACGGCAAGCACGCTGCGATAGCCCAGAAATTTCCAGTTCCAATCTACCGGCCGCCCCGAGAAGGTATAAAAATCGTCGAGGGTCTGATCGCTGCCAAGCACGGAGTCGGACTTCACCTCGGCAGTCAGACGACGCACACGGCGAAGATTTGGGATATAGCCCCAAGCGTCATCCGCGCGAAATGGATCGGCATAGCGAAAGACGATAAAGGCGTAGCCGCGGAAATCGAAGGGTTCAAAGAACTCGATGAAATCCTTGAACTCGAAATCCTTGGCGCTTGGGACCGGCAGGTTACCATTCTGATCGGACATTTGCGCCAAGTGAGTGAAATAGACCCGCTGATAGGTAGATTGCAGGTTACGAGGAAAAGAGCCCCCGCCCCCATAGATCTCGCGAGTGTCCGATGGCAACTTACCGCCCGGGTCGTTTACGGTCATGACGGAGGTTGGAGGCGTTTCCGGAACCGGCGGCACGTGAGTGCCACCAAAACGGGCCAGGGTCCACGTGATGTTGAAGGCGGCGGTTCCGAAATTTTGCCATCGCCAGTTGAAATCCCACGCGGCCTTAAGCCCTGAGAGTGGATCGTCGGTGCTCAGGCCCTGACTTGGAAATGGTTGTCCGCATTCGTAGTTTTCCATCGAACCGTCAGGTCGGAGCTTTACCTGGAATTGATGCTTCTCGGTGCAGTCAAGGTAGTCGCGGCGCGGAAGGTGGTCCTGGGTCGCAATGATCTCGGCCTTGAAATCGGGAAAGTCCAGGTACTCGAAATACCCGGGAGGCAGAAACGGACGTAGACGGGCCAGATCTTTTGTCGTGATTACGTCGCCCGCTTTGAAATCCGGTTTTGTATCGACGTTCGCACGAAGCCAATCATCAACCTTGGCACGCGTATAATTTTTTATAGACGATGAATCCTGGGCGCACGCTACGCCGCCAATCGCGAGAATTGAAGCACCAACCACGATAGCGACGTACAAGCCCGACGTGACGTGCCGCCCGAATTGTGTCGACATCCTTATGCCCTCTCCGCGTAAAATCACCTCGCGAAAGTTTCAGGGTCGTCGTTCACGCGTCCTCTGACTCACA
>WNFD01027096.1_pt1 | contig 11291 bp, 9 predicted proteins | sample 5400491 | NCBI WGS metagenome assembly WNFD01 (sample SAMN13153343, study PRJNA577476) | soil metagenome | isolation source: 120 cm saprolite under Douglas fir tree site 2 hole 2 replicate 2 | place: USA:California | collected 2015-04-18 | reverse complement strand
TCGCGTCTTTGCCTCTCTTGATGCTGTTGAGGAACAGCTGTGCCTCGGGCTCAATGCCCTGGCTGCCGATCCTGATCTCATCCGTTCCATGACCTTATTCCCTCATCTTTGTATTGTAGATAAGAACGCAGTTTAGTATAAACAGTGTGATGTTTATGGTCTGTGCAGGCTATGATACCATGTTTATAGTCTAAAGGAACAGTTCCTATCTATCAGGCTCAGGGCTTTTTGGTGTCCCCGTTGCTCTCGTCATACGCGCAGGGCTACGCCCTGCTGCAAAGAAGGAAGGGATGTGCTGGCGTGGCGGCTGCGCCGCCACGCCAGCACATCCCTTCCTCTGAGCGACCCGCGTGCGGGTCGCGAGCATAACGGGCATACTATGCAATTCAGGAAAACCAAAAAGCCCTGTATCAGGCTGCATACAACAGGGCCTGGAGTTGCTGTACCGCCTCTCGTAACTGCTCAACCCCGCCGAACATGCCCGCAATTTCTCGCACATTTCCATAATTGGAGATAGGTACAACTTTAAGTGCATCCGGGATAGTGAACTGCGCTACTCCGTGTACGGCATACATCTCCAGAAGGCTCTCCAGGATCGCCCTTGCCTCCACTTTATACTTACCAAAAAAGTCGCGCTCTTCCCTGCGCAAGCGATTAGCACGCTCACGACGAGTACGCAGTGGTGTGCTGAACACAATATAACAGAGCAAGTCCAAAGGATCGGCATCGGGCTGATGGGTGGCTGCTGCCAGGGCATCGAAGCTGATACCCTTTTCTTCCAGCGAGGCGATAATCTCCGCACGCTGCTGCGGATCGCTCCACTTAGCGCGCAGTGCTGCCGCGTTAGGATAGAGGCTGCGTACCCGCTCCGCCGTGTAATCAGTCAGCTTAACCATACGCAGCCGGTTGCCATCGGCATCGAGCTCGTAGACACCTTCTGCCACAATCTCTACCTGTCCGTCATCATAGTAATACTTGTTGTGTTCCTGCACCCGGTATCTACGACCAACACCCGGGGCGACCTGTATATCCTCTTCCTCAGAAGACTCGTCACTCTGTACAGTCTCAATCTCCAGGGTCTGGCCTTCATCGTTAATCTCTTCATGCACGGTACGCACGGGTTCGCCATCAAATGCCGGATCGGCAAAGAGCGTCGTAGCACTACCTGTATAGTCGAGGATATTGAAGTAGTATTTACCATAGTCATCGCGCACGCGGGTGCCACGCCCGATGATCTGCTTGAACTCAGTCATGGAGTTAATGACGCGAACCAGCACGATGTTTTTACAGGTTGGAACATCTATACCCGTAGTGAGCAAGTGCGAGGTTGTAAGGATTACGGGCGAGTTCGTCTCCAAATCCTGGAAACGGCTGAGGTGTCCGCGCCCGATGTCTCCCTCGCTCGCTGTGACACGACACACATAATCGGGGAAATTCCTGGTCAGGTCACTATTGAGATTGTTTAATGCGCGACGCATCTCATCGGCGTGTTCCTGGTCAACACAGAAAACGATGGTCTTGGCGAAGCGATCAGTTTTCTTCAGAAACTCGGTCAAGTGATGAGCAATAGCTCGAGTACGCTGGCGAAGAGCCACTTCGCGCTCAAAGTGCTGTGTCTGGTAATCCTTTTCGGGAATGGCACGCCCATAACGGTCGAGATCGCCAGGACGGGGACGCCAGCCAGCGACATCGTAACTGGTCACGATGCGATGCACGCGGTAAGGTGCAAGGAAGCCATCCTCTATGCCCTGGCTAAGCGTGTAGGTATAAATAGGATCGCCGAAGTAACTATACGTGTCGATGTTATCATCACGCTTCGGAGTGGCAGTCATCCCAAGCTGAAAGGCAGGTTCGAAGTATTCAAGTATCTCGCGCCAGTTGCTCTCATCGCGTGCGCTGCCACGATGACACTCATCGACGATGACCAGGTCAAAGAATTCAGGTGAAATTTCACTATACAGGCCAGGACGGTTTGCATCTTTAGCGAGAGCCTGGTAGATGGCAAAGTATATCTCATAACTTGTGCTCATCTGCCCATCCTCGATCTTGTAGCAAGCATCTTTCAGGGGGGCAAAATCTTTGAGCTTGGGATCATCCACCAGGATATTGCGATCGGATAAGTAGAGTATACGAGGCTTACGATACTTCCCTGCACGGTTCCAGCGCGCATTCCATAACTTCCAGCAAATCTGAAATGCCACCAGCGTTTTACCTGTACCTGTTGCCATTGTGAGCAAGATGCGCCTCTGTCCCTGTAGAATAGCCTGGAGAGCGCGGTTGATTGCTATCTCCTGGTAGTAGCGAGGCCTCTTATCTCCGATGTAGGAAGGTGTGAGCAGGCGCTGCGCTATTGTGTCGTCATCCAGGCCTTGCCCGGCACGCAGGCGTGCCCATAGTTCACCAGGCGAAGGAAAGGTATGAAGCTCTCGCTCCTGTCCGGTGAAGTAGTCGTACTCAATGATGCCCTGTCCATTAGTGGCATAGGCAAATTTCACTCCCAGGGTTTCCGCGTAGTCTTTTGCCTGTTGTAACCCATCACCAGGCAATTTATACTCAGCTTTAGCCTCGACAACGGCTATGGGGAAGTCTCGTGTATAACAGAGCAGGTAATCGGCGCGTTTCTGTGGGCGGCGCTTGATCTTGCGGCCAGTGGGAACGATGCGCCCATCTGTGAACGTCTTCTGTTCAATTATGAGATGTGTATCATCGTTCCAGCCAGCAGACTCAAGCCTGGGACGAACATATTCTCTACACGTCGCAGTCTCGTCCATTTCTTTTGGTTCTCCCTCTGCTCTACGCTCAAAACACAGAGGTTTTCTTGCTCTACATCCTATTGGAGCTTCTCAAACACGCCTTCCGCGTCACTCAAGATGCCTTGCCAGTTGACATGGGTGTTCTTGGGATGCATAGTTGTACATACGTATATCTTCGCGCTCAGCCATCGTCACTATTCTTTTCGACATGCCAGGAAACGGTATCAGTGTTTATTCTCAGTACAAGAAGAGGCCAACAGTACTTTCAGGCTGGTCAATGAAGAGTATATCAGATGCTCGAGGGCGAGGCAACCGAAGTTATTTCCTTTCCTGAGAGCATGCACCGGCACATTCGTGACACATCCAAGAGGTCAAGAATCCATCTGTGATCTTCCTGAGATGATTGAGCGGCTCTTTGTGAGTTCCTTGTGGGACGCCTATACTATATTGAGAAAGCTATCGAGCAGAAGGTGTTCCCCACCCGCGCGTTTTACTGTGAGAAAGAGGTGGTTCTATGCGGAGCAACAGTAGGACAAGTAAAGCATTGGTCATCGTAGTCTGTTTTCTCGTCGTATGGGTAGCAGGATGTGGGAATGGAATAGGGAGTCATGGAGGTGATACGACCACGGTTGCCCCATCCAACTCGTACTCAGCTTCCTCAACAAGCTTAGGAACGACGCATCCCCTAAGCATGATAACGACGAATGCCGCACCATTCAGAGTAACGAGCATTGCTATGTCTGTCACCCCAACCACCGTCTCGATATGGAAATGCGGCTCCTTCATTCAGGTCGTCTACAATGCCGTGTTTCACGTCGTTTCAGGCCCAAAGGGAGGGACGATGGAGTTCTCCTTCACGGTGAATAACGGGCGTTCCCAAACGTTTGAAAAGTTAACCATTCTCCCTGGTCAGCATCAATCAAACTTCGTGTTCACGGCGCAAGGGAGTCTCCCCAGTGATCATACGTTTCCAGCGCTTGGAGGCGTGTTCGTCACAAGCCCTAACTCCCTCCTGTCTCAGTTCGTCAAGCCAGCCGGTAGGTGCAGATAATCAGAGAGGTTTCGAGCGTTCCTGCTAAAAACGCTGTGAGCGTTGCTTCAACAGGTGACATGGAACAGGCCAATGATCGGGCCCGCGCTCTCGTTCCAGGTTTTGATCGCCCTGGGAGTAGGGAGCAGATCGACCTGGCACTGCTTGCGACTGAAATAGTCGGCCGCCTCCTCGGAGAGCGTGACATTGTCGTACTGCCCCGTGCCGATGATGAGCCGTCTCGCTCCTTTTTCATAGACCTGCCTGGCTTCTGCCAACGACAGGATGTGCGACGTGCCATAGACGGCCTTGGACAGTTTTTTCTTGCGTTTTTCCACCTGGCCGCCAAAACGAATGAGTATGTCATGCTCGATCACCGTTCCTTCAACGGTGATCGAGCCAAATGTGGTTTGATCAATGTGAGGTTTCATCTGCCCTCTCCTCAGTCTGTTCTGGGTGTATTGTGTCTCAAGATGACCGCTCCATCTCCAGGTTTTCCAGGAGATCATCACAGGCTTATTATACGCTCAGAAACGAATCCTGGTCACTTACCCACAGGCACAAACCAGGGCAACGGCAAGGAAAATGAGGAGAAACACTCCCATATAAATTTTGGAAGTTATTGGACGAATGACACGTATTATATAATAATATATAAAAGAGAACCGAAACTCAAATCATTCAGGATATATCCATGAATGGATCTCTACAACCCGGTACCTTATTGGCCAGGCGCTACCGCATCCTTGCCCAGATTGGAGTAGGCGGTTTCGGCACTGTCTACAAAGCGCGCGACCGGCGCCAGCATGGCAAACTCGTTGCCATCAAAGAGATCAACATGGCTGCCCTCAGCGCACAGGAAAAAATCGAGGTCACCGACTCCTTCAACCGCGAGATCACTCTGCTCTCCCGGCTGGAGCATAAACACCTCCCCCGCATCTATGACCAGTACACCGACCCTGAACACTGGTACATCGTCATGGACTATATCGAAGGACAGACCCTCGAAGAGCTGCTCGCACGCTCTTCCAAAGGAAGACTCTCCCTGAATCAGGTGGCAAAGATCGGTATCGCGCTCTGTGATGTCCTGGCCCATCTCCACAACCAGAGTCCTTCCATCATCTATCGCGATGTGAAGCCTTCCAACATCATGCTCACCCCCTGGGGTCGACTCTACCTGATCGACTTCGGCATCGCCCGCTGCTATCGACCCGGCCAGCTGCGTGACACAGGCCCGCTCGGCTCGCCTGGCTACGCTGCCCCCGAACAGTATGGCCGGATGCAAACCACTACCCAGACCGACATCTACGGCCTGGGTGTCACCCTCCAGACCCTGCTCACCGGCAAAGAACCCCTGGACATCCGCCTGCAGGGCATGCCCCCGGATGTCCGTATACCCTGGAAACTGCAGGCGCTGCTCACCCGCATGATGGATCCCGACCCCTTCAAGCGACCGCAGGGCATGACCGAGGTCAAAGGAGTCCTCACGCCTCTTGTGATCTCCTGGGGCAACCCATGCTTTCAGTGATGAGCTTCGGCTTCAGCAGTATTACACTAAGCGGCTTCAGTGACAGCCCATTTGTGGGACCATACCTGCTCTTTGCTCTGGCCTTTATAGTGGGCTATTGCCTCTATGCTCTCCTGAGATCCTGGCGAGCGGCCCCGGCCGGGTTGTCAATGAAAGCAGCGCTGTTCATCATCGGCAAACAGATGTTCTTTTCGCTGATCGTGGTATCGATCTTGACACTAGGCATTTCCGTGCTCTACGCTCTCCTGGTGCAGCACCAGTTTTCATTGGGGTATCTGTCACTTCTCTGGCTCTACGGTATATTCTCCATCGTCATAGTACTTATCCTCTTGATATCCTGGCTAAAAAGGGTATATTGGATGCTGCAGCCCCAGCGAGCGCCAGCGCAGTTGCAAGCACTTCCAATGCTACAACAAAGACGAAAACGGCCATAACCCACCTATGTTCTGATTGGTTTAGTAGTGGCCCTGTGAAATCCAGTATTTAAAATACCGGTATCTCATCGTTTGAATGAGTGGAAGTGGACATTGACTGAGTAATAGGTGTAGAATTCTTTATCATCAATGCAATACAGCAGGGGGTCTTGCACGAATACAAAGGAGGGAACCGATGTCACTCGAAGGACAGCAACTTGGCCGCTATCGTTTTCAACGTCTCCTGGGCAGCGGTGGCATGGGCGAAGTCTATCTGGCTAGCGATACTACCATCAATCGACAAGTCGCCATCAAGGTGATTCGCGCCGAAGCCGCGCCCTATCCAGATGCCAATGCCACACAAGAAGCCGCTCGCCTCTTCCAGCGCGAGATGAAGACCATCGCCGCACTTGATCATCCCCATATTTTGCCACTCTTTGACTACGGTGAGAGCCGTGTGAACGATGAGACCCTCACCTATATGGTGATGCCCTATCGCCCGGAAGGCTCACTCACATCCTGGCTGCAACGGCGTGGTAGGGCTGAGCCGCTCTCCCCCCAGGAGGTCGCCTCCCTGGTGGATCAGGCCGCGAGTGCGCTCCAGCACGCCCATAACCGCCAGGTCATTCACCAGGATGTCAAACCTGCCAACTTCCTGATCCAGAGCAATGAGGAGTATCTGAGCCGCCTCAACTTGCTGCTGGCTGATTTTGGCGTCGCTAAGTTCAGCAGCGCGACCTCCAGCGCCAGCCAGACTGTGCGCGGCACCCCCACCTCAATGGCTCCTGAACAATGGGAAGGTCACCCGGTGCCTGCAACCGACCAGTATGCATTGGCGGTGATGGCCTACGAACTGCTGACGGGCCGTCCGCCTTTCCAGGGTGGGCTCAGCCAGGTGATGTACCAGCACTTCAATACTCCGCCGCCTCCTCCCAGCACTTTCAATCCGCGTATCCCTGGAGAAATCGATGCGGTGCTGCTACGCGCGCTCGCCAAGAGACCCGACGAGCGTTTCCCTTCTATCTCCGCCTTTGCCCGCGCGTTCCAGGAAGCTGTGCAACATGCATCCACTGCCAGCGCGCCTGCCCCGTGGACTGGCCCTGACATCCGCGCTACCCTGGCTATCAGCACAACAGAGGCGCTTTCCGGCGCCAGCCGCACGCTTACTCTGCCAGGAGGACGACGCGTGACCGTGCCAGTGCCTGCGGGGGCTTATGATGGCCAGATCATCCGTCTGGAAAGACAGGGTGAGCCAACCGGCGGCGGTGGCCAGGCTGGCGCGCTGGTCCTGACCCTTGTCGTCAAACAGCCTGAGGAGGTACAAGGGCTGTCTGACACCGGTGTTGTGGAAAAGACGGCGCGTGCGTCCTACCCGAACCTGCAGCCCACGATCGTCCCGGCGTCGGACCCCCATCTCCAGCAACCACTCACACCGCCTCCACCACCGGGCTTTGAGCCGCTGCCGCCGGCAGTATTGGCCAGGACACCTTCGGCATATGAGCCGACGATCCAGGCCAGCAATCCCTACCTGCCGCCGGCTTTCGCCTCGACTTCTCCCCCACCGGGCGGCATAAGGCCAGGGCTCGCTCCTGCGCGCCCCGGAAGTGGCGCCCCTGGGCCATCACGTCCTAAAGGGAGGGTTATCCTGCTGATAGGACTGGCGCTACTCATTATAGCAAGTGGGGTTGCGGGCATCTTCTATGTCGTCCATGCCAACCAGGTAGCCACGGCCACGGCTCACGTCAATGCTACTGCCACGGCTGCCGCCTTTAGCGCCACGGGCACGGCTCAGACCCAATCTATTAATGCCACCGCCGAGGCCTTCAATGCCACAGCCACTGTCCAGGCTCAGGCTCAGGCTACCGCTTCGGTGATCGCAGCCAACCCCAACCCCTACGGCGGTGGTGGGACACTGGCTCTCTATGACCCCTTGAGCGATAATAGCAGCGGGAACGGATGGAGCGAAAGTGCTCATTGTCAGTTCACTGGAGGAGCCTTCCACATTAGTATAGCGCAAACAAACTTTTTCTGGTACTGTATCGAGTCTTCCGACTTCAGTAACTTCGCCTACCAGGTGCAGATGAAGATTATCAAAGGCGACGCTGGCGGGGTCGTCTTCCGCGCTAATACTACGAATAACACATTTTATGTATTCTCTGTCGATCAAGATGGATCTTACCAATTCTTTGCCTGTCCTCCAAAGGCCACCACGTGCAACTCAGCGTTATTGAGCGGTTCCAGCGGGGCTATCAAGCAGGGACTGAACCAGACGAACGTGGTTGCGGTGGTAGTAAAAGGCAACACCATCACGCTGTACGTGAACCAGCAGAAAATCGATAGCGTGACCGACAACACCTTCAGCCATGGTCAGATTGGGGTTATCGCCGACGACTTCAGTAATGCAACAGAGGTGGTGTATAGCAATGCGAAGGTGTGGACGTTGTAGAGACCGATGAGACCTATGACGTTGGCGGCAGCAGCGGCGGGCTATTGCTCCTGTCTCGAGGTCACCTGTCATTGCCGACGCGGTGGAGTTTCACAAAGTTCGTGCGCGCTTTGTGCGCGATGGGCACGCCGCCCATAATGACCACGTGTTGGCCGGCATCTACAAGGTGATCATCAAGTAAATGCCGGCCAACGACCTCGATCAGAGCTTCGGTCGAACCCTGTATCTCGATACAATGGGGCCAGACACCCCACCAGAGGGCAAGCTGGCGATAGATGCGCTCGGAGGGTGTATAGGCCAGTATGGGTCGACGCGGGCGGTCCTTGGAGATCAGGCGTGCCGAGGTCCCGGAACGCGTGAGAACAACGATGGCTTTGACACTGGCCTCTTCCGAGAGCGCACGGGCAGCATGGCTCACGGCGTGTTCCTGCGTGAGGCGCTGGCACTGCGGTTGGCGAGCGGTGCTATCTCCCGCTTCTGCCTCTAGGGCGATACATACCATCATTCGGACAGCCTCGATGGGATAGGCTCCAGTGGCGGTTTCGGCGCTTAGCATCACAGCATCAGTTCCGTCGAGGATGGCATTGAACACGTCATTTACCTCGGCCCTGGTCGGACGAGGATTCGTCACCATGGACTCCAGCATCTGCGTGGCTGTGATGACAGGGAGCCCCATTTCGTTACACCTGGCGATAACGCGCTTCTGGATCAGTGGCACCTTCTCCGGTGACATTTCGACGCCAAGATCGCCGCGCGCCACCATCACCCCATCCACAACATCCAGAATCGCGTTGAGCTGCATTACCGCCTCCGGCTTCTCCAGCTTGGCGATGAGCGGGATATCAACAAGTGCATGTTTACCCTCGGCTTCAGACTCAGCCTGGAATTGACGCACGAGCTTCCTGGCCTCTAACACATCCTCCGGTCTGCGCACAAAGCTGAGCGCCACGTAATCGACGCCGTGCATAATCCCAAAGCGCAGGTCATCACGGTCCTTCTCAGTCAGGGCAGGCGCGCTCACCGCCACTCCCGGCAGGTTGATACCCTTGTGCTCCTTGAGCAGCCCCCCATGCACCACCTGGCAGCGCACATCAGTTGCGCCGGCATCGAGGACGCGCAGTTCCATCAGGCCGTCGTCCAACAGGATGCGGTCACCAGGCTTCACATCCTGTGGCAGGTGCATGTAAGTCGTAGGGATCGTCTGGGAATCGCCCGCAACCGGGCGGGTGGTGATCGTCACCTGCGCGCCATCGACTAGCCTGATCGGTTGCCCGTCCTGGAGAGAGCCTACTCGAATCTTGGGCCCCTGCAAGTCTTGCAGAATCGCAATTGGACAACCGAGACGGGCCGAAATTCTGCGTATGCGCTCGATCACGGCGGCATGCTCTTCCTGTATTCCATGCGAGAAGTTAAGGCGTGCAACATTCATACCTGCTCGCATCAGGCGCTCAAGCTGTTCTTCGCTATCCGTGGCTGGACCTATCGTGCATACGATCTTTGTGCGTCGCATATGATTATCCCTCTTAAATACCTTATGGGGGAATGGTTTCCCTGTTCAGTCGCAGTAGTGCCCTACACATTGTAACACGCCTGGACACTGACGCAGCGTGATGTAGATTCAAGGGAGTCGGAGACGACGCAGCTTGATGCCCCCGCAAGACTTGCAGCGGCATGGCTATGTTTATTCCTTCACATCTCGCTTCCACGCCAGCACAATTGCTACTACAATGAAGATCAGCGCGTAGACGAGCGCAACGAACAGCGTGTGGGTGCCATCAACCTCGGCTAGAGGGGGGACTCCCAGGGAGAAGGGTTGACGAGGCGAGAGCACCGTCGGCATGACGTTCAGGTTCGGCCCAAGGAAGTAGGTCGTAATGTACCGCTCAGTAAAGTTGATCAGAGTCATGGCTCCGGCTGCAAAGATCGCCACTGTGTTGTTAGTAGCAACAGCTGGGGGAAAGGTTCACAGAAACCAGTCATGTATGTTATACTCAAGCCGGTTAAACTGTTTAGAGAGAAGGAAAGGAGGAACACGATTATCCTCAGCCAAACTGTGATTCACATGTCTATGAAAGAAAAAGACCAGACAGATTGGAGTACCATCCTTGCCGAAAGACACCAATACACGTCTTCTCAGTGTTGAGACATTGCCTACGTATGAACCGACCATTGGACGCTGGCTGTGGCTACTTGAGGAAACACGCCGTGAGACCAAGGAGGCACTGACGGGCCTCGTTCCAGCCGCCCTCGATTGGACATCTGCCCCCAGCGACAACAGCATTGGGACGCTCCTCTACCATATTGCTGCCATTGAGCTCGATTGGCTCTATGTCGAGGTGCTAGAAGGGCGACAGCCCCGGACGCAGCAAATCGAGGAGCTGTTTGCTGCTGACGTCCGAGATGATCAAGGCCGTTTGAGCCTTGTTCAAGGAGTATTGCTTGAGGAGCATATCCAACGGCTCGATCTCGTCCGTGAGCACCTTTTCGCCTCCTTTCGCGGAATGACCTTGCAGGATTTCCGTCGCCCCCATGACTTTCCTGACTATCAAGTGACAGCGGAATGGGTGCTGCATCACTTGATCCAACATGAGGCTGAGCATCGTGGGCACATCCAGATGCTTCGCAGTTTGGCGGAACGGGCTCTGGCAGCACAATAAAGAAGACAAAGACTCACTCTCACCCTGGGCATGGCACTTTGGTAGGTGCCATGTTTTTTTCTTGACTCTCACCTTACCTGAGGGTGTATGCTCTCAGGTAAGGTCTTCACCAGAGAGACGAGAAATGAGAGAATGCAGCATGCTCAAGATTGGCGAATTCGCCCAGGTTGGTCAGGTGTCCATTGCAACACTTCGCCATTACGACCAGTATGGCTTACTCAAACCATCTGCATTGGACCCGAACACCGGCTATCGCTACTACTTGCTTGATCAGCTACCGCGCCTGCACCGGATCGTCGCCTTCAAGGACCTGGGTTTTCCCCTGGAACAGATTGCCCAACTCCTGAAGGAAAACCTCTCCCTGGAGCAACTGCAAGGGATGTTCCGGCTCAAACAGGCGCAAATCCAACAGGTAATCGACATGGAGCAGGCGCGTCTTGCGCGCATTGCTGCCCGGCTTCGTC
>WNFD01011260.1_pt1 | contig 11293 bp, 9 predicted proteins | sample 5400491 | NCBI WGS metagenome assembly WNFD01 (sample SAMN13153343, study PRJNA577476) | soil metagenome | isolation source: 120 cm saprolite under Douglas fir tree site 2 hole 2 replicate 2 | place: USA:California | collected 2015-04-18 | reverse complement strand
CGCTTCGATCCCGCGCCGCTGCGCGAGGCGCTGAGCCACGCCAATCCCGCCGTGCGGCGCCAGGGCGCGCTTGCCGCCGGGCGCATCGGCGACGCCGCGGCGATTGATCTCCTGCTGCCGGTCCTCAACGACTCCGTACCCGGCGTCCAGGCGGCTGCGGCCTTTGCTCTCGGATTGCTCAAGGACGCGCACGCGATTCCCGCGCTGTTGGAAAGGGTCCGTGCCGTGTCGTCCACGGATCAGGGCGAGCCGCAGCTCGAGGCGGTGACGGCGATCGCCAAGATCGGCGGAGACGACGGCTCGCGTGCGCTCACGGATATCCTCGCGGCCGGTTCACCGGCGGTCTCGACCCCGGTCGTGAACGCGGCGCTGCTCGAATCGTGGCGCCTCCGCGACCGCGCGTCGGTTGCAGAGCTGGTCCGCTTCGCCGATGCCTCCGACGCGGCGACGCGTTGGCGTGCCCTCTACTCGCTCGCGCGCCTGCGCGCTGCCCTCGGCGCCGCACCCCTGATCCGCGCACTCAGCGATCGGGACGCGCAGACGCGCACGGTGGCGGCGCGAGGACTCAGCAGCGCGTTGGTCGACAGCGCGCGCCTCGATCCGCGCGATGCAATCGCCGGCTTGCGCCGGCTGCTCGATGATGCCGACGCCCCTATCCGCATCAATGCGCTGCGTGCGCTCGCGTCGTTTCGTGACTCAGGGCTTGCCGGTGCAGTCGTGCCGCTCGTCGCCGATCGCGACATCGGCGTCGCCGTGCAGGCCGAGACGACGCTGGGCGTGCTGCGCGGCGCCGCGGCACTCCAGGCGCTGCGTGCCCGGCTCACCAGCAGCGTCTTTGCGGTCAAACGGCAGGCCCTCATCGCCCTGGCGCAGGCGGACAGCGGCGTGGGAGTGGCCGCCGCAGCCGCCGTCAGTGGCGATGCCGACTGGCGCTGGCGCAGCGTCGCCGCGGAGGCGTTCGGTGCCGCGCGCGCGCGCGACCGGCTGGAAGGACAGCTCGTCGACACCGACGGCCGGGTCGTGGCGCAAGCGCTGCAGGGGCTGCAACGCATCGTGCTGGCGGCCGACTCTTCGCTGCTCGCTCGCGCCCGGGCCCTCCTCGCGCATGCCGACCCGGCCGTGCGCAGCGTCGCGGCCGATATCGTCGCCCGCCATCCCAGCGTCGACGACGTCGATCTCCTGGTCGCCGCGTACCGCCGCGCCGAGGGCGATCCGTTCAACGATGCCCGCCTGTCCGCCGTCGCGGCGCTGGGCGCCATCGCCGCGACGTCATCGACCGGTCGCCTGCGCGTCGCGACCAGGTTCGTCTCAGTGACTCCACGACCCGATGACTATCTGGTGCGGCGGCTCGCCGCCGATACGCTCCCGGATACGCGCGACGCCTGGGGGCCGGTCCTGCCGATCGCGACCGGCCGCACCCTGGCCGATTATCGCGACGTCGCGCGCCGCTGGTTGGCGCCGGCCCTGGGGGGTGGGGGTACGAACCCGCATGTCTTCCTGGAGACGGACCGCGGTACCCTCGACATCGAGCTCCTGCCCGCTGAGGCGCCCCTCACCGTGGCCGCGTTCATCGATCTCGTCAACCGTCGCTATTTCGACGGGACGCGCTGGCATCGCGTCGTGCCGAACTTCGTGGTGCAGGACGGCGATCCGCGGGGCGACGGGTGGGGCGGGCCCGGTTTCGCGATCCGCGACGAGATCAATCCCGTCCGCTACGAAACGGGCACGGTCGGCATGGCGCTGTCGGGTCCCAACACCGGAGGAAGCCAGTACTTCATTACCCATTCCGCGCAACCGCACCTGGACGGCATTTACACGATCTTTGGTCGTGTGGTTGGGGGTGGGGGGGGCGCAATCGTGTTGAACGCGATCGGCCAGGGCGATCGTATCCGGAGCATTCATAGATGAAGGGATTCGTCGGCGTAGTCGGTCTCCTATTGGCGTGCGCCTCCTCGGTCGCGGCGCAATACGGCTACTTCGGGCAAAACAAGATTCAGTACCGCCGCTTTGATTGGCGTGTGCTGCGCGGCGAGCACGTCGACCTCTACTACTATCCCGAAGAGGAAGAGCTGGGCCGCGTGGCGCTGGCGTACGCGGAAGAGAGTTACGACACGCTCGAGCGACGCTTCAACCACGCCGTCACGCGGCGCATCCCCTTGATCGTGTATGCCTCGCACAGCGATTTCGAGCAGACCAACATCCTGCCGTTCATCCCGCCCGAAGGCCTGCTCGGCGTCACCGAGTTCCTGCGGCGTCGCGTGGCCCTGCCGTTCCGCGGGAGCTACGCCGAATTTCGGCACACGATCCGCCACGAGCTGGTGCACGTCTTCCAGCTGAGCCTCGCGTCTCAGACATTCGGGCGCTACCCGCGTTTCCGGCAGACCGGGATGCCGCTGTGGTGGACGGAAGGGCTCGCAGAGTTCTTCTCGGCCGGCGAGGACAGCCGCGACGAGATGGTGTTGCGCGACATGACGATCGCCGGACATCTGCCGACGCTGCCCGACTTGACCTACGCCTACGGCGGGTTGGTGTATCCGGTCGGCGGCTGCATCCATCACTTCCTGGCCGAGCGCTACGGCGAGTGGCGCATCCTCGAGCTCTACAACGACATCTGGAAATACTCGAGCTTCGACGGCGCGCTTGCGGGCGTGTACGGCCGCACGATTGAGCAGCTCTCCGACGAATGGCAATACTGGATGCGGCAGCACTACTATCCCGCCGTGGCCAGCCAGCCACCGCTGGCGATCACGGCGCGCAAGCTCACCGAGCTCGCGATCAAGCCGACGGCCTATCAGCTCCCCGGCGATTCAGAGCCATCATTTCTCTTCTTCTCGCCGTCGAGCGGCTACACGACGATCTACGCGCAGAACCTTGCCGCGCGGAGCGGGCGGGGCGGGGGGGGCCGGCGGGCCGTGGTGCAGGGCGAGCGCAGCGAGCAGTTCGAATCCTTCCACTTCTTTGAGTCCCGGATCGACGTGAGCCCCCCCCCGCACGGCGTGGCGGCGTTCAGCAGCAAGTACGCGGAGCGCGACGCGCTGTTCCTCTGGGACTTGAAGAAGGCCAAGGTCGTCGGCCGCTATCAGTTTGCCGAGCTCGTTTCGATTCTCTCGCCGACCTGGGCGCCCGATGCCAGGAGCATCGTGTTCAGCGGGCTGTCGGTGTCCGGTTACTCGGACCTTTATCGCTTGTGGCTCGCCGGTCCCGGCGATTCGCTGGGCGCCGGACGTCTCGAGCGGCTCACCTCCGATCGCTACGAGGATCTCGATCCGACCATCAGCCCCGACGGGCGGACGGTCGTCTTTTCTTCCGACCGGACACCCTTTGGGAGAACCGGGGCGCACAACCTGTTCGCGCTCGATCTCGCGAGCGGCGCGATCCGCTATCTGACCTATGGCGACTGGCGGGACGAGGCGCCGCGCTGGGGTGAAGGCCGTATTTACTTCGCGAGCGACCGCGACGGCACGTTTCAGATCTACTCGATCGACTCGGCGGGGACGGGGCGGCGCGAGACGAGAACGCTGAATGGGGCGTTCGATCCGCAGTGGGTTCCGGGCGCGCCGGGCGCACACGGCGGCCTGCTGTTTGGCGGGTTTGCCGACCTCAGCTTCAATATTTATTTCGCGCCGCCGCTGGACGACGCGACGAGCACGTTTACCCTCGCGCATGCCTCCCCCCCTCGCGACAGTCTGCCGGCGGCCGAGTGGACGTGGGGTGAGCTGTCGCACCCGCAGTATGCTCGCGCCGATGGTGCCCCCTACGAGCGGAAATTCAGTCTCGACTTCGCCGCGGGCGATGCCGCCGTAGCGCCCGGTCTCGGCTCGGCGCAGGGTGCGGTCTTCGTGTTCAGCGACCTCCTGTCCGATCACCAGCTGTTCCTCGCGCTGTCGTCGTTTCAGAGCGCCGGCTTCGGAAGCCTGGTCGACAACATCAGCGGGTCCGCGTTTTACCTGAATCAGTCGCGCCGCGTCAACTGGGGCGTGGGCGCGTTCCGCCAGCGCGGCCTGTTCTTCGAAGGCGACTTCAATTCGCTGTTCGAAGAGCGCTCCTACGGCATGTTCGCGCAGGTGCGCTATCCGTTCACGCGCTTCCGCCGCGTCGTGGGCGAGTATCGCATCGAACGCTCGGATCGATTGGATCTCAGGACGGAGGACGTGACGGAGCCACGCCGCATCGGCTGGTTGGCGTCGAACTACCTGACCTACGTCAAGGACAACACGCTCTGGCTTTCCACCGGCCCGATCGACGGCGAGCGCTACAATTTCACGACCGGGCTCGTGAACGATTTGACGCACGGCCGGTTCGACTCGTGGCTCGTGTCGGCGGACTGGCGCAAGTACGAGCGCACGTCGCTGCACAGCGCCGTCGCGGTACGGGTCCAGGGTTACGCATCCGGCGGCGAGCGGCCGCGGCGCACCAGCATCGCCGGTTCGTGGGGCTTGCGTGGCTATCCGCAGTACGGATACGTGGCCGGCACACGCGCGTGGCTCGTCAACGTCGAGTACCGGTTCCCCATCCTCGACTTCCTCACGATTGGTTTTCCGTTCGGCGCGGCGCGCTTTCCGGGCGTGCAGGGCGCGCTGTTCGTCGATTACGGCCGGGCGTGGTCACGGACGACGACGAACCGCGGCGTGCTCGGCTCGAGCGGACTGGGATTGCGCATGCCGATCGGTCCGCCGCTCGTGTTGCGCCTCGACATCGGCTATCGGCTCGGCACCAAGGATCTCGACGCGTACGGATTGCCGGCGAGCACGCACAATCGTCGCTTCGTCGACTTCTTCTTCGGCTTCAACTATTGACCGGGCTACGCTCCCTTTCCTACATTGCCGCCTGTGCGCTGCTCGCGGCCTGTCCGGGCTATCGCCCACCGGCGCCGCTCGTGCCGATGGCTCTGGCGCCGGCGAATCGCGACAGCGCGGCGCACTGGGCCCGGACAACGCTGCCGCACGCGCCGACGCTGATTCGGTTTCGGTGGCGTTACCAGGACGAGCGGGTCAAGTACGCGGGACGCGGCACGCTGCGGATCGCACCGCTCGATTCGTTGCGATTCGACTACGTGGGGCCGCTGGGCCTCGGCAGCGGAGCAGCGGTCGTCATCGGCGACTCGGTGCTATGGGCGGATCCGGAGAAGGATTTTCGCTCGCTCGTCCCGGCGATCCCGATGTTGTGGGCGGCATTCGCAATGGCGCGGCCGCCCGCGGACGATGCCAACGTGCTCGGCACGCAGCTCGTGGATTCGGTGCGGCACACGCGGCGCGTCGTGTGGCGGTTCGCGCAGCCGCAGGACACGCTCGATTACGTCGTAACTCCTCCCGACAGCGCGGGCCGCGGGGGCGGGGCGGGCGGGGCGGGCGGGGCGGGCGGGGCGGGCGGGGCGATGCTGGAAGCCGAATGGCGGCGGCGCGGGAAAATGGTGGCGCGCAGTCGTTCCACGCTCGACACGCTGGCGCACGCCGCGAACGCGCGGGTCGAGTTCCCGCAGGCTTCGGGGGGGGCCCGATTTGAGCTCACGGTGGTGGCGGTCGATACGGCGCAGGTCTTCGCGCCGGCTCTGTGGCGCAGTCGTCGCTAGTGCCGCGAGCCTGTTGCTCGCGGGCTGCCTGTACGGATTTGCGGGCGGCACGCTCCCCAACGTCAAAACGGTCGCCATCCTGCCGTTCGACAACGACACCCCCGAACCTCGGCTGACCGCGGAAGTGAGTGACGCCGTGCGTCAGGCGCTCGAAGGCCGCCTGGGATTGCGCGTGGCGACCGAAGCGAGAGCGGATGCGATCGTCCGCGGCCGCGTGGTGCGCTACGATCCCGACGTGCCGCAGGGTGTGCAGACCGGCCTGGGGCAGGTGACGGTGACCAAGCGCAAAGTGCAGATCGTCGTGGACGTCGAGATCGTCAACCAGCGCGAAGGCCATACGGTCTGGAAGCGTCAGGGTCTTTCGGTGGACGGTGATTACGATCCCCCGGCGGAGGGGGAAGGACGCAAGCTGGCGCTGGCGAAACTGGTTCAGCAGATCGTCGACGGGGCACAGTCGCAATGGTGAGGGTCCTCGCCTCGCGGCGCGGCGCCAGCTCCAGCGGCTGTCTGCTGTCGCTGCTCATCTTCGTCGCCGTGCTGTACTACGGCGTGAACGTCGGCGAGGTCTATTTCCGCTACTATCGGCTGCTCGATGAACTGCAGATGGAAACACGCATCGCATCCGGACTCGACGATGGGACGATCCGTCGCCGCATTCAGGCGGCCATCGAAGACATCGGTCTTCCCGATTCCGCGGGCGGCCGCCAGCTCCAGATCCGCCGCACCGCCTCACCGCGCGAGATCGTCATCGAAACGCGCTACGGCGAAGTGGTGTCGCTGCCCTTCTTCAATCACAGCTTCTCCTTCCACCCCCGAGCCTCGCAGCGGCTCTGAACACGGCCGCGAAGCTCCGTACGCCCGAGGCCGCCGCGCGCTGGCGCGCCACCCAGGGCCGCGTCGTTTTCACCAACGGCGTCTTTGATCTTCTCCATACGGGGCACATCGCGCTCCTCGAGGCGGCCCGCGCCGAGGGCGACGCATTGATCGTCGGCGTCAACCGCGACGCCTCCGCGCGTCGCCTGGGCAAGGGGCCGGACCGGCCGGTGGTCGGCGAGGGTGAACGGGCGCGGTTGCTTGCCGCACTGGCGGCGGTCGATTGCGTCGTGTTGTTCGATGAGGACACGCCGCTCGCGTTGATTCGCACGCTGCGTCCGGATGTGCTGGTGAAGGGCGCCGATTATGCCGTCGAGGCGATCGTCGGGGCGAAAGAGGTGGAAGGGTGGGGGGGCCGGGTCGTGCGGGTGCCGCTCGTCCAGGACCAGTCCACGACGAGGTTGCTCGAGCGGCTGCGGCGCCGTTGATGAAGCTGCTCGTCGGCACACGCAGCCCCGGAAAGACGCGCGAGATTCGCGAGCTGTTCGCCGGCCTGCCGTTCGAGATTTCGTTTCCTGCGGATCGGCTCCTGGAGCCACTTCCCGAAGAGGCGGATCTCGAGCGCACCACGAGCTATGTGGAGAACGCCGTTGCCAAGGCCCGCTATTATGCCACGCGCGGCGGGTTACCCGCCGTGTCCGATGACTCAGGGATAGAAGTGGACGCGCTGGGCGGTGCGCCCGGACCACGCTCCGCGCGCTGGTCCGCGACCGGCAGCGATGCCGAAAACAACACGTTGTTGCTCGAGCAGTTGGCGGGCGTCTCGGACGATAAGCGCTCCGCGCATTACCGGTGCGTGGTCGCATTTCTCGCGACCCCGAGCAGCGTGCCGGAGATCGTCGAGGCCACGTGCGATGGGTTTATTTTGACGGAACCGCGAGGATCGGGAGGCTTTGGCTACGATCCGCTTTTCTACTCGGACGAGCTCCGGATGACCTTCGGCGAAGCACCTCCGTCGGCCAAGCACCGGGTGTCGCACCGAGGGCGTGCTTTCAGGGCGCTCATCGAAGTGTTGTTACGCCGTTCATCTTGACGTAGTTATCTTGACGTAGTTTTTCGACGCCTTTTTCTCGACGTCTTTCGTCGTTAGCCGGGGTGTGGCGCAGTCCGGTAGCGCGCCTGGTTTGGGACCAGGAGGTCGCGGGTTCGAATCCCGCCGCCCCGATTCAGCTGTCCACCTGTGGCTTCAGGTACTTCTGGTAACAATCCTCGCATACGCCGTGGCTAAAGCGCGCAGTCGATCGCGCTTCCACATAGCGCTCGAGTGTCGTCCAGGCGCCGTCGGTGTCGCGGATGCGCTTACAGTAGCTGCACATCGCAAGCAACCCCTCGAGCGTCAGGAGTTCCTCCCGCAATCCCAGTATCCGTTCGGCGACTTCGAGCCGCGCCACGAGCTCTTCCGGCACGATCGGCTTGGTGATGAAATCGTCCGCGCCCGCCCTCATGGCTTCGAGGAAGTTCTTCAGGCCTGTCCGGATGGTCTGCATGACAAAGTAGGTGTACGGGCCCGGCGGACGCCCGCGAATCTTGCGGCACAGCTCGATACCGTCCATGCCGGGCATCAGCCAATCTGAGACGACGACGCGGTGGTGAGCGACCTGCCACAGACCCCACGCGTCGATACCGTTCTCAACCGATTCCACCTCGTGTCCCTGAGCAGTCAGGATCGCGGTGAGCGTCGTTCCGGCGACAGCGTCATCCTCGGCGAGCAGAATCCGCATCATTCCTCCGGCAGCAAGGCGCGCTGCTGGCGCAGATATTCGGTCACATCGTGCGCGACGGGACTGACGCGCTCGAACGTGTCGCGGGCTTCTTCCACCTCACCGGCGCGCGCCGTCGTCTCCACGTGCTCCAGCAGCTCGGCGAGCCCGCGCGCGCCGATGGTCGCGGCGGCCCCTCGATAGACATGGGCGGCCTTCGCGATATCGTCACCCGTGCCACTGGTGACCGCGGTCGCGAGCGCGGCCAGGCGGTCCGGCGCCTGACGCACGAACGTGTCTACAATGGAATACAACGCCTGCTCGGCGCCCGCCTCGCGCAACGTCGTGCGGAAACCTTCGAGGTCAACGGGCGGCGTGAGCGTGGCGAGCCTCCGCAGTGCCTTCCACCAACGCGAACAGCTCGTGTGCCTTGAACGGCTTGGCGAGATAGTCCGTCATGCCGTGTGAAAGGCAGCGCTCGCGCTCGCCCGACAGCGCATGCGCCGTGAGGCCGATAATCGGTAGATCCTTGCCCTTGGGCATCGCGCGAATCGCCTGGGTGGCTTCGAAGCCGTCCATCTCCGGCATCTGGATGTCCATCAAGACCACGTCGTAGTCGCGCGCACGGACGGCGTCCGCCGCCTCGCGGCCGTTGCTCGACACGTGGACTTCGTGTCCGCGCTTGACCAGCATGGCGACCGCGACCTGCTGGTTGACGGGATTGTCTTCCGCGAGCAGCACGCGCAACGACCGCCGCGACTCCGCGATCGTGTGGCGCGTGACGACTTCCGGGGTGCCGGCCTCCTCCGGAGATCCCGCGAGCACCGTTCCGAGTGCTTCCAGCAGATCGCTGCGCGAAATGGGCTTCGTGAGGTATCCTCGGATCCCTAGCTCGCGGCACCGCTCACCGTCGCCGCGCTGCCCCGCCGACGTCAGCATGAGGAGGTTGGTGCGCGCGATGGCCTTTTCGCCGCGTACCGCGGTGGCGAGCTGGAAACCGTCCATGTCGGGCATCTGCACGTCCAGGATCGCCAGGTCGTACCGTGCCTTTTTCGTCACCGCCCCGCGCAGCGCGACGAGGCCGTCGGCCGCGGTTGATGCTTCGTCGACCTTGATGCCCTCCGCGGCCAGCATCTCCCGCAGGATGCGCCGGTTCGTCTGGTTGTCGTCTACGATGAGCATCCGCCGTCCGCCCAGCGCCGCGAGGCCGGTGGTGCGCGTCGGCGGAGCGCTTTCGACGGGCAACGCGAGTGTGAAGGAGAACTCGCTGCCGCGTCCCACCTCGCTCGACACGGCGAGCTCCCCGCCCATCAACCGGACCAGCCGCTGCGAGATCGCGAGGCCGAGGCCGGTCCCGCCGTAGCGGCGCGTCATCGTCGAGTCGGCCTGCGTGAACTCCTTGAACACCGACGTGATGTGTTCGGCGGCGATGCCGATGCCGGTATCCCGGATGGCGAACGTGAGCTTCGCCGTCCCATCGCTCGCGGCCACGCTCACCGAGACGACGACCTCTCCCTGCTCGGTGAACTTGATCGCGTTGCCGATCAGGTTCATGAGCACCTGGCGCAGCCGGGTGGGGTCGCCGCGCACGGCGCGCGGGACGTCGGCCGAGACTTCCGCGAGCAGCTCGAGGTGTTTTTCGCGCGCCCGCACGGCGAGGAGGCTGGCGGTGGCGTGAACCACCTTCGACACTTCGAAGGGGATACTTTCGAGCTCGAGATGCTCCGCTTCGATCTTGGAATAGTCGAGGATGTCGTTGAGGATCATGAGCAGCGCTTCGGAGGACGAGCGCACCAGCTCCAGTGCGCGACGCTGCTCGGTCGTCAGCTCGGTATCGAGGATCAGCTCGACGAAGCCGAGCACCGCGTTCATCGGCGTGCGAATCTCGTGGCTCATGTTCGCGAGGAACGCCGAGCGCGCGCGGGCCACGCGCTCGGCGAGGTCGCGGGCTTCGCGCATGACGGACTCGGCGCGCTTCGCCGCTTCCTCGCTCACCGCCAGGCGCGCGGTTACCTGGAGGTGGTCGACCAGCGTCAGATGCGCGCGTCGTGCGACGAGCAGCATGACGACCGTGAACACTGCCACCACGATCGACGCGGCCAGGTGTTGCGGTTGCTCGCTCGTTGCGAGTGACACGAACACCGGCAGCGTGATGCCGGCGATGAAGCCGCGGATACTCAGCGGGTCGGCGGCGAGGGTCGTGAGTGCGCTGGCGATGATGCCGGCGAGCACCACGAGCACGAGTGCCGCGGTTTCGAACGGCACGATCGGCAGGACGATGGCGCCGCCGGCGCCCCAGGCGAGCGCCAGCAGCGTGACCGTCACGCGCACGCCGTTGCGGACACCGCGGTCGCTGACTTTGCGCCGCGATGCTACGAAGAGCCAGGCCGCGCGTACCAGGGCTCCAACCCACACCGCGGCGACCCATCCCAACACAAGGTCATGCGGCGCATCGGGCCAGGCGAGCACGGCGATGACAGCGATGAGAATGGGGTGGGCGAAGACGCCGAGGCCGCTCTCGTGGACGAGCCGCTCCTGCAGCAGGCCGGCGAGGTCGGAGCGGATGCTCTCGTCCGTCGCCACGCCATTCTCGGGCCGCGCCGCGTTCGCCGCAGTCGTCATGAGTGCCTACATGGTACGATATGACCGCAAAACGGACTAGGGCGCTGTTGCGGCATTGGCGGGCGTGACTGCGGCGCCGGATGCGTTAATTTGTGGTTTGCGCGACGCGCGCCCGTAGCTCAGGTGGATAGAGCAGCAGCCTTCTAAGCTGTTGGTCGGAGGTTCGAATCCTCCCGGGCGCATAGCAGCTCGTCGGCCTACGTGAGCCAAGGCACATGTCATCTGGTTAGCGACGTCACAGCCGTGGCCCTATCCCGACGAGCAGTGTATGTAGTGGCGTCCGATCGTCGGGAATCACCGACATCCCCCAGCCACACGAATCACTAAGTTGCGGTGCGGACCATGAACAACCTTTTGCGCGTGCTCTTGGTCGAGGATTCGGAAGCGGATGCGGAGATTCTGGCCCGTGAGCTGAAGCGGGCCGGATTTTCTGTTGAATACGCGCGCGTGCAAACGGCAGCTCAAGTTGCAGACGCCCTCGATCATGGTTCGTGGGACCTCATCGTCGGCGATAACAGCATGCCCGGGT
>WNFD01009599.1_pt1 | contig 11294 bp, 10 predicted proteins | sample 5400491 | NCBI WGS metagenome assembly WNFD01 (sample SAMN13153343, study PRJNA577476) | soil metagenome | isolation source: 120 cm saprolite under Douglas fir tree site 2 hole 2 replicate 2 | place: USA:California | collected 2015-04-18 | reverse complement strand
ACCGACTCGCCGACCTCGATGGCCGCGGCAAAGTGTATGATCGCGAGGGGTTTGTATTTCCTGAGCACTTCATCGAGCTTGTTGCGATCGCGGATGTCGCCTATCTCAAGTGCACCCCATTTGACGAATTCAGCATGACCATTTGATAAATTGTCATACACGACCGGCGTGAAGCCCTTGTTGAACAGATCAAGGCATGTGTGCGCCCCGATATATCCTGCTCCGCCAGCGACAAGAATATTTGTCATAATAGAATTTCCCAGAACGGGCCGCGATATTGCCGGCTCCGTCGCGATCGACAATTTTCCGCTGCGAGGGCGAACCCTGGGCCGTGCCTTATTGGCGAGGGATCCAGGTGCGGGCGCGCTTTCGAACGGAGGTTAATCACTTAAAGTCAGGACGTCGTCTAAAAATTCTTAATGTAATCAAGCAGCCACTGCAACATTGCGATAAATCCCCAACCCAGGAAGCTGAGCCAGACGATCATCACCGATACGATCAGGGCGGCAAGGAAGCAGATCGCGACTTTCCTGCCCGTTTTCACAGACGGCAATTGCGACTTGATTGCCGGATTCTGCGACTTCACGGATCGCTGGAGATCATTCATTCGCTGTTACCGCTGTTTGATAAGCGATGAGTAACTGCAACACAGGCGGTCAGCAATCTCAACGCCAAATTAACGTAAAGGAATGCTTCGCATCATGGGTGGTATTCCATGCCCTGCCAGGCGGGAAGATCCTATTTGTAAATTCGGCTGGCCGAAAGGTTGGGCTCATGCTGAATCTCTCTCGCAAATGTCCATCCTGCAATCACCTTGCTGACACTCACGCGTTCTGTCGCTAACGACCGTCGAGAAGCTCGGGGCAGAGAAATATGTGGATTGTCGGATCTGATGCGGCGTGGGCTTCGGGCGCAAGATTGCCCGTTGCAGGCCAGTGACCGATATTGAAAGCAGCATTTTGAAGCCGGCTAGACCGGACGCCTGCTCATTGGTGCAAGAACATGGCACTGCACGCACTCACGGGGTACCGCGATTCCGATCGGTCGATGCAACGCTCAGATGCCGGGGCAGATGGTGGAAAGAGGCCGCTCGTGGATCCGGTCGGATACAACTGAAAATGAGGCGTGAAAATAAGAGGACGTCAGCGACCCGGAGGGGCTCTTTACTCACAATATCTTTGGTCTTGAACTGAGGGATCGGGGATTGATCATCGCATGCTCAATAGGCGCCATCGGAAACCAAAAGGGCAGGGATCGTTACAATCAGTATCTTCGCGTCCAGAGTCATCGACCAATTGCGCGCATAAAACGTGTCGCACGCGATGCGCTTGTTGTAGGTCGTCGTACTGCGACCGCTGACTTGCCAGAGTCCGGTGATGCCCGGCCGGCAAGCAAGATAGGCGTTTATCGCGCCAGAATACATGACCAGCTCTTCCTCGGTAACGGGACGCGGTCCCACAATGCTCATGTCGCCTCGGAGGACGTTGAACAACTGTGGCAACTCGTCGAGGCTTGATTTGCGCAGAATGGCGCCGATCGCGGTCACCCGCGGGTCGTACCGCAGCTTGCGATTGGCGGTCCACTCCGCAGCAGCCACGGGATCCGAATCAAGAAGTTGCCGCAAACGCTCGGGCGCATCCGTCACCATGGTGCGGAATTTCAGGCACTCAAAATGCTTTCCGTTGAATCCTACGCGTCGATGACGGAACAGCGCCGGCCCAGGAGACGTCATAACAGTGGCGAGAAAACAGATAATCAACAAAGGAGCGAGCAAAACAATTCCGGAAACTGCCAAGATGACGTCAATCACTCTTTTCGAAAGTAGTCCGGTGGGATGGAAAGTAGTCCGGTGGGATGCGGTGATCCAGTTGCAGAAAATCGCAAACTGCGTACATCGACCAATCCGTTCATGTGGGTACTCCTAAAAACAATTTCAAAAACAAGTTCCCTCTACCCCTTTTCTTTAACTCTTTTTTTATCAAAGTAATGGGCGGCGCACAATTTTCGCAAGCCTGTATTCTAAGCAAGCTTTCATTAAGCTGAATCGCATAACATTTTGTATTTGTTAACCATTTTTTGTATGCGCCACTGAATTGAGCATGCCATCCGCGTTAGTTGACCAATAATCAGACCGTTCGAAATGCTGCAGTGCACCGTAAATGCCGATTCTAGCCTGTATCTCAGCACCGTAAAGAGTCGCTAATTTAAGCTTTATGCTTGTTTTAGTGAATTGGAACAAGAAATTTCTGCGGCGGCTTTGCATCAACCTCGTGTGATCAAGATGGCTTCATTAAGGAATTCAGATCGTACGCATGCCCGCTTCGGAGCCGTTGGCGACCTACTAGGCAATCGCGTGATCGGCACCCGCCCGTCCTACGTTAGCCGCCGCCGCCACGAAAAAGTTCAAGGCGGATAAAGTGGTTTTGGGGCCGGCACGAAGTCACTGGGCTGACGCTCTTCGCTGTCGCGCCCGACGAAGACAAAGAAGCCGCGGCTGGTTGCAATGATGTCGCCTCGCTGAAGGCTAGGGTCGTGCATGGCCCGTTGATCTGCAGCCTTGGCGTCCTCCTTGTCGGATGGCGAAGGATCGTCCTTATGCGTGCGCGCGTTGGCGACGAATTCCTCAGACCGGCGGCGGGCGTCTTGGACGCGTTGATGCCATTGCTCGCCCGTCAGGGCGGAGTCGAGAGAATTCTCCGACTCTTGCGCGCGACAAGACCCTGATGACGCCAACAATGCGCAGCCAACGAGCAGAGCCATGGTCCGAAGCGTCATGACGGGAACTTCGCGAGTTCGGGCTGATCAGCACGTCGCCGTCGGCTTATGACAGCACTAAATCATTATTCCTGATGTGAATGATACGCAAATGGAAGTCGGGATCTACGAAAAAAGGCCCGTCAAGAGCGGATTTTCTGCAATGCGTCCGAAAAGTTTTTCTGCCGGGGAAGGTCGAACTGTTCGATTTGAGCTTGGAGCAGCGAACGAATGGGCGACGATGCGGTGAAATAGCACCGGGCTGCATCATCGACAAATCCATTGCGGATAAGCTGCTGAAACTCAGAAAGGATTTTTTGCCGAACCGGTTCGGGCGCGACAAGAATGAGAGGCATCGCAACGATAATTCGGCGGATTGAGATCCATGCTTCGTTCGGCGAGGTCTCGTAGGACATCGCCAGCAGATCAAACGACTGCTCGTTCAATCGCCCGTGCAGGACTTCCAGGTCGAACGCCAAAAGCCAAACGAATGACTCGCGCGGCGCGCAGCCGAGCACCTTTCTGGAGCGCGTTTCAAGCGACTGGATATGGCGGTCGAACTCCGCGGCGGCCCCGGATCGCAGCGCAGCCTCCGCCAAAGGCATTTCCATGAGCAGAAGTGCCTTTTGAGAATGAGTGTCGCAAGGGCTCAGGTCGCGCGAAATCTGGCTCTCCAGCGTCTGCGTCAATGACGCGCGGCTGAAAGCCTCCGAACGCAGGAGGCGACTTTCGATATCCCGAAGATCATCGGCCGCCTCGCTCCGCGGAAGAGCGAAAATTCCCCAAACCAGGGCCAGGCAGCCGATCGCAAGCGTCAGGGTGCGCTGAGCGATTGATCCGAGAGCAGTCTTTGATGCAGGACCCAAGACCTAGACGGTTTCCATCGAGGCCGGTTCATTTGTGTAATACGTATATCGCCGATCGGAATACCCCTCGAACCGGCGCATGATGGCTTCATCGGCCTTGTTGAGGACGGCGCCCAGCAGCCGTTCCGACACGATCGGGGAGGCGCCGACTGCCTTCAGAATTTCGTCGGTGGACGTGCTGCCCCACTCAACGACCAGAACAAAGGCGTCGAACAGGTGGGCCACGGCCTTGACGTCGACCACCGGAAGGATCGGAGGCAAGTCGACAAGGACGTAGTCGTAATTGCTCTTGGCCGCCCTCAACATATCCTTCATCGCCGGCGAGTTCAGGATGTCGGAGCTGTTGGAAGGCTTCATTCGCGTCGAAGATGGCAAGAAATCGAACTTGAATTTGGAGTCCGTGATGACCAGATCGTCGAAGTTCGATTTGTCCGCGACCATGTTCACCAAGCCTGGCGCATTCACATAGCCAAGGGCTCTGGTCATCGAAGGGTTTCGCAGATCGGCGTCAATCAGCAGGGTGCGCGAGCCGCTCTTGGCCACGAAGGCCGCGAAACCCGTTGCAACAGTGGTTTTTCCTTCGCCGGGGAGCGCCGAAACGATCCCGATGACCTTGCCTCCGGTCGGGTGAAGATCGATCGCGACCTTGATGTATCGCAGCGCCTCGGCGGTCGCGGAAAATGGCGCGACCTCGCTGATTTGTCGAAATGCTCCTGAATCCCGTGTCGCCCCCTGCAGCTTGCGCATAACAGGTCCTTTCTGGGGAAACGCCGGCAGAACCGCCAGACAACTGGTTCCCAGAAGTTTTTCAAGTTGCGCCCGCGTATGGATCTGGCGGTTCATTTGCTCGCGCGCAAACGCCGACATTACCCCAAGACCCAATCCGCAAATGGCTGCCAGCGCAATCGTCAGCGTGACCTTTGGCGAACTTGGCCCACGCGGAGGGGATGCTACCGTGACAACCCGGGCCTCGGTCGAAGGAAACGACTGCTGCTGCACCGATTGAGTAAACCGCGACAGGAATGTCTCGTAAATACCGCGATAGGTATTCGCGGCAGTTTCGAGCTCGCGCAAGCGGACCTGCGACTGTCTCGTCGCGCCGGACTTTTGGAAAACCTCGATCATGCGCTTGTCGATCGACTCTTCCTGGCTTTTCGCGATCTGTAGTTCGCTTTTGTAGCTTTCGGCGATGCGGGAAATTTCATCCCAGATAGCGCGCTGCAGAGCCGCCATTTCCGCCCGGAGATTTCTGGCAGCCGTGTGATCCGGCCCATAGCGGGCGCTCCACTCGGATTCCTTGTTCTGATCGTCGAGGAATTGCTGCCGAAGCTTGGTGATAACGGGATTGCTCAGCGCGTCGGTGACGACCGGATCAGGAATATTAAAGCTGTTCTCCTTGTCCGATCGCTGTTCAAGAACGCGAGATATTCGGTCAAGTTTTGCCCGGGCCTGGCTGGTATCGGCGCGGGCCTTTGCCAGGGCTATCCCGAGCTGATCGAGCTCGACTTCGCTCGCCAGCTTACCATCCACACCGATAATAATACTGTTCTCGGATTTGAAATCTTGAACTGCCTTATAGGCGTCGCTCGCCTGCTGGCGTAGCTCTCCGATTCGCTGCTCAAGCCATGCGCTGGCGCGACGGGTCGCCTCAAACTTCGCCTGCAGTTGATCTTCGATGTAGGCATCGGCGAAGGCGTTGGCGATCGTGGCGGCCTTGTCCCGATCAAGGGAGGTATATGAGATCTGCTCGATATAGCTGCGTCCCAGGCGCGTAACCCGGAGATTTTCCTTCACAGTGGCAAGGACGCGCTGCATTAGTTCATCGTTGGACGGCTCCTGCTCCGCTCCTGAAGTAATCCGGAATAACGAAAAGATACGGCGCCGGAGACCCGAACCTGCTCCGACGAACTCGGGATCCTCAGTCAAATGCAAGCGACGAACGACCGATTCCGCCACTTTTTCAGATTTGGTGGTCTCTATTTCGCTTTCCACGGACGCATCTTCCACGGTCCGATTTTCAGATGCCATTTCGGTTTGCGTCCAGGTAACCCTCTTGGTGTCGATGATCATGTCGGCTTGCGCGGTATACCTGGACGGCGAAAGTGCGACGTAGGTGGCGCCAAGAACAATCGACAAACCGGTAATCAAAGCGATAAGGCGCCACTCGCGGCCAAGGAAGTCGCGCATCTGAATCATGGACAACGTTCCGGAACTGGGATCGTTATCTATCGCCGGCGTGTAGGGTGGAAATTGCCCGGCAATGTTCATTCACGGTTCCTCAAGCTAACCTTGGCCAATTTTCAACTACGTCGCCTGATCGCTAACGATTTCAACGTGACGGGCTTACCGAACCTGCTGCGCCATTGGTATTGGCGGGGGTGAGGGCTGGCGCTGTAATCTGGACAAGTGCGGAAACCCCGCCGCCGCCGGGGTTTGTGTTCCTGCCTGGCGATGTATTCGGATTGATAACTACCACGCTGCCTACGGAACCGTCTGCAAAAGCGGTCGCAGCAGCCGTGGCGGCGGTCGAGAGATCCCCTGCGACCGCGGCAAACGAAGCCTGGAATTGCCCATCCTGGAAGCTGGCCACGGCCTGCTGGATAGTCTGGCCCGCTTGCTGGTCGACGGTTGAACAAGCTATCGCGGCCTGGGCGAGACCGGCAGCGATCGCCGTCTGAAATCGCGGGCTGGTTCCCTGCGCAACCTTGATGAGGTCGGCGGCAAGGGAAGCGTCAGTTCCCGCAAGATCTCGCGTCGTCGCCTCGATGGTACGAGTATCAGAACCCGGAGCGACCAGACCGTCGGGGTGAGCTCGGAACTGACTAATCACTTGGTCGGAAGCCGGCGGCTTCATGCATCCGGCCCAGCCCTGATTTGCCGAGATGGCAAGCAGCGCCGCAACGCCTAGCGCCTTGAACATGGTTCGGGTACTCATGGAACAGCCCCAACTATTTGTTTCTGATTGAAAATTATTTCTTACGCTACATGAGACTGTAAAGCGTATCAACTGTACCCTGTCGTTAAGGTTGACCGGGTAGCCGAAATTGAGAGGTCCTGCTAATTGACTGAGAACTCTGATCTTTTTAAGGTTCACTTTCGCTCCAACATGATCTGCCCCTAGGGCATCCTCACATTATGTTCAAGAAATGTTTGAGTAAGATGTCAGATCAATTTGCGTAGCCCTCCACTCCACGAGTAAGACCAAGGCAACGCCTGTCGAAAGGCCGGTATCGCCAGCCCTGGATGATGGATTTGATGCGTTGCCCGACCGACGAGTTTAAGATGCGGATCAAATCGATCTTCCACCCCTGTGGAATCCGTTCGGCAATGGCGAGTTGACGAGTGCTGACTGCTCTTCCGGGTCTTGAGGAACTCAGAGTGGGGGGGCGGCGTCCATCGGTGCCGGCAGGTCTGAGGATCTATGCGATCGGCGACATTCACGGTCGGCTCGATTTGCTCAATAAACTGCTCGCTCGGATCGACACCGATATCGCGCTGCGGCCGACGGCGAGACGGATTTACGTTTTCCTGGGTGATTATATCGATCGCGGGTCATCGTCGCGCGAAACGATCGATCGATTGATCGAACATGGGGCCACGCATGAAACCGTATTCCTGAAGGGCAACCACGAACTGATCGCGATCAAATGCTTGAGCGATCGAGGTCTGTTCGATCAATGGCTGCGGTTGGGCGGCCTGGAAACCCTGGTCTCGTACGGTGTGCCCGCCGAAACCCTGGCAAACGGCAAGCAAATCGCCGAGCTGCAATCGGCCTTTCATGGCGCATTGCCGCAAGCGCATTTCCGCTTTTTTCGAGATTTGAAAAACTCGTTCGAGTGCGGTGATTTCTTCTTTGCTCATGCCGGGGTGAAACCCAACGTCGAGCTGTCGCGGCAGAAAGAAAACGACCTACTTTGGATAAGAGGAGAATTTCTGTCGTCCGATGACGACTTCGGCAAGATTGTCGTTCACGGACATACGCCCACCCGTGAAATAGAGGTCCGACCAAACCGGATCAATATCGATACCGGCGCCTTTGCGACCGGTCGCCTGACATGCCTCGTGCTTGAGGACGAATTCGTGTCGGTGATCGACACCGCTCTCGACGCTTGACAAGAGCAACGAGCGTGAAAATTCGATCCGCGCGCGATCAATGCGCGATCGATTTTTCGGCCAGCAAACCATCGATGTGGTTGCGCATCTTTTGAAAGAACTGGTCCCGGCCGAACTGGTTCGCATGTGCCGCGATCTTTTCAGGATCGATTTTGAGACCTGCCAAACTTCTGACCGCCGAGGAGATGGCCTCAACGGATTGTTCGGCAAAGAAAACACCTGACACGCCCGCGGCAACGGTTTCGGTAGCGCCGCCCCGACCAAAGGCGACGACGGGACGGCCGCTCGCCATGGCTTCGACCGGCACCATCCCGAAATCCTCCTCGCCGGGAAAGATCAAGGCGCGGCATCTGGCGTAATGTTGCTTCAGGACATCGAACGGCTGCGACCCCAGGACCGTGACGGTGGGCCCCGCAAGGCGCCGAATTTCATCGAGCATCTCGCCGCCGCCGATCACGACCAGCTTTAGCTTCATTTCGTTGAAGGCCTGCACGGCGAGATCCGGCCGCTTGTAGGATACGAGTTCGCCGGCCATCAAATAATAATCGCCAAGCTCGGACGGGGCTGCGATCGAAAACGCACCGGTATCGACCGGAGGGTGAATGATGACCGAATTCGCGCCGTAATACCGGTGAATGCGCCTCGCAACCGTTGCCGAGTTCGCAACGAAGCTGTCGACCCGCGCGGCTGACGTCACGTCCCACATCCGCAGGTAGTGCGTAAGCGGCGGCATCATCAGCCGCGCCACACGGCCCGCGCTATTGCGGTAGTCGTGATACATGTTCCAGACATAGCGCATCGGCGTGTGGCAATAGCAGACGTGGAGCGCCTTGGAGGGCGCGATGATCCCCTTGGCCGGTCCCGATTCACTGCTGATGACGAGGTCGTAGCCGCGCAGGTCGAGTTGTTCGAGCGCAAGCGGCATCAGGGGAAGATATGTCTTGTACATCTTGCTCGCGCGCGGCAGCGAATTGATGAACGTTGGAATAATGCGGTGCTGCCGAATCCTGCCGGAGACCATCTCCGGCACGTAGACGTGGGTGAAAATGTCGGCCTGCGGATACATCTCGCAAAGCGCCTCGATAACCTTCTCGCCACCCCGCATACCGACGAGCCAGTAGTGAATGATTGCGACCTTCATCAAATGCTTTCGCCTGAATTATTGCCTCGGGGCGTCAATGCGGTGGATCGAAGCTGGAGGAGGCTGCTTTCGACCCGCAACGCCGCTTCGCGGAATTGCAACATAGTGCCAATTCTCTAACAGAAAAGACCGACCTGGAGCGAGCTCAAGCTGGTTAGTGTTAATGCTGATTTAGGCCAGACAACAGGATGCCGCGCAGTTCAGTCGGACCTGAATCTCAAAGAGCGGAGCCAAGGCTAATTCAAGGCTAATTCAATTTGCGAATCTTGATGCCACGAAAGCTCACAAGGCCACCGTGGTCCTGGAGCGCAATATGGCCGCGAAGCAGAGTCGCGAACTTGGGCATCGTTCCGAATTTACTGTTTGCGACGAGCTTTTTACCTTCCGGACTTGCGAGATCGACGTCTACGATCTTGGTGCCGTTTGACCAGTGTCGGATTTTCCAGCCGCGAACGACGATGCGCGCTTTGTTCCACTCGCCGAAAGGTTTCGTGTAGTCCGCATCCGCCGGGACCAGGTCGTAAAGCGCGCCGGCAAAATGGACCGGACTCTCTTGCGCATTGGGGTTATCCAGTAATTGGTATTCCGGTCCCGTTTCGTAAGTCTGCGACTCGCTCATACCCACGCGGTAGATGATTCCACTGTTCACTCCCTTTCCGATTTTCCATTCGAGGTTGAGTTCGAAGTCTCCGAATTCGTCAACCGTCACGAGGTCGCCGGCGCCACCCGTCATCGTTAACTCACCATCCGAGGCCTTCCACCCGTCTCCAGGAGCGTCACTCTTGAACCCGCGCCAGCCTCGGAGCGTCGCGCCGTAAACAGCAGTTTCCAGCCGGCGGACTGCTCGCGCCGTGATAAAATGTTGGGATCGGCGGCCCTGACAGGTCCGACAATCAAGCCGATGATCACCGCGGCGAATACATACAACTTCACGATCGAACTTTCCTTCGATGGTACGAAGCCCCAGCGCCTTTTGATCCGGATCCGAGATCACGGCTCAAGTCGGCCGAACCAGGAACATTGCAAAACCTGTGCCTGCAATATATGTTCCCAACGCCTGCGGATATGGCAGCACCCGATCCGACAGCAGGCCGATCAGACCGTTTCCTATATTTCCATGTTGCTTGTATTGAGGTGCGGGCGGCGCTCCGCTCAATGTTATATTTCGGGGAGATTTAACGCCCGCACCGACAGAGTGAAACAGGTTTCGAAATGGATTTTTCAGGCCCGCGCGTTCGACGCGTTCTAGATGCAATCAGCGATCCAACGTCGTATCGACTGTTATGGTATAGCCTGACCGGCCGCGTAATGCCGCTGGATCGGATCGAATCCGAGGGTGGGCCGGTGGGGGAATTCGGCATCCCCGATGACGAGCCAGCCGACGACCGGACGCAGATTCCAAGGATCATTTTTCAAACCTGGAAATCACACCATGAAATGCCGGCAAACTACCGATACTGGAGAGGAAGCTTCCTTCTCAATAATCCCGACTTCAGATGCTTCTTGTGGGATGACGCAGACAATCGGCAATTCATAAAGGAGAAGTTCTCGTGGTTTCTCGATCGATATAACAGCTATTCTCGCGAGATATTTCGCGCCGACATAATCAGGCTTTTCTTTTTATATGTCTACGGCGGCTTTTATGCCGATATGGATTCGGAATGTCTAAGGCCGCTGGAGTCAATGCGCGGGATGGGCGATGTCCTGGTTGGGCGCATGGGATACGACAACGACTTTGAACACTCCATCCCAAATGCGATCATGGCGTCAAGGCCGAAGCAGGCGATCTGGCTGCTGGCCGTTGCATTGGCTTCCGAACGATTGGCGGAATTGCAGAAAAACAAGGGCGCCCGAGATTTTCGGCCGGAGTGGCTGACGGGGCCTGTCCTGCTCAAGGATGCCGTCGATTTCTATATTCAACATACCGCGGCAGAGATTTTGGGTCGAATCTCAACGAGCTTGCCAGAATTGCAAGCTCAGGCCGCGAGCAGTGATTTCGGTCGCGTCACCATCCTTCCTCCACCTGTTTGGTATCCGGTGAACTGGAATAACTTCATACAAACGATTTTTAGAAAGAAGATGTTCAAGGAGAACGGCGTAGTCGATAGAAGCAAGGCGCGCTGGCTATTTCCTCAGGCTTATATCGTGACCTATTGGAGTGCTTCCTGGAAATAGCAACGATCATGTTCATCGGCGGTTGCGGGAAATCGGCTCGTATTTGACCGTTCGCAACCTTGCCGATGTCATGCTGCCATCGGTTGCGTTGAGATCTCAGGAGTTATGCCGTTGCGTTGGCCAAAGATTTTTGTGACCGGGGCCGGTGGTTTTATTGGCAGCGGGATAGTTGGCCTTCTTTATCGCGCCGGCGCCACGGACATTCGTGCCGGGGTGATGCGCGGAACGCGCGGCGGCAGCCTCGC
>WNFD01006919.1_pt1 | contig 11294 bp, 9 predicted proteins | sample 5400491 | NCBI WGS metagenome assembly WNFD01 (sample SAMN13153343, study PRJNA577476) | soil metagenome | isolation source: 120 cm saprolite under Douglas fir tree site 2 hole 2 replicate 2 | place: USA:California | collected 2015-04-18 | reverse complement strand
AATCAAGGGCCGGAGAATGGCCTATATCGACGAAGGCGAAGGCGCTCCCATCGTTTTCGCGCATGGAAACCCGACCTCATCCTATCTGTGGCGCAACGTCATGCCGGCCTGTCGTGGCCTAGGCCGGCTGATTGCCTGCGACATGATCGGAATGGGCGATTCCGAGAAACTTCCCGACTCTGGCCCCGACCGCTACACCTACGCCGAGCAGCGCAACTTTCTGTTCGCACTCTGGAAAAAGCTGGGGGTCGATAAGGATGTTGTGTTTGTGCTGCACGATTGGGGTTCCCTCTTAGGCTTCGATTGGACGCGCCAGCACCCCGAGCGCGTCCAGGGTATCGCCTACATGGAGGCGCTTGTTCAGCCCATGACCTGGGCGGATTGGCCTGACGCTCAAAATGAGCGATCCATCTTCCAGGGATTTCGCAGCAAGGATGGCGAGACAATGGTGCTCCAGAAGAATCTGTTCGTTGAAAACCTCCTGCCGGGAGCGATATTGCGCAGGCTGAGCGACGATGAGATGGCTGCCTATCGTGCTCCATTTGCCAATGCAGGGGAAGATCGTCGTCCAACGCTGACGTGGCCCCGTCAAATTCCCATCGAAGGCGAACCGCCCGAAGTAGTCCGAGTGGCCACTGATTGCGGTCGGTGGCTAGCCGAGAGTCGTATCCCGAAGCTGTTTGTTAATGCAGAACCGGGTGCGATATTAACCGGTCGGCAACGTGAGTTTTGCCGCCAATGGCCCAACCAGAAGGAAGTCACGGTCAAGGGCGTCCATTTCGTCCAGGAAGACAGTCCGTCCGAGATCGGCTTGGCGGTGGCGGATTTCGTGAGAGACCTGCGAGCAGGGTCACAGTAAGAGCATTCTTCGCCCGCACTCAACTCGTAACCGCTGAAAGGAATACCAATGTCCACTCAGACTCAAAGCCGCAACAAGCCAGCCACCGTCCGATCCAGCGCAAGTTCCCGACTGGGGGACGCGATAGCATGGATTGCGAAGGCGCCGAAACAGCCGATGGTGCTCGAAACCGTTGACCTCGGACCGCTCGGGGCCGAGGACGTTGAAGTCGCCGTCGAACACTGTGGGTTGTGTCACTCCGATCTCTCCGTCTTAAACAATGAATGGGGCTTCTCGCAGTACCCCGCGATTCTCGGCCACGAGGTCGTCGGCCGGGTCACGGCCGTAGGTTCGAATGCCAAGGGACGGCAAGTCGGACAGCGCGTCGGCGTGGGTTGGAGCTCGGCTAGTTGCATGCACTGCCGCCAGTGCATGTCGGGAAGCCATCATCTTTGTCCGCAAGTGCAGTTCACCATCGTCGGTCATCGCGGCGGGTTCGCGAGCCACGTCCGCGCGCATTGGGCTTGGGCAATCCCGCTGCCGGAAAAGCTGAACTTCGCCGAAGCTGGGCCGCTTCTGTGCGGGGGTATTACTGTCTTTGCGCCGCTGGCCAGGTTCGCCAAGCCGACCGATCGCGTAGGCATCATCGGCATCGGCGGGCTGGGGCACATGGCGGTGAAGTTCGCCGCCGCGTACGGCTGCGACGTGACGGCGTTCACCTCGAGCGAGAACAAGTTCGATGAGGCGAAGGGCTTCGGCGCGAATCACGCCGTCTCGAGCAAAGACTCGGCGGCGATCAGCAAGCTCGCCAGCAGCTTCGACCTCCTGATCAGCACCGTCAACGCCAAGCTCGATTGGGACGCGCTGATCGGGACGCTGGCGCCGAACGGCCGGCTGCACGTCGTCGGTGCCGTGCTGGAACCGATCCCGGTCGCGGCCTTCTCGCTCATCATGCAGCAGCGGAGCGTCTCGGGTTCGCCGGTTGGCTCGCCGGTGGCGATCAAGACGATGCTCGACTTTGCTTCCCGGCACCAGATCGCGCCGCAGAACGAACACTTCCCGATGAGCAAGATCAACGAGGCTTTCGGCCGGCTTGAATCCGGCAAGGCCCGTTACCGCATCGTGCTGGACGCGGATTTCTGATCCGGTCGGGGGTCGATTAAAGGAGCATCCCATGTGGGTCAAGACGGCCAGGCTTGCATAGCCAGCGCCGAAGATCGGCGGACACCAGCTGACGACGCTCGAGGAGTTCATCACCAAGCACCGTGAGGCCTTCGCCTGAGCTCAACTGCGGAAACAAGGGACACGACAGAGCGATCTCTTAGCCTTCTTCCGCCCCGTTCTAACTAAAAGGAGGAACCGATGATCGATTTTTCCCAACCGTTTTCCCGGCGGAGATTCCTTGCGGGGACATCCTGTTTTGGTGCGTTTCATGCGCTGGCCAGGCTGATTCCTTTGCCGACGCTCGCGGCGGATGTTGCCGGCGACACGCGCGTTTCGGAAACGCCGCTGGTCGATAAGGGCTTTGCGTCCGTGCGGAAAATCGGCGACGGACTGTACGCGACGATTTCCGATCTGTCAAAGGGAAACACCACCGTGTGTAACGGCGGTTTTCTGGTGGGGCGGGACGCGGCACTTCTGGTGGAGGGATTCGCGACACCGGCGGGCGCGTCCTTTCAAATGGAAGCGCTGCGCACCGTGAGCCAGGCGCCGGTGAAGGCGGCGCTGGATACGCACTATCATCTCGACCACTCGATAGGGAATGCCTTTTACGGCACCAAGGGCATCGAGGTCTGGGCGCACCCGGCAGTGGCGCGGCGAATTGTGGATAGCTACACGCCGCTCCAGGGAGCCGATCGGGCGGCGGCGCTGGGGCCGTTTGAAAAGCGCCTGAAGGATGCCAAGTCCGAGGTGGAACGCCGGCACGCGCAGAGTGATTTGAATGCGTTCATGATGGTATTCCAGCTTGTGAATGCGAACGTGCTGGGACTGCCGAATCGTCCGCTCAATCCGGCGAAGCTGCCGATGAAGGTCGAGCTGGGCGGACTGACTGCGGTGCTTGAATCGTATCCGGGACACTCCGGAACGGACATGGTGGTGCGCGTGCCGGAACACAATGTGGTGTACACGGGCGATTTACTGGCTAGCGGATGGTATCCCGTGTGCTATGACGAGAAGGCGACGGTTTCCGGGTGGCGCGAGACGCTGAAGACTTTTGCGTCGTGGGACAAGGACACGTTGTTCGTGCCGGGGCATGGGCAGCTTTGCGGGCAGCGCGGCATCGCCGCGGTGCGCGAGGTCTTTGACGACATCGCCGAGCAAGCGGGCAAGATGTTCAAAGCGGGCGTGCCGGCGGAAGAGGCACAGCACCGGTACGTCGTGCCGGAGAAATTCAAGGATTTCCCTGTGTTTGCTTGGGGATTTACCATCGGCCCGGCGATCATGCAGCTTTACGCAGAATGGCGGGAAAAGAAATAGGCGCACGAATGACTCCGAATGCTCCAAAGGAGAGAAGCAATGACCGATAGCGCACAACCGTTCGCAACTAGGAAGTTCTTGGAAATCAACGGCCGAAGAATGGCCTATATCGACGAGGGCGAAGGCGCTCCCATCGTATTCGCGCATGGAAACCCGACCTCATCCTATCTGTGGCGCAACGTCATGCCGGCCTGTCGTGGCCTGGGCCGGCTGATCGCCTGCGACATGATCGGGATGGGCGATTCCGAGAAACTTCCCGACTCTGGCCCCGACCGCTACATGTACGCCGAGCAGCGCAGTTTTCTGTTCGCGCTCTGGAAAATGCTAGGCGTCGATAAGGACGTTGTGTTTGTGCTGCACGATGCGGGTTCCCTCTTGGGCTTCGAGTGGACGCGCCAGCACCCCGAGCGCGTCCAGGGTATCGCCTACATGGAGTCGCTAGTTCAGCCTATTAGCCTGGCGGATTTTCCTGAAGATGTGGGATCTCTCGTCCAGGGATGTCGCAGTAAGGACGGCGAGACATTGGTACTGGAGAAGAATCTGATCGTTGAAAACGTCTTGCCGGGAGCGATATTGCGCAGGCTGAGCGTGGATGAGATGGCTGCATACCGCGCACCATTTGCCAATGCAGGGGAAGATCGTCGTCCAATTCTGACGTGGCTACGTCAAATTCCCATCGAGGGCGAGACGAGCGAAGTAGTCCGAGTGGCCGATGATTGCGGTCGGTGGCTAGCCGACAGTCGTATCCCGAAGCTTTTCATAAATGCAGAACCGGGTGCGGTATTAACGGGCCGACGACGTGAGTTTTGCCGGACCTGGCGCAATCAGACCGAAGTGACTGTGGAGGGAATCCACTTCGTACAAGAGGATAGCCCCAACCAGATCGGTCAAGCCTTAGCGGCGTTCGTGCGCTCATTGAGGAGCGGCCCCCTTCCCGATCTGGCCCAGTTGGCTGACGATGCGTGATTCCTCTTGGCACGATACATGTATATACATGTGTCTGAGTGGCTGTCCCGTTCGTAACCGAAGGAGCACGGAGGTGCGATGGCGACGCTATTGAACGAGCCGCGGATGGGACAGACACCTGGGGCCGATCCGGCCAACCCCTCCCGCGCGTTGACACCCCAGGCCCGCCGGTTGCTTGAAGGGCCGGTCCTGACGACGCTCCTGCGGCTGGCGGCACCCACGGTCGCCCTGATGTTGCTGCAGGGGGTGGTCGCCGCGGCAGAGGCCGCCTTCGTCGGCCATCTCGGATTCCACGCGCTGGCAGGTGTGTCGCTGAGTTTCCCGATGGTCATGCTGATGACCACTCTGTCGGCGGGCGCCTACGGTGGTGGGGTGGCGTCCGGTGTGGCCCGCGCCCTCGGAGCCGGCCGGACAGACGACGCCGCGAAGTTAGCCGGGACGGCCCTGACCTTATCCGTCGTGTTGGGATTGGCGACCACAGCAGTCCTGTTGCTGTTAGGTAGGACCATCTACGCCGCACTCGGCGCCACCGGCCCGGCCCTGGAGGCCGCCGTCCTTTACTCCGACGTCCTCTTCCTCGGGGCCGTCCCGTTTTGGTTGTTCAACGCTGCCGCCAGCATCCTCCGCGGGGGAGGCAACACGGCCTACCCGGCAACCGCCGGTGCCGCCGGAGGCGTCCTCACTCTGGCCGCATCACCACTCTTGATATTCGGAGCAGGGCCCCTGCCCGGCTTCGGCATCGCCGGGGCGGCGTGGGCCGTCGTCGCCTACAACGCGGTTATGGCGGCGGTGCTCCTGCGCGCGGCCTGGGGCGCCCGGTCGTCCGCCCGGCCCACTCTCGTGTCGCTCGTGCCGCGGTGGCGGTACGCGGCCGAGATCCTGCGGGTCTCGGCGCCAAGCGCGGCCGGCACGCTGCTGACCAACTTGACGTTCATCATCCTGACTGCCCTCGTCGCGCCGTTCGGGGCGGAGGCGATCGCCGGCTACGGCGCCGGCGGTCGTCTGGAATACCTGCTCATCCCCATCGTGTTCGGGGTCGGCTCAGCGCTGGTGCCGCTTGTCGCCGCCAACGACGGCGCGGGGAATTTCGAGCGCGTCCGCCGGCTGACCCGCGCCGGAGCCGCGCTGGGCGCGGGGGCGTGCGGTCTGGTCGGGGTCATGGCCGCCCTGTTGCCGCGGACGTGGATGGGGCTGTTCACCACGGACCGTGCCGTGGCGGAGTTCGGCGCGTCGTATCTGGTCCGGGTCGGCCCCGCGTACGCCTTCCTGGGGTTGGGCCTGGCGCTCTACTTCGCTGCACAGGGGCGCGGGCGCGTGGCCCAGCCGCTGCTGGCCACCCTGACGCGCCTGCTGGTCGCCGGGGCGCTGGGCGCGGTGGCGCTTGGGGTCCTCGGCTGGGGAATCGACGCCCTGTTCACCCTGATGGCCTGCGGCCTTGTGCTGTACGGGCTGGTGATGGTCGTTGTCATGCGGCGTGAGTTGGGCCTTGTCGGCATGCGGGATCGAGTCAGGCGATTCCTGGTGGTCGGCACCCGCGTACCGCTCTCGCCCGCGGCTGTCTGGGGGACCGCCGGCCCTAATGATGCCGCGGGGCGTCGTGCCGCCGGTCGCCCGTGCGGCCCGGACTCTTACCACGGAGAAGACAGCCAATGAAGGGCACCCGCAACACCCCCAGTGATCTGGAAATCCCTTTGGAAGATTTCACGGCCGAGCTCACCAGAGCGGCCTACGCCGTCGCCCTGCGGCATGGTGCGCGGGACAAGTGGCTCGACCTGCAATTGGAACTCTGGAAGGCGCTGCAGGAGACGGTCAAGAAGTGGACTGCGGACGACAGCGGTTGTACAGGCTCTCAGCAAACGAGTCTCGCGGAGCTGGTACGCGGCGTCGGCTAAATTTGCCCGAAACTGTAACCGACACGGACCTCTAATCTAAAGGAGTGACGACAATGGGTAGGCTAGCGAACAAGAATTTCCTTATCACCGGCGGCAACAGCGGGATCGGGCTGGCCGCGGCGCAGGAATTCGACAGAGAGGGCGCGCGCGTCGCCATCTGCGGCTTGAATGAGAGGTCGCTGCAGGCGACGAAGGAGACGCTTGGAGCCGGAAGTCTCGCCGTTCGCGCGGACGTCAGCAAGCTCACCGACCTCGACACGATGTTCGCCACGATCAAGCGGGAGTTCGGACACCTGGACGGCGTCTTCGTCAATGCAGGTCACAGCGATTTCCGGTTGTTCGAAGAGGTGACCGAGCAAAGCTTCGACAAGGTGATCGCCGTCAATTTCAAAGGGGTTTACTTCACGATTCAAAAGGCCTTGCCGCTACTCAGCCGAGGCTCGTCTGTCATCATCAATGCGTCCGTTACCGCGCGCAAAGGGTGGCCGACAACCTCGGCCGTCTCAAGCTGCAAGGCCGCGGTCGTCAATCTCGCTCGAATCCTCAGCTCCGAACTCGTGGGCCGCGGGATTCGCGTAAATACCCTAAGCCCAGGCCCGACGGACACGGCGATGTTCGGTCGCGTCCCAGGCGAAGAGCAGGGCGATGCGGTTAAGGACATCCTCCGCACCAACAATCCAAGCAAGCGGTTGGCCGAGCCGTTGGAAATCGCGAAGCTGGCGGTTTACCTCGCGTCGGACGATTCTGCGTACGTCGTCGGGGCAGACTTCCTGATCGACGGCGGGGTCACGGCCATTTCGGGCGTGGGCGCCTGAGCCTCGTCGAAGAGAGTCGAGGATCGCGGCCGGTGGCGGCGCTCATTTCGGCCGCTGGTAACTGTAAAGGAGTTGTGGTCACGATCACAAACTCAACGATCGGTGAGGACCGTCTCGCCAAGCTCGGCAAACATGGCAAACGCCAAATTACGTCTGATCGCGCAATCTACCACCGCCAAACCCGAGAGGAAGCGACGGCGTTTGCTTTGGATCACGCTCTTGTTCCCGGTCGCTGCGGTCGGACTGTGGGGGGGATTGCGTGCCTTCTCCCCTCACCCGTCGCAGTCCGCTGGGACCGAGCCTCGGTCCTTGCCCGCAAGAATCAGTGCGTTGGGGCGCTTGGCTCCCGAGGGTGAGGTTATCTCGATAGCCCCGCCGACTCAAACTGGCACATTGGCTGGAGCGCGCGTCGAACAACTCTTCGTCGACGTGGGCGACGAAATAAAAGCAGGACAGGTCGTTGCGATTCTTGACACAAATCTGAGTCGGGCCGCCGCCGTGCTTGAGGCAAAGGCCAAGGTCGAGGTGGCCAAGGCGAAACTCGCCCAGGTGAACGCCGGGCCGAAACCAGAGGAAGTCCGGACCCAAGAAGCCTTGATTCGTCGTTCGGAAGCCGACCTCGTCGCCGCCCAGGAGGAATTTGAACGAGCAAGTCGCCTAGTCCTCGACAAGGCCATCGCCCGTGAAGAGTATAGCGCCCGCCGCTCGAGATTCGAGCAGGCACGAGCAACTCTCGAACAGAATAGAGCACAACTGGAAGCCATCAAGGCGATCCGACAAGTGGACATCAAGGCAGCCGAGGCAGATGTCGCTCAAGCCGAGGCGACTTTGGCGGTGGCCCGGGAAGATCTGAGGAATTCGGAAGTCCGTTCTCCTCTGTTCGGGCGGGTTCTTCGCATTCGCACGCGGCCGGGAGAGCGCGTTGGAGACCAGGGCATCCTCGATGTTGGCAGGACGCACGCGATGCAGGTCGTCGCGGAGGTCTATGAAGAGGACGTTGGCAAGGTGAGCATCGGCCAGACGGCCAAGGTCCGGGTACCTACACTCGGCGTGGACCTGTCCGGTGCGGTCGTTAGCAAAGACCTGATCGTGAGCCGCAAGGTTGTGTTCAGCAATGATCCGGTGGCCGACATCGATGCGCGCGTCGTCGAGGTCCGTATCCGCTTGTCCGCTGATGACGGTCCGAAAGTGGCTGGGCTATCTAACGCGCGCGTAGATGTCGTCATCGACGTGAGCGGGGTGGCACCATGATGTCCTGGTTTCGGGATTTGCCTGTGGCCTGGCTTCAGCTCAGCCACAGCCGGGCAAAACTGCTGGCGGCAGTCGCCGGTATCGTCTTCGCAGACCTGTTAATGTTTATGCAGCTCGGCTTCCTGGCATCAGCGATTGAGATTTCGACCTACATCCATCGGAGGGTGCGGGGGGAGTTGGTCATCCTTAACCCGCTAACCGATAACATCGAAGCTGCGAAGGCATTCCCGCGTCGGCAGCTGATGCGGGCGCACGGACACCCCGAGGTCGAGACCGTTGCTCCACTCTATACGGGCATCGTGCAATGGAGGGATCCTTGGACGGGCTCCAAGCGGTCGCTATTCGTATACGGCGTTGTACCCCATGCCCAGGCGATCGCGGTTCCCGGATTGGCGGAATCGACCGGGCCGCTTCACGAGGCTGACACTTGTCTGTTCGACACCCGGACCCGGTCGCGGAAAGAATTCGACATGGTCTTGAAGAAACTCGAAGCCGGTGAACCTGTCGAAGCCGAGGTGAACGCCCGGCGCATCAAGGTCGTGGGGACGACCACCATCGGAGCAAGCTTCCAAGTGGAGGGCAACCTGGTCACTAGCGACGCCAACTTCATTCGCTTGTTTCCTGAGCGATCCCCCGGCGCCATCGATGTCGGCGTTGTCCGGCTACGCCCTGGGGCCGACCCACGGCATGTCCAAGCTGATTTGCAGCGGATTTATGGTTCCGACTTGCTGGTTCTGACCATCGACGAATTTACAGCCCGCGAGACGGACTATCTCTTGCGCACGCGACCGATCGGCTTTATCTTCTCGGTTGGCACAGTGGTGGCCTTTTTCGTCGGCTTCGCCATTGTCTACCAGGTGCTGTTCAGCGACGTAAACAACCACCTCCCACAATACGCGACTCTTAAGGCCATCGGCTACGCGGACAGTTACCTGCGCATGATCGTTCTGCAGGAGGGGATCATCCTGTCCTTGCTCGGCTATTTTCCGGGGGCGGTGCTGGCGTCAGGTCTTTACGCTCTTACGGCCAAGGCCCAGGGCTTGCCGATGCAAATGACCATTACCCGCGCAGTCTTGATCTTCACGCTAACGATCGTGATGTGCAGTTTCTCCGGATTGCTGGCCATGCGCAAGCTCAGGCAGGCCGACCCGGCGGACGTATTCTAAGTCGAAGGAGAGTGCATGGACCTCATTGATGCCGGTACACAGTCAGACCAAAAAGCCGACCGTGTCACCAGCCCTGCGATCGACGACATCGACAACGGCGCAACCGCACGGGCCAGTCCTGCAATCTCCATCCGGGAGCTTAACTTCTCCTATGACGAGGCTGGGAGCCCGAAGCAGGTTCTCTTTGACATCGATCTGGACATCTGGCCAGGAGAGGTTGCGCTACTCACAGGTCCCTCCGGGTGCGGCAAGACGACTCTCCTGACGTTGATCGGCGGTCTTCGCACCGTTCAGTCGGGTCAGCTCCATGTTCTAGGCCGCCAGCTCCACGGCTGCGCTACCAGCGAACTCACGGAGGCCCGCCGGCACATCGGCTTTATCTTCCAGATGCATAACCTCCTCGATTTTCTGACGGCAAGGCAAAACGTGCAAATGGCTCTCCAGTTGCACGCCGAGCTGAACCGCAAAGAGATGAACGTGCGGGCCCAGCGAATGCTGGACCTCGTTGGGCTCGGCCCGCAACTGGATTCTTATCCCGCTCAGCTTTCGGGTGGACAGAAGCAGAGAGTTTCAATTGCCAGAGCGCTGGCGGGCCACCCGAAACTTGTCCTCGCCGACGAGCCAACCTCGGCGTTGGACAGTAAAACCGGCCGTGAGGTCATTGACCTCCTGGTTCAACTTGCCCGCAAAGAGCGCTGCCCGATTCTGATGGTGACACACGACACCCGTATCGCCGATATGGCCGACCGGATAATCAGCATGGAGGATGGTCGGATTATTTCTGGCTAGCTGACCAGGGACTCGGGGACCTTCCGCTCACGCCCACTCTCGAAGCTGATGCCGGTGACTGGGACTCTTTCTAGCTAATGAGAAGTCGTTTTCGAGGTAAACAACCATGAGCAGCACACGGAAGACAGCCATCGTGACCGGAGCGTCGCAAGGGATCGGCGCGGGAATCGTCAAAGGATTTGTCGAACGGGGCTTCAACGTCGTTGCCAATTCCCGGAAAGTGACCCAATCCACCGAGGTCGCGGCTTCCGAACACGTCGCCCTGGTGGACGGCCACATCGGCGAGCCGGCAACGGCCGCCAAGATCGTCGAGACGGCGCTGTCGCGCTTCAAGTCGATCGACGTGCTGGTCAATAACGCCGGCATCTTCTTCACCAAGCCGTTCACGGACTACACGGCCGAGGACTTCAAGTCACTCGTCGCGACGAACCTCGAGGGCTTCCTGTACGTCACCCAGCTCTCCATCAAGCAAATGTTAGCGCAGAAGACCGGCGGGAGCATTGTCACGATCACGGCGGCCCTTGCCCGCAACCCGGTCCGCGGTGTCCCTGCCAGATTAGCGGTCAAAATGCCAAGCGAACCGTCTTTGGAACGATCGATGTGGACACTGGTCGCCGTGTTCTCGTGGCGCGAGAAGGAGCTTGTGCCATCGATTTCCAGGCGCTTCTTAAGCGAATCCGACGGGAGTACAGAGGCCAACAAATTGCGTTGATCTTGGACAAGGCCAGTAGACATACGGCCGATGGATCGGAACAACTGGCAGTAAGAAACGGAATTGAGCTGATTTGGCTTCCACCTCGTTGCACCAACATCAATCCACTGGACCGGCTATGGCGATGGGGTAAGGAAAAAACCTGTGCCAACAAACAGCATGCGTCTATCGACTACCAGGCCGAGTTCTTTATCGAGTATTTGCTCGGCCTGTCATCGCAAGAAGCGCTCCTAAAAGCTGGAATATTGTCTGGCAAATTCTGGCTCTTCCGGTGAGCTGGTGAAAGCGACTCAGTGTGTCGTTTCTTGTTCAGCTCCGAAGGAGCCGTGACTGCTCCAGATGATCCGCGGTTGGCTCGTGGTGCGCCGCGACGAGAACGCCCTAATT
>WNFD01014291.1_pt1 | contig 11295 bp, 10 predicted proteins | sample 5400491 | NCBI WGS metagenome assembly WNFD01 (sample SAMN13153343, study PRJNA577476) | soil metagenome | isolation source: 120 cm saprolite under Douglas fir tree site 2 hole 2 replicate 2 | place: USA:California | collected 2015-04-18 | reverse complement strand
CTCCTCACGGATCTGCTGGCCCATGCGGGCGCGTGCCAGCCGGCCGATCGCGGCCGGGAACACGAGGGCGCTGACGATGAGGGCCGCGACAAAAACGATCAGGGGCGTCATGACCCCTCGCGAATTTGTTCGACCACCCGCTCCAGCCGCATGCCGCGCGAGCCTTTGACCAGCACCTGGGTCTGCGGCGTCAGCAGTGGACCCAGCGCCGCCACCACCTGGTCGGCCCCCTCGAGGACGTACGCCCGCTCCTTGGCCAGACCCGCGCGTCGGGCGGACTCCACCACCCGTGGGGCATACTCCCCCACCGCGATCACGACGTCGGCGGCTTTCCCGGCCAGCGACCCGATCTCGTCGTGTGCACGCCCGGCATGGTCGCCCAGCTCCAGCATGTCGCCCAGCACCGCCACCTTGAGCGAGCCTTTGGGCGCCAGCTCGAGAACATGGAGCGCGGCCTGCATCGAACCCGGACTGGCGTTATAGGAATCGTCGATTACGGTGGCGCCGTTGCGCCCGGTCACGATGTTCATTCGTCGGGCGGGCGGGGTGAAGCCATGGAGGGCCGAAGCGATCGCGTGCGAGTCGAACTCGAATTCCAGGGCGACCGCTGCGGCCGCCAGCGCATTCGAGATGCTGTGCTCGCCGGGGAGCCGGAGAAAGACCTCGGCTTTGCCGCGAGGCGTAACCAGTGTGAAGGTGCTGCCTTCGAGGCCGTGCAGCTTGATCCGCTCGGCGCGCACCGCGGTATCGGTCGCCAGGCCGTAGAGCGTGAAGCGCCGCGCCACCGCCGACATCGCCCGCACGCGTGGATCGTCACCGTTGAGCACCGCCAACCCGCCGGGCGCCAGTCCCTCGACCAGCTCGCGCTTAGCGGCGGCAACCGCGTCGATCGATCCCAGGAAGCCGACGTGTGCCAGTCCGACGTTGAGCACGACCCCGATCGTCGGCGGCGCCACCAGAGTGAGCTCGCGGATTTCGCCTGCCCGCGACATCGCGTACTCGACGACCAGGGCGCGGTCGCGCGGATCCATCTGGAAGATCGTCATCGGGATCCCGGTGTAGGTATTCAGGTTGCCTTCGCTCTTGTGAAGGCGCAGGCGGCGCCCGAGCACGTGGGCGATCAGGTCCTTGGTCGTGGTCTTTCCGGCGCTGCCGGTGATGGCGACGATCGGCAGCGCCTGGCGGCGCAAGCGATCGGCCGCGATGTCGAATAGGGCTTGCCGGGTGTCCTCGACCACGATGACGGCAGCGTGGTCGACCGCTTGCGGTGGCCGCTCGCACAGGATGCCGGCGGCGCCCCGCGCGATCGCCTGGGGAATGAAGCCATGGCCATCCTGCTGCTCGCCACGCAACGCCACGAAGAGGCCGCCCGGCTTCACCTCGCGCGAATCGGTGAAGAGCGCGGTCAACGAAACGTCCTGCGAACCGCTGAGGAGGCGGCCGCCCGTCGCCTGCATCACATCCTTTACCGACATCGCCACAGCACCCCTTATTGTCGCTGGCCGTCGGTGCGCCCAGTTCATGGCGCGATCTGCCACTGAGTGATCAGCGCGCTGGCGACGGTTTTCCAGATCGGGGCGGAGACATAGGCGCCTTCGAACAGGACCTTCGGCTTGCGGGTGATCACCATCATGATGAACTGCGGGTGATCGGCGGGCACGAAGCCGATGAAGGAACCGATCGTCTGGTCCTTCGCATAGCTCCCGTTTTCGGGGATGCTGGCCGTCCCGGTCTTGCCCGCGATCCGGTTCTTGAAGCCATCGATCCGCGCCGCGAAGCCGGAGCCGTGTTCGACCACGCCGATCATCATCTGCTGCATCTGCTGCGCCGCTTTGGGACTGATGACCTGTCGGACGACGCGTGGTGGCACCGGGTGTCGGGTCCCGTTGCTGTCGATGACCTGGTCGACGACGTGCGGCCACACCAGGTTGCCGCCGGTGGCAACCACGTTGACGGCGGCCAGCATCTCGATCGCGGTCGTATCGACGCCCTGGCCAAAAGAGGCAGTGGCCAACTCAACCGGTTTCCACTTGCTGAGATCACGCAGCGGCTCCGCCGTCTCGGCAGCGACATCGATTCCGGTCGGCGCGCCGATGCCGAACTTTTGCAGGTATTGATAAAAAGGGCCCGCGCCCTCCATCTGCTGCGCCTTGATGGCGCCGACGTTGAGCGAGTTCTGCAGCACCTGGGTCATGGTGACGTTCCCGTGCGCCCGGTTGTCCCAGTTACGGATGGCCACGCCGCCGACCACCGCGACGCCGGTTTCGTTGAAGCGCGTGTCGGGCGTGATGGCGTGGTCGTCGAGTGCGCCCCCTAAGGTGACGACTTTCATTACCGAGCCCGGTTCGTACAGGTTGGAAACGATAGGGTCGATGAACTGCGAGGTCGGCGTGGTGGCAAACTGGTTTGCGTTGTAACTGGGCACGTCGGCCCAGGCGACGATCCGGCCCGTAGTCGGCTCCATGATGATCAGCGAACCGCTCTCCGCCTGGTACTTCTGCACTCCGTCGGCGAGCGCGCGCTCGGCGACCACCTGGATGGTCCCATCAAGAGAGAGTTGCAGCGAGGCGCCGTCGATCGGATCACGGCGCTGACGGTCGCTGAGCACGATGGGTTGGTTCGCCAGGTCGCGCACGGTCGCCTCGAAGCCGTCTTGCCCGGCGAGGATCTTGTTGTAGTAGCCCTCGATGCCGTAGTTGCCGACCCCCGCATCGTTGGCAAAGCCGAGAAGATTGGAAGCCAACGTGAAGCCGGCCACCCCACCATCGACATACGACCGCTGCGTCTCGGCCACCTTGCCGATGCCCGGTAAGCGCAGCCTGTCCAGTTGCTGGGCGACGGAGGTGGGCACGCGCCGAGCCAGGTAGACGAACTTTCGTGTCGTCGCCAGCTTGGCCTGGATCGCGTCCGCGCTTACCTGCAGCAAGGGGGCGAGCTTGGCGGCGATATCCAGGCGCTCTCGCGCCGAGATCTGATCCGGCGAGGCGAAGATCGAGAAGACGGGCGTGTTGGTCACGAGCAGCGCGCCGTTGCGATCGAGGATGCTGCCACGCGCGGCTGGCAACGTGATCGTGTCGTCGTGGTAGGCGGAGGCCAACCGGGCCATGTCAGCGTGCCGCCAGACCTGCCAGTAGGTCAACCGGCCCAGCAGCACCAGGTAGGCGCTCAGGATGAGCGCCATCAATGTAAGGATGCGACTGCGGGGCTCGAGTTCCTGGACGCCCCTCACCGTCGCCGCTCGGTTAGTGCGTTGGTTGCGAGTTCAGCGGGCGGCCGATCACGGCGCCCAATACCGCCAGCACACCGTCCCAGACACCGGACCGACCCTGGTTTTGCGGCCGGGGCCCGAGCGCAATCGGTGATTGCGTGGAATGGACGTACTGCCACCGGCTGGGGTGGGAGAGGCCGAGTTGCACAGCCGCGGTGGCGACGCGGTTGGCGGCGCGATCGCCGGCGAGCTGGGCCAGGAGCTGGTCGTGTTCGGCGGCGAGGCGCGCTTGTTCCTGCTTCAATGTCGCGATCTGGTAGCTGGCCTGGGTGGCGGCGGCCGATTGCCCCACCAGCAGCAGAGCGGCTGCGATCAATGCGGTCGCGCCGACCAGCGGCGAGATCGATGGCCGGCCGCGACTCCGGCGCGCGCGCGAAGGGGGGAACGCGCGCGCCGGAGGGGTCGGATCGGGCCGGCGGGGCCGCAACACTAGTAGATGCCCAGGAGGGAGGGGTTCCACCATGCGGCCGCTCAGGTATTGACTTGTGGAATGACATGGGTTGGGTTCATAACTTCTCCGCGACTCGTAATTTCGCCGACCGGGCGCGCGGGTTTTCCCGCACCTCGGCCTCAGAGGGAGTGATCGGTTTGCGCGTCACGACGCGCACCGAACGCTGGTGCCCGCAGATACAAACGGGCGCTTGGGGCGGACAAATACAGTCTGTTGCTTCGACGTTGAATAGGTTCTTTGCAATCTTGTCCTCGAGGGAGTGGAAAGAGACGACCCCGACGCGCCCGCCGCTTGCAAGCACTTGGATGGCGGCCTTCAACCCTTTTTCGATCGCCTCGAGCTCGCGGTTGACCGCGATCCGGAATGCCTGGAAGGTGCGGGTCGCAACGTGAATGTTGCGGGGCCAGGCGCCCCGCGGGATGGCCCCGGCCACCACGTCGACGAGATCCGTTGTGGTCGTGAACGGCGTCCGGTGTCGCCGCTCCACGATCCGACTCGCGATCCGCGCGGCCCAGCGCTCCTGGCCGTAGTCATAAAGGATGCGCCGCAGCTCGCTCTCCGATTCGCGATTGAGCAGGTCGGCGGCGGTCCACGGTTCGCTGCGGTCCAATCGCATGTCCAGCGGTCCCTCAGATTGGAAGCTGAAACCTCGCTCCGGGTCATCCAGCTGCACTGAGGAAAGACCGAGGTCGAAGACGATGCCATTTGGTGGGCGGCCGATCCGCTCGGCCGCCCGATCGAGCTGCGCGAAGTTGGTGTGCTCCAGCATCAGGGTGATGTCCGGAGGCACCGGTTCCCGGCTAAAGCGCTCGAGGGCGGAGGCGTCGCGATCGATACCGAGCAGCACGCCGCCCGGCCGCAGGCGCTCCATCAGCGCCTGTGCATATCCCCCAGCCCCCAGGGTGGCGTCGATGAACGCCTGCCCGGGGCTTGGTTGAAGGCTCGTTATGAGTTCTTGTAAAAGTACGGGTCGGTGTCCGGACGGCCCGGACGGTCGATCGAGTCGAGGGCGGCCGCGTCGGTCACGTGCGCGGGGCACGTCGCCGCTCGGCCACCTGGTCCTGAATGCGCGTGTACTCCTCGGGCGTCGCGTCGCCGAGCCGGCGCCACCCCTCGTCGTTCCAGATCTCGATCAAGTTGTTGACGCCAACAATCCACGCCACGCCCGTGATATCGGCGTACTGCCGCTGGTCGGCGGACAGGACGATTCGTCCCTGGGCGTCGAATTCGCACTCCCGGGCGGCGCCGAACATCATGCGGGCGAGCCGCCTCTCCTCCGCCGGCGTCGTCGAACCCAGCCGCAAGCCCTGCTCCTGCGCCCATTCCTGGGGCGGATAGACCTGCAGGCAACCCTCGGCGCCCTTGGAGATGACGGTCCCACTGGGGAGTTGTTCCCGAAAACGGGCGGGAATCGCTACCCGACCCTTGGTGTCCACGGAGTGCCGGTAGGTACCGAGGAACATCAGTAATCGTCACCGGCTGTCTCACTCTCCCCACTTTTCCCCACTTTGTGCCACCAGCACGCCAGACGCTACCACTGCGACAGGTGCCTGTCAACAAATTCGGACTAAATCTTGTGGGCTTGTGGGCGCATAGAAAATCGGCCCCTAGATGTTGTGTCTGCTGCGCTTAAGGATGCGGCGTGGACGGCGGCCTTGACACCGGATGTCCGGCACGGTAGACATTTGTTCACAACCTAGAGAACGCCGTCCTAAGGAGGGGATATGGCAACTACTACCGTCGTCGGTGCACCCGCGAAATCGGGCGAGCTGCTCTCCGAGCGGATCGCGCCCGGCATCCTACCCAAGGTTTTGGGCCGATTTGACATGATCGCGATCTTCGTCGCGATCGTCCTTTTCGCTGTCCAGGGCTCGGTCGTCCAGCCGGCCGGCGCCTCTGCCTTCGTCTACTGGATCCTCGGCTTCGTCACGTTTCTCATCCCCGGCGCCATCGTCACCGGGCAGCTCGGTCTCATGTTCCCAGGTGAGGGTTCGATCTACGTCTGGACTAACAAGGCGCTCGGCTCCTTTTGGGGCTTCTTCGCCGGCTTCTGCGCCTGGTGGCCGGGTACGCTCGTTATGGTCGCGACCGCCGTCCTGGTCGTGAACCTGCTCCAGTTCTTCCTGACCCTGCCGCCCTTCAACGTCCAGAATCCGCTGGGCGAGCTCTGGCAGCAAGGGATCATCATCCTGGCGGTCATCTGGTTCTCCTCCGCCCTCTCGATCCTCCGCTTCCGCGTCACACAGAACCTGGTCAACGGCGTCTTCGTCATCTATGGCGCCGCCATCCTCACCGTCGGCCTCGCCGGCCTCGCCTGGCTGCTGGGTGGCCATCCTGCGGCCAATGACTTCTCGCGTAATGCCTTCGGCCTCAACTCCGGGAACGCGACGTTCTACGGCCTGGTGATCCTCGCCCTGCTCGGGATAGAGGTTCCACTCAACATGGGCGTCGAGATCCGTGACCGCAAGGCGATCACAAGCTACTTGGTGTGGGGTTCGATCGTCGTCATGATCGGTTACCTTCTGCTGACGTTCGGCGCGATGGTGGTCGTTCCCGTGAAGGGCGTTAACTCAACCACGGCAATCCTCTCGGCCGTCCAGACCGCGTTGGGCGCCGGCATCGCCGGGATCGTCACCCTGGTGATGGTCGCATTCTTCATCTTCAACACCACGGTCTACAACTACTCGTTCGCACGCCTGCTGTTCGTCAGCGGGCTCGACCGGCGGCTACCGGCCTTCATCGGGCGCGTCAACCGCAACAAGGTGCCGCAGAACGCCGTCCTCGTTCAGGCCGTGATCACAACAATCATCACGGCGATCGCCTACTTTCTGTTCAACGGCAACGCCAACCTCTCGGTCGGTATTTACATCGCGCTTCAGGCGGCCGTCACAGTGATCTGGTGCTTGTCGATGGTGTTCCTCTTCACCGACGTCCTCGTCATCCGCTCGAAATATCCGGAGGAGTTCAAGCGTGAGCAGCTCGTTCCTGTCGGCGTCTTCTGGGCAGCGTCGATTGCCGGCGCAATCGCCAGCGCGATCGGTGTGATCGTGACCCTCACCGGCGGCTGGATCTTCACTGGCCAGCTCCAGGGCTCCTGGAATCCGTCGGTCATCGACAACGGTCCGTGGATTTTGATCGTGGGCGGGGTCGGCATCGCCTCGCTCGCGATCGCGGTTGTCGTCTACCTCCTGGGCCTGAACACCGCACGCCGCGCGCTGGCGGCCGCCGGCGCATCGGGCGCGAGCGCGAGCTAGTCGAGCGACGGATGGCGACCACGCTGACTGACACGACAACGGCCGTCGAGGTCGACGCCAAACGTCGAGAGATCGTGGCGCAGGCGGAGGCATCGGGCCTCCGTCTCGTGCGCTTCCTCTATTGCGACAACGACGGCATCATCCGCGGCAAGAGCGCTGGCATCGCCAACCTCAAAGAGCGGCTCGAAACCGGCATCGGCCTGACCGTCGCAATGCAGGCCTTCACCATGCTCGATCATCTGGCCAGTGTCGACGGCATGGGGCCCGTTGGCGAGATCCGGCTCGTCCCTGACCCGAGCACGTTTGCCGTCGCGCCCTACGCCCCTCACACCGGAACCGTCCTGGTCGACATGCAAACGCTTGACGGCCAGCCCTACGCCGCGGACGGGCGCGGCTTCCTCAAGCGCATGATCGCGCGCGCCGGCGACGACCACGACCTCTCGCTGATCGCGGCATTCGAGCCCGAATGGTCGCTGGCGGTCAAGAACGATCATCGATGAAATCGTCGCGGCATTGGAATCGCAAGGGCTCACCGTCGAGCAGTACTATGCGGAGCTCGGCTGGGGTCAGCAGGAGCTCTCGATCCGTCACGCGCCCGCTCTCCAGGCGGCCGACCACCACATCATCTATCGCGAAACGGTGCGGGGCGTCGCCCTCAAGAACGGTCGCTATGCGTCCTTCGCGCCAAAACCATGGGGTGACCAGGCGGGCAACGGCTGCCACCTGCACTTCTCGGGCTGGAACCAGGACCAGAGCGTCAACCGCTTCTATGACGGCAGTGCCCAGTACAACATCTCGACCCTGGCTCGCCAGTTCATGGCCGGCGTCCTCGACCATCTGCCGGCGCTGATCGCCCTGACCTGCCCCTCGGTCAACTCCTATCGACGCCTGCAGCCCCAGATGTGGGCGTCGGCGTATCGCGCCTGGGGACCAGACAATCGCGAGGGCGCCTTGCGCGTCGCGTCGCCGTTCAAAGGCCACGAGGCCGAGTCCACTAACGTCGAGCTCAAGGCGTCCGACTCCAGCGCCAACCCATACATCTCACTCGGGGGCGTGCTCGCGGCCGGACTCGACGGCATCGAGCGGCGCCTCACCCTCTCGCCGCCGGCGACGGTCGACCCCTACACGCTGAGCGACAAAGAGCGCCAGGCGATCGGCGCCGACCGTCTGCCGACCAGTCTCAAAGACGCCATCGCCAACCTCAAACGCGACACCATCCTGACCGACGCGCTTGGCGAGCGCCTCGCGACCTCCTACATCGCCGTCAAAGAGCTCGACATCGAGGCCTTTGCGGCAGCCGACGAGGCCTTCGAATTTCGTCAGCACATCTACAAATACTGACGTCTTCGTCTGACGTCAAACGACTGGTGACGCATCCGTGATGGCTGACGCCGCCGGCGATCTTCTGCGCGCGTGGGCAGACCAGCCCGCAATCGATCACCACTGCCATCCGTTGCGACGCTGGCCATTTCAACTCTCGCCGGTCGAGCTGCGCTCAGCATTCACCGAAGCGCTCGATCCGCAGCTGGCCGCCAAGCATGTCGTGTACATCGTCGGCTACCAGGACGCCATCCGCCGAATTGCCGCCGCGCTTCACTGCGACGCGACGGAAGCCGCCGTCCTCGCCCAACGGAATGCCGCCGACCCCGCAGGCTACGCCAAGCGGCTGCTGACGCCAACCGCGACCGGCATGATGCTGGTGGACGCCGGATTCTCGACTCCTGGGACTTTCACGCTGGGGGAACAGGAGCAGGCCACGGGGATCGCCCAGCGCGAGATCATCCGCCTCGAGACGCTCGCAGAGAGCCTGATCAACGATGACAACGATCCCCGCGAGTGGTTCCGCGCGGTCCGCAACGCGTTGCGCGCCGCAGTCGAACGCGGCGCCGTCGGCGTCAAAACCATCTGCGCCTACCGCGCGACCCTCAAGCTCCAGCCCGTCGACACCGATGCCCTCGGCGTCGCCTTCAGCGCAATTCAGCTCCGCGCCCAGCGCGGTGAGCGCCCGCGTCTTTCCGGGAGCACCGTCTGCCACGCGCTGCTCTTCGAAGCCGCTGAGGTATGCCGCGAGCTCGACGTGCCGCTCCAGGTCCATTGCGGCTTCGGCGATCCGGACGAGGACCTGGCGGAAGCGTCGCCCCTCGGCCTGCGACCGCTCTTTATCGACCCCACCTATCGCGGCCTTCGCGTTGCCTTGCTTCACTGCTATCCGTACCACCGCGAGGCGGCCTATCTCTGCTCGGTCTTTCCCGATGTCTACATGGACCTCTCGCTGACGATTCCATTCGCAGGTCTCGAGGGCGGCCGCGCGATGCGCGAGGCGCTTGGTCTGTGCCCGACCAGCAAACTGCTCTACGCTAGCGACGCGAGCCGTTATCCGGAGGTCTTCCTGGTGGCGGCTGCCGCCCACCGCGAAGCGCTGGCCGGCGCGCTGGGCGAGCTGGTTCACCGCGGCATCATGGATACCGTGACGGCCGCCGCCGCCGGCCGACAGGTCCTGGCCGATAACGCGAGGCGCGTCTATAACCTCAAGGGCTAAGCTGCGTCGTCCAGGTGGCACCGCCGTCGACAGTCTTAAGAATCGGCAGACCCCTGGAATCAGCGCCAAGGGCCCAACCGATCTTTGGCGTCACGAACTGGAAATCCATGACAACGGCATTCGAATTTGTTGGAATCGTCCCGGCGCTTGACCAGTGCAGGCCACCATCGCCGCTGAAGAGGAGGTTGTTCGCCTTGGCGTCCAGGGTCCAGCCGTGCGCAGCGTCCAGGAAATAGACGGAAAACGCGTTGGCCGGCAACATGGGTCCGAGCTGCCAGGACCGACCGCCATCGGTGGTGGTGTAGAGAAAATTCTGCGCGTAGCCGCGCGGGTCTTGATACGCGTTGTTCAGGACCAAGGCGCCGTGCTGGCTGTCCCAGAAGCGCAAGCTCTCGATCGCGCAGTCGCAGGTCAATGTCCCCTGAGCGGGCGTTCTCAGGGCAACCGCAGCCCAATTCCGGCCTCCGTCGCGGGTCACGTACAAGAAGTATCCGCCGCCTGCACCACAGCTGCCATGGATCCAACCCGTGGAGGCATTTAGGAAGACGGGGTTTAGCTTCGAGCAAGCCTGGGGCAGATGGCCGGCGATCCCGCTCGTGTCTGTTTGAGAGAGCTGGTTCCAGCTCGCGCCGCCGTCGGTAGTCCCGTAGAACGCGACCATGTCGGAACCGGGCGTCTCCAGGGTGCCGTCTTGCTTCATGAAGAGCCATCCATTCCGCCGGTCGACGAAGTCCAAGGCGGCCGGGAATCCCCAACCCGCTGAGGCGGTGCCAACGTGCAGCCAGGTGTGGCCGCCGTCTGACGTTCGATAGATCTCGACGCTGAAGTCGGTGCTTGGCGAGCCGGGTTGGACAGACGACGCCAGCCAGGCGTTGTCGGCGTCGAGGAAAAACGTGGCCCAATTGCCCAGCCGAGCCTGGCTTGGGGTCACGTTGTTCCAGTGATCTCCGCCGTCGGTCGTTCGGAGAATTCGGTCCGTGCCGGACCCGGACGCCCACCCCGTGCTGGCGTTGATCATGCGCATCGACACGGAGCCCAGCAGCGGATAGGGCGCGCCGCTCGTCGTCGGGGTCGGGTACGGAGTCGGCTTGACACTCGGCGACGAAATCGGCGATGCCGTCGGTGTCACTCCCGCCGACTGCCGAGCGCGCTGGACGGCGATCCCCAGCCCGATGGCGACCACGAGTATGGCTGCCGCGGCAACCACCTGGAGCGCCCAGCCGGGCTTGCGGCGCGGAGGGCCTCCGACGATGCGCGCCTCCATGCCGGCGGGCGGCGGTGTGCTAGCGCCTCGATGCAGATACGCCTTGAGCCGCGGATCGAATTCGTCTCGCTTACTCATACTTGAGCTCCTTTCGCAGGCTGGCCAGCGCTCGGGCGAGGTGGCTGCGCGCGGTCCCCGGCTGGCATCCGATCAGCGCGGCGCATTCGTCGAGCGAGTAGCCGTATTCGTAGTGGAGCGTCACCACGGCGCGCTGCTGGCGGGTGAGGCGTCGGTAGCCGCGATCAAGGTCCATGTCGGGTTCCTCGGATGGCTGTGCAAGGACCGTGCTGGTGTCGGCGAGCCAGAGTCGGGGGAGCAGGCGCCTGCGTGTCCGAATCGCGCGGCGAACGCAAATCTGGCGCAGCCAGGCGCTTCGCTTCGATGGATCGCGGAGCGCGTCCCACGACCGCCAGGCCAGCTCCATCGTTTCCTGAACGGCGTCCTCGGCTTCCTGGGCGTCCCGCAGGATGCAATAGGCGACGGCGAACAGCCGGCCGCTCTCGGCATGGACAGCGGCGT
>WNFD01006916.1_pt1 | contig 11296 bp, 10 predicted proteins | sample 5400491 | NCBI WGS metagenome assembly WNFD01 (sample SAMN13153343, study PRJNA577476) | soil metagenome | isolation source: 120 cm saprolite under Douglas fir tree site 2 hole 2 replicate 2 | place: USA:California | collected 2015-04-18 | reverse complement strand
GGAGATCGCGCGGCAGAATCTGAACCGGGCCGCGAACCGCGAGCGCGACATCGATGCCGGAAGTCGCCAGATCCAAAGCGATCTCACCGCCCGAATTGCCAAATCCGACGACCAGCACGCGCCTTCCCGCGTACGGTGTCGGATTGCGATATTCGCTGCTGTGGACGACGAGCCCCCGATAAATTTCCGAACCCGGCCACGACGGACGGTGCGGCGCGTCTGCGATCCCCGTTGCAATGACCATAACGGGCGCATGGATCGAGCCCTGAGCCGTCTCGGCGCGCCATTGCGAACCGTCGCGCCGGATGCACGACACGGTCGAATTGAAAATGGGCGCAATATCAAAGCGTACGGCGTAGCTTTCGAGATACTCGATTAATTGCTCGCGAGATGGATAGTGCGGATAGGTCCGCGGCATCGCCATGCCGGGCAGACCGGAGTGCTTGCGATCGGTGTGCAGATGAAGACGGTCGTAATGGCGTCGCCAGACCGAGCCCACGTTATCGGCCTTCTCGAGCACGGTAACGTTGAGCCCTGCCCCGCGCATCGTCATGGCACACGCCAACCCTGCGGGGCCGGCACCTACGATGATCGCGTCGGGATTCCGCAATGCGCCCTCCGCAAGCGAATGACTTATTTGCCCCACACCTCTTTCGCGACATCGACCGCGAGCTTCAGCTTTGCCCACTGCTCTTCCTCGGTGAGGATGTTGCCCTCTTCGGTCGAGGCGAAGCCGCATTGCGGCGATACCGCGAGCTGATCGAGCGACACGAACTTGCTCGCTTCCTCCAGCCGCCGCTTGATATCGTCCTTGTTCTCGAGTTGGCCAGTCTTCGAGGTGATGACGCCGACCACCACGATCTTGTTGCCCTTTGGCAAATACCGCAGCGGTTCGAAGCCGCCGGCCCGCTCGGAATCGTATTCGAGGAAATAGCCGTCATAGTTGGTGCCGGCCAGCATGGTTTCGGCCACCGGCTCGTAACCGCCGGACGAAATCCAGGTGGAGCGGAAATTGCCGCGGCAAACATGCGTGGTGATGGTCATGTCGGCGGGCCGCTCTGCGATCGCGTAATTGATCACGCGGGCGTAGGTTTCCTGCAGGCCATCGGGATTGTCGCCGCGCTCGCGCGCCTTCGTCAATTCCTCCTGCGAGCAGAGATAGGCCCACACGGTGTCGTCGAACTGCAGATAGCGGCAGCCGGCGTCGTAGAACGCCTTCACCGCCTTGCGATAGGTCTTTGCGAGGTCCTCGTAGAAAACATCGAGATCGGGATAAATCTCCTTCGAGATCGACTTGCGGCCGCCGCGGAAATGCAGCACGGCTGGCGAGGGGATCGTCATCTTCGGCATCACATGCGCGACCTCGCACTTCTTTTTCAGGAATTTGAAATGGTCGAGCATCGGGTGGTCGTCGGGAAAATCGAGCTTGCCGATCACGCGGACCGCGTCATGCCGGGTCTCAACGCCTGCGAACTGAATGCCCGTGTCGGGGTGAAACAGTTCGCAGCCGGTGAGTTTCGCCAGAAAGTCGAAATGCCACCACGAGCGGCGGAATTCGCCGTCGGTCGCAAGCTTCAGGCCGATCGAGGCCTGCTTATGCACGACCTTTTCGATTTCCATGTCTTCGACCTTGCGCAGATCGGCGGCCGATATTTCACCCTTCTCCAGTTTGGCGCGCGCCTGCTTGATCTTCGGCGGACGCAACAGGCTGCCGACCTCGTCGGCGCGGAAGGGGGCTTTGGTTCTCTGCATGGTCTTAACTCCTGCGGCGAATGGTCAGCTCTTAATACAACATCATCCATCGTCATTGCGAGCGAAGCGAAGCAATCCAGAAAACATGATGAAAGAACTGGATTGCTTCGTCGCTTCGCTCCTCGCAATGACGGCGACCGTCCAGGTATGTCACGACTTCCCCGCCACACCGAGAAAACGCTCGAGTACCGTGGGATCGGCTTTCAGGGCGGCACTCGCCGCGTCGTGAACGATCGCGCCGCGCTCCAATATCACAACACGGTCGGCGAGCCCTAAAATCTTTTGGGCATTCTGCTCGACAATGATCGAACAGGTGCCGCCGGCGCGGGTGATGGTGCCGAGCGCCCGGAGCAGTTCCTCGACGATGATCGGGGCCAGCCCCTCGGTCGGCTCGTCCAGCAGCAGCACCTGCGGATTGAGCGTGAGCGCGCGACCGATCGCCAGCATCTGCTGCTCGCCGCCGGAGAGTTGGTTACCGAAATTGTTGCGGCGCTCTTTCAGCCGCGGAAACATCTCGTAGACCTTTGCCACCGTCCAGGGTCCCGGCTGCGCCACCGCGGTCATGTTTTCTTCGACCGTCAGCGAGCGGAAGATATTGCGCTCCTGCGGCACCCAGCCGATCCCTGCCCGCGCCCGCTGGTCCGGCCGCATCTGCGTGATATCCCGCCCGCCAAGGGTGATGGTTCCCCCGAACCGTTTGTTAACCCCGACAATCGAATTGATCAGCGTGGTCTTGCCGGTACCGTTGCGGCCGAGCAGCGCCAGCACCTGGCTTTCGGCAAGACGCAACGACAAATCCGGCAATACCACCGCTTCGCCGTAGCCGGCGCGCAAACCTTCGATGCACAACAGATCAGGCATCGGCGGCCTCGCCGAGATAGACCGCCTTGACGCGCGGATCGCGCGCCACCTCGTCCGGCGGGCCTTCGACCAGCAGCGCGCCATTGACCAGCACCGAGATGCGGTCGGCGAATGAAAACACCAGATCCATGTCGTGCTCGATCAGGAGCACGGTGACGTCGCGCGGCAATGCCGCCACGGCCGCCAGGATATCGTGACGCTCGCTTTCGGGCACGCCGGCGGCGGGCTCGTCGAGCAGCAGCACCCGCGGCTTGGCGGCGATGGCGACCGCGATCTCCAGCAGGCGCTGCTTGCCGTAAGGCAACGTCGCGGTCAGCTCGTTCATCACATCGAGCAGCCGGAAACGCGCGAGGTTCTCGGCGATCTCGGCGTTGACGTCGTCGCGCGTGCCCATCCGCCGCCACCAGTCGCCGCCACGGCCGAGCCGTTCCGACACCGCAAGCCCGATAGTCTCGAGCGGCGTCAGGTCAGCGTAGAGCTGGTTGATCTGGAAGGTGCGCGACAGCCCGCGCAGCACCCGTGTGTGCACCGGCAAATCGGTGATGTCGTTGCCTTCAAGCAGGATGCGCCCGGCATTGGGCTTCAGCACGCCGGTCAGGAGATTGATGACCGTGGTCTTGCCGGCGCCGTTGGGGCCGATCAGCGCGTGGCGCGCCCCCTGCTCGACCCTGAGAGAGAGATCGCGGGTGACCTTCAGGCCGCCGAACTGCTTTTCCAGACCTTTTGTTTCCAGCGCTGTCGTCATGATGCGTCACTTTCGGGAACCACAACCACGGCTTTGCGTCCGGCGAATTGCCGGATCACGAGATTCGGCAGCCACAGCGCCCAGCGATGCATGCGGGCGCGGCCGACCAGCACGATCACGACCAGCACGAGGCCGATCCAGAATTGCCAGTATTGCGGCGTGATGGTCGAAAAGACTTCCTGCAGCATCTTGAACACCACGGCGCCGATCAATCCGCCGTAGAGATAGCCGGTGCCGCCGATCACCAGCACCAGCATCAAATCGGCCGAACGCTCGAACGAGAACACGTCGAGCGAGGCCAGTGCCGTGGTCTGGGTGAACAGCGCGCCGGCGATGCCCGCATAAAACGCCGCGAGCGTGTACACCGCGATCAGGCGCCGGTTGACCGGGATGCCGATCGCCGCCGCCCGCAACGGGTTGTTTCGGATAGCACGAAGCGAGAGGCCGAACGGCGAGTGCACGATCCGCCGCGCCAGCAGGAACAGCACGAACAACACGCCAAGACTGTAGAAGAAGCCAACCTTGCCGAACATGTCGAACGCGAACAGGCCGAGGATCGGCTGCATCTCGATGCCTTGCAGCCCGTCGGTGCCGCCGGTGATGTTGGAAAAGCGCTCCGCCAGCGCCTCCAGCAGCAGGGCGATCCCAAGCGTCACCATCAGGCGGGTGAGGTCGACACCCCTTATCACCAGAAAACTGGTGAGAAATCCGACCGCGGTGGCGACGAGGCCGGCAACCACGAGCGCAATCACAGGCTCGGTGACGATGCCGTGCAATGCCAGCAGGCCGGCAGAATAAGCACCGACGCCGAAGAACGCGGCGTGGCCGAGCGAGACAATTCCGGCGTAGCCGAGAATGAGGTCGAGCGACAGCGCGAACAGTCCGAGCCGCACGATATCCGTCATGATCAGATAGCGCGAGGGGAACAGGAACGCGCTCGCCAATACGAGAATCCAGAACGCGATCTCGCTCGCGCGCCAGCGCCCGTGCTGCAAGGCGTGGTATCCGACATCGGTTTGCGCGGTCATATCGGCGTCAACGGGCGGCGGCGCGGCCGAACAAACCGTTCGGACGCCAGATCAGGATCACGATCATGATGGTGTAGATCACGAACGGGCCGAGCTTGGGCACGTAGTATTTGCCGGCGACGTCGCCGATGCCCAGCAGCAAGGACGCCAGAAACGGTCCGGTGATGCTGGAAGAGCCGCCGACGGTCACCACGATCAAAAAGTAGATCATGAACTTCAGCGGAAAATACGGATCGAGGCCGAGGATCTCCGCGCTCAGCGCGCCACCCAACCCGGCAAGGCCGCAACCGAACGCAAAGGTGAACGCAAACACCTGCGGCACGTTGATGCCGAGCCCGCTGGCGGCGCGCGGGTCATCCACCGCCGCCCGCAGTCGGCTGCCGAAGCGGGTGCGCGCCAGCACCAGTTGCAGGCCTGCGGTCAGCAGGCCGCAGATCACGATGATCATCAGCCGGTAGCGGCCGATGCCGACGCCGAAGAAATCGATTTGTCCTTCGAGTGCCACCGGCAGCTTGATGAAAATCCGCGACGATCCCATGACGTAATCGACCGCCGCCACCGACATGAAGACGAGGCCGACGCTGAACAGCACCTGATCGAGATGGCTGCGGTTGTAGAGATGGCGGTACAGCGAGCGTTCCAGCACCGCGCCGATCAAGGCACTTGCGACAAACGCCAGCGGCAGCGCCGCAAAGAACGGCCAGCCGGAATTGTTGACCAGCACCGCGCAAACGTAGCCGCCGGTCATCGCGAACGCGCCATGCGCGAGATTCACAAAATTCATCAACCCGAGCGTGACCGCCAACCCGCAGGCCAGCACGAACAACAGCATGCCATAGGCGACGCCGTCGAACAGAATGGTGAACAGCGTGGTCATGGGATGCCGCCGAACCTCTAATCAGCACTCGTCATTCCCCGATGTGCAATTGCACATCGTGGATGCGCCTCTTGGCGCAGGCCCGGAATCCATACTCCCCGCGGGGGTTATGGATTCCGGGCTCGCTCGTTTCACTCGCGCCCCGGAATGACGGCGTTTTATTTGCCCGGCCCCCCGCAGCGCCCACCCCTCACTTCTTGGTCTTGCCGGCGTCCTTGACGGCCTCGAAGGTCTGGAATTCGACGTTATAGAGTTCGCCGTCGACTTTCTCGACCTTGCGGATGTAGATGTTCTGCACGATGTCGCGGGTTTCCGGATCGATCGAAATCGGGCCGCGCGGGCTTTCCCACTTCATCCCCTTCATGGCCTCGACCAGCGCATCGCCGTCGGTCTTGCCGGCGGTCTTCTTCAGCGCCTCATAGATCAGGTGAATGCCGTCATAGCCGCCCACCGCCATGAACCCCGGGCGCGTGTTGAAGGCCTTCTTGTAGGCGGCGACAAAAGCCTTGTTCATCGCCGAGGGGTGCGCGGCGGAATACAAATGCGCGGTGACGGCGCCGAGCGCAGCATCCCCCATGCCGTTCAGGAGGTCGTCGTCCATGACGTCGCCGGGGCCGATCACCTTGATGCCCGATTTGTCGAGCCCGCGTTCGGCATATTGCTTCATGAAGTTGCCGCCCTGCCCCGCCGGCACGAACACGAACACGGCGTCGGGCTTGGCATCCTTCATCCGCTGCAGGAACGGCGCGAAGTCGGGATTGGCCAGGGGTACCTTGACCTCCTCGACGATCTGGCCACCGCCGGCGGTAAAGTGCTCCTTGAAGAAGTTCAGCGCGTCGTTGCCGGGAGCGTAGTCCGACGTCAGGGTTGCTACTTTCTTGATGCCGTTCTTGGCGGCCCAGTCGCCGATGATGGTGGACGACTGCGCCAGGGTAAAGCTGGTGCGTACGATGTAGGGCGAACGCTCGGTGATGATCGAGGTGCCAGCCGCCATCACGATTTCCGGGATCTTCGCCTGGGTCGCCAGCGGCGCCGCCGCCAGCGCGGCGGGCGTAACGCCGAAGCCCGCGATGAAGCTGACCTTGTCGTTGACGATCAGTTCCTGCGCGAGACGCTTGGTATTGTCGGGAACCGCCGCGTCGTCCTTCAGGATGATTTCGATCTTCTTGCCGGCGACGGTGTCGCCCTTCTGCTGCATGTACAGCTTGACCGCATTGTCGATCTGCTTGCCGGTCGAGGCTTGGCCGCCGGTCATCGGCAGAATCAGGCCGATCTTCACGCTCTCCTGCGCCCGAGCAGGCGCAACGGCGGCGACGCCCGCAAGTACAACGCCGGCAGCGGCCCACGACAACGTTTTAGTGCGAATGAACATGAACGCTCTCCCCCTGATCGATTTTCTACCTGGAACCGAGTCTCCGGTCCTTGCCTTCACCATAGCCCAGATTTTTCAGCCGTGTATGGGCGCGGCATGGCGTCTCATGCGGGCGACGATGTCAATCTCGACGATGGGCGCGGTCGCCGTGACCGGCTGATTGCCAACTTATCCCCAACAGCCGATAAGTTAGGTATCATAATACTTTGAACTTTTGGATAAGCCAATCCGTCCGTTTTTGGTAGTAGGCTCACCCGGCACTCCGGCAGTCCACTGATGCCAATCCGCACGCGCCATTTTGCTGTCGCCCTCGCCGTCGCGCTTCTGGCCTGCGACCTCGGCGCCTGTGGAACCATCAACGAGAATCTGGCGGCCGGATTGGGCGATCTGATCCCAGCCTGGGCCGGCGGCCTGCCTACGGATGCCCCGCCCCGTCCCGGCACCGCGAAATATGACGAGTTCATGAGAGAGCGGGAAAAGAAGCGCCTCGAGCCCGTTGCGACAACGGACGAAGCCGGCCAGCTGTCCTCGCCAGGACTGGACGCCGTTCACTGAACCCTCGCGAAGAAACCCCGATCTTCAATCCATGAACACCACGGTCTTGCGGCCGTTGAGGATCACGCGGTCTTCCAGATGATGGCGCATCGCGCGCGCCAGCACGCGGCGCTCGATGTCGCGGCCCTTGCGGACGAGATCCTCGGGCGTATCGCGATGGCTGATGCGCTCGACGTCCTGATCGATGATCGGGCCCTCATCGAGCGCGCTGGTGACGTAATGCGCGGTGGCGCCGATCAGTTTGACGCCGCGCTCGTGCGCCTGATGATAGGGCCGCGCGCCCTTGAAGCCCGGCAGAAACGAATGATGGATGTTGATGCAGCGGCCCGAAAGCTTCGCCGACATCTCGTCCGAGAGGATTTGCATATAGCGCGCCAGCACAACGAGATCGGTTTCGGTTTGTCCAACCAGATTCCAGATCGCAGTTTCCTGCTCGCGCTTGGTCTCTTTCGTCACCGGCAGATGGTGGAACGGAATGTCACCAAAATCGAGATTGCCGTAGGTCTCGCGCGGGTGATTGGAGACGATCGCGGTCGGGATCATCTCGAGTTCGCCGGTCCGCCAGCGATACAGGAGATCGGCAAGGCAGTGATCGGATTTCGAGACCAGCAGCATCACCCGGCGGCGGGTGGCGCGGTCGCGCATCTGCCAATCCATGCCGAAACGCTCCGCGATGCTTGCGAATCCGGTCTGCAGCGCCGCAAGATTGACCGCGAGGTCGGCGGCGTTGAACACCACCCGCATGAAGAAATGACCGGTCTCGACATCGTTGAACTGCTGGGCGTCAAGAATGTTCTGCCCATTATGGGCAAGGAACGTCGAGACGGCCGAGACGATGCCGGGGCGATCGGGACAGGATAATGTCAACACGAATTGATGGTCGGGCATGGCGCGGGCTTGGTTGTAATTCGAAAGATGGGGATGGAACAGCGATCTGCGGCCCTGCTCTATCACCCGCGCCGCTCTTGCGCCAATCGCGGCCCAAGCGCCATGATGAACAAACAACGGGCGATCTGCGTTAGGGCAATATCATGGCTGACAAACTGAACGGCTACCGCATCCTGATCCTGGAAACCCGCGAGGAAGCCCAGTTTTCCCGCCTGCTGACCGAACAGGGCGCGGATGTGCTGCAATGTCCGATGTTCACCATCCACGACGCGCCTGACGCCGCGCCGATCGAGGCCTGGATCCGGCGCTGCATTGAAAAGCCATGCGACGATCTGGTGCTGATGACCGGTGAAGGGCTGCGCCGCCTGATGAAGGTGGCGCGGCGGATCGAACTCGATCAGGAATTCATCGCCGCGCTCGGGAGGCCAAGAAAATTTGCGCGTGGCCCAAAACCCGGCCGGGCGCTGCGCGAGATCGGGCTTGAGCCGCAGGTGACGACGGAGAAGCCGACATCCGAGGGCATCGCCGAGATGCTGTCGGGCGTCGATCTCAGGGGCCATCGTGTGGGCTTGCAGCTTTATCCCGACAAGGATCACAGCGTGCTGATTGGCGCCATCACGGCGCAAGGCGCCGAGGTCGATCCCGTGCTGCCTTATGTCTACGACGCGCAGGCCGCCGATGCCAACATCGTCACCGCGATCGACGAGATGGCGCAGGGCCGCATCGACGCCATTGCGCTGACCAATTTGGGGCAGGTTCGCCGTCTTGTGGAGGTCGCGCGGGCGCGTGGCTGTGAGGATCGGTTGCGCGAGGGCCTGGCGCGCACGCCGATTGCATCGGTGGGGCCGGTGGTGTCGAACGAACTCAAGTCTCACGGCTTGCGCACCGACATCTCACCCGCCAACGACGCCTACTTCATGAAGCCGCTGATATCGGCGATGGCGGCAGCGCTCGGACAAACCGCGCCGCGCTCTGCCGTCATTGCGAGCGAAGCGAAACAATCCAGAACTTGACGAAAAGATCAAACGCTCAGTTCTGGACGATCACTCAGCCCGCCCGGATTCCTTCAGGAACGCCTGATAGGCCAGCTTGATTCCGTCTTCGAGCGAAGTGCTTGCGCGCCAGCCCAGTTTGGCAAGGCGGCTGACATCGAGCAATTTGCGCGGCGTGCCGTCGGGCCGCGAGGGGTCGAAACTGATTTCGCCGGCATATCCAACGGTCGCAGCGACCACCCGCGCGAATTCGGCGATGGTAATGTCTTTGCCGGTGCCGATGTTGACGAGTTCGCTGCTGGAATAGGTCTTCATCAGACGAATGCAGGCATCGGCGAGATCGTCGACATAAAGGAATTCCCGCCGCGGCGTTCCGGTTCCCCAGACCACCACATTCGAGACGCCAGAAAGCTTGGCTTCATGAAACCGGCGAATCAGCGCCGCGACGACGTGGCTGTATTCGGGGTGATAATTGTCGCCGGGACCGTACAGATTGGTCGGCATCACGTTGATAAAATCCGACCCGAACTGGCTGCGATAGGCTTCAACCAGTTTGATGCCGGCGATCTTGGCGATCGCATAGGGTTCGTTGGTTGGCTCAAGCGGACCGGTCAGCATTGAATCTTCGCGCAGCGGCTGCGGCGCGAGCTTGGGGTAAATACAGGACGACCCGAGAAACATCAGCTTCTCCACGCTATTGATGTGGGCGGCGTGAATCACATTGGCCGCGATCATCAAATTGTCGTAGAGAAATTCGCCGCGCAGCGTGTCGTTGGCGGCAATGCCGCCGACCTTCGCCGCCGCGAGAAACACCGCCTGTGGCCGCTTGCCGGCGAACCAGCCGTTCACAGCGGCCTGATCGCGCAAGTCGACCTCGCTGCGCTTGACCGTCAGCAGTTCGACATCCTCCTGCGCGAGCCTGCGCATCAACGCAGCCCCGACCATCCCGCCATGCCCGGCAACGAAGACCGTTTTGCCTTTCAGCTCAAACGGGGTTCTTGCCATTGGCAACCTCCCGCCTGGCAATCGCAAGGTCGCCGGCCACCATTTCCTTGACGAGTTGGGCGAACGTGGTTTTCGGTTTCCAGCCGAGCTTCTGACGCGCCTTGCTGGCGTCGCCGATCAGTTCATCGACTTCGGTGGGGCGGAAATACTGGGGATCGATCCGAACCACGGTCATGCCGGATTTGCTGTCGATGCCAGTTTCCTCGATGCCCTTGCCACGCCATTCGATGTTGCGGCCGACTTCCGCGAAGGCGATCTCGACGAATTCGCGCACCGAGCGGGCCTCGCCGGTGGCCAGCACGAAGTCGTCGGGCGCGTCCGCCTGCAATATCCTGTGCATGCCCTCGACATAATCCCTGGCGTGTCCCCAGTCGCGTCTCGCCCCGAGGTTTCCGAGATAAAGCGTCTCCTCGAGACCGGTCTCAATGCGGGCAATGCTGCGCGTGATCTTGCGGGTCACAAAGGTCTCGCCGCGGATCGGGCTTTCATGATTGAACAGGATGCCATTGGAGGCGAACATGCCGTACGCCTCGCGGTAGTTCACGGTGATCCAGTAGCCATAAAGCTTGGCGACGCCATAGGGCGAGCGCGGATAGAACGGCGTCGTCTCCTTCTGCGGAACCTCCCGCACCAGTCCGTACAACTCGGAGGTGGATGCTTGATAGAACCGCGTCTCCTTCTCCATGCCGAGAATCCGGATCGCTTCCAGCAACCGCAGCACGCCGATCGCGTCGGCATTGGCGGTATATTCCGGGCTTTCGAAACTGACGCCGACATGGCTCTGGGCCGCGAGATTGTAGATTTCGGTCGGCCGGATTTGCTGCATCAGCCGGATCAGGTTGGTTGAATCCGTCATATCGCCGTAATGCAGCAGGAACGGCACATTGCCGGCGTGCGGATCCTCATAAAGATGATCGATACGCGCGGTGTTGAACGAGGATGAGCGCCGCTTGACGCCATGTACGGTATAGCCAAGGCCGAGCAGATATTCGGCGAGATAGGCGCCGTCCTGCCCGGTAACGCCGGTAAGGAGCGCAACGCGCCGCTTCGAATCCTGAACCGCCATGCTCACTCCAACAACGCGCCGGGACTGGCCAAAAGCAGCCCACGATGCCAAATCGCAATATATTGCGCGGGACCAGCCGGTAACGCTTGGTCTCATGGACCCAAGCCGGACGACCCAAACCTCTATCATGCCCCGCTTCGCTCAAGCAAATGTTC
>WNFD01008272.1_pt1 | contig 11298 bp, 2 predicted proteins | sample 5400491 | NCBI WGS metagenome assembly WNFD01 (sample SAMN13153343, study PRJNA577476) | soil metagenome | isolation source: 120 cm saprolite under Douglas fir tree site 2 hole 2 replicate 2 | place: USA:California | collected 2015-04-18 | reverse complement strand
CTGTGCGGGCGGCGTGCCGCCTCTGACCTGCCCTGCTCCTCAGACGGCGAGTCTTGAAGGCGCGAATCAGATCGTCAGCGGCTCAGTCACCGACGCCGCAGGCCAGAGCGCGAGCACCAGCGTCACGCTGAATATCGATCTGACTCCGCCCACGATCTTCGCGGACGTCTCACCATTGCAGAACAACAGCGGAATCATCGTTGCTCCCAGCGCTACCATCACCTTTACCTGCGCCGATACTCTTTCGGGAGTCTTTAACTGTCCCGCACCGGTCACGGTGACCACAGCGGGGCTGCAAACGTTCAACGGCACGGCTACCGACATCGCCGGCAACACCGCGACTACCAGCGTTCAGGTGAATCTGCAGACCAATCCTCCGCTTACGGTGAAAGCGAGTGTTTCACCGACGCCCAATACGGCGGGCTGGATCAATACGCAGGCCACGGTCAGCTTCCAGTGCGACGGCGGCATACCGCCGATTACGTGTCCCGCATCGATTCCGGTTTCCACCGATGGCGCGAACCAGGTGTTCAGCGGCACGGCTACGGATTCTTCGGGTGCGAGTGCCACCGACAGCATAACGATCAACGTGGACCAGACCGCTCCGCTGCTGGCAATTACTTCGCCGACGGATGGATCAGTCAGCCCCACTGTCAGCATCGCGGTCACCGGCCTGGTGAGCGACAGCGGTTCCGGACTGGCTTCGGTCACTTGTAACGGCGTGGCCGCGTCCTTCTCAACGTCCGACTTCAACTGCACCGTCCAGACCACCAACGGGACCCTGGCGCTTTCGGTGCAGGCCATCGACGTGGCCGGCAATACTTCCACAACAACGATCTCGGCCACGCTGCAGGGGCCGAAGCTGGCGATCACCGATCCGGCCCCGCTGGCGCTCTTTGCCAACAGGTCCATCACGGTCCAGGGAACCGTGGACGATCCCAACGCGCCGATCACCGTCAACGGGGTATCGGCGACCATCGACAACGGAACCTTCACCGCGCCGGGAGTCATCCTGCGGGAAGGCAGCAGCGTGGTTACCGCCACCGCGACGAATAGGTTTTGACCACACCGCAGATTTACGTCACCGGAATGGTCAACGATGTCGTTCCGGGTTCGGTGAACTCGGCCCAGGTTACCGTCACGCTGAACGGAGTGACCGCCGATGTTTCCAATCGTACGTTCATGGCGGAAGACATCCTGCTCGTGCCCGGAAAGAACATTCTGACCGCAGTCGCCAAAGACCGGGCGGGGAACGTATCGCAGAGTCAGATTACCGTCACTCTGCTCGATTCGGCCACCCAGCAACGGATACTCATGGTCTCCGGAAACGGTCAGGCCGGGCCGCTGCAGACGGTTCTGCCACAGCCGCTGGTGATCCAGGCGATCAACGGTCTGGGCCAGGCAATTCCCAATCTCCCCGTGACCTACACGGTGAACAAGAGCGACGGAGCGCTTGCGGCGTTCCCGCAGCAGGGACGCCAGATCACGGTCCAGACCGATGCCGATGGCCGAGCCAGTGTCAACTTCCAGGTGGGAACCCGCGTCGGCAAGGGCAACAATCAGGTGCTGGTGACATCGCCGGGGTTCATCGGCGAAGTGATGTTCTGTTCCACAGGCACGGTGGGAGCGCCGCTGCAGATCCACGATATCGCGGGTGAAGGCCAGACCGGAGTTGTAGGTCAGCCTCTGGCCCAGCCCATGGTCGCGGTGGTCTTCGACGTGGGCGGCAATGCCGTGCCGGGCGTGCCGGTGGTCTTCAACGTCGAAAAGGGCGGCGGAACACTCGAAGGCGGCACAACGGTAACCAAGGTTTCCGATTCCGACGGACGGGCCTCGGCAACTCTGGTGCTGGCCCAGGAAGAAGGTGTCAATAACAACGTCGTCTCGGCATCGTTTGCCGGGTTGACCGGCAGCCGGGCGGCCTTTGTCGCTTCCGGCGCCACGCCGAAGAGCGCCGTGAATACCACGGTGAGCGGAATCGTGCTGGACTCCGGCAATTCTCCGGTGGTCAATGCGACGGCGAGCCTTCAGGGCACCAACCTGACGGCCCTGACCGATCAGAGCGGACGCTTCACGATCCTGAATGCTCCCGTGGGCAGCGTTGACCTTTTCATCGATGGCAGCACCAGTACCGCGGCCGAACCGTATCCTTTCCTGGAATTCCCCCTGGTGACGGTCGCCGGGCAGGACAATCATCTGCCCAGTCCGATCTACCTGCCCGAACTGGACCTCGATAATTCCAAGGTTGTAGGCGGCGATGAAGATGTGACCCTGACCATGAAGGGGATGCCCGGAGTGCAGTTTACCGTTCTGGCGCACTCGGCCACGTTCCCGGATGGCTCGAAAGTCGGGCGCATGAGCGTTTCCCAGGTCCATTCGGACAAAGTGCCGATGCCTCCGCCGAATGCGACAGCGCCGCATCTGTTCTGGACGGTACAGCCGCCGCGGGTGAGGTTCGATCCGCCGATGCGCATTCAGATTCCCAACACGGAAGGAATTCCGGCGGGCACGGTCACGGAAATCTTCTGTTACAACCACGATCTGGAGGAGTTCGCTTCCGGTGGAACCGCGCGCGTAAGCGAAGACGGCTCCTTCATCGTCTCCGATAAGGGTTCGGGAGTAATCGTCTCGGGCTGGGGCGACGCTCCGCCGCCGCCACCGCCGCCCACATGCGCGGATGGCTGCGACAAGTGCGGAGTCTGTAAAGACGGCGCATGCGTCATGGACCCGCCTCTCGATCCGGTCGAGACCGAGGTTGAGTTCACGTTTGGGCTGCCCAGTGAATTCCTCGACAAGATAAAGGAAAAAGCGAATGACGTTCTCAATAAGTTCGGTGCGACTCTCGACGCGAACACGCCGCAAATCGCCGGATCGCTCAAGGTCAGAGAATGCTGCGACGCGGAGACAGGCCGAGGCCACAACAAAAAAGGCGCGGTTACCGGCAATCTGGGCGGAGGTCAGGTGCAGTTCAAGCTATGGCCGCCCGGCCCGATTCCCACTATCGATGTCGAAGTCGATATTTTTGGTCTGGCGCAGCTAAAACTCCATGCGCAATTCCTGGGGGGAGTGTTCGTCGGTGTCGCCGTCAAATTAGAGGGCGAACTGGGCTATAAGCAAAACGACTGCGCCAAGGAAGAAGCGGACCGCGCCGGATGCTTCTTCGCCAGCGCCAAAATTACTGTAACTCCCTCACTTACCGCGCAGATCGGAGGGAGCGTCGACCTGTCGGTTAAATGCGACATTTGCGGAATCAATATTGCGGCGTCAGCGGAAGGGTCGTTGATTCTCGGGCAGGTTAAATGGCCGATCGATGGCAAGAGCGCCACCTACAACGAAGAGAGTTGTACAGCGGGGGCGCATGTTGCCAGTTGGGATCCTCAGGAGGGTACCTTTGCAATTTCAGCTAAGTTCAAGGGCACCTGGAAGCCGCCGGGGAGTATTTCCAGATCCTTCGAAGTGACTAAAGATTTCGTGCAGTGCACGATCAACGTCAACAAGTCACCGATTGTCGACTGTGTCAACAAGCTGTGAGGACCATGAGATTGAGGCAGTGCATTCAAATTCGATTCCCGGCGAACGCGCCGCGGCTGCTGTTAGGGGCCGCTGTATTCCTGGCTGCCGGATGTGGGTGGGCGCAGGCCGAGGACAGCCGTCCTGTGCTTATTCCGATGATTTTCCCCGCCGAGGCCCGGGACATTCGAACGAGTGCTTGTTTCCAGGTGGAGGAGAGCACTTACACCCAGCCGGGCTGGTGGGAAAGCGCGGCCGGCAACACCAGCGGTCCGGAGCTGGCCTTCAAGGCGGTCATTACAGCGATGCGGCACAAAGACCGGGCTGCGCTGCTGAAAGCTACTGACGCAGATGCCGCCCGGGACACCAAAAGTTTTGACGAGCAGGCCAACGCTTTCTTTCAGCAGTTGGGCTCGTTTGAACTCATGTCGGTACCCAGGGGCTATGAGTTCGACGGGAAGGCCGTATTTTTTGCAAAATTCAGGACCTCGCAAAGCACCTTTTACGCTCCTTTTGTCTTTTCACGCGCCGGCGACGGATCGTTCGGGTTCCTGCCGCGGCGGACGCGCTCGACAACATATCAACTGGTGGAAAGCTGGTTCCAGGGGAAATGGGGGCCGTCGAGCAGCGCCACTCCGGCCTATTGCACCGCCGACGAAGTTAAGCGGGCCACGCACCGATTTCAACTGGAAGGCCCCCCAACGGGTAAGGAATGGCATGCCAGTCATATGTATCTGGCGGGCGGGTCTCTGAAAGAACCGGACGACCTGGCAACTCTGGCAACGAAGATCGGGGCAAGAATCACGGAGATGAAGGCGGCCCTCGATGGTGCGGGCATTGATGCCTTTGCCAGATTGCTGACGCCTGAGGGCGGAAACCGTTTGAAAGACTGGTACAAGACCGCTGAACAGAAGGACCGGAGTGAATACAAGGCGTCCGTCAGGGAGCAGGAGCCATTTTTTCTGTTTGACGCATCCCCTCTGGTGGTCGTTTACCTCAGAGCTGCAGCCGGGGACCAGCCCCAGGTGATGTATCTGGTATCGGGTGAGGGGCAGGACCTTTTATGGGCAAACTCATCACACCTGACGGTTGCCGACAGAGTTTTCAAGGGCGGCCCGCTGTACGACGCAGCCGGCGGAGAGAAGCCGTTCAGCGGCGTAATGAATAAGCAGCGGTAAATGCAAACGTGTGAGTCCGGATTTGGGGAACAGCGCAGACTGTAATCACAAATCCAATTTTTGGAGTGGCAAGAGCATGAGCAGGCGAGAAACGCGATTTCGAATGAGCGACAGCGCAGGAACCCTATGAAAAATGCATTCATTTTCGGCGGCGCAGTGCCTACCCTTTCCGGGCAGATCGTCCGTGAGAGCAAAGTTCGAAATCGCTGTCTTCTCATGGCGGCAGCGGCGGTCCTCTTCCTGGCCCTGGCGCCCGGGTCGGGTGTTGCGCAGGTGACGCCCGCGCCAACGCTGGGCTCGAACTGCACGGCCATGATCGCCAATCGCAGTGTCGCCGTGAATGACGACCGCACTTTTGCGATTCCCAACATCCCGACGGACGTGGGCTTTTACCGCGTGCGCGTCATCTGCAAAAACCCCGACGGCACCACCACACCCGGACAGTCGTCCTTCGTCTCTCTCAGGGGCAACGGCAATACCAGCATTCCCAGCATCGTTTTCGGTACGATCACTCCGGCGCCGATTTCCATCGCCATTACTTCTCCCCTGGCATCTCTTGCCACCCTGGGCCAGTCGACCCAGTTGGTGGTAACCGGACAACTGCCGGATGGATCGATCTCCGATTTAAGCACCCAGGCCCTGGGCACGCTTTACATCACCAGCAATCCCAGAATCGCCTCGGTCAGCGCCGATGGTCTGGTAACCGCGGTCTCCCGCGGGCAGGCAATTCTCACCGCCCGTAACGAAGGCGCAACCGCGACCCTCATCATCACCGTCAATACTCCGGTCAGCACTCTGGGCGACGGCATTCCCGATGACTGGAAAATTGCTCACGGATTCGATCCTAACGATCCCAGCGTCGCGGGCGCCGATACCGACGGCGACGGGCTGACCAACCTGCAGGAGTTCCAGCACGGCACCGATCCCAGAAATCCCGACACCGACGGTGACGGCGTTTCCGACGGAGAAGAAGTAAAACGCGGCACCAATCCCCTCAATGCGGATACCGACGGCGACGGTCTGACCGACGGCGAGGAAATCCGCCTGGGCACCAACCCCCTGAATCCCGACACCGACGGCGACGGTATTCCCGACGGTATTGAAGTGAAGCTGGGGTTGAATCCGCTGGTTCCCGATCCCACCAACAGCATCACCGGACACGTCGTCGACTCAAATGGCAATCCCGTCGCGGGCGCCAACGTTGTGGTTTTCCGCTTTTTTGTGGCGACCACCGATTCCGCCGGATTCTTTTCGCTGACCAAAGTGCCCGCCGATCTGGGGGCCTTCGTCGCGGTGGCGCGCACGACCCGCAATAATCAGATTCTTGAAGGCTCTTCGCAGCCTCACACTCCGGGGCCGGCCAACGGCACCGTCGATCTTGGCACGATTCAAATAGTGGTGAATGTCGGCGTAATCGCCGGCCAGGCGACCAGTCAGACGGGCCGGGCCATTCCCGCCGCCCAGGTAACTCTGACTTCGGGCCCCGATGTGCGCACCAGCAGCGCGGATGCCTCGGGTTTCTATCAGATCAATGGCGTCGCTCCCGGGCCCTACACCATCGTAGGTGTGGACCTCACGGGCGGTCTGCGGACCAAAGTGACGGGAAATCTTCCGCCCAATCAGTCGGCGAACGTCAATCTGATTCTGTCGCCTTCCGGAACAATTCGCGGAACGGCCTTTGGGCGCAACGGGACCACTCCCGTGGGCAGCGGGATCACCGTCAATCTGTCCGGCCCGACGTTTACCAGCACCACCACCGACAATCAGGGACAATTTCTTTTCGATTTCGTCCCTCTCGGCTCTTTCACGATTGAGAGCAGCGACGCCAACGGAAACCGCGGGCGCACCTCCGGCTCGCTGACGACCACCAGCCAGGTGGTTGTGGCCAATGTATCTTTCCTTGGCAAGGGAACGGTTTCAGGCACGGTAGCGGACGGCGCGGGAAATATCGTGCCTAACGCTTCCGTCACTCTGTTCAGCGGCAGCATCTTCGGCGGTTTCAGAGGCGCTACCACCGACGGCGCGGGTCATTATTCCTTTACCGACGTTTTCGTCGGCTCCTTCTCGGTGAATGCCAGTTCTGCGATTACCCGGCAGGGCGGCCACGCGAGCGGCACTATTCCCGGCGACGGCGAGACGGCGACCGCCAACATTACTTTGCAGGCCACCGGCAGCATCGCCGGCACGGTTTTCCGTTTCGGCGGAACCACGCCTGCGGGCGGTGTGACGGTCTCATTGTCCGATGGGCATACCACGACCTCGGATCCTCAGGGCCGGTATCGATTCGACCTTATTCCTGTTGGGTCTTACACGGTGGATGCCACGGATCCCTCCAACGGCGATCGGGGACGCACCAGCGCCTCCATCGCCAGCCAGGACCAGGTCGTAGCCGCCAACATAACGATGAACGGAGTCGGCAAAGTCATTGTCACGGTAATCGACGGCGCACTGGCGCCGGTCAGCGGCGCTCTGATCAGGCTCGACAGTTCGACGGTTTTCGGCGGAAGACAGACGGGAACGACCCAGGCGGATGGCACTCTGACGTTTGCCAATGTGCTGGCCGGCAACTTTTCAGCTTTCGCATCCGATCCGCAAAATGTGCTGACCGGCAACTCGATCGGAAACCTCGCGGTCGGCGGCACGACCCGAACGACAGTTCAGTTGCAATCGGCGGGCGCGGTGCAGGGAACCGTCTTCGGACCCAACGGGACCACACCCATCTCCAATATTTCAGTGCAATTGAACGGGCCGGTGAACCGCCAGACGGCCAGCAGCGCCACGGGAGGATTCCGTTTTGATATCGTGCCCACGGGCGCCTATCAACTGCGGGTCATCGACAGCGCGTTCAATATCCGGGCCACCGCGAGCGTCAACGTTACTTCCCAGGGCCAGGTCGTCACGCAGAACCTGGTGCTGAGCGGCGTGGGCACGATTACCGGCAAGGTGCTGAATCCGGACGGTACGACCGCCGTGGGCGCATCGGTATCGGCGCGGGTGACGAGTCAGCCAGGCAACTTCAGCACCCAGACGGATATCAACGGCAATTACAGCATCCCTCAGGTTCCCAACGGCTCATTTACAGTTTTTGGACGATCGGGGACGCTGCTGGGGCAGACCCAGGGTTCGCTGCTTTCGGACGGGAGCACAGCTACAGCGGATATTCAGCTCGTCGCGCACGTAATCCAACTGCCTTCGACCCTGTTCGACGCCAACAATTTCGATTTCGAAGTGGCGCAGAGCGGCGGGACCACCACCGGCAAGAACGCCATCTTTACCGGAGACGGGGGCGTCAATCGGGGCGCCTTCCTGCTCGACCTGATTTCGGGTACGACGACCAGCAGCTTCACCGGCCAGGGTGTGGTGTCGCAGAATCTGGCGTCCACCGAACTGGGAGACAGACAGATTGTCATCAGTCAGACGGGACTTGCCGGTCTCGATGTGACCCGCAAGATCTACGTGCCGGCGGACGGATACTTTGCCCGTTATCTGGAAATCCTGAAGAACTCCAGTGGTTCGCCGGTGACGGTCGATGTAAGGCTGACCAGCAACTTCCGGTTTGTCTCCAAGCTGCAAAACGGATTCACCTTCAATCGTGAACCGCGCATTATTTCCACTTCCAGCGGCGATGCGCTGCTGGGAGTCGCCGACCCAACGGCGCGCGACCACTGGGTGGTCATCGACGATGACGAAGACGGCGACGCATTCCTGTCGGGCACCAACCTGCCGTCAACGGCCCATGTTTTTGACGGACCCAACGCTCCGCAGACCGCGTCGGACGCGCAATACAACATCGACTTCATCGGCAACTTCGGCAAGCTCAGTGAAACCTGGAAGAGCGTGACGGTGCCCGCGGGCGGCGAAGTTGCGCTGCTGCACTTCGCGTCGCAGCAGAGCGGCCGCGCTTCGGCCCAGGCTTCGGCGCAACGCCTCGATCAGCTGCCGCCCGAAGCGCTGGCCGGCCTTTCATCCGCGGAACTTGCGGCCATTCAGAACTTTGTGGTGCCCGCGGGCGGAACCAGCGCGCTGTCGCCGCTGCCGCCCATCACCGGAACCATTACCGGCCAGGTGCTGGCTGACGACAACGCCACGCCGATTCCCGCATCCAGAGTACAGTTCCAAAGCAACAGCCCCTTCTATAACAGAGCTTATTTCGCCAACGCGCAGGGCAATGGCAGTTTCAGCTTTGCCGCAAGTCTGAACAGGACCGGCAACTCGCTGGCCGTGCCGGTGGATGCTTTCACTCTGCAGGCCACCGATTTCCAGACCGGCCTGGTTTCGCCGTCGACCATCGGAAGTTTCCCCGCCGGATTGATTGTTACGATTCAGAACGTCACGTTCAGCAACAGCGGACTGGTTACCGGGACCGTCAGAAGGTCCAACGGCGACGTCGTCAGCTTCGGAACCGTGAACATCAGCGGCGGAGCGCTCCTGCAATCGGCGAACGCCGGCATCGCCCCCGACGGGACCTATAGCTTTGCCGGAGTTCCTCCGGGCGCTTATGTGCTGGTGGCAACCGTCGGCAATCCGGAAGGCACCTCGCTGACCGCCACAACAACCGCGCAGGTCATTCTCGATCAGACCACCATCGCCGATATCGCCTTCGCGCCAACCGGCGGAGTGACGGGCGTGGTGCGTCGCGGTACCGGCAAGGCTGCTGTCAACCTGCCCGTGCAGTTGCACGGCCAGAATCCCGATGGAACGAATCTGTCGCGGACGACGCGTACCGATACAGCCGGGACCTACACCATCCTCGACGTTCCCGTCGTCGTCGTCACCATCGAGACAGTCGATTCAGCCGCGAGCACGGCGGCGAGCGCCCAGGTCAGTATCGTGGCCGATGTAATCACCAGCCGGGACCTCACTCTGGTATCGGGCGGTACGGTCACGGGTCTCATCACCGGTCAGACCAATCAGCCGGTGCCCGGCGCACTGGTAACCGTGTTTGGAAACAACGGCGCGTTCAATGTGACCGCCGGACCCGACGGGCGTTATTTCGTCGACCACATCGCTCCGGGCGCGGTGAACGTGCAGGCCCGGGATCCAAATACCGGCCAGGCGGGACGGGCCGCGGGCACGATCAACTTCGCCGGCGAGACCGTGAATCTCGATGTCAGGCTGATACCTTTCGGCACGGTGACCGGCACGGTCTTCCGCTTCGACGGAGCCACCGCGGTTCCCGGCGCGCAGGTGACTTTATTCTCGTCCGCGGGCGGCACCACCACGACCGATGCGAGCGGTCATTATCAGTTCGACTTCGTCCCGCTGGGCAGCTTTACCATCGACGTCACCGATCCGGCGACTGGCGATCGCGGAAGGACCAGTAATCAGGTCAGCGCCAACGGCGAAGTGCGCACCGTGAATGTGGTTTTGAACGGCATTGGCAGCCTGACCGTTACGGTCAAAGACGCGGCCGGCAACCTGATCACGAACGCTCAGATATCGCTCTTCGGCCAAGGCCAGTTTGGCGGCTTCCAGTTTGGCCAAACCGGCTCCGACGGCACCTTCACGTTTACCAGCGTTCTGGCCGGCAATATTTTCGTGATCGCCACGGACCCGCAGACGCAATTGAGCGGTACGCTTTCCTCCGTCGTAGCGGCGGGTGTCTCGATTGCGGTGACCGTGAATCTGCAGCCCGCGGGTTCGGTCCTGGGCCTGGTTCTGGGCGCCGATGGCGCAACTCCTCAAGCCGGTGTGACCGTGCAGATCTTCGGCCCCATATTCCGCCAGATCAGCAGCGCGAGCGATGGCAGCTTCCGGTTCGATGCGCTGCCTCTGGGCGGCTACACTCTGCAGGCACTGGATACCACAGGCAAACTGCGCGCCCGCAATTCCATCAACGTGTCGAGCAACGGAGCGGTGATTACCAGCAATCTGGTATTTGTCGGTCTGGGCCGCGTCCAGGGAACAGTGCGCAATCCGGATGGTTCGCTCGCCAACGCGGTTTCCATTACTCTGCAAAGCGCCAACAGCCAGGTGGGCGGCTTCCTGAGCACTTCCTCCAATGCGGCCGGAGTCTATACCTTCGACGGAGTTCCGATCGGCAACTTCACGATCACGGCCAGCGATCCGGCCCGGCAGCTCGTGGCCGAAGCCGCGGGCAGCATTGCCCGGGACGGCGATGTTGTCACCGTCGATATTCAGCTTCTCAATAACGCGATCAATCTGCCGACCAACCTGTGGGACGCCAACGACTTCTTCTTTAACCTGCAGAGCGACGGCCACATCCAGGACGGCACCAATTCGGTTTACGGCGGCGATTTCAACGTAAATCGCGGCGCATTCCTGCTGGACGTGATTTCCGGCGGAGTGCCCAATCGCTTTGTCGGCACCAATTTCGGCACGACGGAACAAGGCGGACGTGAGATCGCGGTCCGGCAGAACAATGTCGCGGGCCTGAATGTAACGCGCAAAGTGTTCATCCCGACTACCGGATATTTTGCCCGCTACCTTGAAATTCTGACTAACCCCGGCGAAGTCCCGATCACCGTCGATCTGCGCGTGACCTCCAACGTGCGTCCGTTCAACTCGACGCCGCTGATTCGCGCCACATCTTCCGGAGATACGACTCTGGATGTCAGCGACCCGATCAACCCCGATCGCTGGGTTGTGA
>WNFD01013919.1_pt1 | contig 11301 bp, 8 predicted proteins | sample 5400491 | NCBI WGS metagenome assembly WNFD01 (sample SAMN13153343, study PRJNA577476) | soil metagenome | isolation source: 120 cm saprolite under Douglas fir tree site 2 hole 2 replicate 2 | place: USA:California | collected 2015-04-18 | reverse complement strand
AAGGGCAGCCCGCGCGGCGATTTCTCCTTGAACATGCCGGCTTACCGTGACGCCAGGATTCTGGTGACCGACGGCGATTTCGGATGCGGCTCCTCGCGCGAGGGTGCGGCCTATGCGGTGATGGACTATGGGCTTCGGGCGCTGGTCGGGCCGAGCTTCGGCGAAATCTTCCACGTGAACTGCCTGCAAAACGGCATCCTGGTGGTCGTCCTCGCCGAGGCGGTCATCCACGATCTCTGGCGACAACTGAAGCAGCGAGCCGGTGCCGAGGTGACCATCGATCTCCCGAATCAGGTTCTGACCGCTCCGGATCGAATCTCCCACGCGTTCGCGATCAGTCCCTTGCGCAAGGACAGGCTCATTCGCGGCGTCGACGACATCGACATGACGCTCGAGCACCGGGATGCGATCGAGCGGTTCGAAGCCGGGCGCCGCGCGCGGATGCCGTGGCTTCCGACCGCGCGCCGCGAATAGCGAAATTCGGGAGGGGTCGAATGGATAGGCAACGGCGCATATCTTGCGGACGGCCGTAGCTGCTCGTGCACGAGGAGACCGCGATGATCGACGTCGAACCGACCGGCGAGGTGCTCGGCGCCACCGTGCGCGGCATCGATCTGTCGCGCCCGCTGCCCGAACGCGAGTTCGGCGCGATCCTCTGGGCGCTCGGGCGCTACGGCGTGCTGTGCTTTCCCGGCCAGGCGCTCGATGCCGCCGCGCTCAAGGCGTTCAGCGGCCGCTTCGGCGAGCTCGAGGTCAACGTCGCCGCCGGCGCGTTCTGCGATCCCGCGCATCCGGAGGTCATGATCCTCTCGAACGTCAAGGAGAATGGTCGGCCGATCGGCCTCGCCGACGCCGGGCAGGACTGGCACACCGACATGTCCTATTCGGCGACCATCGCGTTCGCGAACGTGCTGCATGCGGTCAAGGTGCCGCGCCGGAACGGCAGGCCCCTGGGCGCGACCGAGTTCGCCAGCATGCACGCGGCCTATGACGCGCTGCCCGACGCCGTCAAGGCCCGGCTCGAGGACGCGACCGCGCTCCACGACTTCGCGAAATTCTGGGACAAGATGCGGGCCTTGCCGGGAAGCACGCGCGCGCCGCTCAGCGCCGCTCAGCGCCGCGCGAAGCCGCCGGTGTCGCATCCGGTCTTCCTCACGCATCCCATCACCAAGCGAAAGGTGCTGTACGCCAACCCGGGCTATGCGCTGCGCATCGACGGAGTTCCGCGCGCGGACGGCGACGCGCTGCTCGCGTTCCTGTTCGCGCATCAGCTCGAGGAACGGTTCCGATACGTCCATCACTGGAGCGAGGGCGACGTCTTGATGTGGGACGACATCGGCACGCTGCACTATGCGCGGCCCGACTACGGCCCCGACGAGCACCGCCTGATGACGCGGTGCCAGGTGATGGCCGATCGCGTCTTCGACCCGGTATTCGCCGCGCGCGCGGCGCCGGCCTGACGACCTCGTCCCTCGCCGACGTCTCGGCCGCGGTGTGCCGCGCATCTCGCGTTCTGTAAGTGTGCCGAGCTCTCATTCGCGGGTTCACGCATGTCCGTGCTTCCGTCTGGGGCTGTCCCGGTCTGAGAACGGGCGTCGATCTCGCGATCGGCCTCACAGCACGATCGGGAATTCCCCTTGCCGCGGCTCCGCTCCCGCCGTTGCACGAGATTATCTTCACCGGACCATGCCCCGGCGCAGGCTCCCTGAAAATATGGTTCGCACGTGCCGCTGGCTCGCTTCGGACGTCCCGCCTTACTTTGCTGCAGCAGGCGCAGGGGTGATCGCGCGACCCGCGGCCCAGATGAAGCCGGCGAGCTCGCGTGCGACCGCGGTGATGGCGACGGTCTTGAGCTTGCCTCTCCGGATCAGCGCCCGGTAGCGCCGGTGCAGGCGGCACTGCGCCTTCCAGGCGATCTCGCGAACCGCTCTCGGGGCGGCGTCAACCTTCGGCTGCTTGGCTGGCCCCACCCGCGGGGGATGCTGATAGCTCCAGGAGCACTCCACCAGCATGCGGCGGGCGCGCCGGTTGCCGGCCTTGGTGATGGGACCGCGTATGATCGTCTCGCCGGTCGAATCCTCCGACGGCACCAGGCCGAGATAGGCCATCAGCTCGCGTGGCGTTCGGAAACGCGCGAGGTCGCCGATCTCGGCCAGCAACGTCGCCGCCGCGATCAGATCGATCCCGCGCATCGCCATCAGCGCCGTGACCACCTCGGCCAGCGACCAGTCCGGGACCGCTACCCGGATCTCCTGCTCCAGCCGCTCGCGGCGCTCCTGCGCCTGGCGTATCGCCAACATCATCTCCTCGAACACCAAGCGCTGCTCCGGATACTCGAGCTTCTGGCTCGCCAGCCAGCTCATGTGCGCCTTGGTCCACGTCTTCTTGTTCTCCGGATAGTGCCGCCCCTGCCGCAGCAGGAACGCCGATATCTGCTGGCGCTTCGAGCGCAAATCCATCACCGTCGTCTCGCGCGCCCGCGTCAGATCGCGCATCGCCTCATGATGTCGGTCAGGCACCCACACCGCGGTGAGCTCGTCGGCGCGCAGCAGCTTCGCCAGGCTGAGGGCATCGCGCCGGTTGGTCTTCACCTTATCGCCCGGTCGCTTCGGGATCAGCGACGGCGCAACCACGACGCACTCGTAACCGAGGCTCTTGATCTGCCGGTGGAGCCCGTACCCGGTCGGCCCCGCCTCGTAGCAGAACGTCAGCCGCTCGTACTTGGCGGCGAGCTTGCGCACCAGCTTGGCCGTTGCCGGCCCGGTATTCTCGATCGCGCCGAGAAACCGGACTTCGCCCGCCCGCCCGCCATCCGCAATCGCAACCGCATTACGCAACTTCGAGGTATGCTTCGCTATGATCGCTCATGACTCACCCTCCTTGCTTGAGGCTCTGCCCGGCCTATCCGGGTAACCCTCGCAACCGCATCGAGGGTGAGTCGCCCCTGCAAGGGAAGGGACATACGGTCTGAGGAGCATCGCAGCGCGGGACGACGCATGTGGTCCTGCAAGCACGATCGCGCTGCGATGCGTCTCGAAGCAGGAGGCCGCCCGACTCGGGCCGCCCTCACCCTTCGAGACGCGCGCCCAGATCCGCGTCGTGCGAATGATGACTGCGTGTGCGCGCGCTCCTCAGGGTGAGGGCGGAACGAGCATCGCGATAGCCGGAAAGAAGCGGCGGCGCGGCCGGGTCTTGTGAAAGCAAGCATATTGCTCGGCCGCTCGAATATTCTATGTAAGAAGCGACTCGGTGGCTCCATCGCGGGCGCGCCCGCCGCAGGGGATATTCGACCGATGGCTAAAAGAGCGGGAAGCGCCGATCTGCCGCTGCACGGCGGGCACGTGCCGAAATGGCTCGCCGATCGCATGACCCGGCTCGGCGCGGTGATCAGCGAGGCGATCGTGCATCACTACGGGCGCGACGAGCTGTTGCGCCGCCTCGCCCACCCGTTCTGGTTCCAGTCGTTCGGAGCCGTGATGGGCATGGATTGGCACTCCTCCGGCATCACCACGAGCGTGATCGGCGGCGGGTCGGGTTCGACGGCGAGGCGCTGGCGAAGGCGAGCCGCCTGGTCGCCAAGGTCGACAGCGCCGCGGTGCAGGACGGTTTTGCGCTCTACTTGCACGGCTTCGTCGTCACCGACGAGGGCCATTGGGTCGTCGTCCAGCAGGGAATGAACGAGCAGATCAGGCAGGCCCGCCGCTACCATTGGCTGTCGGAGGGGCTCGAGAGCTTTGTCGACGAGCCGCACGCCGCCATCGAGGGGCCGCCGCTGGGCGAGATCGTCAATCTGACCGACCGGAGGGCGCAAGCGTCGCGCCGCGGCCAGCTCGAGCTGCTCTCGTCGCTGGGGCCGGATGGAATAGCGGGCGAGCTGTCGAAGCTCGAGCCCGCCGCGGGCTGCGCCGCGCCCGCGGGACAACTTCTGCTGCCGCACCTTGTTCTCCCCGCGCACCACGACGTGCGCCCGAGCGACGTGCTGCTGCGGCGGCTGCACGGGAGCCTGGCCGCGGCCGCCGACCGCGCTCCGTCCGACTATTCCGAGCTGCTGCTCGTTCCGGGAGTGGGGGCGCGCACCGTCCGCGCGCTCGCCGCGGTGGCCGAGGTCGTGCACGGCGCCCCCTGTCGCTTCACCGATCCCGCGCGGTTTTCGTTTGCGCACGGCGGCAAGGATGGACACCCGTTTCCGGTGCCGCTGCGGGTCTACGACCAGACGATCCAGGTGCTGAAGTCGGCCGTCGCGAATGCGAAGCTCGGCCGGGAGGAAGAGCTCGCCGCGCTGCGGCGGCTCGACGAGCAGTCGCGCCGGCTCGAGCGCCACGCCACCGGTCCGGGCGTGCCGGAGCTGATCGCGCAAGAGCGCGAGCGCTCGCATTCCTACGGCGGCCGTTCCGTGTCGGGATGGGCGCCGCCGCTGGCGCGCCATGGGAGCGCCGATCATTCCGCGAAGGCCGGCAAGCGATCGTCGTCGCGATGAGACGCCGTGCCCACCGGCAGAGGAAAAGACCAGCCGCTCATTGCCGGGCTTGACCCGGCAATCCATCCTTTACCGGGAAAAACGCATGGACTCGTGCGGAACGATCAAATTCATCCGCTTGATCTCCGCGCGTTTGGGATTGCCGCGATCGTCCCGCGCAGAGGTCGCGGTTTGCCTGCCCGCGCGTTCATTTATAGTATCGCCGTGAAACGAGGTGGGCGTTGTCGCAATTCCTCGGCGTCTCGGTGCTCCGGAAGGAAGACCCGGCTTTGCTGTCGGGGCGCGGGCGCTATGCCGACGACCTGCCGGTGCCGGCCGGGACGCTGCACGCTCACGTCATTCGCTCCCCGCACGCGCACGCGAAAATTGCCCGCATCGATGCGAGCGCGGCGCTCGCGCAGGACGGCGTCTGGGCCGTGGTCACCGGCGAGGACGTGCGCAAGCTCTCCGATCCGTTCCTGATCGCGCTCAAGGCGCCGATCCATCAATGGTCGCTCGCGGTCGAGCGCGTACGCTATGTCGGCGAGCCGGTCGCGCTCGTCGTGGCCGATACCCGCTACCTGGCGGAAGATGCCGCCGACCTCGTCGCGATCGACTACGAGCCGCTCGCCGCCGTGCTCGACCCGCGCGCCGCCTGCGGCCCATCGGCGCCGCTGCTGCACGCCGAAGCGAAGAGCAACGAGATTTCGGTCCGCAAATTCTCCTACGGCGACAGCGCGCGCGCGTTCGCGCAAGCCGATGCCCGCGTCGCGCTGACCTGCGAATACCCGCGCAACTCGTTCACGCCGATGGAGTGCTACGTGGTCGTCGCCGAATTCCGGCCCGCCGACCGGAGCTACGACGTGCTGGCGAATTTCCAGGGGCCGTTCAGCACGCATCCGGTGATGGCGCGCGCGCTGCGCGTCCCCGGTCCCAAGCTGCGCCTGCGCATCCCGCCGGACAGCGGCGGTAGCTTCGGCATCAAGCTTTCGGTGTTTCCTTACATCGTGCTCGCGGCGCTCGCCGCCCGCATCACGGGCCGTCCGGTCAAATGGGTGGAGGACCGGCTCGAGCATCTCCTCGCCGCCAGCTCCGGTCCCAATCGGATCACCGAGATCGAGGCCGCCGTCGCCAAGGACGGCCGCATCCTCGCGTTGCGGCTCGATCAGCTCGAGGACTACGGCGCGTTCCTGCGCGCGCCGATGCCGGGACCGCTCTATCGCATGCATGGCGCGGTGACCGGCGCCTACGACATCGCCAACGTCGATGTGGTCAACCGGGTCGTGCTGACCAACAAGATGCCGGCGAGCCTGATCCGCGGCTTCGGCGGGCCGCAGCTCTATCTCGCGCTCGAGCGGCTCATCCAGCGGATCGCAATCGAGCTCGGGCTCGATCATCTCGAGGTGATCAGGCGCAACCTGATCCCGAAGCAGAAGTTCCCGTACCGGGCCGCGGCCGGCGCGCTCTATGATTCCGGCGACTATCGGCGCGCGGTCGAGACCGCGACCGGCGACGGGCGGCTCGACGAGCTCGAGCGCCGGCGGGCGGCGGCGCGCGCCGCCGGGCGCCGCTACGGCATCGGCTTTGCCTGCGTGGTCGAGCCCGGCATGTCCAACATGGGCTATCTCTCGACCCTGCTGACGCCGGCGGCGCGCGACAAGGCCGGCCCCAAGAACGGCGCGGTCTCGATGGTGACCGTCAACGTCGATCCGCTCGGCGCGGTGTCGGTAACCGCCGACGTCACCGTGCAGGGGCAGGGACACCAGACCGTGCTCTCCCAGATCGTCGCCGATCGGCTCGGCCTTTCGCCCGACGACGTCAACGTCGTGCTGGAGATGGACACGGCGAAAGACCAGTGGTCGATCGCCGCCGGCACCTATTCCTGCCGCTTCACGCCGGGCACCGCGGTCGCCGCCCACCTCGCGGCGGAGCGGATGGCCGAGAAGCTCAAGGCCATCGCAGCAAAGCAGCTCAACGTCCTGCCCGCGGACGTCGAGCTCGTCGGCGGCGAGATTCGCAGCCGCGGCAATCCCGACAACGCCGTGCCGTTCGGCCGGATCGCCGGCACCGCGCACTGGTCGCCGGTGATGCTGCCGGACGGCATGGCCCCGGCGCTGCGCGAGACCGCGGTGTGGTCGCCGCCGGAGCTCGAGCCGCCCGCAAGCGACGACCGCGTCAACACCTCGCTGACCTACGGCTTCGTGTTCGACATGTGCGGCATCGAGATCGATCCTTTGACCTATCAGGTGCGCGTCGATCGCTATGTCTCGATGCACGACGCCGGCCGCATCCTCAACCCGATGATCGCCGATGGCCAGATGCGCGGCGCCTTCGCGCAGGGGATCGCCGCCGCGCTCTACGAGGAGTTCGTCTACGACGACAGCGGCCAGTTCCTCACCGGCACGTTTGCCGACTACCTCGTTCCGACGGTGGCAGAGATCCCGGCGGTCGAGATGCTGCACCAGGAGACGCCGTCGCCGCTCACCCCGCTCGGCGCCAAGGGGCTTGCCGAGGGCAACTGCATGAGCGTGCCCGCCTGCATCGCCAACGCCATCGCCGACGCGCTCGGGGTGACGGACGTGCAGTTGCCGGCGACGCCGCGCCGCATCCACGCGCTGATGGCCGGTCCCGAGCCGGCCCGCCCGAAGGACCTCGCCGGAGCCGGCCGATGAAGCCGCGCCCGTTCGACTACGCGCGGCCGGACTCGATCGAGGAGGCGCTCGCGCTTCTCTCCGAGCACGGCGACGAGGCCCGCGTTCTCGCCGGCGGCCAGACGCTCATCGCCATGCTCAATCTGCGCGTGGTCGAGCCCGCGATCCTCGTCGATATCACGCGCATTGCCGAGCTCGATCTCATCCGCGAGATCGACGGCAGGATCGAGGTCGGCGCGGCGGTGACGCAGAACCGGCTGCTGGCCTGGTCCGCGCTCCCTCGCACGCTGCCGCTCCTTGCGGCGGCGCTGCCGTTCGTCGGCCACTTCCAGACCCGCAACAAGGGGACGGTGTGCGGCTCGATCGCGCATGCCGACCCGGCCTCGGAGATTCCGCTCGCGCTCGCCCTGCTCGACGGCGAAGTCGTGTTGCGCTCGCGTCGCGGCACGCGGGTGCTGGCGGCGGGAGATTTCCAACAGGGCATGCTGACGACCGCCCGCGAGCCCGACGAATTGATCACCGCCGTGCGTTTTCCGATTGTGCAGGGCGGCGTTGCGTTTCGCGAGGTCGCGCGCCGGCACGGCGATTTTGCCATCGTCGCCGTCGCCGCCTTGGCCGACGGCGGAAACGGCATCCGCCTCGGCGTCGCCGGCATGGCCGAGCGTCCGGCCGTGCGCCGCGTCCCGTCGGAGGACGCCCTGCAGGATGCGATCGAGCGGCTCGCCTGGGAGCTCGAAGGCTACGAGGATATCCACGCATCGGCGCGCATGCGGCGGGACCTGCTGCGCCGGATCGGTCCGGTCGTCGCGCAAGAGGCGGTCCGATGCGCCGCGTGAGCAAGGGCGAGCGTGCCCGCATCCGCCTCACCCTCAACGGCCGCCGGATGGCGGGCGAAGCCGAGCCGCGCATGCTGCTCAGCGATTTCCTCCGCCAGGCGCTCGGGGCGACCGGCACCCATGTCGGCTGCGAGCACGGCGTCTGCGGCTGCTGCACGGTGCTGCTCGACGGCACCGCCGTGCGCTCTTGCCTCACGCTTGCGGTGCAGGCCGAAGGCAGAACGGTGACGACCGTCGAATCGCTCGCGGATGCCGACGGCACCCTCAACGCGCTGCAGCAGGCGTTCCGCAACAATCACGCGCTGCAGTGCGGATTCTGCACTCCCGGCATTCTCATGTCGTTCACCGATTTCCTCGCGCGCAACCCCAAGCCGTCGGAAGCCGAGGTGATCGAGGTGCTCGGCGGGCATTTGTGCCGCTGCACCGGCTATGCCGGCATCGTCTCCGCCGTGCTCGAGGCGGCGCGCAGCACATCGCAACATCCCAATGAGGAGGGAGCCAAACAGGACGCGCCGGCAAGAACCAGATAACGCGGAGAAACGCCATGGCGGATGTGTTCGGCCAGCATCGGCCGAAAATCCCCTATCAGCCGATCGCGGATCTGCTCGCCCGATATCGGCGGCGCGATCCCGACAAGCTCGCGATCGTCGATCTCGATCAGGCGAGGTCGATCAGCTTCGGCGCGCTCGAGGCGGCGGTCACCGACATCGCCGCGTCGCTCAAGGAGAAGGGGGTCGGGAAAGGGAGCCGCGTGCTGCTCCTTTCCGACGAGAATCTCGAAAAGCTCCTGATCTGGCTCGCCACCTGGCGGCTCGGCGCCGTCGTCGCCCCGCTCAATGTCGAGCTCAACGCGGGGCTGATCGCCGATCTCGCGCGAGCGGTCGGTCCGGCGCTCACGCTGGTGCACAAGGAGCTCAACCCGCCGCCGGCGGGAACCCCGTTCGTTCGATTCGGCAACTACACGCCGGGCGCGGCCGACGCCGATCCGCGGGACGACTTCTTCCGCGCCATGCCGCGCGCAGTCGCGCCCGAAACCCTGCCCGAGCGCAACTTGCCGGCCGACCTCGCCTGCATCTTCTGCACGTCCGGGACCACCAGCCGGCCGAAGGTCGTGGTCTACGACCATTGCGCCTATTGGCTCAACGGGCTCTCGACGCTGGAATGCCTGGGGCTCACCGAGCAGGACCGCACGCTGGAATATCGCTCGTTCGGCTGGAACTCGGCGCAGGTGTTGAGCTTGATGCCGTTCCTGGAAACCGGCTTCACCTTGCACATTGCCAGGCGCTTCTCGCACAGCCGATTTTTCGAATGGATCCGCGGCCACGGCATCACCTTCGCGGCCGGCGTCCCGACGGTGCTCAACATGCTCATGGAGAAGCCGCTCGGCATCACCGCCAAGGACGTGCCGACGTTGCGGCTGATGACCTGCAGCACCGCCCCGCTCACGCTCGAGCAATGGCTGCGGTTCGAGGAGATGTACGGCGTCAAGCTGTTGCAGATGTACGGCATGTCGGAGGCCGGCTGGATGTGCGGCAACCGGCATTACAAGAACAAGCTCGGGACGGTCGGGCTGCCGGCCTTGCACCAGGAGCTCGAGATCGTCGACGCGCACGGCCGGCCGTGCCCGCCCAACGTCGAAGGCGAGGTGACCGCGGGCGGGCCGCATTGCGCGGTCGGCTATCTCAACGACGACGGCAGCATCGAGCCGATCCGCGGCAAGCGCATCAAGTCGGGCGATCTCGCGATCGTCGACGAGGACGGATTCGTCCGGGTGACCGGGCGCACCAAGGACCTCATCATCCGCGGCGGGGTGAACATCGCCCCGCTCGAGATCGACGAGGTGCTGCTCAAGCATCCCGGCGTGCTCGATGCCGCCGCGGTCGGCGTGCCCGACCAGACCTACGGCGAGGAGGTCGTCTGCTACGTGGTGCCGCGTCCGGGCGCGAGCCTGAGCGAGGCGGCGGTGACGGACTATTGCCGCGAGCGCCTGCCGGCCGCGAAAGTGCCGAAGCAGGCCTTCATTGTCGCGGAATTGCCGAAAAGCGACCGCGGCAAGGTCCTGCGCGACAAGCTCAGGGATGACTGGAACGGGCGCATGAAGCTGCCGGCATGAACTCTGTTCTTGAACGGTGGGCCGCCGCCCGCCATGCTCCCATCATCCGGAACAAGGGGAGGGGGAACGGGAGGATAGCCGTGGCGGCGACGAAGCCGGAAGAACGCATTCGCGAGCTGACCAGGACCATGCTGCGCAAGAAGCTCTACGTCGTCCTGTCCAAGGGCGGCGCGGCGCCCGAGGCGATCGCCGAGCATTTGCCGCGGCATCTCGAATACATGATCGGTCTCGAGAAGCAGGGCGTGCTGTTCGCGTCCGGTCCGTTGGCCGAGGCGGACGGCAAGACGCGCGGCGACGGCCTCACCGTCCTGCGCGCGGCGAATGCCGAGGCTGCGCGCAGGATCGCCGAAGCCGACCCGTTCGTGGTCAATGGGCTGCGCAGCTTCGAGCTGCGCGAGTGGACCGTGATGGAGGGCTCGCTCGGGATCAAGGTGACTTTCTCCGACCAATCGCTGGAGCTGGCGTAGGCACGCTGAGGTGTGGATATGAGCACAGAAACGGTCGGCGTGGTCGGCGTCGGCAAGATCGGACTGCCGATCGCCGAGAACCTGATCAAGAGCGGCTATCGCGTGCTGGGCTATCGCCGCAGCTCGCTCGCCGAGCTCGAGAAGATCGGCGGCATTCCCGCGCGCTCGCCGGCCGAGATCGGCGCGCAGGCCGACATCGTGTTCTCGTGCCTGCCGTCCTCGCAGGCGCTCGCCGAGGTGGTGGCGGGCCCGGCCGGGCTCCTCGACGCGGCGCGCCCCGGACAGATCATCGTCGAGCTCGGTTCCCATCCGGTACCCGACAAAGCGCGGCACGTTGCGCCGTTGGCGGCGAAGGGCGCCGCCTTCCTCGACGGCGAGGTGAGCGGGACGCCGGGAATGGTGTCGGCGCGCAAGGCCGTCATCTATCTTGCCGGCGACAAGGACGCCTGCGCGAAGGCCGAGCGCGTCGTCGCCGGCTTCGCCGATTCGTGCCTCTATTTCGGTCCCTTCGGCGCGGCGAGCCGCGTGAAGCTCGTCAACAATCTGTTAGTGGCAATCCACATCGCGGCGACCGCGGAGGCGATGGCGCTCGGGCTGAAGGCCGGGGTCGACGTCGAGCTCATGATCAAGGCCATCGCCACCGGCAGCGGCGGCTCGACCCAGTTCGGCATCCGCGCGCCGTGGATGGCGCAGCGCCGCTTCCTGCCCGCGCAGGGAACGGCGCCGGCCCTGCAGCACTATTTCGACATGATCGACGAGTTCGCCGACAGCGTCGGCG
>WNFD01011459.1_pt1 | contig 11301 bp, 6 predicted proteins | sample 5400491 | NCBI WGS metagenome assembly WNFD01 (sample SAMN13153343, study PRJNA577476) | soil metagenome | isolation source: 120 cm saprolite under Douglas fir tree site 2 hole 2 replicate 2 | place: USA:California | collected 2015-04-18 | reverse complement strand
CCGATGAAATTCCCTGCAACCAGACCTCGCAGGCCGCGAGCGCCTGGTCGCAAACCATCTTATGCCGCAGCTTCTTATCGCGCACGCGACGCCTGGTATTTTCGTCGAGTTGCGGCAGCAGATCAAATGTAATGTTGGCGGGCTGAAAATTCTTCGCTTCGGCATGGCAGATATAGCGCACCAGCGAGCCCAGCGCGGTTTCGCGCGGGGGCGGCGCGGCGGGCAATCCCAGAACGCGGCCGGCCACGTGGATGCCCACCAACTGGCCCATGGCGATGGATTCGGTATAGCCTTCCACCCCGGAGATCTGGCCCGCGAAGAAGACCCGATCATGCCGCTTCATGTGCAGCGCCTCGGTCAGCAGCGCGGGCGCGTGGATATAGGTATTGCGGTGAATCTGGCCGTACCGCAGAATCTTTGCGTTTTCGAGGCCGGGGATCAGCCGCAGGACGCGCGCCTGCTCGGCGTACTTCAGGTGGTTCTGAAAGCCGACGAGGTTATAGGAATCGGCGCGCAGATTTTCCTGGCGGAGCTGCACCACCGCCCACGGCATTTTGCCCGTCCGGGGATCGATCAGGCCGACGGGCTTCATGGGACCGAAGCGCAGCGTGTCGCGTCCGCGCCGGGCGATCTCTTCGATGGGCAGGCAGCCTTCGAAGTAATTCAGCTTTTCCCAGTCGTGGTTTTCGACCGATTCCGCCGTCAGCAGCGCATCGTAAAACCGGTCGTACTCTTCTTTGGTGAACGGGCAGTTGATGTAATCGGCCGTGCCCTTGTCGTAGCGGGCCGCCATGTAAACCCGCTCCATGTCGATGGAATCGGCTTCGACGATGGGGCTGATGGAGTCGTAAAAGAAAAGATGTTCGCTGCCGGAAAGGCGCGCGATTTCCCGCGACAGCGCGTCGGAAGTCAGAGGCCCGGTGGCCACCACCGTGATGCCGTCGTCCTCGTGAATTTGGGTAACTTCTTCGCGCACCACGCGGATGCGGGGCTCGCGCGAGATCGCCTCGGTGACCTTCGCCGAAAAGGTCTCGCGGTCCACGGCCAGCGCGTGCCCCGCGGGAACCTGGGCCTCGCGGGCCAGTTGCAGCAGCAGTGAGCCGGCGCGCCGCATTTCTTCCTTGAGCAGCCAGGGCGCGGTGTTTTCACTTTCGGATTTCAGAGAGTTGGAACAGACCAGTTCCGCGAACTTGTCGGTCTGGTGCGCTGGCGTGTTCTTCACCGGACGCATCTCATACAACTCGACATCCAGTCCGCGCCGGGCGCACTGCCAGGCGGCTTCGCATCCGGCCAGGCCCGCGCCGATAATTTTGATTCTCACGAAGCGCTCTCCGCCAGTTTGAGGAGCGGCGGTCCTGAAAGACGCATCAGCTCCCATTCTTCCATCGCGTCGGTGCCCAGCGATTTGTAGAATTCGATCGCCGGCTCGTTCCACTTCAGCACCACCCAGCGGATGCCGTAGCAGTTTTCGCGCACGGCGATCTGCGCCAGATGACGCAACAGAGCTTTGCCGATTCCTTTCCCACGCATCTCCGGCAGCACGAACAGGTCTTCGAGGTAAATTCCGGGCCGCCCCAGCCACGTGGAATAGTTGTTAAAGAAGAAGGCAAACCCCGCTGGAGCGCCTGACCATTCGGCAATCACGCAGCGGTATTTTGGCGACGGACCAAAGCCGTCGCGGCGCAGGTCGTCTTCGGTGGCGACCACGGCATCGGGTTCGCGCTCATATTCCGCCAGCTTTTGGATGAACATGAGGATGAGGGCGGTGTCGTTGATGGTGGCGTTGCGTATGGAGAGCATAGTTACTCGTTAGAGAATAACCCTTTCATCCCCGACCCGCCGGGTCACGCGTTCGCGGTCCAGGTATTCCAGCAGCGGAATCGCGTACTTGCGCGACACGCCGGTCAGGTCTTTGAATTTGGCGACGTCGATTTTGGCGGACTGTGCCTTATATCCCGCGATGATCTGACGCAGGCTTTCGAGCGCGGTCTGGTGGAAGACCAGATCGTCGGCCAGCTTGACCAGCACGCGGTCGCGCAGCAGCAGGGTCACCAGTTTTTGCGCGCGCGCCTTGTCGATCGGCAGCTTTCCCAGAACGTCGTACATGGCGGGCACTTTGAGTCCGGCAGAGGCAAACGCGTGTTCGATATCGGCCTTGGCTTTGGCTTCATCGTCCCTGAGTGCGACGCCGCGTCCGGCGAGGCGGACCTGTTCGCCCATAACCTCGGCTTTCTTATCGCGCGCCAGTTGAGCGAGCAGGGCTTCCATGACTTCCGGGGACAGCCCCAGTTTTTCCCGCAGCTCTTCCTTGCCGATTCCCGCCACCAGAGGATTCGCCTTGTGAAACGCGTCCAGATCGACGGCGATGCGCGCCAGCGATTTGGTGAAGGCCGCGGCGGCGATCATCGACTCTCCGGCCTGGACAATTTTCTTTTGCTGCAGCAGCGCGGCCATCACCGGCTGGAGCGTGCCCTTCTTCAATCCGGTTTCACGCACCGCGCCCGCCATCGACAGACCATCGGCCCCGTGGCGCAGAATGCGCGCCAGAGCTATCTCCGGCAGAGAGCCCCCGGTCAGCGCATTCAGGAATGCGACCACCACGGTTTTTTTCTGCCGCCGCATGGGAAAGGCATCGAGCACAACCGCGCCGCCGATGGTGACCACCGGCGAGAAATCCCGCAACAGCGAGATGCGGACATCGAGCTTCTGCGTCGGCTCCAGCGCGCCCGGCGTGGCCAGCGTCATGCCGCGCGCCAGGTCTTCGACCGCCACGCCCGCCAGGTTCAGGGCCGTGCGCTGCCCCGCGATGGCCTTCTCGGCGGCGCTGCCGTGGACCTGCACGCCGCGCACGCGGATCTTTTGTCGCGTGGGGAAAACCTCGACTTCATCCTCTTTCTGTACTTTGCCCGCGATCAGCGTGCCGGTGGTCACGGTGCCGAAACCTTTCATGGCAAACACGCGATCGATGGGCAGACGCAGCAGCGCTTCGGTGTCGCGCGCGGGAATCTCGCCGGCCAGCCTGGCAATTTCGTTTTTTAGCTCCTCAAGACCGGCCGCGGTGCGGGCGCTGACCGCCACCATGGGAGAACGCGAAGTGTCCAGGAATGACCCGCGCACGAACTCCTCGACCTCCATGCGCACCACGCTGAGCGTGTCTTCATCCACCAGGTCGGATTTGGTGATCACGGTGATGCCGCGCGGAATGGAAAGCAGCCGGCAGATTTCAAAGTGCTCGCGGGTCTGGGGCTTGATGGATTCATCCGCCGAGATCACCAGCAGCACCAGATCGATGCCCCCCACCCCGGCCAGCATGTTGCGGACAAACCGCTCATGGCCGGGAACGTCGATAAAGCCAAAACGCAGCTTCTCGCCGCTGATTGCCGTGAGTTCCAGATGGGCAAAGCCCAGATCGATGGTGATGCCCCGCCGCTTCTCTTCTTCGAGGCGGTCGGTATCGATTCCAGTGAGGGCGCGGACCAGCGCGGTCTTTCCGTGGTCGATGTGTCCGGCGGTACCGATGATGATGGATTTCATCCGTATTCCAGTGTAAAGGAAGAGGGTGAATCCGGCGGCTGAGCCGGAACGAACTTAGGAACAACTAATCTCCATTCCAAAGAAGTTTGCCGGTTTTTCAGGACAATGCGAGGCTGCTACGTTCTTTGCTGGTAGTAGGCCCGAGCATGAATTCGGGAATGGTCCGTTTTCGCGAAAGCGGGGCCAACGCCGATTCCCGGCACGAGAGAGTGTCAGGCACGGATAAGTACGCATGGAGGGTGTCATGAAAAACAAACACAGACTCAAAGGGGCTGTGGGCTGCCTGATCCTGATGATCAGCCTCACTTCGGCCTTCGCGGGCGACGTATTCAGCGGAAAAGTGACAGCGGTCAGAAGCGCCGAAATCATAGTCGTCGATTACGGCAAAGGGCAGTACATCGTTCGCATTGCCGGTATAGCCGCGCCGGTCGAGGGACCGATCGCCGCTGAATCCAAAAAGATCATCGACAGTATGGTCCTGGGAAAAGAAGTGCGCGCGCGTTTCGTCACCCGCAACAAGAACGGCGAAATGGTATCGCGGCTGTTCGTCGGCGATCCCGGCCAGGAAGTGGGACTGGAGTTGATGAAGGCCGGAATGGTGCGCCGCCTGCAGGGTGACGAAACCGACTTCGGATACAAATATGGCGAACTCACCGCGGCTGAGAATGAAGCCCGAAAAGCCAGGCGCGGCCTCTGGGCCGCAACCCCCGTAAACACACCTCCCGCAAACAAGCCCAGATAAGGACGCACAAATGTACAAAGACAATCGCTTTTGCCGTTTCTTTCAATCCGGGCTCGCAATTGCCCTCATCATCGGTTTCGCCGGAATGTTTCCGGCGGCCCTGCCGGTTCACGCCCAGATTTCGGGTGGCGCCGACATCAACTTGTCGAAGCTGGGCGGTGACCAGAGTGAGTGCGCGGTGGCCAAAAACCCAACCAACAAACTGCAAATATTTGTGCTCTGCAACAATAACGCGGGCGCGGGACTCTTTGCCGCGCGCAGCACCGACGGCGGAGCGAACTGGACCTACCCGGACGCGGCCGACAAAACCATCGCCGATGGCGGCAGCGTGGCCACGCAGGGGCCCGCGGCCTGCTGCGATCCCACTCTGGCCTGGGACAGTTTTGGCAACCTGTTTGTCGCCTACATTGACAGCACTCTATCGAATATCGTGATACTGCTCAGCACCGACAGCGGTCAGACATTCGCAACTCTCAAGACATTTGTTTCCTGCGTGCAATGCCCCGATCAGCCAACGATTGTGGCCGCCAATACCACGGCAGCGGGCGCGCCGGTCGCGGTATGGATTGTGTGGCATCGAAATGCTTCGGCCGGGCCCATTGTGGCCAGCGGGGCCGCGGTGACCGGACTGGGCACGGTTGGCGCTTTCAGCGCGCCTCTGGACATCCCGGGCACCAATGACTGCAGCTATGGCGATGTAGCCATCTCTCCGGCGGGAGCAGTGGTGAATGTGTGTCAGAACCCTTCGACCGGAGACGCCGCGGGAAACAACGTCTTCGTCAACACCAAGCCCGACGGCCTTGGCCCCAACCCATTCAACGCCCGGATTACGGCAACCACCACCAACGTCGGCGCATTTCATCCGATACCCGCACAGAACAACCGGACGATCGATTCCGAGCCGGGTCTGGCTTATGACAATAACCCCGCCAGTCCTCATGTCGGCCGGCTCTATCTCGTCTACACCGCAGAGGCAGTGTTCGGCAGCGGCGACACAGATATCATGCTGCGTTTTTCCGACGATGACGGCGCGATATGGAGCAATCCGCCGATCAAAATCAATGACGATGCCACGGCCCGCAGTCAGTTCTTCCCGAAGATCGCGGTAAACAGCGATTCCGGCAATGTGGGAATCTGCTGGTACGACGCGAGAAACTCGGCGACCAATACAGCCATGCAGGTGTTTTGCACCATCGCAACTCCCGCCGGGCCATCCCCGACCTTCATGGCCAACGGACAGATCAGCGACGGCACGACCACCAGCAGCACCAGTCCCAATCAGTTCGGGGACTATTCCGGGCTGGCGTACTTCAGGGGCAGGGCGCACCCGGCATGGCCGGACACGTCGAACAGCACGGGAGACAATCCCAACACCACCACCAGATTCGACATCTACACCGATACAGTGAGCGGCGGACCGGCGGCCATGGAAGGCGATCCGCATATCACCACGGTGGGAGGCGTTCGCTACGACTTCCAGGGCGCGGGTGAGTATGTCTCTTTGCGCGACTACGATGGCCTGGAAATCCAGACTCGTCAGACGCCGATCGCGACAACTTTCAATCCGGGCCCCGATGCCCACGACGGCCTGGCCACCTGCGTCAGCCTCAATACCGCGGTCGCCGCGCGTGTGGGCAGACACCGAATCTCTTATCAGCCCAACATCAGCGGCGTGCCCGATCCCAGCGGTCTTCAACTCCGCGTAGACGGCACTTTACAGACACTGCCGGCGAACGGAATCGATCTTGGCAACGGAGGCCGGGTGCTGAAAGGCCCGAGTGGGAACGGAATCCAGGTTGATTTTCCGGACGGAACCGCGCTCATGGTTACGCCCAACTGGTGGCCTTCCCAGAGCAAGTGGTATCTCAACGTAGATGCCTTCAATACGCAGGCGATTCTGGGAATCATGGGACCCATGTCTCACGGAAGCTGGCTGCCCGCTCTGCCGGACGGCACTTCGATGGGCCCGATGCCGGGAGCAATGCATCAGCGCTACGTCGATCTCTATCACAAATTCGGCAACGCGTGGCGGGTGACAGACAAGACAAGCCTGTTCGACTACGCGCCGGGCACGTCCACTAAAACGTTTATTCTGGCGAGCTGGCCGCTGGAGAATCCTCCCTGTGTAATTCCAGAGACTCCGCCGGTGAAGCCCGCCGACCCCCGGGTCGCGGAAGAGGCCTGCCGTGTTGTGACCGATAAGGAAACGCATCGCAACTGTGTTTTCGACGTCACGGTGACCGGCGAGCTCGGCTTTGCCAAAGCATATCTGGCAAGCCAGCGCATTCGAGCCGGAGCAACCAACACCACGGTGAGCGGCAATAAAGATGTCACGCGTCCGGAAGAACCGGCGGTGTTCACCGCAATCGTCATGCGCATGGCGCCGACGAGCAGGGCCATCCCGGCCGGCACGGTGCAGTTTACGGTGGATGGCGCGAAGGCCGGCGAACCGGTGAAGCTCAACGCCAACGGTCAGGCCCTCTGGAGGACGAACACCCTCAAGCCGGGTAAACACAGCGTGGCCGCAAGCTATGTGCCCGCGCAGAGCAGCGTGTTCCTGCCGAGCACCAGTACGGACACTCTGCATGTGGTGAGGAGTGGCGAGCCAGGCAAGCTGCAGTAAGCAGTTCATTCCAAGTCATCGGCTCGCGGGTGTCACCCGCGAGCCGATGCTGCGTTTGGAGAACTCCGCGACGACGCGGTGCAGGAGACAGGCTGCGTCCGCGACGGAGGAGGTTTCTCACCTTCCGCTCGCGGGCTGCGCCCCGCAAGCGGAAGATTCGAAATGACAATGTTGGAGGATGAACTTTTTAGATCAGGAAAAGCCCGTTACCGGGGCCCAGAGTCCGCAGGTTCTCGGTCCTCTGGGCACCCTGACTTCGCGTCAGGGTATGGCATCCATGCAAATTAAGATGCCCTGCCCCAAACCCGAGTTGCTACAGGCCATTTCGTATTCGACAGCCGGAACTCTTGTATTTTCGTTTTTTTTTACGATTTCGCGGCCGGTCGCCTTTCGTCGGCGGCTTCGCGCAGCCTCCTGGAACGTGAGAAAATAGAGTTTCCACCATGTCCACAGCCCATGCTTCCGCCCTTACTCTCGCGGTCATCGAAGACCACGGAATCACGCCTGAAGAATACGAAAAGATCAAAAGTGCACTCGGCCGCGAGCCCTCGCTGACCGAACTGGGCATCTTCAGCGTCATGTGGAGCGAGCATTGCTCCTATAAGTCGTCGCGCGTCCATCTGAAGAGGCTGCCGACGCGCAGCAAGCTAGTGGTGCAGGGGCCGGGAGAGAATGCCGGCATCATCGACATCGGCGACGGATGGGCCTGCGCCTTCAAGATCGAATCGCACAACCACCCTTCGTTCATCGAACCGCATCAGGGCGCGGCCACCGGGGTCGGGGGAATTCTGCGCGACATCTTTACCATGGGCGCGCGGCCGCTGGCGGTCATGGATTCACTCCGCTTCGGGCCGGTGACGCCCGGCAAAGCGGATCAGGCCACCCTTCACCGCAATCATTCGATTCTCGAAGGCGTGGTCGGCGGTATCGCCTCCTACGGCAACTGCTTCGGCGTTCCCAATCTGGGCGGTGAGACCCGGTTCGAACCCTGCTACTCGGGAAACCCTCTGGTCAACGCCTTTGCTCTCGGGCTGGTCCGGCGCGACCAGATTTTTTATGCCAAGGCCGCGGGCGAAGGCAATCCGGTGATTTATGTCGGCGCGAAGACCGGGCGCGACGGTATCCACGGGGCCACCATGGCCAGCGAGGAGTTCAGCGAGGGCTCCGAGCAGAAGCGGCCCAACGTGCAGGTGGGCGATCCGTTTCTTGAAAAGCTGCTGCTCGAAGCGTGCCTCGAAGCCATGCAGACCGGCGCGGTGGTCGGCATTCAGGATATGGGCGCGGCCGGCCTTACGTGCTCCACCTGCGAGATGGGCGGACGCGGCGGCGTGGGCATCGAGATCGAACTCGATCTCGTACCACAACGCGAAACCGGCATGAACGCCTACGAGATCATGCTCAGCGAATCCCAGGAGCGCATGCTGCTGGTCGCCGAGAGCGGGCGCGAACACGAAATCTTCGCGGTCTTCGAAAAATGGGGCCTCGACGCCGTGGTCATCGGCCGGGTCACCGCCGGGGATCACCTGCGCGTGCTGGAGCACGGCAAACAGGTGGCCGATATTCCGAACACCGCGCTTACCGACGATGCTCCGCTCTACCATCGTCCCATCGCACCGTGGGAAGCCCCCTCGCCGAAGACGAAGCCCGCCGCGGTCCGCCTGCAGGACGCGGGCGACCTGACTGCAAATTTCAGGCAACTGCTGGCTTCTCCCAACATCTGCTCCAAGCGCTGGATCTTCGAACAATACGACTCCATGGTGCAGTCGAACACCATGGAAGGACCGGGCGCCGACGCCGGACTCATGCGCGTCAAAGGCTCAAAGCGCGCCCTGGCCATGTCGCTCGACGGCAACGGACGCTGGTGCCGGCTCAACCCCCGGCTGGGCGCAAGCCACAACGTGGCCGAGGCCGCGCGCAACGTGTCATGCACCGGAGCGCTGCCGGTGGCCGCCACCAACTGCCTGAACTTCGGCAACCCGGAAAAGCCCGAAATCATGGGCCAGTTTTCCGCGGTCATCGATGGACTGACCGAGGCCTGTGAGGCGCTGGGAACCCCTATTACGGGCGGCAATGTCAGTCTCTATAACGAGACCCTGGGGGTCGGAATCGATCCCACCCCGGTGGTGGGCGTGGTCGGAATTCTCGAGAACATCGATGACGCCATGACCTTCCACTTCCGCCAGGCGGGGCGGGAGATTTTCGTTCTGCACGGCGGCGCTTCCACTGACGCGGGCACCGCCGAAACCGAATTCGGATCTTCGGAATATGCAAGCCACGTGCTGGGCGAAATCTGGGGCGCGCCGCCCCGCCTCGACCTGAAGCAGGAAGCGGCCCTGCAGAGCTGCCTGCGGGAGTTGATCAAAAAGCACGCCATCGAATCGGCCCACGACTGTTCGGAAGGCGGCATGGCCGTAACACTGGCCGAATCGGCCTTTACGTCCGGAATCGGCGTGGACATCGAACTGAAGGCCCAGGGGCTTCCCGCCGAAACAGTGCTGTTCGGCGAGACGGCGAGCCGCGTGGTCATAAGTTGCGACTCAAACCAGGTCGAAATCATCAAAAAAGAGGCGGTACAATGGGGTATAGCCGCCGACCGCATCGGACACACCACCGGGTCGGGCAGCGTGGTGATCGCCATCGACGGAAAGCCATCAGTGAACGCCGCGGTGCAGGATCTGAAACAGGTCTGGGACACAGCGCTGGTCAAAGCAGTACGCGAGGAATAGAACGCACCGGATTTAGTAATTGCGTAATCTGGTAATTGGGGTTGAAGTGCCGCGCGATACTCAATTACGAAATCACCAAATTACACAATTACGCAATCCGTTTTAAAAGCCGGCGGTCTTGAACGCATCGGAAGGTTTTGAGAAAGATCCTGGAGACTCAATGACGAACGACAAGTTCAAAGACGAATGCGGCGTGGTGGCGATCCACAACCACCCCGAAGCCTCGAAGCTCGCCTACCTCGGCCTGCATCAGCTTCAGCATCGCGGACAGGAATCCGCGGGCATCGTCTCGTCCGATGGCGTTCGGATGCATCCCCATAAAGCCATGGGACTGGTGGTCGATATTTTCAAGGAAGACGTGCTGGCCAAGCTGCCAGGCTCCGTGGCCATCGGACACACTCGTTACTCCACCACCGGAGATTCCGCGTGGCTGAACGCTCAGCCCATCGTCGTGGACTGCAACAAAGGCATGATCGCCGTGGCCCATAACGGCAACATCGTGAATGCCGCTGAAATCCGCAGCCGCCTCGAGGCCAGCGGATCGATCTTCCAGACCAGCAGCGATACCGAAGTGATCGTGCACCTGGTGGCCCAGTCGAAGGAACTCACGCTGCCCGAGGCGATCTGCGACGCTCTGCGCCGCATCGAGGGCGCATTCTCCCTGGTCATCATGACCCGCGACCGGGTGTTTGCCGCGCGCGACCCGCGCGGGTTCCGTCCGCTTTCGATGGCACGCATCAAAAACGGCGCGGGCCCCGAACGCGACACGGTGGTGTTCGCCTCTGAAACCTGCGTCTTCGATCTCATCAGCGCGACGCACGAGCGCGACGTAAAACCCGGCGAGCTGGTCATTGCCGGGCGCGAAGGCGTTTCGTCCCGGTTTTACGCGGGGCAGACCAAACAATCGAGCTGCATCTTCGAGCACGTTTATTTTTCGCGGCCCGACAGCGTGATCTTCGGACGTCCCGTGCAGGCCAGCCGTGAAGCCATGGGCCGTCAGCTCGCCCGCGAAACCGCCGTGGACGCCGACCTGGTCGTTCCCGTCCCCGATTCCGGCGTGACCGCCGCCATCGGCTATGCGGCTGAATCGGGCCTGCCGTTTCGTTTCGGCCTGATCCGCAATCACTACGTGGGACGCACCTTCATCGAACCGGAGCAGCGTGTGCGCGATTTCGGCGTGAAGCTCAAGCTCAACCCCGTCCACAGTATGCTGGTGGGGAAGCGCGTGATTCTGATTGACGATTCGATCGTGCGCGGCACCACCAGCCGCAAGATCGTGCGCATGGTGCGCGATGCCGGCGCAACGGAAGTCCATCTGCGTGTCTCGTGCCCGCCCACCATCTCGCCCTGCTACTACGGCGTGGATACCCCGGTGAAGAGCCAGCTCATCGCCGCCAACAAATCCATCGACGAAATCAGGGACTACATCGGCGCGGATTCCCTGGCTTATCTCTCGCTCGCAGGATTGCTCGAAGCCTGCTCCGAGGGCGAGCACACGACTTATTGCACCTCGTGCTATACAGGAAAATATCCGACGGATTTCATTCCCATCGAAGCGCTGCAGCCGGCGGTGGTGGAGAAGAAGATCTGAGCGCCTCAGCCGCAGAAATCGAATGCACTTTGTTACCATTGTTAAGTGCGAGGTCAATATGGCGCTTGATTGGTCGCAATGTCCC
>WNFD01024631.1_pt1 | contig 11302 bp, 9 predicted proteins | sample 5400491 | NCBI WGS metagenome assembly WNFD01 (sample SAMN13153343, study PRJNA577476) | soil metagenome | isolation source: 120 cm saprolite under Douglas fir tree site 2 hole 2 replicate 2 | place: USA:California | collected 2015-04-18 | reverse complement strand
CGCGGGCGGTCGCGGACGTAGCCGGCTTTCGCGATCTGTGCTCCGATGTAGTAGTTCAGGTTACCGGTGAGGTGCAGAACGAGGTGGCCGAAACTGTTGCCGTAGGGGAACGGTTTTTGCCAGAACCGGGCGTTGGTGAGAGGGGCCGCTAGTTCGTGGACGCGGGCAGCGTTGGCGGTGTAGCGGTCGGTGAGAACAGTGGAAACAGTCGAGTGCAGGTCGGACATGCGATGAATTTCCTCGTTGGACTGCTGTGGCAACCTAACAGTATAGTTCGGTGTCAAACATCAAAAGGGAGGCCGGATTTTCGAGGACGAGATGATGAAGTCATTAACTCTTCTGGTGATTCCGCTGGTCTGTAGCGCTTTGCTTGGGCAGTCCGCCGCTCCTGCCCGTCAGCCTCAGACATTCCACGTCAAAGGGCAGATCAAAAGCTCAAGCGGTTATGACGTCGATGGAGCCAGGATAAGCTTTGAGAACGACAAGACCAGGAAGATTGTGTCCAGCGACAACAAAGGTTTCTACGAAGCGGAGCTTCCCGTCGGCGACTATACTATGACCGTCAACAGCCCGGTTTTTATGGCATGCCACCGGCCGTTCTTTCGCGTGTCATCGCCGATGCGACTCACTTTTGACTTCACCTTGCATCCCGTAGGGTTAGCTACTGATGTGCCTGTGGATCCGTCTAATCCGGCGGTGCGAGCATCGGCTCTTTACGATATCTCGCCTTATGGAGAAGAGTTCTTACCGGTGCCTTCAGGAGATGGGGCACCGTTGCAACTCTATATTCTGTACAGCACTCGCTCGCGGAATGGCGATATCGGAACCTATGTCGGCGACTTCTACCCTCCGTACCAAAATCGTGTGTTTGTCGCCTACAATCTCTTCTCCATGTGGGCGGATAGGGTCATCTACGATGAAAAGACTCGGACGATTGAGGCACACGATAATGTCTGCGTCGCCAAGGAGTCGGGCGCGCCTCACTGTGACTACTCCGCGACCTTCAAAATCGAAGATGGTCACGTGACATCGCTCCAATGAGACAACTGCCGGGCTTCGCCCGGCGGACAGCCGAGGGCGGCCGTCCCCACATAAATCCTCTGCACGTTACACTACGCTGGTGGCTTCCTGCTTCAACTTCTCCGCCTGATAATGCGTAGTAAGCGCCTCGATCAGCGGCTGTAGTTTCCCATCCATCACAGCCTCAAGCTGGTGCAGCGTGAAGCCGATGCGGTGGTCCGTGACGCGATTCTGCGGAAAGTTATAAGTGCGGATCTTCTCGCTGCGGTCCCCGGATCCCACCATTGCCTTGCGCTCTTTGGCCAATGCCTGCTGCTGCTTCTCCATTTCGATTTCGTACAAGCGGGAGCGCAGCACGCGCATTCCCTTTTCGCGGTTCTTGATTTGCGACTTCTCGTCCTGACAGCTCACGACCGTATTGGTGGGAATGTGTGTGATGCGCACTGCCGAGTACGTCGTGTTCACCGACTGGCCGCCCGGGCCGGAAGAGCAGAAAGTGTCGATGCGCAGATCTTTAGCTTCGATTTTGATGTCCACGTCCTCTGCTTCTGGCAGAACGGCGACCGTTACGGCGGAGGTATGAACGCGTCCCTGCTGCTCTGTGGCGGGAACACGCTGCACCCGATGGACGCCGCTTTCATACTTGAGCTGGGAAAACACGCGGTGGCCTTCGATGATGGCAATTACTTCCTTCAGCCCGCCTGCCGACGACTCAGAAGACGAGAGCACTTCGACCTTCCAGCGTTGGGTTTCAGCGTAGCGGGTGTACATGCGGAAGATTTCGGCGGCGAACAACGTGGCTTCGTCACCTCCAGTTCCCGCGCGAATTTCGAGGATGATGTTTTTCTCGTCGTTCGGATCCTTGGGCAGCAGCAGCACTTTCAACTCTTCTTCGATGGCGGCGACGCGTGGCTCCAGCTTGGTGAGTTCTTCCTGGGCGTAGGCGCGCATCTCGGGATCTTTTTCATCGGCCAGCATGGTTTTACTCTCGGCGATGCCGCGCGTCAGATCCTTGTATTCCCGGTACTTCTCAACTATGGCCGCCACTTCGCTGTGCGCCTTGGCGGTTTTCTGGTATTTCGCCGAATCGTTGACGATGTCCGGCGAAGCCAGAGCGCTGGTCAGCTCTTCGTAGCGGGCTTCGATTTGGTCAAGTCTTTCAAACATCGAATTCTTTCGTAGAGACGTAGCTTGCTACGTCTCGGTTTCCCCGCGCGCACCTTGGTCGGGGATGGCTATACCGCATTTTAGTGATATTGGACGGGAAGGGAAAATATTCGCGGCGCAGCCGCTAGGCAATGACCAACTCGCCGCCGTGATCTTTTTCCAGAATCATGGCCTTGTCGAGGGCATCGATGGCGCACTGCGCCATCTCATCGGTCGGAGGCTGAGTGGTGATGCGCTGCAGCCAGAGGCCGGGAGCGGTCATCAGGGCGAAAAGCGAGCCGCGATGCTTGGCGGCGAAGCGAATGATTTCGTAGGAGACACCGGCAATCACAGGCAGCAGCGCGATGCGCGACGCGAAGCGCGCCCAGAATGAAGTGAATGGAACCAGCATGTAAAAACCGATCGAGATCAGCATCACGGTCATCAGAAAGCTGGTGCCGCAACGAGGATGAAAGGTCGAATATTTCTGCACGGCTGCGGTTTCGAGCGGGTCGCCATTCTCGAAAGCAAACACGGTCTTGTGTTCTGCGCCGTGATACTGATAGACACGGCGGATATCGGGGAACAGCGAAACTCCCCAGATGAATAGCAGGAACAGGCTCAAGCGTATCGCGCCGTCGACCAGGTTGAACACGATCTGGCCGCCTAGCGCGGGATTAGCCTTCTTGAGTTCAGTGGCCGCCAGCAGAGGCAGGTACTTGTACATGAAGATAAAGAATGCCAGTGAGATAACGACGTTCGCGGCGGCCAGCCATCCACTAAGGGCGGCGGCCGTTTCTCGTGTCTGGGGTTTGGAAGAGTCAGCCGGGATAAGTTCCGCTTCGCTTCGTTTCGGCGGGACAGCCGAGGCTGTCGCTACATCGGTCTTCTCATTCTCCATTACGTCTTCGATAGCGACATTGGCCGAGAAGCGCAGGGCCCGATAGCCAAGCGACATTGCATAGCCGAGCGTCATGACTCCGCGAACGATGGGCCAAGCCATCCACTTATGTTTTTCCGAGGGACGTTCGAGTGGTTCGCTCATGGTAACCACTTTGCCTGATGGCTTGCGGCAGGCGATCGCCCAGGCGTGCGGGGAACGCATCATCACGCCCTCAAGCACGGCCTGACCGCCGACCAAGGTCTCTTCACCACTTTCAAGAGCGGGCAAAAGCTGCACTGCTACGAGGAAGCGCACGAGATTTCGCAAAAAACGCACGATAGTTAGATGCTCCCGGCGCGAAAACGCACCAAACATTAGGGTACCACACGGGTAGAGCGATTGATGCAGTGGCGCTCGCTATCTGCTCGGGAATTTCCGATAAACGTCCCACACCACTCCTGCGAGCAACGCGGCAGCCGCGATCGCACAAGAATACCTTGCCCTCATTGACTTAACTTCAGTTATCGAAAATCGTGGTTTGGCGCTTCCCACCGGGAAGATGGCTTGGCGCTTCACCGCTAGTATGAGGAACTGCACGGCGAAGAGCGCCCCAAGCAGATCCCGTCGGAAATAGTCGAGTTGGGAGATCATGTTTCGCATCGCCGTGCCGCGGCTGAATGATGCCACGAAACTCCAAAGAATCCAATCGTGATCTGGCCGACGCCTTGTTCATCTATTCTGTGTACTAGCATGCAAAATCTCGCACAGACTTGCGAAGCTATCGCGGCGACGACCAAAAAGCTAGAAAAGACGGCGATCGTTGCAGATTATCTTAAGTCGTGTCCTACGGACGAGGCGGGAGATTGCAGCGGCGCGGGGACCCGCCGCAAAGACCGCTTTGGTTTGCGATTTGTTGACTCGGGCGACGCCGCTCGAAGCAAAATACATTGTGAAGATCATGACCGGCGACTTGCGGATTGGCCTGAAGGAGAGTCTGGTCGAAGAAGCAATCGCCAAGGCCTACGGTGGCACGCTGGCGGAAGTGCAGCGCGCGAACATGTTGCTGGGAGATATCGGCGAGACCCTGCGGCTGGCGGGCGAAGGCAAGCTGTCCGATGCGAAGATGAGGATGTTTCATCCGCTGGGATTCATGCTGGCAAGTCCAATCGAATCGGCGGAAGAAGGGCTGAGTTATTTTGCTGAAGGGGCTGTCGAGGACAAGTACGACGGCATTCGAGCGCAAGCGCATGTGTCGGACGGCGAGGTGAAGTTCTTCTCCCGCACACGAGACGAGATTACCGAATCATTTCCGGAGTTGCCAGAAGCGCTTGCCGGATTGCCGCTGGATGCGATCCTCGATGGCGAAATTGTGGCGTGGGAGTATCCCGCACAGGTTGCACGGCCGCAGGCAGTGGTGGATGAGAAATTCTCCGAAGATGCGGAGGAGAAAGCTACAGAGCTTGGCCGGGCGAGGCCGTTCTCGGTCTTGCAGCAGCGGCTGGGACGGAAGAAAGTCAGCGACAAGATGTTGCGGGAGGTTCCGGTGGCGTTCGTGGCATTCGATGTTTTTTACGCCGGCGGCGAGTTGTTGATTGATCGGCCGTTGAGCGAACGGGCGCGGGTGCTGGATGGATTAATAAAGAACGAAAATCTTGAACACAGGGGGCACGGGGGAACACAGGGGAAAATTGGAGCGCAGTCGAAGTTAAAGTTCGAACCTGAGGATAATTTGTCGACCGCTCGCATCATTCGCGCGCCCGTATTTCGGGCAGTGTCCCCTCGGGAACTTGAAATTTTGTTTACGGCGGCGCAGGCTCGGGGCAATGAAGGATTGATGATCAAAGACCTGAACTCGTCGTACTCGCCCGGAAAGCGCGGGAAATCCTGGCTGAAGATGAAGCGCGAACTGGCCAGGCTCGACGTGGTCGTGACCGCGGTTGAGTATGGGCACGGCAGGCGCGTGGGCGTGCTCAGCGACTACACGTTTGGCGTGTGGGATACGAATAAAGATCGGCTTGTGAACATTGGCAAGGCGTACTCAGGGCTGACCGACGTCGAGATCGCCGAGATGACGAAGTGGTTCCTGGAACACACGATTGAAGATCAAGGCTTTCGGCGCACGGTCGAGCCGAAGATTGTCCTGGAAGTGGCTTTCAATAACATGATGGAGTCAGACCGGCATGAGAGCGGCTATGCGCTGCGCTTCCCGCGAATCGTGCGGCTGCGGCCGGATAAGACGGCGGAAGAGGCGGATACTATTGAACGGGCACGAGCGATATTTTCAGGGCAACAAGCGGAAAAGACCTGAAGCGCAGGGATCGCTGAGGACTGCCGCGGAGAGGACGGAGACATCTTGCGTTAGTGGCTATGCTGCCGATGCTCTTCGCTCTCCCCCACCGGAATCACACACCCGTGCGCCACTTCGCACTCCACGTGCTCGAACTGAATGGTGGTATGGTCGATGCGGAAGTTGAGGTGCAGGGAGTCCTTAACGTCGCGCAAAATGCGCTCACTCACTGACGGCGGGATGTCGAAGAAAGCGCGCGGGTTTCCGACCCGATGCTCCAGCAGTGCAGATCGTGGACATCGTTGACGCCGTCGATCGAGCGGATGGCGCTCTCAACCAGTTCAAGCTTCACCCCGCGCGGTGTGCCTTCGAGTAGAATATTCAGCGTCTCGCGCACAATGCCGAAGCCGGACCATAGGATCAGCACGCCGATTCCAAAAGAAAGGGCGGAATCAATCCAGGTATCGCCGGTGACCAGAATTGCCCAGCCTCCAGCGATAACGGCGGCGGTCGAGAGCGTGTCGCCCACTTCATGCAGCAGCGCGCTGCGGATGTTGACGTCGCCGCCGGAGCGTCCGCCCGCGCGGTAGAGCAGCACCGCGATGGCTCCATTCATCACCACGCCCGTAGCGGCGACCCACATCATCACTGAGGCTTGCACGTGCTGGGGGTGCTGCAAACGGCGGAACGCCTCGTAGAAGATGAAGAATGAAACCGCGACCAGCGAAACCGCATTCACCAGCGCGGCCAGCACTCCGGCACGATGGTAACCGTAGGTCTTGGTGGAACTGGCCGGGCGCGACTGCAAATAAACAGCGACCAGTGACAGCAACAACGCCAGGAAGTCAGAGAGATTATGTCCAGCTTCGGAGAGCAAGGCCAGCGAATGGGCGCGGATACCGGCCGCCACCAGCAGCACGATATAGGCCGCGGTTACCCCCAGCGCAATCTTGAGAACTTGCTTGGGGCCGCCTGCGCCGTGAACATGGGCACGCATATCTTAAGTGTACGGTTGCCAGAGACGGGCTTCAAGCGGCGCCCCAGCCTGGGAATTCCTTAGCGCTTCAGAAGATTCTGCATGTACCGGTCGTTGTAGAGGGTGGTCTTACTCTGTACAAACTCGAGAATGCGGTACATCTTTTCCCGCGACTCACGGCTCATCTCCTTGAATTGCACAGCTACTCCCGAGCCGGGATGAACTCTCGCGATCGTACCCTCCGCGTTCAACGTGCCATCATCGATGGAGAACACCAACTTCAAGCTCGATCCCGGAGTGAGGATCGCGCTTGTTTCCACATAGCAGCCGCCCAGGCTGACGTCGATCAAATTGCCAAATATCGGCGCGGCGCTACCCTGAGGATGCAACTCGATGGTGAGACGGCATTTCATGCGGGTGTGCAGCCGCTGATCTTTCTGCGAAGGCTGTTTCTGCTTCTCCATGTACATGCGTCGGTCGGCCTGCGCCAAAAGTTGTTCGGCATCGTTCCCATCTGCCGGAGAAACGGCCAACCCCACGCTCAACGACACAATCTCCTCTCCGCAAACGTCGAACCCGGCTTGCCGCGCCAAAGGCCGAATCTGCTCAACTTTCTTAGCGGCAGCGTCAGCTTGCAGGCCCGGAGCAATCACCACAAATTCGTCTCCGCCCATGCGGGCGACGTAGTCATACTCGCGGCAGCTGTCTTTCAACGCCTGCGCAAACAGGCGCAACACCCGATTCCCTTCCAGGTGTCCGAAGCGGTCGTTGATCTTCTTGAACCCATTCATGTCGCAGACCATTAGCGTAAGTGACTCTTGGTCACGCTTGCACCGGGCCAGTTCGCGGTCGAGTTGCAGGAACAGTGACCGGGCATTCGGCAGTCCAGTCAGGTAGTCCGTGGTGGCGGAGCTTTCGGCCTGCTGGAATTTAAGAGCATTTTCAATGGCCAGAGCCATCTTGCCGCTAACCGCTAACAGAATGCGCAAATGATCGGAAGTAAACGCGTCGCGCTCGGCGCGGTAAAGCGCGAGCACACCAATCACGCCACCCACGCCCTCCAGAGGCAGAGCCAGGGCGGAGCGCAAGGTGCTGAATTTGTCGGGATCGTTCAAGTATCCCGGCTCCACGGAAGGATTGCCGTTCACGATCGGTTTCTTGTTCTGCGCGACCCAGCCTGAGAGTCCGTCCCCTAGCGGAATTCGCAAAGAAGAAAACAGGCGATAGTTGTCGCCATTCACATATTCCGGCATCAGCACTTCGTCGCGCAGGATGTAGATGGCGATGGCGTCGTAGGGAACCATGGGTTTGAGCTTGACCGAAAAAACCGAAAGCGTTTCGCCCAAGCTCAGCGAAGCTCCCAAATCCTGGCTCAGCTCAAACAGAGATTGCGCCTCCTGCCGCGCCGCCGCGATCGACGACAGAAAAGTTGCTTCCCGGCCCGGCGCATCGGAAACGCTGGCATTTTCGAATCCAGCAGCGGGCGCATGCCCTCGTGTGATCCTGAGTTCGGTGGGAAGCGCAAGATTTCCCCCTCCCGCTGCCTGCGCCAGCGCCAAATTCTCCAGGGTTCGGTAACGCCTCTTAAGAACATCCACCACTTTCGGGTCAAACGATTTCCCTGACTCTGCCGCCAGCCGTTTCATCACTTCATCCAGCGGCATGGCGCGCCGGTATTGCCGGTCGGAGGCCAGCGCGTCCAGGTAGTCGACGGCGGAAAGAATACGCGCTCCGATTGGAATCTCCGTGCCTTTCAGTCCATAGGGATAGCCGGATCCGTCCCACTTTTCATGATGGGCCCGCACGATCGGCACAACCGGGTAGGGGAAGCGAACACGCTCCAGAATTTCCGCCCCCACCACGGTGTGGATCTTCATTTTCTCGAACTCTTCCGGTGTCAGCCGGCCGGGCTTGGCGATAATGTGTTCCGGCACCGCGAGCTTGCCGATGTCGTGCAGCAGGGACGCGGCATGCAGCGCTTCCAGATCAGTCCCTGTCATGCCTAGCTCCTTCGCCACCTCGATGGCGTAAATCCGCACCCGCTGCAGGTGATCGTGGGTGGTTTGGTCTTTTGCCTCAATGGCCAGGGCAAGCGCCTCAATGGTTCGCAGGTGCAAGTCCGCAATCTCTTCCACATGCCTCTTCTCGTCCTCCAGTTTGCCCAGGTACAAGCGGTAGGACCGGTAAATGACATAAATGGCAGGGACGAACAGCAGCGATGTTTCCCAGTTGAACTCGCGATTGAACCATCCAATCACACCGGCGATACCGGCACCGAGCAGGTAATAAGGGAACGACCAGAAGTAGCAATCCACCAGGATCTGCCGCAGGGGCTTGCCTTCGCTGAATGAAATGACGGCCGCAATGGATCCGGCATTGACAATGAAGTATGTCGATGCCGCCAGGCACAGAATCAGCGGGCGGCTGGCGATGTACTGGTTGGCCAGAGGATTGTGATAGACAACGTAGGCCAGAGCGGTGGAGATAGCTCCGGCGCATACGTTGAACGCCAACTGAATGGCCGTAGGCCGGGATGGATACAGACTCTGTGCCAGCATGGAGATCGCGCCCAGCGTCAGGGCTTCCGCATAGCTCAGCTCCGCGATCCCCACCAGGATAAACAGGAAGTTCACCGACATCGTGCCCGTAATGCCGGGCAGCATAACGCGCAACCGCGACGCCAGCATCGCGATGCCCAGGTAGCAGATGAACTCCGCGATATTTTTACTGCTTTGGTGAATCGCAGCCTGAAGCAGGGACGCCATGCCGGCAGCGATGACGAGGCCGACAAAAGCCTTGGCGCCGATGGGTAGGCCTTTCCACGAGTGTGTGCTAGTGGACATTGAGTCTGCGGCGGTACCCGCTCGAGACTGCGGCGCGAGATACCACGCATTCAAGGATAAATAGCTAACAGGTTTAGTAACAATGATTTGTAGGCAATGGCGTAAACTTCGGTAATGCTCCCAAGTGCCTAATTGGCGGAAACTTTCGGGCGATTCGTCCGCCACCGAGGTCGCAGGGCCGCTCTTGCCAAAACATAATTCTCACGTGCCGTCCTCGCCGACCAAGGCCGAACCGCCCATCAGGCAATAGAATATCCACAGCGCGCATGCTGCTGGACATTCTTCGCGCAAATCTTCCGCACCCTGTGGGTGCACAAGTTGCGCTCGTTTCTAACCATGTTTGGCAATGGCTTGGGGTGTGGGCTTTTTGCTCCTGTTCGTAGGACTAGGAGAAGGTTTTCGCTCGGGTAACAATCGTAAGCTGGCCCAGTACGGCATCATGGTTATCTTCCCGGGCAGGGCTCCCGTGGTCCGGAGTAGCAGGAACTCCGCCTGCAAATATCTGCTGACCTATCAGGATTACCTGGACATCAGCCGCGAAGCTCCGCATGTTCGTAACGCATCCCCGTCCTCATTAGGTTCGGCCCAAAAAGAAAAGGCGCGGCCTGTGGCCGTGCCTGATTTCCTTAAAGTTTTATCTTATGTCTCTATTATATCACAACCAGAGAGGATCAACTGTGACATGTTTCCAGAAATATCTGCGCCATGTTACGAGCAACTTAACCTGCGATGGACTGGCTTTTGCCTATTGCCAACATTTCAGGTGGCTCCTGTTTCCTCGAAATTGCACCGCCCCACCCTAAATTTGGTTTGCTCTTGTGGAGCGGACACTCTTGTCCGGCGCCTTTGACTTTGACTTTGATTTCTGGCCGCTCCCCACATGGAAGGGTCGTCGTAGCTAGCGGACACTTCCGTCCGGCACACTCAGAAACTCAATACAAACCTTGGCCAACATAAAGGCATCGAAGCTAAGCATCGAAGGAGGCGTAGCTCATGAATAGTACGTACAAGCTTTCTGCCACCGCAGTATCCCTGCTTTCCGGAGCCGTACTGACGGCAGCTTTGTTGTTCACCGCAGTCCCACGGCTTCACGCCGAAGACTACGATCGCTGTCAGCGCCGAGTCGCTCATGCGGAACACGAACTGCACGAAGCCATCGAAAAACACGGGCGTCACAGCGCTAAGGCAGACCACGAGCGTCGTGAACTGCACGAAGCCCGCGAGCGTTGCTGGCGCGAACGTCACCGATGGTGGGACGAACACGAACACCGCTGGCGCACCGAGCGCGATTGGGACGAGCACGATCACGATCGCGACTAAACGACATTAGTCCTCCAAACTCGCGAGTGTGCCCCGTCCTTAGTCTCTCCGTTCCTGGGAGAGACCAGGGCGAGGTTTTTGACTTGTGGCGTTTCTTTGTGAATCGGCCCTCGTGAGTCTCGATTGTTTCTGCCTGCGCCTCAGCACGAAAGTAAATCTCCGGGCGCTGCTATAATCAACAATTGCGCTCATGTCCACGAAGCGACTGATCCGTTCCACCACAGTTTTATCCATCCGCCGCAACGGCAGCGTGGTTCTTGCCGGCGACGGACAAGTCACGCTCGGCGAGTCCGTCATTAAACACACCGCCAAAAAAATCCGCCGCCTCTACAACGACAAAATCCTGGCGGGATTCGCAGGCTCAACCGCCGACGCCTTCACCCTCTTCAGCCGCTTCGAATCGAAACTCGAGCAATACCACGGCAACCTCGGACGCGGCGCCGTCGAACTGGCAAAAGATTGGCGTACCGATAAATATTTGCGCCACCTGGAAGCATTGTTATTAGTGAGCGACAAAGAACAAACGTTTCTGCTCAGCGGACAAGGCGACGTGATCGAGCCCGACGGCGGTGTGGCTGCCATCGGCAGCGGAGGCCCCTATGCGCAAGCCGCGGCACAAGCCCTGGCGACACACACGCAACTCACTGCACGCCAGATCGCCGAAGAAGCCATGAAGATCGCCGGCAAAATGTGCATCTATACCAATGACGCAGTTACGATTGAAGAACTGTAAAACAAGGTGGTCAGGGGCGGCACGACAGACTGACCACTAGCCACTGATCACTAGTCACTGAATTTATGGCCATTTACTTACCCAGCAGCGCCGA
>WNFD01028955.1_pt1 | contig 11305 bp, 19 predicted proteins | sample 5400491 | NCBI WGS metagenome assembly WNFD01 (sample SAMN13153343, study PRJNA577476) | soil metagenome | isolation source: 120 cm saprolite under Douglas fir tree site 2 hole 2 replicate 2 | place: USA:California | collected 2015-04-18 | reverse complement strand
GGCTGCGTGCCAGGTATTGCGTCACTAGCTGTGCTTGCTGAGAGGCTTTGCTGAGACCACATTCTAGACGGAGTAATCTTAACAACTGAAGGGTGAGGTCAGGGGGATACGTGGAAGCACGATGGGGCGCACCACTGACCTCTCGTTGTTTGCGATTTGCTGTTCCAGACGAGCAAGTTCAGGTTCTTGCCCTCATTCTTTTCCACGATCGCCTCAAGCTCAGCAGCATCCAGCGCTTTCCGTGATGGGTGTGTCTCTCCTTCGAGACCGACTACAAAGTCGAAGAAGGCTTCGATGTTCGTCTGCGACGCGGGTGAAGACGGTGTCACGCGCAGTACATGCAGCGCACGCGCTGGCGGCTGCGGATGTGTGCCTGCAGACTGACCAGCACCCATTTTCAGGCTTTTGTATGATGATAGAGAGGAGGAGAATCAAAGATGCAGTAAACCGTAAGGTGTCGATTCTGTGCGGGCCGGGTACCTCCGAGTTTATCTGTCAAGTAAAAGTACACATCCGCTTCCGAGCCGAGGAGTAGTACTCTACGTCCAAACCATTATAAACAAGACAGCCTACGCCCTCGACCTCTAGGATCTCATTCTGAAAACCTCACCACGTCGACTTTGATGCGAGATGAAACAGATCCCTCTCCGTTGCCTCCAAATACCAGATTTGCTGAGACGTTTTTAGAGACGAAAGACGGATTTATGGCAATAGTATGATCCACAACCTTTGAAGAGCAGCATGACGGTTGTGACCTAAATGAATTCGTATTGCACGTACCTTTGAAAAGTGTTTCAGCCGGCTCGGAGTGATCAATACGTTTGGAGCGGATGCCTCTTCCTCGTGACACAACGCGAGATGTTCAAGATGAGAGACATCGAGATTCACTTCGTGTGATAGGTCAAGAGGAGTTGGAAATAGTGGATAGAAGCTAGACGAGTGATAATGAATTAAATCCGACCAGGACAGCGCAAACACAAACCTTCTCTGCTGCAAGATCTGTCGCGCTAGGCCTGCCATCGTATCTGTGGCTGGCAGTTGCCCGCTCACTTCTACTGACTCCACCTCCTCGGCCCGCATCACGAGCTGCTCCTTCCGCAGATGGAATAGCACATCCATACTAGTAACGGCAAATGTGATTTCGTTAAGGGAGAAACGACATGGATTCGACAGAAGTTTTATCCGCTAGGACGTTTCAGTCAAAAATGAAGTAAAGATTTGGTGTTAACTTACGGGATGACCGGAGAGACCAGGAATGTCGAGCGGAGACTGTGGGTAGACGCAATGATGGCCGATCATATCCCTTACACCAGGAACGACCAAGACCAAACTATTGGGGGATGCTTCCAGGAAGTCGTGTATGTTCTCTATAAACTGTGTGTGGAAAAGCTCTGTGGGAGTTTGGTCGACATCACCAGTCTTAATCTTCTCGTTGTTCGAGTCTAAGAATGGTCCCATCTGAGTGCGACGTTAGCAAAATGCGCGTGGACATGGCAGAATGCACCAACTAAGAGGACTACGCCTGGTTTAAGCGACATTAAACTCTTCAGCAGTGCGGACCATGGCTTGAACAGAAGATCAGAATCGGATGTGAAGGGCCCGCAGGCTATTGTCATGGAAAACGACGTTTCTGGGAATTCTTGCTTCACTGTTTCACCCTGCAGAGTGGATGGCGTAGAAGGAAGAAGAGGTGGTAACTAGAGGCGTATGGGACATGAGCACCAAAAAATACCTAATGAGTGAGCCTGACCGTCATGACTTCAAGGACCGAAAACCAGCCTCCGCCCCCATTTCTTCCTTTAAGAGCGACTATTGCTCCAAGGAACAAGCTGATGTTGGCTTGTCCTTTGGGGCCTCCTCGTACCTTGCAGTTTGGCATAAACTTCAGAGGGACGCGGACGCCCGATCCCATCTTTCGTGATGACTCGATGTGGAGGCTGGCTTCGTTTAGCTTTCCGGAGCCAGAAAAAGTCTCGGCGTCGACGGTAATGCGACCAACAACAACAACCGCTTCCTGAAATGGCTTGATAAAGGCACCATAGAAAGTGCACAAGCGACTCACATCAGTGGAGGCAGAAGGGTCCCCCAGATCAGCTAAGCCGTAATGTTGGCGGACTAGATCTGCAAGCTCATCGATGCGTTCATCTAGAGCTATTCATGGTGTCAGATCAACTAGCTTCCTATCTTGCCACAGAGGTACTTACCCTCACTCCGCTGTGAGATCTTCTCGTACATATATTTATCTGATCACAGGTGCTGAGAGAACAGATGTCACCCCAAAGTACTTTGACGCGTACAATTTCGTTCATCCAGTGAGATACCTTCTATGTCACTGCATTTGAATGCAATCGTACTTGTTCCCGTCTTCCCAATGCTTCGGGGCATCGCGAACGAGGATTGTACGGAGGAAGCCGTATCCACAAGGCCGACACCAGACAGTTTCATCAGAGATCCGAGACCGAGCATACCCACAGTAACGGCTCCTCTTGCTTTCCGCACGCCCGGTTCAACTTTGGATCTCTGGGAAACAGTAGCTCTCCCGAGTTCTGACTGAATGAAAGACCGGATTGTAGAATGTGTATTGTTATCGATATATCGCTGTCCAATCGCCTGGGGTGCGAGGACAATAGATTCCCACTTGAAGTAGAGATCGCGTGGGGGGATGTCAAACGATTGGCAGAGACCAACACCTACGAAAGTCGCGTCATTATATGCCTGCGACGAACGACTCGGAGGCGCACCGACGCACACTGTTCAATGAAATGGTCATCGCATCCAGGAGTGGATCCAAAGTATTCTAACAGTTTCTCCGATAATGCAGTGGTGCTAGAACCGGAAGCCATTGAGGGAATTGGAAACAGGCAAGCTTTCCGTGCTGTACTTGCGCTGAGCACAGGCAATCTCGCGACGATCGCGAAAGGCGTGAATTTCGTCGCACGTGACGTGACGTAACGCGTCGCATCGTGACTTGAATTAGATGGGCGCGTCTTCAAGTTCTCCCATGTTCAGTGTTCATGGCCCCTCAGCAAGAATCCTGCCAAGCTTCCCTCATACTCCCTACTCCGAACTCGTTTCCAACCTTTCCTTTTGATCCTCCATATTCAATCCAGGTCGAATTGATGCGTCACATCTACTCTGCGGTCGAGCAGCGCCAAATCTCCATCGCTGAAAGTCCCACCGGGACAGTCAGTTAAAAGTCCCATCAACACTCATGGATATGACCTGATGTGGTACCTAGGGAAAAACTTTGAGCCTGCTTTCTGCTGCCCTCACTTGGTTGGATGATGATAAGTACCGGGCCCGCAAAGGCCAGCTCGATGCTTTGACAGGTGACGATGGTTAGTGTCACAATCTAACGAGTGATCTGCTTCGATATTTACTAGAGTGACCAGCTCCCGAGTGGGTTATCTCGCAGACTCGCGATCGACTTCGTAGAGAACTCGAAGCCGATGAGACAGAGTACGAGGCGCGTCTAGCCGAAGCACGAAAGCGAGAAGAGACTCAGAGAAGAAAATTCTTTGCGCGAAACGTGAAAAGACAGGTGTGCCACCTGATTTTCTTGCCTATTATAACAGCTAATTTGCTACAGAGACTTATTAGCCCCGAAGAGATGGCATCTGACGACGAAGATTCTTTTCTACCCGACGACGATGAGGACGGGTTAGGTGATGGTATAGAAAGTGCAGTCTGGTAAGGAGCGTATTATCGGAATTTTGGAGTCAACTTAGCCACCACACTTTAGGAAAAAGAGACTACGTTATGCAAGTACAGCGGATCAAAATAACGACCGGCCATCATGTACTAAGATATTCTACGCCTCGCGAACACACTCTCAGCTGTCTCAAATTGTCCCTGAACTGAAGAAACTTCGCCGGGAAACCCATCGCGATGCGAACTTATCACTTCACAACTATCCAACACCTGGCGGGGTCGCGGGCGACGGAGGAGGGAAACGAAAGTATGGATCGACCAACTCGAGCGCAGACGCTCACAGTGGATTCCCCGAGACTCGCTTCGTGAGCCTTGGTTCTCGGAAGCAGCTTTGTTTAAATGAGAGACTGAAGGCGCAAGGTGGGGATCTTGATGAACGTTGCCGAGAACTTCTACAAGGTATAACACCACTTAGTCATGCCTGTATCTCATCACTAAGATGCTATGCAGCTGGGGGCGATAAGCGATGTCCATATTTACCAAAGCCAGATGCCATCGAAGATAACCGTCTACATGACTTTCGTGACCAGATACTAGTTCGCACTTTCTCCATCTCGGGTTCCGCTTTTCCCTCATCACCACGATGATCAAAGGCGTCTCCGAAGGACATAGAAGACTTAATTGTCACCGGACAGGCATCCCAAACCTGTCCGTATTTCGCTTCGCGCGAGGCTATTTCACAAGCAGAAGTGAGTCGATATGTTCGACTGGGAATGCCCAAGTGACGAGATGAAAGCTCTGCAGGTAGTCACCTTACCTTATAACCTTCTGCTCCATCGCGATGCTCGAGAAGTCCTTGGCATAGACCTGACAAACCAAGTTGTCGTCATCGACGAAGCTCATAGTGAGTGTTTTGCATTACAGACACAGAAAGCCCTGACCGTGACGAATCCGCTCGGCCGTACAAGATCTTATATCATCTTTGCTCGCATTATCCACTGTCACGCTCCCACTGGGTACTCTAGATCTTTGCTTGGAACAGCTGACTGCGTACATATCACGATTCAAGAACAGATTGGCGTCAAAACATGTGCTACACCTAAAGCGCCTATACCACCTTCTTCACACTCTAAAGGGCCTGCTCTCAAACTGGCAGCAGCGAAGCTCACCTGAGGTGATGACCGTTGATGGTCTGCTCTCAAAACTGGGTGGAAAGCTCGAAGAGATTAATTTCCTCGAGATTCAGAGCTATCTCCGCAAGAGCAAGGCATGGCGCAGAATTCATTCGTCCCTCGAGGGTACACTTACCGATGACTACAGCTAGCAAGGAAAATCACAACGTACACTCAGAAGGCGAAAGCAAAGACCGAGAAAAGAGGTTGGCATGAACAGACAGCGCACTAGTACATCACCTAACTAAACAGTAGAAGGTACCACAGACTATTCTGAGTTCGGAACGCCACCGCTGTACGCGGTTCAAGAATTTATTGCTGCCCTGGCTGCAGCCACCAACGGTATGTCTACGTTCTTTGCACGAGCAAGGCACGCCGGAAATCCAGATCAAGTACCAGTCCTTGAACCCCGCGCCTCAATTTCGTGCCGTTGTGGACGCCGCACGCTCTATCATCCTAGCGGGTGGGACAATGTCGCCTGTAGGAAACCATTTCGATGCCTGTCTTGTCTGGTTCGTTTCCTAAATCTGCAATAGATGTCAAACTTGACCAGTCAACTCTTCGCACACATCCCAAGCTCGAGGATTGTTCTTTTCTCTTGCGATCATATCACTCCGGAAGCCAACTTGCGGACACTGGTTCTCCCTCGCGGGCCCCAAGGGAGCGATCTCAATTTCAAATTCTCAAACATGGAGAACCGAGACCTGGTAAATTCACTTCTGTAATAGCGTTATACTCAATGTTTATACGGTTTATAGTTATTCGAACTTGGACAAATCGTTGCCAATTTTGCTAGGATCGTGCCTGGTGGTATGGTGGTCTTTCTGCCTTCCTACAAAACTCTTGACAAGGTCAAGAACTTGTGGGAGGAGAAAGGAATCATGGGCTCTATACGGAATAAGAAGAAGGTGCGCACCTACCACTACACTTCGTCTTGTTCTTGACATAGTACAGGTGTTTATGGAGTCGACAACCGACGTCCACGAGCTGCTGTCTCAGTATGCGGAAGAAATCCGAAGTAGCGTAGGTCCCCACAACCAGTCCCCGGTCCCACCCTTTGTCAATGAACTCACCTTCTGCGACAGGCAAAAGGTGCACTTCTACTCGCCGTTGTCGGGGCAAAACTATCCGAAGGACTGAATTTTTCTGATGACCTCGCACGCATGGTCATGGTAATCGGCCTGCCCTTCGCCAACTTGGGATCTGCGGAACTTCAAGAGCGGCTCAAACACGCCGACCGACTCACCGGAGAAATCGCGCCAAAGAACGCGAACTCTACGTACGGCGCGGCAGGGAAAGAGTTGTACGAGAACATGTGCATGAACTCGGTGAACCAAAGTATCGGTGGGTGACGGTAGGATGGACGCGCGCCGCGGAGTGGGGCTCATTATTATGCCACCCCGCAGGTCGTGCCATTCGCCACAAGAATGACTGGTCTATGCTTGTCCTCGTCGAAATGCGCTACCAGTCTGAAAAAATCCACAGCAAGCTGCCCAGGTGGATTGGGAAATCACTCATCGTAACACAGTCGTTTGGTCAAGCAATCAAGTCAGCCAGTCAATTCTTTGCGAGCAAGAGAGAAAGTTGAGCATGTATTTCACAACACGTCCAAATGTTATACGATACCACCAGCTGTTGTAATGAGTGGTTGCTATCTCCACAGCGACATCGCTGTAGAACTGGTGAATGTATGAGAACGCCAGTTGTAGATATCAGTTGTGGCCTGCGAAACCAGGATCGTGTGCGATGGCGCCCCGAAACCTAGCCTATTAGGTAAGTCTACGTCTACTGAGCGTTTTACAGTGGACATGGTGTACACAGACTTCGGACTACCCACTGCTGATTCGGTATTGATGTAAACGAACCAGCGTGATAACTACTCAAAAGACTCGTCCTCGTCCTCAACGCAGTATTGGAATGGGAAGGCCAGCAGCGCGCGCTTTTTGTATCGTCTTCTCTGCCTGGATAGTGGAAAGTCAGATGAACGAATGGATACCTAGACCCAATAGTCTCACCTGTTTCAACATCGGGGCGTCAATCATTTCCTTGTGGCCCCGCTCGTCGCCCAGCTCGAGACCCACTGCTCCTTTCTGCACAGCATGTGCCTGTGTCATTTTGTTCAATATCTGTGCAGCACGTAGAATTTCTCGCGAGAGGTCAGCTCGTTTCCCTTAGTGACGAGTACTAGGCCGCGAAGTCCAGTACCTTTCTCAGTTGGGACAAACGTCGTTTGAATAACGTCGATTTGGGATGGGTGAATCGCTTGCTGGACAAGTATCATGGCATTTCAACGCCCAAACTTTGAGAGACAAAGAGGGATAGATAGATACCTTGCCACTGAATCCTAATCTCCGGCCGTCAGCGCATTCGTCCCGTAAATACCCCAAATCATCGTAGTTGACGCAAACCTAAAGCGGTTCAGCTAAATTGGGTCATGGTCCGAGAGAAATCTTGCGGACCATATCGATAGCTTCGAGGCCGAAAGCTTTTGCCGTAACAGCTATCTTGGACCGAGTGTAGAGCAGTTCCTGACGGGAGCGCGTCCGAACGACCGACGTATCTGCACAGTCTAAAACATTCCAATTAGCACATTCCCTGGAACGAGCGGAAAGGAAAATCGTACAGTCTTCCGCCCCAAACTAGGGAAAAGAATAGCGTAAATAGCTAATAACGGCTACGGGGAGGATGAGGGGAGTCACCAGGAGTGCTCTGAGCTCACCACCCTTCTCGGGTCCATACACGGACCTCCAGGCGGCAATCGTCCCAATGTTGTGGAGAGCGAGCGCACTTTCGATGGTGGCGACGAAATGGATGATCCCCTTTGCCCGACCAAACGCCTCCATCGCGTCCGTGACAGTTTCTAGTTCCTCCACGGAGTGCACTTTAGGCAACACCAGCGTCCGAACGGCGGGAATAGTGAGCTGAAGAGCGGAAAACACGTTCGACCCATGCCAAACGATTGATGGAGAAAGGCGGCCTTACAATACGAAAGACGTCACGCTCGAAGAAGGGGGTATGAGGGTTATTTATGCGAACGGCGATGCGAGAAGGGTGCGGGAGTTGATCCTCGGGGATTTTCTGCATAAGCCATCAGCCTGCAACGCCCATCGATTACATTGCGAACCTTGCCGTCAGGAACTCTGTGAGTCGCTCTCTCGCATCACTCTTACCCTTCTCTGTGGGTGCGACGCTGTCCTCGAGATCGTAAATGATGACGTCCGAACCAATCGCCAGAGACCTCTGGAGCATACGGTCCGAAGAAGCTGGCACTAAAAGCAAGCAAAACTATGTGCTCTTGTCATGAGCGTGTTTCGGGATCTTACGGACCATAAAGGTAGGAACGTCGAAGTGAAGTCGCTTCAGGTTGCGCTTGTTCGGAGTACTCGCGAGCTTGAGGCTGATTCGGAGGTCGTCCGATGTTAGTCTGAAGATAGAATACATGGTAGCGATGAGACTGGAATGGGCAACTACGACGTTCTACGGTACAAAGTTGTATAACGACGCCCAGGACAGGAAACCCCTCATCATGCAGAACGTTCAATTAGTCCGGTCCAGTCGAACCGGTCGAATCGTTTCCGGAAGTTCGCTACCCGCTCTTTATTCCGGCCAAAGTCCAGTCGTCGAGGACGTCGCCATCGCCTGGGCTCCAGCTCCAATAGGTTCCCAATGATCTCTCCTGCGAAGTATCTGGCACAAGCCAGCACAGCGAATGATTAGGTTTCCGGGATGTAGAATTAGAATAGCAAGCACACCTGGGGAAATCGCCACCGCCTTTCTCACCCTCGTCCAATCCTTCCTCGTCTGCAGCGGCATCTCCGCTGCCTTCAATTACGTGTCCATATCCCTTCTCGCCTTTGTGATCGAACTGGACCATGAAGTATGGTAAATTGGGAACCATCATTCTCCGGAATCCACCGGGTCGAGTGGCAAAATCAATCAGTTTTTTGTGCTGCGACCATTCTGCTTCACTCATCAAAATAGACTCCTACATAATTATTTTTAAAAACAGGGTGGAAAAATCTTACTAGGGATACGTACCTTGAAGTAGCCTGGGAGAACGTCGAACTGTTCCCATGGAACAGGGACACACTCGATGACACTGTGCTTCTGCCACTTCAATGAGATGACAGTCTCGTAGAAGACGACCCCTTTATCCTCCTCAGAGTACATCCGCATCAGGCTCTTCATAAAATTCTACGAAGTACCATTAATATCGTCGGCTTATCCCAGGCAGCCAAGCACATACCCGGATTTCATCCCAGACATCATCACCACCCTCGAGCATGGTCAAGTGGTGTTGAATTGGCACAATTAAGCAGTGTCCGGGGACCAACTCCTCATGTAATGTGCAAGAGAGATACACTCTGGTTCCTAAGGCAATCATTGGAGCCTTTGGTAGGGAATCGTCTTCCCCGTAACAATAAGGACATGACGCCAATGCCTTCTGAGTGCGCTTGTAGTCTAAAGCCCCGATTAGGTCCCTTCCAAAGCGATAAAGGACATGCGCGTACCATGAATTGCAAATTGGCGTTTCATGGCATCCGTACGCATCTTTTGTCGACCCAACCTCTCAGCATTATCATCCATGTACTCAAGGTCATTCTGGCATTGTGTATATTTGAGAAGAGTAAAGCAGGCATAAATCCTTGGTGACTCACCACGAATCCACCATCTGTCATAATGGACTGCGCAAATTGCATGTCAAGATTCTTTTGGTCTGCTATTCCAGCGCCAAACTTCTCCTGGCGCAGCAACTCGCCCAAGGTGGTGGTGTCATCGTCAGCGTTGTACCTGATAATCTCGCCTGTCTTAGAATCGCGGGTCTCCACCTTCCGCGCGCCGTCAAAGACTTGTATTCAACTGCAGGGTCGAGGCACACACCTTCTCTTTCTTCTTTCTATTCCCAGGGAGCACCTTGCCATCGTCTTTTCCGTGCCCAACGTCGTAAAGTCTTCCGCGTGCATCAAGAGTGGGTAGTACTTCCACGCGTGTCCGCGTCTGGACGCCATCCTCATCCGTGGTGATGCCATTTGCACGCCGCATCTCTTCTTCGTATTCCTTCTCCAGCTTCTCTGTGTCTGGTCCACCGGTCAGCTTGGCGCGTAGGACCTTTGCTTGCAATCTATTGAGCGATGACGGGGACAGCGCACGCTTGCCTCCTGGCTGCGGCGTCATGACTGACGGTATCGGTGTGCGTACTTGCTGACCTGGAGTTCCCGTTTGCGAGGACAGGCGGAGTGAATCGAAACGAGGACGCGGAGCGGTTGGTACTCCCGTTTGTGGAGAAGGGGTAGACGGCGCGCTTTCTCCCGGCCCACCGGGTCTTCGGAAGCTCGAACTACGCGATGACGCACCACTGCCGCCAAGATCGTTGAACATGAAGCCCTTCTCGCCGGCCTTCGGAAGGTCTGAATCCCCCCGACGTTTTCCTTTTACTGCCTCCCACCCGCGCGAAACGCGCTTACCCTCACGCTCGTCAAGGATGCGCCGCTCTTCTTTAGCTTGTTCGAATGCCTCGAGTGAGCCAAACCGTTCGACAGCAACCTCCTCAACCAGTCTGTTCTCTTCTTGTGCGGTCTCATAAACGCGGCGGAGACGCATCATACGCCATTGTGAACCTGGGCCACCTGGAGTGACCTTGGGAGCTGGCGTGTCGGAGTATTCGTTCACTGATTTTCCTTCTTTAAGTTGAGTGTTCAATTCTTTCGAGCTGATATGTAACTGGAATGCAAGGTTCGAACCAAGCGAGGGAGGCGACTTTAGGAGCATACCTTGTCTGGGTTAGGTAAGTCTGGCTTTGGTTTTCTTTCTTTCTCTTTTCCAAGGCTTGAGAAGAAGTCGACCCCACCTCCAAGAGTCCTGGCGCTTGTCGAGGGTTCACCATAACCATCAGTGAGAGATTCGTCGCCACCTTCAAATTGAGGGCGAGACATCGCTGGTGATTCAACAGAGGGCTCAAGCATCCAGTCATCTCGTCTTAAGGAGGACTCGGCCACAATAGCTCTGGGAGGCGACGGGTCTAACTTGAGGCTCTCCGCAGTAGGTATATCTGTTGCAATTGGCTTCAATATAACAATTAGACAGAGCCACTTAGATGTGAAGAGCTTTTCTCACCTTCTCTCCGTCCATGTCGATGTTCTTTTCTACCCACATGTCCTCCCCGTCGAGGTCATCGTCGACCACACGAACGACAGCCTCCTTCTCTTTACGCTTCTTGCGTTTTCGCCTGTCGTCCGCATCTCCATGACGGTCACGTTTCTTTGACTTATGTTTGCGATCCTTGTCCTTGTCCTTCAAGTCGTGCGCGTCCATCGTCACAGTGTCTATGACGGATGCCGGTCCACCGGGCCGTCATGTAATTGGCTGACGGACAGTCACGTGTCTCTGGTGTCCGACACAGACGAGTCCGTCAGTCAGCCGCATCCGCTCACCTTCATGCCTTCAGAACTCGAACGCTACGTTTCAGACAATGCCCTTCAGGT
>WNFD01012966.1_pt1 | contig 11305 bp, 10 predicted proteins | sample 5400491 | NCBI WGS metagenome assembly WNFD01 (sample SAMN13153343, study PRJNA577476) | soil metagenome | isolation source: 120 cm saprolite under Douglas fir tree site 2 hole 2 replicate 2 | place: USA:California | collected 2015-04-18 | reverse complement strand
TGCCCCTATGTCGGCGTGCCGGCCTTCCTGTCGCGCGCGTTCCGCCACACCTCGATCTACGTGCGCAAGGATCGGATCGCGCGACCGCAGGACCTGAAGGGACGACGGATCGGCGTCGCCGAGTACCAGTTGACCGCCAATGTATGGGCCCGCGCCCTCCTCGCCGATCATGGCGTGTCGCCGTCCGACGTCGTCTGGGTCACGGGCGGCCTCGAGGAGCCCGGACGCCTCGAGAAGGTCGCCGTGGCGCTACCGCCGGCGATACGCCGCGAAGCGGCGCCCGACGGCGCCACGCTTTCAGGCCTGCTCGCCGATGGCGCGATCGACGCCGTGATCTCGCCCCGCGCGCCCTCCTGCCACGACAACAGCCATCCCGATATCGGATGGCTGTTCGACGATCCGATCGCCGCGGCCAAGGACTATTACCGGCGAACCCGGATTTTCCCGATCATGCATCTGGTGGGGGTCAGGCGTGAAACGGCCGAACGCCATCCCTGGGTGCCCGCGGCCGTCCTCAAGGCCTTCACCACCGCGAAGACTGTCGCGCTGAGGCATCTCGGCGACACGGCCGCGACCAAGGCGACGCTGCCATTCGTCGAGGAGCAGCTGCGCGACGCGCGTGCGCTGATGGGGCCGGACTTCTGGTCGTACGGTCTTGCACCCAACCGGCACGTGCTCGACGCCTTCCTGCGCCACCATCACGACCAGGGCCTGTCGGCTCGCGTCGTGTGCGCCGACGAGCTGTTCCACGCCTCGACGCACGAAACCGTCAAGATCTGACGGCTAAGCGGTCCCGGGGTTGCTCGACAGGTGGCCGAGCAGCTGACTGCGGTATTGGCCGGGCGAAAGCTCGAACCACCGCTTGCAGGCGCGGAAGAAGCTGCTCTGGTCGGCGTAGCCGAGCAGATAGGCCGCTTGCCCGAGCGACAGGTGGAGCCGGCCGAGATACTGCTCGGCCAGCTCGCGGCGCGTCTTGTCCACCAATTCGACGAAGGACGTCGCCTCCTCCTCCAGTCGCCGCTGCAGCGTGCGCTCGCTCATACGCAATTCGCTCGCGACCCGGTCGCGCCGCGGCTCGCCGTCGGGCAACCGGCGGATGATCGCTTCGCGCGCCCGGTAGCTTGTCTGGTCGTGGTCGAAGCGTTGCAGATAGTCGCCGGCGAAGCGCTCATGCAGCTCGGCCAGCACCGGGTTCGACGTCGGCAACGGTTTGGCCAGCTCGGCGCGCGCGAACAGCAGGCTGTTGCGGTTGGCGTCGAACGTCACCGGACAGCCGAACGCCTCGCGGTACGGGCCCAAGTCCGCCGGCGTCGGGTACGGCAGCTCGATCGCCAGCGGACGGACCTCGCGACCGCTGATCCAGCGCAGAAAGGCGACCAGGGAGACCATGATGAACTCGGCGCGCTGTCTCGGCACCGGTCGCTCGCCGCCGATCAACTCGAAGGTCATGCGAAACCGGCCGTCCTCCAGGCTCCGGCTCATCGTCAGGGCGTCACTGAGGATGCGCAGGTAACGTTCCAGGCGTTCGAAGGCGCCTAACAGATCGGCGCACGACATCATGGTGTAGCCGACCACATCGAAGCTTGCCGGTTTGGCCACACGATGCTGGGCGACGCCAATCGCCGGATTGCCGGATCGCTCGACCGCCAATTCCCAAAGCAGGCTGATCTTGTCGGTCGACAGCCGCGCGCCCGGCGCGTCCAGCGCCGCCGCGTCGATATCGGCCGCCGCCAGCAGCGCTGCCACGTCCAAGCGCTCCGCCGCTAGCACCTCGGCGATACCCTTGACCCAGATCGCGGCCGTCGTCCGCTTGGCCATCCGGCGCGCCTCCCCGCGCAACTTGGCTCGGTCGGCCAGTAATTTGGCCGCTCCGGCCAACGACATGCTGCAGTGCAGCATTTAGTCTTGTTTCACGGGGAACATGCCATGGAAGCGTAGAACTCGCCAGGCAAGCCCGATGCACCGCAGGGAGAAGGAAATGTCGAACAGACACTGGCACGCCGCCTATGGAAAGCACATCCCGGTCGAGATCGACCCGGACGCGCACGTTTCGATTTTGCCCATGCTCGAGGGCGCCATGCAGCGTTATGCCGATAGGCCGGCATTCCGCTGCTTTGGCCAGACGCTGAGCTATGCCGACACCAACCGGCTATCGCGCGATTTCGCCGCCTTCCTGCAGGGCAAGCTCGGCGTGACCAAGGGCACGCGCATCGCCGTGATGCTGCCCAACATCCCGGCCTTTCCGCTGGCGATGCTGGGCATCGTGCGCGCCGGCGCCGCCCAGGTGAACGTCAATCCGCTCTACACGCCCCGCGAGCTCGAGCACCAGCTGAACGACGCCGGCGTCGAAACCATCGTGATCTTCTCCGGCGTCTCCGCCACGCTGGCCGAAATCATCGCCAAGACCAAAGTGAGGCACGTCATCGCCGTGCGCCCGGGCGACGGCACCGCTGCCGCATTGCCCAGTCCGCCGGTCGATGCACGCCTTGCAAACGCGATCGGCTTCGCCGACGCCTTGGCTGTGGGCGCGACGCTCGTCTTCACGCCGGTACCGCTCGTCGGCGAGGACCTGCTGTTCCTGCAATACACCGGCGGCACCACCGGGGTCTCGAAGGGCGCGGCGCTGTCGCACCGCAACCTCGTCGCCAATACCGAGCAGTTCAAGGCCTTCATGCCCGACGTTCTGCGTCCCGGCCAGGAGGTCGTGGTGACGGCGCTGCCGCTCTATCACATTTTCGCGCTGATGGTGAATTTCATCTCCTGCTACGCCGCCGGCGCCGAGAACTGGCTGGTGCCCAACCCGCGCGACATGGATGGCTTCATCGATGTTTTCAAGCAGGCGCGGCCCACGCTCTTCACCGGCGTCAACACGCTGTTCGGCGGGCTTGTGATGCATCGCAAGATCAAGGAGGTCGATTTCTCCCGTCTTCGCGCCACGATCGGCGGCGGCGCCTCGGTGCTGCCGATCACCTCCGAGCGCTGGAAGGCGCTGACCGGCCTGGACATCCTGGAAGGCTACGGCCTGTCGGAGACCTCGCCGGTGCTGACGCTCAATCCGAGGACCGGCACCGGTTTCACCGCCACGGTCGGCCTGCCGTTCCCGTCCACCGACATCAAGCTCTTGGACGACCAGGACCAGGTCGTGCCGGTCGGCGAAGCCGGCGAGATCTGCGCCAAGGGCCCGCAGGTGATGCGCGGCTATTGGGAGAAGCCCGACGCCAATGCCACCACCTTCACCGCCGACGGCTACTTCCGCACCGGCGACATCGGCGTGTTCGACTCCCAGGGCTACCTCAGGATCGTCGATCGCAAGAAGGACATGATCATCGTCTCGGGCTTCAACGTCTATCCGAACGAGATCGAGGCGGTCGCCGCTTCCTGCTCCGGCGTCGCCGAATGCGCCTGTGTCGGCACGCCGGACGACAAGACCGGCGAGGCGGTGCGGCTGTTCGTCGTCAAGGCGGCCGGCGCAGCACTGAGCGAGGCCGATGTGATCGCGCACTGCCGGCGCGAGCTCACCGGCTACAAGGTGCCCAAGCAGGTGCGCTTCATGGAGGCGCTGCCGAAGTCCAACGTCGGCAAGATCCTGCGCAAGGATCTGCGGGCAATTCCCTGAGCCGAAGGAGGTCGATCATGACGAGCGACATCATGGAACAGGCTGCGCATCACACGCTGGCCGCCAACCCGCTGGTCGGCGTCCGTGGCCGGGACATCCTCGATGCGACGCGCGTGCTGCTGGGACGCGTGGCCCGCCATCCCGGCGTGGTGGCGCAGCAATATCTGTCGTTCCTGGGCGAACTGGGGCGCGTCGCGACCGGCCAATCGAAGCTTGCGCCTGACGAGAAGGACAAGCGCTTCGCCGATGCGGCCTGGAAGGAGAACACGGCCTATCGGGCCCTGGCGCAGGGCTACCTGGCATGGGGCAACGCCTTGAACCGCCTCGTCGACGAAGCCAAGTTGAGCAAGCGCGACGCCGAGCGCGCCCGCTTCGTCGTCTCCTTGTTCGTGGACGCCCTGTCGCCCACCAATGCTCTGGCCGGCAACCCCGCGGCGTTGAAGAAGCTTCTAGACACCGGCGGCGCCAGCCTGCTCCAAGGGCTGGAGAACTTCATCGGCGACCTTTTGCGCAACGGCGGCTTGCCGGCACAGGTCGACACGACCAAGTTTGCCGTCGGCAAGAACCTTGCGACGACGCCGGGCTCCGTCGTTTACCGCAGTCCGGTGATGGAGCTGATCCAGTACCGGCCGATGACCGAAGCCGTGCACACGCGCCCGCTGCTGATCGCCCCGCCGCAGATCAACAAGTTCTATGTCTTCGATTTGCCCGGCAAGAGCATCGTCGAGTACGCGCTGCAGGGCGGCCTGCAGACTTTTGCGATCAGCTGGAAGAATCCGACCGCCGCCGAGGGCCACTTCGGGCTCGACACCTACGTTGCCGCCCTCGACGAGGCGGTAGACGTGATGCGCGACATCACCGGCGCCGACGACGTCAACATCTGGGGCTCGTGCTCGGGCGGCATCACCATGTCGGCCTTCCTGGCGAACCTGGCGGCGCGCGGCGAGACCAAGGTGCACAGCGCCACCGTCGCTGTCTGCATGCTCGACATGGCGGTCGCACAGGGCACCACGGCCGGGGCCTTCGCCTCGCCCAAAGCCATCGCCGCGGCGAAGACCGCTTCCCAGCTCGCCGGCGTGCTCGAGGGCCGCGAGCTCGCCCGCATGTTTGCCTGGCTCCGGCCGAACGACCTGATCTGGAACTACTGGGTCAACAACTACCTGATGGGCAATGCACCGCCGGCCTACGACGTGCTCTATTGGAACAACGACACGACGCGTTTGCCAGCGCGATTGCACGCCGATTTCCTCGATCTCTTACGCACCGATCCCTTCGTCGATGGCGGCCGTATCGAGCTCTGCGGCACGCCGCTCGACATGCGCCGGGTCGATCTCGACAGCTATGTCGTCGCGGGCGTCACCGATCACATCACGCCGTGGCACGGCTGCTACAACACCGCGAAGCTCTACGGCGAGCGCAGCACCTTCGTGCTGGCCAACAGCGGCCACATCCAGAGCCTGCTCAACCCGCCCGGCAACCCCAAGGCGTTCTTCCTGAGCGCGCCGGCGCGGGCGGCGAGCCCCGAGATGTGGCGCGAGCAGGCGAGCAAGCACCAGGGCAGCTGGTGGCCGCACTGGCTGGAGTGGATCAAGGCTCGTGCCGGCGATACCACGCCGGCGCCGGCGGTGCTCGGGAGCCAACGCCACCTGCCAGTCGACCCGGCGCCCGGTCGCTACGTCGTGGAGCCATAGGTGCGGATCGCTCTGCACGACGTCGGCGGGCAGATCCTGCGCGTCGGCGTCCGCTGCGGGGACCAAGTGCAGCCACCGTTGCTGCTGTTCAACGGCATCGGCGCCAATGTCGAGCTGGTTGCGCCGTTCCTAGAGGCGCTGAATGGCCGTCAAGCGATCGTCTTCGACGTGCCCGGTGTCGGCGGCTCGCCGACGCCGGCGCTGCCCTACCGGCCGGGCTGGCTGGCGCGGCTGAGTGCGCGCCTGCTCGACCAACTGGGCCACCGACAGGTCGACGTCTTGGGTGTCTCCTGGGGCGGCGTGGCGGCCCAGCAATTCGCCTTGCAGTATCCCGTGCGCTGCCGTCGGCTCGTGCTCGCTGCCACGTCGCCCGGCCATGTGATGGTGCCGGGCAAGCTCTGCGTGCTGCTCAAGATGGCGAGCCCGCGGCGCTACAGGGACGGCGAGTACATGCAGCGCATCGCCGGCGACATCTATGGCGGCGCCGTCCGCCACTCGCCGGAGCTGCTGCGCCAGCAACTCGATCACGTCCGCTGGTCGAGCGATGCCGGTTACTACCTGCAACTGATCGCCATCGTCGGCTGGAGCAGCCTGCCTTGGCTGCCCTTCCTGCGGCAGCCGACCCTGGTCATGGCCGGCACGGACGATCCGCTGGTGCCACTGATCAACGGCCGCATCCTGGCCAGGCTCATTCCGGACGCGCGGCTGGTGACGATCGACGACGGCCACTTGTTTCTTGTCACCAGCGCCGGGGAGTCCGGTGCGATCGTTTCCGATTTCCTGACTTAGCTGCTCAGGCGCCATGTCCTCCCGAATACCGGCTTCTTTCCGGCGCCCGCCAGGTCGACAGAGCCCCTTCGTTCGGCCTGTAGATCTCGATTTTGAGTGGGTAGCATTTTGCGGCGTCACTCGAATGGCTGCTGCTGCAATCACCGCCCGGACAGGCAGAGAGAGCGCCCAGCAAGTCGATCTCGGCAAAAAATTCGATGAAGTCACCCGGCCTGACGGGACTGGCTTTCATGAAATACCGATGCGTGTCGCGCGTAAAACCGGTGCACATGAAGACGTTGAGCACGTCATGGACATGCCGCTCGGCGTCGCGCAGAGACAGGCCTTCGTGGGCCGCCAGCGCGCGTGTCAGATTGGAGTGACAGCAATGATGATACTCCGTCCCGTTCAAGAGCAGTTGGGTGTAGGGGTCGCATCTCGTCCCGATGACATCGTGGATGCCGCCGCCATCCTCGTCCCAGCCGTACCAGTCGAGTGTGTCGTGCGTGATCGTCGCCAGCGGCCGCAGATGGGGAAGCGTGCTCCATAGCCGGTCGCCCGTGCTGACATGAGTGGCGTGCAGTGCCCTGGTCTTGCCGCTGAAGAAGCGCTCCGACAGATCGTCGGCGTTCCACAAGTTGAGATCGCCAACCTGCGGTCCTTCGATGCTGACAATCCTGAAGAAATGGCCGGCCGCAACGTCGAAAGTCCTTGCCTCGCGCGGCGGCACGACGGTTTCAGCAACCTTGGTCAGTCCCTGTCTGGCGGATTCATAGAATTGCCGGTCGTAGACCGGCACCTTGTCGACCGAATAGCAGACGACCGGGGATGCCGCGCGACGCTGGGCGGCATCGGCAGGAGCGTTGGTTTGGCCGGAAGATTTCACTTTTCACCCTTGAGCGGCGACGCGCGCTTAACGGGAAAAGCTGAAGGGCTTGTCCTCATCGCCCCGACCCCTGGCGAAAATCTCGAGGGCATCGGGTCGTTCCCAGACGATCTCAAGAAGGTTTCTGTCGGGGTCATGGAAATAGATGCTCTTCTGGCTGACATGATCGACGGCGCGCAGGATGACGACGCCGGCCGATTGGAGCGCCTGATAGGCGTCCCTGAGATCATCCTCGGTCGCCACGGCGAATGCCGTGTGCTTGACGCCCAGGCCGTTCAGGCTGGCCGGGTCGGAGTCCGACGAAGCAATGGCGTCCGGGTCTTTGCATTCGAACAGGTCGAGCGTATTGCCAAGACCGCCGATGGAAAGAAACACACCGCCATGCTTGGGATCCTGCTCGAGCACCTTGAAGCCCAGGATGCGCGTGTAGAAATCCTTGGACCGTTCGAGGTTCCGCACGGCAATGAGGACGTGGCCCAGGCGCTGCAGCTTGATCATGTTCAACCTCTTGCTGGCATCACTGCGAAGAGATTATCGGTCGGGCCGCGCCCGGGCGCGAGGGCGCCGGCAACAAAAAAGCCGCCCTCTCGCGAGGGCGGCTTTTCCGAATTGGTTGCGGGGGCTCGCAACCACCAAGACCGACATTCGCTGCTGGTCGCCATTTGACCGAAGATAAGCATTCCAGCGACGGCTTTTCCCCGGGTGAACGACCGTCCAATTTCTTCGCCAGAGCCACCTATCCCCGCACAGCCTTGTTGCCGTTACGAGCATTCGGGCCACAAACCTACAGTCGGAGACTCGGCTGATGAGGCCGCGCCAGTTGCGTCCACGGTGCGATATTGTGCCGCTCGATGACGACAGAACCGCCAAGTGGCTTATCAGGCTCTTTGGACGGCGCTTGCGGCCTTGCGAACGACTCGTCGAGCCTTGTGGGGCGTCGGGCGACAGCGGCCCAGCCGACGGATGGATCCCTTCGCACGAGGGCAGCCGCGTAGGCCCCATCGATCAAGAGCGCGAGTTGCGTGGCGAGCGTATCCGGATCGTCGACCTCCAGCCGCGAGAGAAGCTCGCGATACCAGAGCCGCCGGCTCTCCTTGAACTCGACCGCCAAGTTTCTTGCTTCGCTTTGTTCGTCCCCCAGTTCGGCGAGCGCATTCAGGAAGGCGCAGCCGCGATACTCCTCGGCCATCGAAAGAGACCGCGCGAACCATTCGAAGTTCTTCAGGATCTGCTCGGCGGGTGACTTGCTGGACGCCTCGGGCAGTGGCCTGAAGCGCCCCTTCAGATAGGCGACGATCAGGTCGTCCTTGGAGGGGAAGTGGCGGTACAGGGTCTTCTTGCTGATGCCCAGCTCCGCCACGATGGCATCCACGCCGACCGCCTGAAGTCCCCGGCGGTAGAACAAGCGATCCACCGTCTCGAGTATCCGGTCCCGCGTCGCCATCGGTTTGCTGCTGTCAATCATGAGGAAACATATCTGTTTCCTCATGACATGAATAGCGTAAAAGGTCCCATATGGAGGAAACCGATCGGTTTCCACTTCGAGGGATTTGAGGCCATGACGGACCAGGCAATCGGCGCTCCAGCGATGTTTCCCCGGATCGACAGCCGTACCCGTCGGCTGCTGGACGCCCCCGTGACCGCGACGCTGCTGCGCCTGGCGGTGCCGAACATCCTGGTCATGGTGACCCAGGCTTCGATCGGCCTGATCGAGATCTATTTCATCGCCAGGCTCGGCGTCGAGGCCTTGGCCGGCGTGTCCCAGGTCTTTCCCGTGTTTTCTCTGTTCACGGCGATCTCGCAGGGGTCCGTCGGTGGCGGATTCGTTTCGGCGATCGCGCGCACCCTTGGCCGGGGCCGGCAGGACGAGGCGTCCGAGTTCGCCTGGTACGCGGTCTTTCTCGCCGTGCCCATGGGCGTGCTGACGACGCTCCTGATCACCGCCTGCGGACCCTTCTTCTATACCGCCATGGGCGCCCAAGGCGCAGCGCTGGACGCGGCACTCACTTATTCGAATCTGGTGTTCGGCGGGGCCATCCTCATCTGGCTCTTCAATCTGCTGCTGGCGACCGTTCGCGGGACGGGCAATCTCATCCTGCCCGTCTTCGTCGTCTGCGGCGGCGCGATCCTACTCGTGCCGCTTTCGCCGCTGCTGATATTCGGCATTGGCGGGATCGAAGGCCTGGGCGTTGCCGGCGCAGCCGTGGCGATCCTCGTCTACTACGCACTGGGCAGCCTCTGCTTTGGCGCCTACCTGTGGGGACATAGAGGCGTGCTGCACCCTCAGCCGAGGCCGCCGAAGCTCCGCCTGCAACCGGCCTGGGAAATCCTGCGCGTCGGCGGGATGTCGACGGTGGTGAGCAGCACGACGAACATCACCCTCGCCATCCTCACGGGATATGTCGGACTTCACGGCGTTGCAGCCGTCGCGGGATATGGCGCGGGCGCTCGTCTGGAGTTCCTGCTCGTTCCGCTCACCTATGGAATCGGCGGGCCGGCCGGCATTCTGATCGGCACGAGCATCGGCGCCGGTGATTCGCGCCGGGCGCTTCACACCGCCTGGATTGCGATCGCGCTCGCGGTGGTGACGGCGGAAGCCATAGGGCTGGCGGCCACCACCTTCCCGCTGCTGTGGCTCGGCGTCTTCAGCGCTGACCCGACCGTCATTGCCACCGGCGCAGACTACTTGCGTACAACGGGTCCGTTCTTCGGGTTCTTTGGCCTCGGCTATGCACTCTATTGCGCCGGCCAAGGCACGGGCCGAATGGATTGGCCGGTCGCCGGCGCCCTCGTCCGCGCCGTGATCTCGATCGGCGGCGGCTTGCTGGTCGTTTACACCGGCGGCGATCTTGGCGGCATCTTCCTCGCCGCAGGCCTTGGCATGGCGGCATTCGGCATCATAAGCCTTCCGAGCCTGCTTTTACGGGTCGGCTATAGCAAGGCAGTCCGATGAGCTCAGATGTGTCCAGGCCTCTACTGAGGCCCGATATACTGCGCCATGTATTGTCTCCCAACCGGATTGTGATGGCACCTCTCACCCGATGCGAGCCACCACCCCGAACCTGATCGACGATCTGCCGCTCGCCAAAAGCATTGATCGACGATACGCCCGCCTCAGCCTGATCGGGGCCCTCTCTTGGTCGCTCTTCTGGTTCAAGAAAGAAGGAGACGCACCGGCGGATGCGCCGAGGATCGCCTACTGCGAACGCAACTGGCCCAATGCGCTCAGCCAATTCTCCATATGGTAGGTCTTGGAGATCTTGCCTTCGCGTATGGTCTGTATGTCGATCGCCATGATCCTGAAGCTCTTGCCGGTATGGGGAGCTCCGAACAGCGGGCCGGATGGAGTACCAGTGACCTCACCTCGCACGATCACCCGGTCCCCTGCGACGAGAACTTCGTGTATCTGAAACTTCATGTCGGGGATTGAAGTCGCAAAGCCGCCGACGATCTTGATGGAGGCTTCGCGCCCCCAGCATTCGGCCGGCAGGTAACCAGCGCAGGATTGGTAGTCGGTTGTCAGAACTTCTTCCTGCAGCTTTCTCATGTCCCCGTGGACGGGCAGATTAAACAGCCCGTACCACGGCGCTATGATGGCTCTCGCCTCTTCTTCGGTCATGGCCACCGCCCCCGAAGTTCCTCCAAAAAGGACGCAAAGCGCGGTTCCGATGGAAGCCAACCACCCGGTCCAGCGAGCCTTGGATTTCCGACGAACTGCACCGGCGTTGAACGAACGGACGTGCCCCATGGAGCCACCTTTGTCGGCTTCGCCTTGTTGATCATCTACTCGGCAAAGGGTGCCTGATGCAGAAAATCAACCGCTGACACGCGCGCATATCCTGGAACGTATTTCAGGCCGAAGTCGGCAACGAAATTGTCTCTCGTCGTGTTTGGGTGATTCTTGGCAATGCCGCAAAGGCACGTCGTCAGCATGTTCTTCATGCCAAGACGGGGATAGGCCGACAGGATGGCCCTCTTGTCGTCATCGCCGAGTTCCTGATAGCCGACGCCGCCGTAGTCGCACGCGATGCCGTGCTGGCAGCAGGCCACGTCGGCGCCCTTGTGCTGCGCGATCGACGCCGTCGTGTGAAGCGCGATCGCGTCCCAGACGGACTCGGCACGGCGCTCCCCCATGTTGTGCGACAGCGCAAAGGCGCGACCGAGGTCCGCGCCGACGACCTCGAAGCGCCGATCCGGAGAGCCCTCGCGCGCAAGGCCCAGGTCATGCAGGAGCACCGCCACGGCAACCAGCTCGGCATCCGGGGCAAGCGCGCGACGTTGGACCAGCTTGGCGCCGTAGATCCACGAGCGCATCACATGGTTGAAAAGCCAGGGCGGCGATTC